>OGHJ01000137.1_pt1 | contig 126450 bp, 110 predicted proteins | sample 1571351 | NCBI WGS metagenome assembly OGHJ01 (sample SAMEA2582037, study PRJEB24529) | metagenome | biome: Human gut stool | place: China | collected 2011 | reverse complement strand
AACCGGGCGCCACCGCCGCGATGGCGTGAATGCGCGTGTCGGCGAGGCTGCGTGTGAGCGGCAGGTTTTTGCACAGCGATTCCATGCGTTCGCGAGCCCAGGTATTGCAATACATGTCGTTTGGAGCAGTGCGCGAGCAATAGCTGGCCCAGCCCTCGCAGTCGGGCAGTGCACCGCCCAGCAGCAGAGCCGCCGCGCCGCCAACGCCAAAGCCGATTACTCCGATGCGCGAAGCGTCAATACTGGGCTCCACTTCGGGATCATGCAGGAGCAGGTCAATGCTGCCAGAAAGTTCGTGCGCACGGTTTTCAAGCTGCTGCCAGGTCAACAGGTTGTCCATGTTGTCCATGTTGTCGCCAGGGTGATTGGGGGCAGCCACCACAAATCCCAGCGATGCCAGCCAGGCGGCGGTATCATGGTAGGAAAAACGCGTTCCTGCGGTATCGTGCGAGAGCAGAAGCAGGGGAAAACGCCCGTCCACAGCCTTGCCTGCGCGGGAGGCGGAAATCTCCCACGGAGCATAGTTGAGATCACGCGGCGGGCGGGATGATGGATACCACACATTCACATCCAGGCGCAGGCCTGTTTCCGGCGACCACTGTCCAAGCGTTCTGAAGCCGACCATATAGGTGTCGGCAGCATTGGCGGCAGGAGCGAACAGGAGCAGGGCAAGGACAGCTATGGTGGTGAGTACGCGCATGGCTGTGTTGTGCCACAAGCGGCCTTGGGGTACAAGAGCAGACCGAAGGCGCGGCAATGCGCCCGATGAGGGAGATCAGCCTTTATGGAACTACTGAGCAGCTTTGTCAGTTTTATTCTGCACATAGACGTGCATTTGTTTGAGCTTGCCGATCAGTACGGGCTGTGGCTTTACGCCATACTGTTCGTCATTGTTTTTTGCGAAACAGGCCTTGTGGTAACCCCCTTCCTGCCAGGCGATTCCCTGCTGTTTGCCTCCGGTGTGGTGGCCGGGGCCGGGCTGTTGGGCTATGGCGAAGTGATGGGCGTACTGCTGGCGGCGGGCATACTGGGCGATGCGGTGAATTATTTGATAGGGCGGCATGTGGGCCCGGCCATCTTTTCGCGCGAGAACCGCCTTATCAAAAAGTCCCACCTGCTCAAGGCGCACGACTTTTACGAGAGGCACGGCGGCAAGGCTATTGTGCTGGCCCGCTTTGTGCCCATTGTCCGTACCTTTGCGCCCTTTGTGGCGGGCATTGCCCTGATGCATCCGCCCACGTTTTTTCTGTTCAACATCACGGGCTGCGTACTCTGGGTGGGCGGGCTGGTTTCCGCCGGGTACTTCCTCGGTAACCTGGAATGGGCGCGGCAGAACTTCAGCCTGATTGTTTACGGCATCATCATTGTTTCCGTGCTACCCGTTGTTATTGAAGTAGCGCGCTCCAAGTTTGGGAAGGGCAAGGATTAGGCCCTACAGCACCACACGCAGGCGTCCGCCTTCCATATGCGCCTCCCTGTTGATGCACAGGGGGGCGTCTTCATTATGGTGGGAGACAAAAATCATCTGGATGCCCTGCAAGGCAAGCTGATCCAGCAAATGCAGGTACTGGGCGCGGCTTGGCGCATCCAGGCCGGAGCAGGGTTCATCCAGCAGCAGGATATCCGGCCCGCCCACCAAAGCGCGCGCCAGGAACAGGCGGCGCAACTGACCCGTGGACAGATGGCGGATGGATTGCCGCCCAAGCTGCTTCAACCCCGCGGCGCTTTCATTGGGGAACATCTGGGCCATGTGGCTTGCGGCCTCGGCCCGCTCGGCATCAGAAAAACGGCGGTATACGCCTATGCTGTTGTCAAAACCCGTGCAGACCATATCAAGCGCATTGAGGGAATAGCCGTACAGAGCCTGCGAAAGATCTGACACAAGGCGCACGCCTTTGCGCAGGGCTTCAAGGGTATCTACCTGCCCACCCTGACCGGGCAGCCAGCGGTCAAATCTGCCCCCGGCGGCAACAAATTCATCCCCAGCCAGCAGGCGCAGCAAGGTGGATTTGCCCGAGCCGTTGGCCCCGGTGATGCGCCAGTTTTCGCCCTGATGCATGCACCAGCTGATGTTGTGCAGCACTTCCTGCCGATCAATGAATACGGTGACGTTATCCAGATCAAGCATGGCGTGCCCGCCGTTGAGCACGTGCTCCGCAACGCCAGAGGCATTGTCGTTCTGCTGCATCTTCGGCGCTTCTTCGCTGGCCTCAGACGCAGGCGGCGCTGTGAGCAGACGGCCATTACGCACATAACGGCGGCCAGCGCACCAGTCGGGAATATTGGCGGCGCGGTGCGCCGTCATCACAACCGTGCAGCGGCTGGCGTACTCACCGAGGGTCTCAAAGAAAAGCTGGCGATAACGTTCGTCAAGGCCTTCATCGCACTCGTCAAGCAGCAGCAGAGTGGGGGCGCGCAGCAGGGCGCGTCCGAGCAACAAAAGGCGCAGCTGCCCCTGCGAAAATGTGGGTACAGTGCGTTCAAGCAGGCCTTCGGCGTCAAGGCGCGCGGCCATGTCTTCCACAGCCTGCCGCCTGTAAGCCGTGCTGTCGGCATAGACCAGGGGGGTATCTTCAAAGCCTGTGAGCAGCAGGTCGCGGCCTGTGAGATCCCAGGCCTGCCGCTGATAGTTTTCCTGCTGCGCAGGAGAGACAAGGCTTGTCATGCCCCTGCCCGCCAGTGGGGAGTCTTCCGGGCCGTCAGGCCCGTGCCACTGGATGCGCCCTTGGGCGGGCCACAGCTCGCCGCGCATGAGCCGCAGCAGGGTGGACTTGCCCGAGCCATTGGGGCCAATGAGTGCGCAGTGCTCGCCGCGCCGCACCTGCCAGTTGATGTTGTGCAGCACATGCTTCTGGCTGGCGTCACCGGGCAGGAAAAGACTTACGTCATCAATGGATACAATAAGTTCGGACATACGTGATCCGTGGTGTCAAAGGCATGCGCCGTTTTACAGGGGCAGCACAATCCGCTGGCCCCGATTAAAAATGGTGTACTCGGCAAAGCCGAAGGCGCGCGCGTAGGAGGCCAGCCGGGCAAAGCCGTAGCCCACGTCATCGGTGCCGTGCGCATCTGAGGCAAAACTCACGGGCAGGCCCATTTGCGCGGCCATAAGCATGATGGGCGGCGCGGGGTAAATTTCGCGGCAGGCCTTGCGCAGACCAGCGGAAGATATCTCCATGCTCATGCCCATGCGTTGCAGGGCCGCAAGGCCGCGCTGCACCAGCGCCATGCTTTCCGGCTTTGCCAGCCAGATGTGAAACTGCTCCACAGAGAAAATCTTGATGAGGTCAGGGTGCGCTGCAATGTTGAAGAGGCCGGATAGGATCATGCGTTCCCAGGCTTCAAAATAGGCCTGGTACTGCTTGTCGCATTCTTCCTGCGAAAAGGCTTTCCACGGCTCAGCGCCATCGTCAAAGCCCCAGTGACCGATAAAATGCACGCTCCCCAGCAGGTAATCAAAGTCAAAGGCGGCGCAGGAGGCGCGGGTGTAGTCCTCCTGCCCTTCAAGCCAGTCCATCTCCATGCCGAACAAAACGTGGCAGGGGCCATTGGGGTTGGCGGCCTTGAGGGCGCAAACCTCGCGCACGTAGTCCGGCAGATGGCGGGTCAGTTGCTCGCGGTATTCGTGGGTGTAGTCAAATCCCACGGGCCGGGGCGAGTGCTCGGTAAAGCCCATGTATTCAAGCCCCTTGGCCTGGGCGGCAGCGTACATTTCTGCCGGAGTGTTGCCGCCGTGAGAATACTTGGTGTGCGTGTGCAGGTCTGCGAGAATCATGCTGATCTTCCTGAATATGCCCGGGCCGCGCCTTTGGCCCGCCGGAGAATGACATTCCGGCCCCTGAAAGGGGATGTTGCCGATATAAAAGGGCCTGCCGTGGCGGCGCAGGGGGCGGCAGGTCTGGTGCTGGTGTGAACTCTGGTTTGAGTATGACCGCGAACTGCAGGTCTGGCAAGCGGGGGGCCAAGGGGCAGGCGGAATTGCGGTCTTTTTTGGGGATGGGCCATGAAAAAAGGGAGCCTCCAGCGGAGACCCCCTTTCATCAGATGCCGGGCTGCAATCAGCCTGCGATTCTTTTGACTATTTCCTGTCCGGCCTTGCGCCCCGCGCCCATGGCCAGAATGACCGTGGCTGCGCCGGTGACGATGTCGCCGCCCGCAAAGACGTTGGGAATGGAGGTTTCGCCAGTGGCCTCATCGGCCTCGATGTAGCCCCACTTGTTCAGCTTGAGCTCAGGGGTAGCCTCGAGGAGGATGGGGTTGGAACGGGTGCCCAGAGCCACAATGGCAAGGTCGGTGGGCAGGTCGTATTCCGAGCCTTCCACCGGCACAGGCCTGCGGCGGCCAGAAGCATCGGGCTCGCCCAGTTCCATACGCTGCAGGGTTACGGACTGAAGGCGCATTTCCGCATCGCCGTTGAAGCGCAGCGGAGCGGAAAGCATGGCAAACTGCACGCCTTCTTCCTCCGCATGCTCTAGTTCTTCCAGGCGGGCGGGCATTTCGGCCCTTGTGCGACGATAGACCACATGCACGCTTTCCGCGCCCATGCGCAGGGCTGTGCGCGCCGCGTCCATGGCCACGTTGCCCGCGCCGAACACGGTAACGTGCTTGCCGGGGTAGGCCGGAGTGTCCTGCGAGGGGAAGTTGTAGGCGCGGCCAAGGTTGACGCGGGTGAGGTATTCGTTAGCGGAGAACACGCCCACCAGATTTTCGCCGGGAACGCCCAAAAAGACGGGCAGACCAGCGCCAACGCCAATGAAAATGGCGTCGTATTCCTTGCGCAGGTCGTCAATATCAATGGTACGGCCACCCACGGAATTGAGGTGAAAGTCCACACCGGCCTGACGCAGGCCGTTGATTTCCGTGGCTACCACATTCTTGGGCAGACGGAAGGCGGGGATGCCGTAAATAAGCACGCCGCCGGGCTCGTGCAGGGCTTCAAACACATCGACCTTGATGCCTGAGGTGGCGCACACGCCAGCACAGGTCAGGGACGAAGGGCCGGAGCCGATGCAGGCCACCTTTTTTGCACCCAGGGGCAGGGCGCAGGCATTGGTGCCGGTCACCTGCTCACAGGCTGTAGTGGCGATATACGTGTCTGCCACAAAGCGCTCAAGGCGACCAATGGCCACGGGCTGACCCTTGGCCTTGAGTACGCACTTGCCTTCGCACTGGTGCTCCTGGGGGCACACGCGCCCGCACACGGCGGGGAGGCTGTTGGTGGTCTTGATGATGCGGTAGGCGGCGTCCATGTTGCCTTCGGCAACCTGATGGATAAAGTCGCGGATTGGCACTTCAACAGGGCAGCCCGAGACGCACAGGGGCTTTTTGCACTGAAGGCAGCGGCTGGCCTCGGTCTGAGCCATTTCCTTGGTGTAGCCAAGGGCGACTTCTTCAAAATTGGCGCGGCGCACTTTTGCGGGCTGGCAGGGCATGTCCACACGGGGAGCCACGGTCTTTTTGGGTTTGCTATTCTCCATGGCTGACTCTCCGGTATTCTTCAATGGAAATGGTTTCCTGCTCCCGGTAGGCGGCCAGGCGGCGGCGCAGTTCGGGAAAATCCACTTCGTGACCGTCAAATTCGGGGCCGTCCACACAGGCGAACTTGGTTTTGCCGCCTACGGTGACGCGGCAGGCGCCGCACATGCCGATGCCGTCAACCATGATGGGGTTGAGGCTGACCGTGGTCTTGACGCCAAAGGGGCGCGTGGTTTCCGCCACGGCGGCCATCATGGGCACGGGGCCGACCGCCACGACTTCAAATACGTCCTTGTCTTTTTCCAGCCGGTCGCGCAGAAGCTCGGTAACAAGGCCCTTGTGGCCGTAGCTGCCATCGTCCGTGGAAACAAGCAGTTCATCCACAAAGGATTTGAGCTCGTTTTCAAAGAGCAGCAGATCTTTGCTGCGAGCGCCGATAACGCCCACTACCTTGTTGCCGATGCGGGCATGGCCCTTGGCGATGTGGTGCATGGCGGCAATACCGGTGCCGCCGCCCACGCATACGACCGTACCGCGTTTTTCAATATGGGTGGGGTGGCCCAGGGGGCCGCAGACGTCAAGAATGGCATCTCCAACGCCGAGCGCTTCAAGCATGGCGGTACTCTTGCCCATAACCAGATACACTATGGTAATGGTGCCGTTTTCCCGGTCAGTATCTGCAATGGTCAGCGGAATGCGCTCGCCCTGTTCGCTCATGCGCAGCATGACGAAGTGGCCGGGGCGCGCTTTTTGCGCGATTTGCGGCGCGTGGAGCACCAGTTTGCTGGTTTTGCCCGGGATCAGGCTTTCCTTGTGCAATATAGGTGTTGGCATAGGTTCTCCTCGTCAGGCATCTGAGTTGCTGCATGGTAGCTGCGATCGAAATTACTTGCAAGTAACAGTTTTATCGTATCTCTTTTACATGACTGATATAATTTGTTCTCCGTTTTTACTTTGCGCTTGCGGGCATGCAATGGGCCTTTTTTTTAGACGTAGCCTAAAGATCTGGCCTAATGTTCCGATAAAAATCTTGACGAGTGGGGAAGGGGAGAAGGTACAAAACCAAACAAGGAGGCGGACAGGGCCAACCCCTTTGCAAGGAAGCAAGTGATCCATTCATGGAGGAATGGTCATGTCGCAACACATCGGTGACGTTTTCCAGTTGGGAGCCTCGCCGCCTGAATTGGCCGATGACCCATCACACAATCGTGATCTGAGGCTGGTTGAGCGGTATCTTGCAGTTCTGGAAGAAAACAAAAAGGCATGCCGCTCGGCTTTGACTGACGCGGATATGGCTTTGGACATGGCGGGTTTTGTGCGGCGGCAGCTGCGCAGACCTGCCCAGATGCCCAGGATGTCTCCGGCCTTGCTGGCCCTGGCTCTTGTGAGGCGCGTTCCTGACGCGCCCGAACAATAAACCGGACGGACTTCTACGTTGAATTCCGGCCCGGATGCAGAACGACCATGCGTTCTCAATGCATCATTAACGGGGCATTGCAGAACACAAACCACTAGCATCACTTTTCCGTGACATGATAGGGGGCATGGCAGTCCGCAATCCATGACGAATTCTCCACTCATAGAGAGGCGGGGGCGTGGGGCCTCTGCCTCTCGCGTTTTATGCGCCGCAAATATCTTCAGTCAGTGATGGCCCGCCTCTCGTGCTGTCGTGCAGCGGCAGCACCGAAAAGATTGAGCCGGTCGCGGCTTTTGCCGGGCCGATAGCGAAATCTTTTCGTGCCTTTAGCCGAGGTGACCCTCGGCGCATTGCGTTAGTAGCGGGGGCGTGGGGCCTCTGCCTCTCGCGTTTTTATTGCGGCTTTCAGTGTCTGCCCCGCCAGAGAAAACGGCCCCTTCCGGGGCCGTTCTGATACGTCGGCAACCGCCCAGAGCGTTTGCTGCATGTGTGCTTGCTGCTAGGGATAGAATCCCGTGGGCTTTTCCGAGAGGTTGATGAGGATGTTTTTTTGCTGGGTGTAATGCTCAAGAATGATCTTGTGCGTTTCACGCCCGATGCCCGACTCCTTGTGCCCGCCAAAGGGCGCGCCCGCCGGAATGCTGTTGTAGGTATTCACCCACATGCGGCCTGTTTCAATGGCGCGGCTTATGCGCATGGCCCTGTTGATGTCGCGTGTCCATACCGCGCCGCCCAGACCGTAGGGGCTGTCGTTGGCCATGGCCACAACTTCCTCTTCTGTCCTGAACTTGATGATGACCGCCACGGGGCCGAAAATTTCGTCCTGCGCCACACGCATGTTGTTGGTGACGTTGCCGAGCAGCGTAGGACGCATGAAGCAGCCCTTGGCAAGCTCGCCATCCGTGATGCGCTCGCCGCCGCAGAGTACGGTGGCGCCCTCCGCCTTGGCCTGTTCAATGCAAAGCTGAATGGCCTTGAGGTGCGATTCGTAAATCTGCGAGCCCATCTGGGTTGCAGGATCCCACGGCAGGCCAACCTTGACGCGGTTGAAGCGTTCCACGGCTTCTGCCACAAACTGGTCGTAAATGTCCTCATGCACAAACACGCGCGACCCGGCGCAGCATACCTGCCCCTGGTTGAACAGAATGCCCATTTGCAGGCCGTCCATGGCCAGATCCCACTGACAATCGGGAAAATAGATGTTGGCCGATTTGCCGCCCAGCTCAAGGGTGGAGGGAATGAGGCGTTTTGCCGCTGCAAGGCCAACCTGACGGCCAACTTCGGTAGACCCAGTGAAGGCCAGCTTGCGGAAGCCAGGATGTTCGAGCATGAACTGGCCAGAGCGGGAGCCGCGCCCGGTGATGACGTTGAACACGCCCTTGGGCAGCACGTCTGCAATGAGCCGCGCCAGTTCCAGCACGGAAAGGGACGTGTGGTTGGAAGGCTTGAACACGGTGCAGCACCCGGCGGCAAGCACGGGGGCCAGCTTCCAGGCGGCCATGAGGAAGGGGAAGTTCCACGGCACAATCTGGCCCACAACGCCGATGGGCTCACGGAGCACCAGGGACATGGTGTTTTCGTCCAGCATGACGGCGGTGCCTTCATCGGCGCGCACCACCCCGGCAAAGTAGCGGAAGTGGTCGGCGGCAAAGGGAACGTCCACATTCATGGTTTCCCGGATGGGCTTGCCGTTGTCCAGAGTTTCCACCATGGCAAGGTGTTCTTTGTTGGCGTCAATAATGTCTGCAATTTTCAGCAGCATATTGGCCCGTTCAATGGGGTCGATCTTTTTCCAGCCGTCCCAGGCCTTGTTGGCAGCCGCCACAGCTGCGTCCACGTCTTCCTTGGTGGCTTCGGCGCATGTTGCCAGGCGCTCGCCATTGGCAGGGCAGAACGTTTCAAACGTGCCGCCGTCAGAGGCCTGTTTCCACTGGCCGTCGATGAATAGGGAGTACGAATCCTGAAGGTCCGGTTTGTTCATGAATCACTCCTTTTTTTAAAACCATGATTGTCTAAAAAGACAATAGGGGAGATATATGGATTGCAAATCCATATTGAATAGTAGATTTTTGTTCATATTGACATGATTTAATACATATTGTGAAAAAAAATACAATCTAAAATTATATTTATATAATCAGTCAACACTACAAAATCTGCTTGTTGCGTAGTAAATAAAGCAATGCAGGCTTATTTTGCAAATGTGTCACGCTATTATTGCGTAGCAGGATGGCTTGATCAAAAAAGATATGGGATTCAGGCAGGATGTGTGAAAGCACCCTGCCTGAATCCCATATTAATGGCGGTATGTCGGAATGAAATCAGCTTTTTGCTGTGCGGTAGCCGTGCGAAAAGTCGGCGGCATACAGGCGTGAGGGCGCGCCCTCGCGGCTCTCTGCGGGCAGCACAAGAAAGACTGTCTGCCGGGTGAGGTTGTGGCGGGTTATGCACTGGGCCAGTTCGCCCAGCGTTGTCCAGTGCAGCTGCTCCTCGGGCCAGCTGACCATATGGGCGCAAAAAATCTGTGTTTCGGGCGGCAGGCTGCGCGAGAGCTCGTCCTGAAGAGCCTGAGCCGATGCTGCGGAGAGGTACACGGCCATGGAGGCCCCATGCTGCGCCAGCAGATGCAGATGTTCGCGCGGCGGCACCGGGGTGCGCCCTTCAAGGCGGCTGATAATGAGGCTCTGGGTTACTTCCGGCACGGTAAAGGTAATGCCCGCCGCAGCCGCAGCCGCACAGGCGGCGGTAACGCCCGGCACCACACGCCAGGGGATGCCGTCCGCATCCAGCAGGGCGGCCTGCTCGCGCAAGGCGCCATACAGGGATGGGTCGCCCGTATGCACACGGGCCACGGCGCGGCCCTCCAGCGCGGTTGCCCGCACCAGCGCATGGCACTGCTCAAGATTCAGCGGGGCGGAATCCACAACCATGGCGTTGGGCGGGGCGCAGGCCACCACCTCGCGCGGCACCAGCGAACCAGCATAGAGCACAAGGGCGGCCTGCTCAATGGCCTTGCGCCCCTTGATGGTCATGAGGTCTGGATCGCCTGGCCCTGCGCCCACAAATGTAACGATGCCGGGCGTAATCGCGGTCTGCTGCGCGTTGTCCATGCTGTTACCTGCCTTCGGGCTGTGCGCCGGACTGGATGGGAGCAGGCGCGGGTTTTTGGGCGGCAAGCAAAAATACGGGGTTCATGGCCGCCAGGTGTACATCGCCGCCAAGGCTCTTGCCTTCAGATGCGCTGATTTGCAGAATTTCGACAGGCCAGCCCAGGTCTTCAAAAAAGCGGCGGCACAGGCTGAAACTGTCCAGAAGCACACAACTGACCACCACGCGCCCCCCCACAGGCAGGCGCAGGCACACGTGCCCCAAGATGTCATCCCCGTCATCGCCGGAAAGGCCGCCACCTATAAATACCCGCTGCGGATCAGGCAGACCGGGCAGGCATTCGGGGGCTTGCCCGAGGCGTACTTCCACATTGGCCGCGCCAAAGCGGCGGCGGTTTTCCTGAATGCCCATGGCGCGCCCGGCGGAGCGTTCCACCGCGATCACGCGGCCCTCATGCGCCAGCACGGAAGCTTCAAGAGCCACAGCGCCCGAGCCGGAACCGAGATCCCACACCACATGCCCGGCTTCAATGCGCAGCAGCGCCAGAGCGGCGGCGCGCACGGGCTTTTTGCTTATGAGGCCCCGGTCAACCGCAAGCTGGTCGGCGTCAAGCCCAAGATGCGGGCGGCGGGCCGGAGCCATCGGTATCAGCACCATTGTGCAGGCCGGGCCAAATTCGCGCCCAGCGGCATCGGCCATGCTCAGGTGGCTGACGCATTCATCGGCAGCGCCCATGCGTTCAAAAATATGGGCATCAAACCAGTCCACCCCACGGTCGAGCAGATGGCGGGCAAGCACATCGGGCGACATGCGCGCATCAGTAAGGATGCAGAGCGGGGCATTCTTACCGCAGGCCACGTTGAGGGGGCGCAAATCATCTCGACCGTGCAGGGAGAGGCAGATAACCTTGTGCCACGGCAGGGAAAGGCGCGCGCAAGCCTGCTGCAGAGAACTGACAGCGGGCAGCAGGCGCACGGCATCTGCCCCCATGCGGCGCACAAGGGTCGCGCCGATGCCAAAGAGCAGTGGGTCGCCGTCTGCCAGCACAAGCACACGCTCCCCTGCGGCCCGCAACTGGCTGAGCCGGGTGAGCAGCGGTTCCAGCGGCGTGGTCAGGGGCAGCAGTCGCGCCTTGAGAGCGGGGCCTGCTGCGGGTGAGGCATTCTGATCGTCTGCTGTCTGGTCATGTGCGGGCTGACCTTCTGTGGAATGCCCGTCTGCGGCACCCGTTGCTGCCAAGTTTGAGGTGTTGCTGGATTCCAGACTACTGCCGGAAAATTCCTCCAGCAGCATGCGTCCGGCGCAGATCACATCGGCTTGTTCCGCCAGCTGGCGCTGTGCTTCGGCCAGACCAGCCAGGCCTCGCGGACGTGCGCAGTCGAGGCCCATGACCGTGATGGGTTCGGGCGCGACAGTCGTTGGCTCAAAAACAAAGAATGACTGCAACATTTCCGACATGGGCGGCCAGTCATCCTGCTCGGATGTGCCCGAACCGACAGGGCTGGCGGGCGTGGCTGCGCGAGTTGCGGCAATGGTAGGCGCGCTTTCGGCCTCAGGTGCGGCCTGTGTGGTATTGGCGGCAAGAGTGCTTGTAGCTGCTGTTGCAGCGGATTCGACTGCCAACTCTGCGGGTGTGGCAGGGGCTTCATCTGCGTTTTCGGGAGCGGAATCTATAAGGAGGGGGTCATCCCTGTCTGATGCGTCCGCATCTGCCGTTTCGGTATTCGTATTGTCAGCGGAAGGCAGTGCTTCATCAGCGGTAACAGGGGCTTCAATTCGTGCAGTGTCTGCGTCAGCGGCGGCATTGCACGTAGCGGTGGGCTCCGCAACGGCGCAGATATTTGGGGCAGCAGCCGGGGCGTCAGCAGAAAATTTCGGCAAGTTGGCAGCCTGCTCATCAGCCTCGGCAGCGGCCTGCGCAAGGGGCTGACCTGCAGGATGCTCGCAGGGAGTCGCCAGTGGGCCAGCGGCAAAGGCCTCGGCCGGAACTGTGTTGGCTGCGTCATCGTCCCGTGTCTGGGTGTCGGGCGTATGGGTTGGCACGGCAAAGCCGGGCAGTGAGACCTGATGTTTCATAACGCCAATAATTCCCTGCCGTCAGTGTGAAAAAGGTGCAAGCTCACGGGGCGGCCTGCAAAAAGTTGCGCTGTGCGTGCCGCCTGCTGCGCCACCCGCTTGATAGTCTCTGCCCCGGCGCTGTCTGCCAGCAGCAGTTCCAGTGCGTGAGCCGCTGTTACGCACCGGGTGATGGCATCCGCGCAGGCAGCGCCAGCCTCGCTGGCAAGCCGCCCAAGGGCCTGCATGTCCAGCGTGGAATCCTTGGCATGAGTGTACGCATGCCCTTGGGCCAGCTTGACCAGTTTACCAAAAAAACAGCCCCAGATAATGCGTTCAAACTGCATGCTCCCCACAGCTTGCAGGGAGAACTGCGCAAAATCCGCCACCTGCACAAAGCATCGCTCCGGCAGCTCGGGGTAGCGCTCCATAAGCAGCCGTTCAGAGCGCCTTCCCGTGGTCAGGCACGCACATTGGCAGCCTGTGGCGCGGGCCACGGCAAGCCCCTGCTCAATGGTGGCCTTCCACGCATCATGGCTGAACGGACGCACCGTGCCCTGGGTTCCCAATATGGAAATGCCGCCTTCAATGCCCAATCTGGGGTTGAAGGTCTTGTGCGCCAGCTGCGCGCCATCAGGCACGCTGACAAATACCGTCAGCCATGTGCGGCACTGGAGGGCAGCGGCATATTCCTGTTCCTGCGCTTGCAGGGCGTAGGTTATCTGCTGGCGTGGCACCGGGTTGACCGCAGCCTGACCAATGGCTACAGGCAGACCGGGCAAGGTGACGCGCCCCACCCCCGGCCCTCCCTTTATAATGATGTGGTTGGGGTATGCAACTGCCATGTCGGGGGATGCCCCCCCGGCGTTATGGGCGGGCGTATGCCGTGCCGCATCCTCGACCTGGTTTGCAGGGCGATGCTTGGGGGGCAGCGCGCTCTCGACCACCGTGGCCGTTATGCGCGCGCCAGACGTGGCGTCAGGGTCATCGCCGCCGTCCTTGATTATGCTGGCGTGGGCAATGGCAATGATGCCCGGTGGAGGTGGATCGGCCAGCCCGCTTGCGGGGCCAGCTTCGGCAGCAGCCCATGCGGCGTCCAGTTCCGGCGCAGGGCCTGTGGCGCAGCTTTCAATGTTCAGGCGCAGCCAGCCCCGAGGCTCAGGCAGGCCATTGCTGTCCTTGCACTGATTGTGCTTGCCCTGACCACCCCCAAAAGGGGGCAGGGGCACCGGGACTGCATCCGGCGCTGTGCCCGTGCGCAACAGTTGCAGCGCGGCCAGTGCTGCCCCCGTGGCGGCGCTGCCGGTAGTGAACCCTTCCCGAAGCTTTTCGGCCATGCGTCAGCTCAAAGTGGGGGACAAACTGGATGTCAGACCGGGAGCCGGATTTGGGGCCAACCCGGGCCGGGCGTCTGGATCGGGCAGCCAGACCTTGCCACGGGCCACAAGCGACACCGGGCCGTCTATGCCAGCCATATCAAGGCCGCCTTCGGCAAACAGCCGCACGTCCAGGGCCGAACCGCCGGGCTGCATGATGGAAAAAGATCGGCGCGTGCCTGCGTGCGCAAGGCACAGGGCCAAGGCCAAGGCCCCTGAACCGCAGGCATTCTCAAGAAATGTTGTTCCGGCATCGCGCACATGCACAAGGGGCAGCATATCCAGCAGGCCCTGGCATTCCCGCCACCAGATGACTCCCGCGGCAGGTTCGGCCTCAAGGCCGTGCTGCTGGCGTAACTGGGCGGCCACGGCATGGCAGTCATCGGGCAGGGGGTGCGTTGCCCCGCCAAGCAGCAGATGGCAGATGCCCGGCAGGCGAACCAGATGCGCGCCTTTTTCTATAGTAGTAATGGAATATTCAGGGAGGCGCAGCAGGGCCTCCACCTGCCAGAGCGGGGCAGAGCCTCGGGTGCGCAGGCGCACAGGCGTCTGCCAGCCGGAAACCTGAATTTCATCAAAGCGGACAGGGTTTTCTGCGGGGGCAGCAGCTTCGGGCGCTCGCTCGTTGCGAGGGGCAATTCCGTCCAGCATTCCCTGTTCCGGGCCTGAATATTGGGCAGAGTATGCCAGCAAGGCCCCCACAGCGCGGCTGGCATTGACGCAAAATTCACCGCCTGCCATACGCAGCTTGTGCTGGGGCAGGTTCACAAATCCCGCCTGTTCGCCCCCAAGCATGGAAGAATCCAGCGCCAATGACGCCAGACGCGCCTGTTCTGCCGGGCGCTGGCCAGTGTCGGGGAAAAGCAGGGTGGTGTTGCCCCCGGGGCTCCATTTGGAAAAAATAAGTGCAGGCATGGAAAATCCTTGGTTCTTGACAAAGTATGCCTCAGCCCCGGCGGGCTGTCCAGCGCTGGCGGCAGAGTGGGGTCAGCCGCCGGATTTTTGCTGACAAAAGGAAATAATCGGATGTACGTTGCAGTTGGACTGTGATGAAAAAGCGAAAGAGTGTTTCCTATTTACAACTTGCGGTTTTTCCTAAACGCGGGTATGTGAAAGGCAGTTGCCGTCTCCAAGGCCTATGGCTGTGAGTGAGCCGGTAACGTGGCGGGCACACCGCGATTTACTGTTGTTGACGGTAATCGACGACACTAACAACGTTTGGGAGGCAGTATGAAATCGTTTCGTCTTCTTGCTCTTGCGGCCGCTCTTGTTCTGAGCTACGCCGTGGCCGCTGCGGCCGCTCCAGCTTGTAACAAGAAAATTGAAAGCTTCGACTTCGTAGTGGACTATTCTGGTTCCATGATGATGAAGAACGACAGGCTCAAGCAGGACAAGATCATTGTGGCCAAAAATGTGCTCACGCGCATCAACGCCGCTATCCCCGCTCTGAGCTACAATGGTGGCTTGCACACCATTACGCCCAACAGCGCCATTATTTCTCAGGGTCCCTGGGACCGCGCCGCCATGGCCGCGGGTATCAAAAAGCTGCGTAGCGACTTTGATATTTTTGGTCGTATGACCAGCATGGGCACTGGCTTGCAGGCGTATGAACCCTTCATCTCCAGCATGAAGCGCGACGCCGCCCTGATTCTCGTGACCGACGGCGACAACAACCGTGGTACCGACCTCGTGCAGGTTGTGAGCCAGATGTACGCCAGCCAGCGTAACCTGGTTGTGCATGTTATCTCCCTGGCCGATACCCCCAACGGTGAAGCCACCATCAAAAAGCTCGGCGCTCTGAACTCCAACGCCATTGTGGTGCGCGGTGAAGAACTGGCCACCAGCGATGCCGCTGTTGAACGCTTTGTGCTTTCCGTGTTCTGCAAGGACGAAGACGTCATCGTGCTGCGCGGCGTGCACTTCGCTTTCAATTCCTATGCTCTTGACGGCAAGGCCATGGGCATCCTGAACGAAGCCGCCACCCTGATCAAGAACAACCCCAACAAGCGCGTTGTTCTCTCCGGCTGGACCGACTTTGTGGGTTCCGATGCTTACAACATGAAGCTTTCGCAGGAACGCGCCAGCTCCGTGAAGAACTACCTCGTGAAGCAGGGCATCCCCTCCAGCCGCATGACCGCCATTGGCCGCGGCAAGTCCTTCAAGTATGACAACAAGACCGACGAAGGTCGCGCCATGAACCGGCGCACCGAAGTGTCCTTCGAGTAATCTCGGAGCGTCTTCGCGTCAGTCGAATTAAAGCAAAAGCCGGGTGGTGTATGCCGCCCGGCTTTTTATGAGGTGCATGGCACATGCGTAAGATTCTGGCACTCATTCTCACGTTGGGGTTGACCACTGGCGGTTGCGCCTGGTTTGGCGGCTCTTCTTCCACAGATGAAGAAATAAAGCCCGCTCAGCCGCAGGAACAGACCGCAGCCCCCGAACCGGCCCCGGCCCCTGTTGCTCCTGCCAAGGACGCTAAGGGCAAGAAGGGTAAAACCAAGGCCGAAAAACCGGCTGAAGTTAAGCCCGTTGCCACCAAAAAAGGCGCGAAGACCGAAGCCCAGGTCGCCGCCGAGCTCACCATGGTGGGCAACAGGCTGGCCGCCCAGGCTGCCCGCACGGTGATGCCTTCCAAGTCTTCCAGGGAAGTGCGCCAGGACGGCAAGGATTACGTGGGGACCTACATTGATGTGGACTCTTCCAACGTAACCACTGAATTGCGCCCCAGCCCCACTGGTCAGTACGTCGGCTTTATCCGGTATCAGGAAAGGGTAATGGATTGCCGTGGCAAGACCCGTCAGGAAGCTATGTCTACTGCTTCGTGCGAACAGGTCAAGGCCCGCAACATTAACGAGCTGATCCGTTTTGACGGTTCGACCTGGCAGTATTAGCAAAAGTAGTAACGCCGCTCTGGTTGCGCGCTGCCTGGTGCTGCGTTCTGCCGGAGCGGATGTTCCACGCTCGGTGATTTGCCGTTCGTGAAGAGATTTCAGCGGGGTTTCGGCCCCGCTTTTGTTTTTTTTGATCGTGAGCGGCGGTGCCACCGTACAGACAGAACTGCACCCGCAGGCTGGCCCTGATATGCAGAATGGACCGGGCTTTGGCCCTGGCAATACTGTCAGAACAAAATGGGTGAATGGCTCTTGCCAGTGGTGGGAGCGGCAAGAGCCAGATCAGGCGGCATCGCCTTTCAGAAAACCCTCGGGCAGGTGATCGCGAATCCAGCGCGCGCACTGGGCCGGATTTTTACCCTCGGCGGGGCAACGCAGGGTTGCATAATATGTATACAGGGCCTTGCGTTCGTTAAAAATATCCTCGAGCTTTTCGCCGGGGTTCATGGCAATGCCGCGTTCTGGATTGCGGGCGATGCGTTCTTCAATCAGATGAAAGGGCACATCAATATAGACGATAGGCCCAAGCGCAGCCAGATGCCGCATGGCCGCATCGCGGTAGATGACGCTGCCGCCAGTGGCTATGACCGTTCTGTTGGCCTTGATGGCGCAGATTACTTTGCCCTCGGTATCCAGAAAGGCTGCTTTGCCCAATGTGTCGGTGATGTCTTGCAGGCGTGCGCCGTAGGCGGCTTCGATCAGGTGGTCGCTGTCAACAAAAGCCCATCCCAGCTCTTGCGACAGGGCTGAACCCACAGTGGATTTACCCGCTCCGGCCATGCCTATGAGGGTTATGCAGGGGGCAGGCATCGCGGGGGCTGCTGTTAAATCCGGCTTGCTGGACATGCGGACTCCTGAATTGCTTGAATGGAAGCGCATGGCCTCTATGCTGTCATGCGGGTGCGTACGTAAATTTCTGAAAGTAAATCGGTTAGTGGGAATGTGCCCAAGCCAGCGCTGCCTGTCAACGCCGGGCTTTGCCAACCAGCGGCTGACGGTGCGCAGGCGTTCTGCATTCTCCTCCGCGTCGGAGCTTTCTTTTTTTCGCAGGCTAAAGTTTTTTTGCTTCAAGGCCGATAAGCGCAGTAGAGGTGAGTTTTATGCGCAAGTCAGTTGGTATGCTATTGCTTGCTTTTTTGGCGTTTTCCCTTTGCCGCGCTCCCGTTGCGGCCGCCGTGGAGGCCGTCCCCCTGCCGCCTCAGGTACCTGCTCACACAGCCACCGGGGCCACCAACCTTACTGATGTGTGGCTGCACAGCGGTGGCGGGCGGCTGTATTGGAACACACTGGTGACGCCCCGGCAGATTGCGCTGGAAGGGGCGCGGTTTGTGGATCCTGCGGCTGTACCGGAGTTGGCCATGACACCTCAGGTGGACAAAAAAACGCCCGCGCGCCAGGCAAAGCGCAAGGTCAAGGTTTCAAAGGCCGCCCCGCAGCCCGCCACATCTCCGGCACCCAAGGGGGTGGGCAAAACATCTCTTCCGGCGCCTGTCAGCAGCAGCGCCATCCCGCCGCTGAGCAATGCTGCTCCAGCGCAGGCCAAGTCTGGCGCTTCTGCTGCTGGCGCGACCAAAGCGGCCAATGCTGCGCCCGCGCCAAGTTCTGCGCCCATGCCATATTCGTCGGCAGCGGCATCGTCTGTGGGCAGTATTGGTGGTGCTGGTAGCGGGGCTATGCCAGATGTGCCCGCACCACCGGCATTTTCAGCGGATGACGTGCTGCCGAGAGCCAACGCCCGGCCTTAACGCCTTGAGATATCGGGTATCCTGGTTCGTGATGACTGCGCACGCGAACCATGTTTGCCACACGAGCCGCCTGCGCCGCTTTGAAGTATCCGCTAAAAAATGTGTGAAGGCGCTGAGATCAGATTTTTTTTGAGCGTGGCGCGTTTACTCTTGCGGCATGTTTGCAACAAGGGCATTGTAGTCGCGCGTCGTATGGGGAATCTGGCGCTTGACGGAGACCGTGCTGGCGTGTATGTAGCTTCTTCCATATATTTTAACGCCAGGGCAATGCTGCCCTTCCGCGCTTAAAAGCCGGGGGTAGCCCCAAAACCGCTCAGGCCCGGCGTGCCGCATCGCTCCGGTGGTCGGCCCAAGGCCCTGCCGGAAATTTTTTAAGGAGTCTGCCATGAAAAGAACATATCAGCCGAGCAAAATCAGAAGGGCCCGCACTCACGGGTTCCGTACCCGCATGGCCACCCCGAGCGGGCGCGCCATCATCCGTCGTCGCCGCGCCAAGGGCCGTAAGGTTCTGAGCGCCTAGCGGGGCGGGCTTGCCCCGTTCTACATGGGTATTCCCATGAATCAGAATGGTCTGCCGCAGCACCTGCGGATACGCCGTAGGGCGGAATTCGTAGCGTGCTATGAGCGGGGCAGGCGTCTGCATACAGAGCATTTCCTTGTTTTTGTGCTGTCGGGCAATAGTCCCGGTCTAGCTGCGCGCACTGGCATGGCTGTTTCCCGCAAGGTAGGCAATGCTGTTGTGCGCAATCGCGTCAAAAGGCTGCTGAGGGAATTTTATCGCCTGCATCGCAGCGATTTGCCCAAAGAAGCTGACATCGTTACCGTTGCTAAAAAGCATGCCGGAGAGGCTGCGCTGGATTTGGCCAGCGTAGCCGCCGAGCTTTTGCCGCTGATGCGGCGCGTGGTTCGGCGAGAGCCGGGCCGTCCGGCATTGGATGGGCTGCCATGAGTCATTTGCTGCGTAATCTGTGCATATTACCCATACGCGTTTACCAGCTTTGCATCTCGCCAGTGCTTCCCCCCGCCTGTCGGTTTTATCCCACCTGTTCCGCCTATGCCGCAGAGGCCATCATGACCCACGGCATATTCCGGGGCGGCTGGCTTGCGCTCAAGCGTCTTGCCCGCTGCCACCCCTGGGGCGGTTCAGGCTATGATCCTGTTCCACCACCAAGACGTCCCCGTGACGTCCCGCCACTGTCCCAGGAGTGAACGCCCTCATGCAAGACGGAAAAAATCTGATCATCGCCATCCTTTTGTGCCTCGTCGTTATTGTGGGCTGGAGTTACGTGTCCGAGTACATGGGCTGGGTCCGCAAGCCTGATCCGGCCATTGTTGCCCAGCAACAGCAGGAGCAGCAGCAGGCTGCCCAGCAGCAACAGGCCCAGCAGACCGCCGCAACCGCGCAGCAGGCCATGCCCGTATTCACGCCCGCCCCGGGCCGCGACCTCACGGTCAACTCCCCCCTTTATGAAGCCGTTTTTCACACTGGCGGCGGCGCGCTGCGCTCCTTCAAGCTCAAGCAGTATCAGACCGGTCTTGCGGTGGATTCCCCGCTGGTCAACCTTGTTGACCCCAAGACCGCCGCAGTTGCCCCTCTGGGCCTTGTGGTAAACAGCCAGCCCTCGTGGAGCACAGGCCAGTGGTCTGTGGAAGGCAATGAAAACGGCCTGAACATCGGCGCCGGACAGCAGGGCGTGCTGCGCTTTGACGGCGAGGTGGACAGCCTGCGCGTTATCCGCGAAATGACCTTTAGCTCCGATACCTATCTTATCCGCGAAAAAATCCGTGTGGTGAACACCACGGATCAGGCCCGCAGTGTTCGCGTCAGCTACACTGTGGCCGCCGATGCCAGCAATGCCGCAGGCGACCGTTACGATGCCATGCGCCTTGCCTGGGACAACGATGGAAGCCTTGGCGAAGAATCTTCGCCCAAAACGCTTGAAACCACAGGCGCGCAGGTTGCTGGCAAGATTTACTGGGCTGGCACCATGAGTACCTATTTTCTTGCTGCGGTGCTGCCCGGCGACACGAGCAACGTGACCGTCAAGGGCCGCATGCAGCAGAACGTGTTCCGCGCTGCCGTTGAAGAACCTGAAGTGATGCTCGGCCCCGGTCAGGAGCGCGAACTTACGGTTTCTTACTGGGTTGGCCCCAAGGAACGCGCCAAGCTTGCCGCCGTTTCTGACCAGCTTGCCAAGAGTATTGACCTCGGCATGTTCCATGTGATCGCCAAGGGCTTGCTGTGGCTGCTTGAATTTTTCCAGAAGTACGTGAACAACTGGGGCGTGGCCATCATTTTGCTGACGGTTCTCATCAAGGCCCTGTTCTGGCCCCTTACGGCCAAGAGCTACGCCTCCATGGAAAAGATGAAGAAGCTTCAGCCGCACATGGTGGCTATTCGTGAGAAGCACAAGGACAACAAGGAGCTCATGAACAAGGAAGTCATGGCGCTCTACAAGACCTACGGGGTTAACCCGGCCAGCGGCTGTGTGCCCATTCTCATCCAGATGCCCGTGTTCTTTGGCCTGTATCAGGCCCTGCTCACGTCCATCGAGTTGCGTCACGCGCCCTTCATCACCTATCTGCCCGGCACTGACATCATCTGGCTGGCTGACCTTTCGGCTAAAGACCCGTTCTACATCACGCCCGTCGTCATGGGCCTGACCATGTTCATCCAGCAGAAAATGAGCCCCCCGGCCACTGACCCCACCCAGCAGAAGATCATGATGTTCCTGCCGCTGATCTTCACCGCCATGTTCCTGAGCTTCCCCTCGGGCCTCGTGGTGTACTGGCTGGTCAACAACATCCTGTCCATTGCGCAGCAGAGGATGATGGCGAAGAAGTTCTCTACATCCGCAGCGAAGTAGGCCGCCCCGGCGGGTTCGCGTGACACAGCAAGGGGTTCGTATGGAAGGGTTTAAGGAATTCCAGGGCAAGGATCTCGACAGCGCCATAGAAGAAGCCTGCGGCTACTTCAATACAGCGCGTGAAAAGCTCGAGATTGAAATCGTGCAGGACGCCAAGTCTGGCATTTTCGGCATCGTTGGAGCGCGCAAGGCTCAGGTTCGCGCAAGGCGTGTGCAACTGCGCGAGACTGTGGAAAGCATTCTGGGCAGAAAGAACGGCGAGGGGGCTCCGGCCCCTGCGCCGTCTGTCGGGCAGCCCGCATCCGCGAGTGAGAACTCCGGGGCTGTGGAGCAGCGCAAAAACGGCGGCAATCGGCAGGAGCAAGCGCCTACGGCTGCACCTGAGCCGTCAGCATCGGCTGCCCCCAAAACTTCGGGTGCTCCCAACGCTCCCGAGGTTCAGGCCGAAAATGGCCGGGGCGATGGGCGCGACCGCCAGCAGGAGGCCCGCCCTCAGCGTAATCAACAAGACGACAGACGCAACCAGCAGGATGACAGGCGCAACCGGGGCCGCAACCGCAAGCCGCAGTCTCTGGACGCCTTTGAGAGTGAAGAAGATCTGGATGCCGCCGTTAATGGCAATGTGCTGGAGAAACCCGCCGACCGGCCCTTTGACCGCCGGGGCGAGCGTAACGGCAAGCCTGACAGAAATGGGGCCAAGCCTTCCGGCAGAAATTCCAGAAACGACCGGGGCCGTGACCGCACAGGCAGAAATGTGGAAGGCGGAGAAGGCGTGGAGGCGGTCAATCCCGCTGAAACCCCTGCGCGCGAAGCCAGAGGGCGGCGCAATGATTCCCGGCCTGACAATCAAACTGATAATCGTTCAAGCAACCGCTCCGACACCAGGAACAGCGGCAGGGCAGAGGCCCGTTCCGTCCAGCGCGAGAATCACCGCCCAGAGCGCGCACCGCGCCCTGACGCACCTGCGGATGGACTGGAAGATGATTTTGAAGCCGCAGGCGAGGGTTTGCCGGTTACTCCCCTGGAGCAGCTTGACGCCGCAAAACTTGAAGCCCTTGTGGATGAAACCGTGCGCAAGCTCATCCGGCCCATTACAGGGGACGGCGTGGGCATCACCGTCAAGATCGGCGGCGGCAGGGTTTATGTGGGCATTGATTGCGATGAAGACTCCGGCCTTCTGATTGGTCGCGAGGGGCAGACCCTCGCCGCCCTGCAATACATGATATCGCGCATTGTATCGCGCGGTATGAATGCAGCCGTGCGTGTGCAGCTTGACGCCGGTGAATACCGCCGCCGTCAGGATGAAAAACTGCGTGAAATGGCTCTGGCTCTTGCAGACAAGGTGCGCCAGAGCGGGCGCTCCTACTCCACAAGGCCGCTTTCTTCGTACCATCGGCGTATTGTGCACGTGTGCCTGCAAGAGGCCGTTGACGTGCAGACCCGCAGTACGGGCGATGGCCCCATGAAGCGCGTGGTAATCATGCGCAGAAAGGGAGAACGCGCCTAGCTTCAGCCTCACTGGCAGATGCGCTAGGCGCGCTCATACCGCAAGCGGGGCCAGCAGGGTCTTGAAGGTGCTTGTTACGTTGCCGGAGAAACAGCCTGACTGGGCGCAGATCTCCGGCAACACGCGTTGGCGAGGCCGCGCAAACATAGGGCAAGATATGGAAACAGCAATGCAGACAGATCGTGGCGACACCATCGCCGCCATTGCAACCCCTCCCGGTGCCGGGGGGATTGGCATAGTGCGCCTTTCCGGCCCTCGGGCCAAGAAAATTCTTGCCCGTATGTTTCTGCCCCTTTCAGCACAGGTGGAAAATTTTCACCCCTGGCTTTTGCACAGGGGCCGCGTGCTGGACTGGAACGGCGAGGCGCTGGATGATGCCTTGGCTGTTTTTATGCCTGGGCCGCGTACCTTCACGGGCGAAGATGTAGCCGAGATTCACAGCCACGGAGGCCCCTTTTTAGTGCAGGCCGTGCTTGAAAGTGCGCTGCGCCATGGGGCGCGGCAGGCTGAACGCGGTGAGTTTTCGCGCCGCGCCTTTGTCAACGGGCGCATAGATCTGAGCCAGGCCGAAGCCGTGGCCGAGCTTATAGCCGCCCCCTCGCGCGAGGCCCTGCGCTACGGGCTCAACCGCCTGGAAGGCGTTCTTGGTCGGCGCACTGCCGAACTGCGCGAAGAACTGGAAATGCTGCGCGCCCAGATGTGTCTTGCTGTGGATTTTCCTGACGAAGAAGTTGAAGGCATGGAACCAGCCGCGCTCTGTGAAGTTCTTGACAGGGTCATGCTGGCTGTGCGGCGGCTGCTGGCCGGGAGCAGACGGGCCCAGATCGTGCAGCAGGGCGCCGTGGTGGTGCTGGCTGGCGCGGTGAATGCTGGCAAATCCAGCCTTCTCAATGCGCTGCTAGGGCGCGAGCGCGCCCTTGTGACCGATATACCCGGCACAACGCGTGATTTTCTGGAAGAAACCTGCAATCTTGATGGCCTGCCAGTGCGCCTGACAGACACAGCAGGCCTGCGGCAGGCTGAAGAAACCGTTGAGCAGCTTGGCGTAACGCGCAGCCGCGAAAAAGTTTCGCAGGCTGACCTTGTTGTGCTTGTGCTTGATGGCGGGCTGCTGGGTGAGGAGGGTGCGGCGGCAGAGGTCTGCCCTGACCCTGCGGCCAGCGAGGTTCTTGACTCTGTGGGCGACACGCCCCTGCTCGTGGTGTGGAACAAATGTGACATTTGCATGCCAAAAGTGTTCCCTCCCCGCTGGATTGGTGCGCGAACCTGTTGCGCAGTGAGCGCACTTTCCGATACATATGTCGAAGAGCTTGCAACCATGTTGCGATCTGTGCTGCTTGGGGGCGGTTCGGATGCCGCGCCGGAAGACGGTCTTGCGCCCAACGCAAGGCAATCCATGGCGCTGGAAAAGGCTTTGAAAGAACTTGAAGGGCTGCGTGCTGATGTTGTTGCAGGGCAGCCTTACGATTGTTGCGCGGTCAGACTTGATATGGCCGCCGCTCATCTGGGGGAAGTGACCGGGCTTTCCAGCCCGGCTGAAGTGCTCAACAGCATATTTGCCCAATTCTGCATTGGTAAGTAACCTATGGATATGGACGTTTTGCGCCGCAGGCTGAGTTGCGAAGAAATCAACGGCATGCCCCTTTTTCATTACGAAGGGCCAGTGCAGGTTATTCGCACCCTGGAGGACTGGAAAAATGCGCTGCCGGATCTGCGATCCGCAGATTTGCTTGGATTTGATACGGAAACACGGCCTTCCTTTCGCAAGGGACGCCGCAATTTTCCGGCTTTGATCCAGCTTGCCACGGCCAATGCCGTGTATCTGGTGCAGTTGGCCTTTTTGCCGTTCGGGCCGCATGTGGTCGAAATTCTGGCAAATCCCGATCAGGTCAAGGCTGGTGTGGGCATCCGCGACGATATGCGTGATCTTGCCCGCCTGCACGACTTTGAGCCAGCGGGGCTTGTGGATCTTGGCGGCGTGGCCCGTGCGCACAAAATGCCCAGTCAGGGTTTGCGCACCCTTGCGGCTAATTTTTTTGGCTGGCGTATTTCTAAAGGTTCGCAGTGTTCTAACTGGAGCCTCATGGAGCTGACCCCGCGTCAGATTGCCTACGCCGCCACCGATGCCTGGATCGGACGGCTGATTTTTTTGCGCATGTGTGAAATGGGGCTCATTCCCTCCTGTCGCAGCGCGTCTGAGGACGTGCCGTGCAACGATGCCCTGGCAGCGGGGAGCTCCGTGTGAGCGAAAGTGCTTCGCTGTTCTGCTTTCCGCCCCTTGGCCCCAGACTGGTTTTTTTTACGGGCGGCACGGCTCTGCGAGATCTGAGCCGTGAACTGATCCACTACACCCACAATTCCGTTCATCTTGTCACGCCCTTTGATTCCGGCGGCAGTTCTGCGGCTCTGCGCCGTAGCTTTGCCATGCCTGCCGTGGGCGACATCCGTAACCGTTTGCTGGCTCTGGCCGACAGCGCGGTTGTGCCTGCCTCGGTAATGGAATTCTGCGCCAGCAGGCTGCCGGAACAGTCGGCGGAATGCAACGATCCGCACGAACTGCGCCAACAGTTGCGCGCCATGGGCAGCGGGGAGCATCCCGCATGGGCGGCGATGCCGCCGCTGTTTGCAGATGCGCTGCGTCTGCATCTCAATTTTTTTCTGCAACGCATGCCCGAAGATTTCGACCCCTTCCGCGCCTGCTTGGGCAATCTGATCCTGGCCGGGGGCTACCTGCACCACAAGCGGGTGTTTGGCCCGGTCATGGCCTTTCTCAGTCGGTTGCTGCAAACGCGCGGCGTGGTACTGCCCATTGTGAGCGAAAGCCTGCATCTGGCGGCAGAGCTGGAAGACGGCTCTCTTGTGGTGGGCCAGCACCGCTTTAAAAATCTCAGCGGAGCAGTGCGGCGGCTGTTCCTCACCGTGCACGAACCCGGCCGGGGATCCGAGCAGGCAGAAAAACTGCAAATCCCTTGCCGCCCGCCTCTTGCCCCGGCCTCGGTGGCTTACCTGCGTTCGGCGGCAGCCATCTGCTATCCCATGGGCAGTTTTTACACCAGCGTGCTTGCCAACTTGTTGCCCCAGAATGTAGGCCGTGCCGTGGCTGCCGTAGAGTGCCCAAAAATTTTTATTCCCAATACCGGAACAGACGTCGAACTGCACGGCCTGACCGTGGCGGGGCAGACAGCCATGATCTTGCGCCATCTGCGTGAAGACGCCCCCGATGCCCCCGCCGAGGCCCTGTTGCAGACCGTGCTGGTTGATGCCCGTAATGGTCGCTACGAGGGCGGGCTTGATGCTGGTGAACGTGACGCCCTCGCCCAACTGGGTGTGCGGCTGGTAGAAAAACACATGGTCTACGAAAATGACCCGCAGCGCCATGTGCCGGAATTAACCGCCAAAGCCCTGCTGGAGCTTGTTCCCGGCAGTTCGGTGACCCTGTGAGCAATGAAACTCCTCCCGTATCTTGCATCGAGGCGCAGCAAGCGACTGCAAAACAGTTTGAAGCCTCCGGTGCAGACATGATCGGCCAGAGGCTGGACTATGCCCTGACCTTGCTGCTGCCGCAGATGGGCCTGCGGGGGCGCAAGCGCAGCATTGAAAGTGGGCAGGTGCTCGTCAATGGGCGCTCCTGCAAGGCAGCGCAACGTTTGCGTAAAGGCGATGTGGTTTCGCTGGCGGATGCGCCGACCGCTGACCAGCAGACCCAGAACTCCGTTGTTGACGTGGCCGATACTGACGCATGCCCCGCAGATGCGAATTTTGAGGCTTTGCCCAGGCTTTTGGAGCGGCAGGGCGAGTTCTGCTTTTTTTACAAGCCCGTGGGTTTGCACACTGCCGCATTAACAGGCGGCAACATGCCCAGCCTGGAGAGCATGCTGCCGCAGTTGCTGGCAGGGCAGGGCTGCACTGAGGCTGGCCCCCAAGATGGTGCGGATATGAGTGCGGAGGCTGTGCCCCCTCAGTTGATGCAGCGCCTTGATTACGGCACTTCTGGCATTGTGTGCGCGGCGCTTTCCCCGCAGGCGGCCAAGACTTTCCGATTGGCCGAGGCGGCTGGACGCTGTGAAAAGCGTTATGTTGCGCTTTTGGCCGGGCGGCTGGAAGAAGATTTTACCGTGACTTTTGCCCTGCGCACGGACAAGCGCAGCAAAAGCCGCGTGCTTGATCGCGACGCCGGCTGCACACGCTGGACGAATTTTACGCCCTTGCATTATTTTGAAGGGGACGACCTGCCGCAACTCGCCCTCACAATGGATCCACAGTTCCACCGTGCAGGGCTGACCCTGGCCGGGTGCCGCATCCGGCGTGGCGCACGCCACCAAATCCGTGCGCATGCCGCCGCTGTGGGGCACCCCCTGTGGAACGATCCCCTCTACGCAGACAAAGATCCCGAAGCTGAAGCTCAAACATCCCACGGCACGTTCTATCTGCACCATGGCTGTCTGCTGCTGCCGGGGACAAACTGCGTCATGCCGCCCCCCTGGTCTTTTTTGCCAAAAGCTGTTGCCCGGCAAGTTTTGGAATGGCTGACATCTGTCGATTGAGCTTTTCTCAGGTTGGTTGTTTTTCTTCAAGTTCACGTAGCAAAGTATTGCGCGCCAAACAGCGCCGTATTATAGATTGTGCGCTCAATCTGTAACGGAATTTTCCCGCGAAAAGTCGCGTCAGCCGCGGAAATGCGCAAAAGAATGACCTCATAACATACCGCTATGATTTGAGTTCTTTTTTGCTCATTGAAAAGTTTAATTTGACGCCCTGTTTTCTCTTGGCACAAAGTTCAGCCCGGTATAAACGGAAGAGGTCAAACGGGTTGGCGAAGTGATGCTCTGTTCGCCCCCGGAAGCTGCGCGCCCGGGCAATGCCTGCGCAAACAGCTACCATTCGTGGCGCTCCGCGCTTGCAACCAGTTCAAGGAGAAAGGATGTTTCCTGCTCTACTGCCCAAATCCGCTCCGTTTTTTGCCATGCTCAACGAGCAGAACGATCTGCTGCGCCGCATGTCCGCCCTGCTGGTAAACATGCTGGAAGACGTTTCCAACATGGATCACGTGCACAAGGAAATCGCCTTTCTGGAAGAAGAGGCCGACCTGCTGCACAGCAAGATCATCCGGGCGCTTTCCCAGACGTTTATCACGCCCATCGACCGCGAGGACATCCTGCGCATCAACCAGGAACAGGAAGAGTGCATGGACTGCCTGCACAGCCTGAGCACGCGGCTGCATATTTTTGAATTTGCCTCAATCCGTTTTCCCGCCTTGCAGATGGCGCGCACCATCAGCGCCATGCTTGAGTTGACCTATGAAATGCTTGCTGGCCTCGCCAATCGGCGCGACTGCCACAAGACCCGTGCTTTTCGCGGCCTGCGCAGCGAATGCGATATGGTGCTGGCCGTGGGCCTGGCGGAACTGATGGACGAGCATCAGGAGCTGACAAGCAAGGCTCTCATGCGGGTGCTCAAGTGGAGTCAGGCCTATGAGCGCATGAACATCCTGCTTGAGCAGGTCAATGCGCTGGCGGAAACCATTGAAGAAGCGGTGCTGAAAAATGTTTGATATCCCCGTGCTGCTGGCGCTCATTGTGCTGGTAGCCCTGGTGTTCGACTTCACCAATGGCGCGCACGACTGCGCCAACGCCATTGCCACCGTGGTTTCCACCAAGGTGGTGACGCCGCGTTTTGCGGTGGGCGCTGCGGCCCTGCTCAATCTTGGCGGGGCACTGCTTGGTACTGAAGTGGCAAAAACACTGGGCAGCGGCATTGTTTTGCCGCAGGTGGTGGAGGGCAGCCATGTGCTTGTGCTGGCCGCCCTGGTGGGGGCCATCACCTGGAACTGCATAACCTGGTATTTCGGCATCCCTTCATCGTCGTCCCACGCCCTGATTGGCGGGCTTATCGGCGCTGCTGTGGCAGATGCGGGCTTCAGCGCACTGAACGCCAAGGGCATCTGGGACAAGGTGCTGGTGCCCCTTGTGGCCTCGCCCCTGGCTGGCTACGCAATGGGTTTTTGCTGCATGTGGGTCATTTACTGGATCTGCGGAAATATACACCGTCGTAAGGTCAATGCCTCGTTCCGGCGTCTGCAACTGCTGTCAGCCGCGCTTATGGCCACCAGCCACGGCCTCAACGATGCGCAGAAGACCATGGGCATCGTCACCCTGGCCCTGATGATTTTTGGCAAGATTGACACGGTGGAAGTGCCGCTGTGGGTCAAGCTTTCCTGCGCCGGGGCCATGGCTCTTGGCACCGCCGTTGGCGGCTGGAAGATTGTTAAGACAATGGGGCACCGTATTTTCAAGCTGGAGCCTGTGCACGGTTTTGCTGCGGAAAGCTCCGCCGCCCTGGTCATCACCGGCGCATCCCTCATGGGTGCCCCGGTCAGCACCACGCACACCATATCCGCCTGCATTTTTGGTGTGGGGTCTTCCAAAAGGCTTTCAGCAGTGCGCTGGAATGTGGCCGCAAATCTGGTGACCGCATGGGTGCTCACCTTGCCCGCTGCGGCAGGCGTGGGGTTTGTTTCCTACTGGCTGCTGCATTTTATCTGGAACTGACCGGACGTTGCACGCACTGCGCTGGCCTGGCGGCCCGCCTTGCGAGAGAGACCATTCAAAAACCCTGTCCCCGCGATCTGCCGGGACAGGGTTTTTTATTTCAGGGTGTATGCGTAGAGCCGTAGGCTTCCATTTGTCTGCCTGATACAGCCAGTGAGCATCAAGTTCTGGTCAGAACAAGGATGTCCGGGGCATGCCGCAATGATTGCGGAGATGGAAGGGCTTGCAGAGGGGGAGAAAATCGCGCGCAAATGGTGCCGTCACGCTGGCAGGATCAAAAGCCGAGCGCAATCAGTGCGCGCTCGCCTGTGTGCGGGCGCGCTGCACATGCAGATATCGCCGGGGGGTGTCAGCCGCGCAGGCCTTATCACGCAAGGTGCGCCAGCGGCTGGGCCGCAAGAGGGCACCCAGTGCAGTTAGTCGCGGCTGCCTTCGCGTTCTTCCTGGCAGGCTCGACACAAGCCAACGCCGGGCAGGGCTTCAAGGCGCTTGGCGGGGATGGGGTCACCGCATTCACGGCAACAGGCTACGCCGTTGATCCATTCCGGGCCGCCGCGATCCACAGCGGCACGGGCCCGCAAGAGGGCTGATTCGCGGTCAAGGCGCTCCAGCTCGGTAGCCTGATCAAAAACGTCCATGAGTACTCCTTGTGTAAAGCAAGCGGCAACCCCGCAGAGCGGGGTTGCCGTAATTTTTGCAGAATATTTTCAGGAAGCCCTATGTAGTGTACAATCGTGCTTCTGTAAAGACCCGGACAGGTCGATTTTTTTAAAAAGCCTTCAAAATGTCTTCAAGCGTGGTCACAAAGCTGTCCAGATCCGCCTGTTCAATGTTCAGGGGCGGCAGGAGGCGCAGGGTGATGCCGTGGCTCAGATTGCATATGAAGCCCCGGCGCAGCAGTTCTTCCCACACATCCTTGCCTGAAACGGTCAGCTCAATACCCAGCATGAGGCCAATGCCGCGCACTTCGCGGATTTTGCCGGGAACGCGCTGTTGGAGCGCGGCCAGCTGGGCCTTCATGTGCTCGCCCAGAGTGCTGGCGCGGTCTGCCAGCTTGTCGCGCAGCATGATTTCAACCGTCTTGGCCGCCACAGCGGAAACAAGCGCGCCGCCGCCAAAGGTGGTGGCGTGGCTGCCCGCCTCAAAGCCCTGCGCGACTTCGTCCGTTGCCAGCATGGCGCCCATGGGCAGGCCGTTGGCGAGCGATTTGGCCATGCTGATGATGTCGGGCGTGAGGCCGCAGGTCTGGAAGGCCCAGAACTTGCCGGTACGGCACAGGCCCGCCTGCACTTCATCGCACATAAAGAGAATGTCGTGCTTGCGGCACAGGGCCTCAACACCGTGCAGGTAGTCTGCGGGCAGGGGCACAATGCCGCCTTCGCCCTGCACCACTTCAACCAGCACTGCGGCGGTAGCGGGGGTGATGGCGGCTTCCATCGCTGCAAGGTCGTTGGCCGGAACCTGCTTGAAGCCCTCGGGCAGAGGGGTAAAGCCATTGCTCAGGCTTTCGCGCCCAGTGGCTGCCAGTGATCCGAGCGTGCGGCCATGAAAGCAGCCCTCAAGGGTAATGATTTCATAGGCATCGCGCTTTTTCACGCTACGCATGTAGCGGCGCGCCAGCTTTATGCAGGCCTCGTTGGCTTCCGCACCAGAGTTGCAGAAAAAGGCCTTGCTGTGGTGGCTCGTTGAGAGCAGCAGCCTCGCCAGTTCCAGCTGTTCTTCCTGATAAAACAGGTTGCTCACGTGCCAGAGCTTGTGCGACTGGGCCTCAAGGGCGGCGCAGATTTCATCATTGCAGTGGCCAAGGGCCGTTACGGCAATGCCCGCCAGCAGATCGACATATTCCTTGCCGTCCACATCCCAGAGTCGCGCGCCCTTGCCTCGCACGATAGCCAGCGGGTAACGGCTGTAGGAACGGCAGAGCAGGCTCTCTTCCCCGGCTTTCACGGCGGCAAAGGCTTGTGACATGGACAAACTCCTTCTCGGTGAACGTATGAATGGTGGAATGAATGAAAGTCGCTGGCGGTTGCCAGTGCAGAGTATCAGCGTCCGGTGTGACCGAAACCGCCGGAACCGCGCTCTGTGGCAGACAGTTCCGTAACTTCACGCCATCGCGGTCGCACAAAGGGCTGAAAGATGAGCTGGGCCACGCGCTCGCCGTTCTGGATGCGGCGCTCCTGGCCGGAGGTGTTCAGAAGGAACACCAGAATTTCCCCGGTATAGTCCGGGTCGATGATGCCGACGCCCTGGGCGACGGTTATGCCGTCGCGCGCGCCAAGGCCGCTGCGCGAGTAAACAAAACCGGCAATGCCAGCCGCGCGGGGCTGCACACTGATGCCCGTGCTTACCTTGAGCCTGCCCCCGGCGGGAATAACCGCTTCGGGCGTATCAAGGCAGGCGCGCAGATCCATGCCTGCCGACTGGTTGGTGGCGGGAGCAAGAAAATCATCCTGCCCCTGGGCATAGAGTTCACGCGCGCCGGGGCGCACAAACGCAATGTCCACGGGGGCCATGCCCTCGTGGAGGTCGTTTGCCTTTTCGGCGGTGTGCTGCTGTGAGTGGTCGTCGCGCATCGGTTGTTACTAGCGCAGCTTTTCGTTGGGGGCAAGAGCCGGATTGGGGCGCAACCCTGTTGACTTGGCATTTTGCTGTGTATACAGAAAATCTATTATCAACACTCAACAGGATTATTGGATGTACACTTACCAGGATTCTGCCCGTTATGCATAGCAGGGGCTATTGCATAACAGCTTGATTGTTTAGGCAATAGCCCTTGCTCCGTCCTGACATTTCATCGGGAGGAAGCATTATGGGCTATAAAAAAGCGACTAAAGTTCTGCCGCAACACCTGTTGCGGGCCGTACAGGAATATGTTGACGGGGAATACCTGTACATTCCCCGCAAGGAAGAAAACAGAAAACACTGGGGAGAAACCGCCCCCAACCGTGCCTTCCGTGCTGCCAGAAACACCGAGATGGCTGCGCGGCGTAAGGCGGGCTGGTCTGTTGCGCAACTGGCGGAACGGTATTTTCTTTCCGAAAAAGCGGTCTACAAAATTCTTGCGGCCTTGAACTGAGGCCAACCGAGACTGGCGGCAGCTGCACAGGATTGTTCCGGCTGTTGTGGTCATGCTCGCAGGAATGTATTTGTTTGCCTTCAGCGCCCTGACGTGTCGGGGCGCTTTTTGTTGGGTAAGAAGCGGGCGGGCTTGCCATCAGGCGGGATTTCTTTCAAGCTGCGCGGCAAGGAGAATATATGCAGATTATGTCCATAGCCGTAGTGGGCGGCGGCCTCGCCGGGTGCGAATGCGCCCTGCATCTGGCCCGCGCTGGTCACTCCGTAACCCTGTTTGAACAAAAGCCGGGCCACAGGTCGGCTGCCCATATCAGCGAGCATCTGGCCGAACTTGTATGCTCCAACTCCCTGCGGTCAGATGAACTCACATCCGGCGTGGGCCTGCTCAAAGCCGAAATGCGCGCTCTGGGCAGTGATTTTATGGAACTGGCCGATGCCCACCGCGTACCCGCTGGCAAGGCGCTGGCCGTTGACCGCGAGGCTTTTGCCCGCGCCATGACCGAACGCGTGGCCGCGCAGGCCAATATCACCATGGTGGAACATCAGGTGGCCTCGCTGGATGACCCGGTGCTCGCGCCCTTTACGGGCGAGGGCGGGGCAGTGGTGCTGGCTGCCGGGCCCATGGCCTCAGAGGCGCTTTCCGCCTCGCTGGCAGAAGCTGTGGGCGCAAAGCACTGCTATTTTTATGACGCCATCGCGCCCATTGTGTGGACGCACTCCCTTAATATGGGTGTGGTGTTCCGCGCCTCCCGCTATGGGCAGGAAAACGGCGAGGCCGACGGCGAGGGCGACTACCTCAACTGCCCCATGAGCCGCGACGAATACGATATTTTTTATGCGGCCCTGCTGGAAGCGCAAAAAGTCTCTGCCCATGAATTTGAGCAGGAAAAGCATTTTGAAGGCTGTATGCCTGTGGAGGCCCTTGCCGAGCGCGGCCCGCGCACCCTGACCTTTGGCCCTCTTAAACCTGTGGGGTTTGTGGACCCGCGTACAGGGCGCAGACCTTGGGCCATTCTGCAACTGCGGGCAGAAAAGGCCAACAGCGAAACCTGCAACCTTGTGGGCTGCCAGACCAAGCTGACCCAGGGCGAGCAGGCCCGCGTGTTCCGGCTGGTGCCGGGCATGGAAAATGCGGAGTTTGCGCGCTTTGGCAGCATGCACCGCAATACCTATGTGAACGCGCCTGATGTGCTGGCCCCGGATTTGTCGCTGCGGGCGCGGCCCGGCGTGTATCTGGCGGGGCAGATCACAGGGGTGGAAGGCTATGTGGAATCAGCCGCCAGCGGCCTGTGGTTGGCCCTGCTGCTCAATGCCCGCGCACGTGGTCTTGAATTGCCGCATCCGCCGGTGGAAAGCGCTCTTGGCGGGCTGCTCAACCATCTGCGTACGCCGGTAAAGCATTTTCAACCCTCCAACGCGCACTTCGGCCTTGTGCCGGAACTGGGCGAAAGAGCGCGCAAAAAAGATCGCAAGGCCTTGTATTCCGCCCGCGCGCAGGAAACATTCGGCGAATGGCTTGCGGCGCAGCGCGAGGCAGGCGCTATTTAAGATGCTTGCAGAGGCTCGCGTTTTTTGTAATGATATTTGATGCACGTGGTTGCAATGATTTCTCCGGCTGCACACACGCAGGCACATGGCGCATCTATCAGGGTTTCAGAGATAAATTGCGGCAATGTGTCAAAAAAGTGTTGACGGCGGCATGGGGAGTAGCTATATAACCGCTTGCCTCATGTAGGAGCGTAGCTCAGGTGGCTAGAGCACTTCCTTGACACGGAAGGGGTCAACAGTTCAAGTCTGTTCGTTCCTACCAAATGACTCTTCGGGGATAGTTCCCCTAAACGGCGGAAGGCCTTGGCCCCGCCCATAGCACAGGTCGCTTGATGCGACCCGAAGACCGGATTCGGCGCAGTGGGGAGGTTTACCTCCCCACTTTGTTTTATGTGCCTCCGGGTATTTTTGTAAGGAGCTTTTCATGGAAGTCCGTGTGGAAGGGCAGATGGTGGAAGCCGGTGACTCCGTTGCTTCTGTCCTGCAAAAAGCCTTGAGCGGCAAAAAGTTCAAGGCGGCTGTGGCCGCACGCGCCGATAATGGCGCTCTGCTGGATCTTTCCGCCCCCCTGCCTGCTGGCTGCGTCGAGCTTGCGCCCGTGTACGCCGACTCGCCCGAGGGGCTGCAAATGATCCGCCATTCCACCGCCCACGTCATGGCGGCGGCGGTCAAGCGTCTCTTCCCCACTGCCAAGGTCACTATCGGCCCCTCCATCGACACCGGATTTTACTACGACTTTGACGTGGAAAAGCCCTTTTCCAGCGAAGATTTCCCCGCTATCGAAGCGGAAATGCAGCGTATTGCCGATGCGCGCGTACCCTTCACCTGTAAGGTGCTGCCCAAGGCGGAAGCTGTTGAAGTGTTCCGCAATATGGGCGAAGCTTACAAGGTTGAGCTGATTGAGAGCATCGATGCCGACACGGTGTCGCTCTATACATGCGGAGATTTCACGGATCTGTGCCGTGGCCCCCACGTGCCGCACACGGGTTTTGCCAAGGCGGCAAAGCTCATGAGCGTGGCCGGGGCCTATTGGCGCGGTGATGAAAAGAACCGCATGCTTTCCCGCATTTACGGCACTGCCTTTGCCGACCAGAAGGCTCTGGACGCCTACCTGAAGCAGCTTGAAGAAGCCAAGCGCCGCGACCACCGCAAGCTTGGCCGCGAGTTGAGCCTCTTCACCTTCAAGGAAGATGTGGCCCCCGGCATGGTCTTCTGGTTGCCCAGAGGCATGATGGTGCGTACCATCCTTGAAGACTTCTGGCGGCGCGAGCATCTCAAGCGCGGATACGAAATCGTGCAGGGGCCGCAGTTGCTGCGCGTGGAAACGTGGCAGAAATCCGGCCACTACGACCACTACCGCGAAAATATGTATTTTACGCAGATCGAGGAAGACGCCTACGGCGTCAAGCCCATGAACTGCATCTCGCATATGCTCATTTACGGCAACGAGTTGCACAGCTACCGCGATCTGCCCCAGCGTTATTTTGAACTGGGCGTGGTGCACCGCCACGAAAAGAGCGGCGTGCTGCACGGGTTGTTGCGCGTGCGCCAGTTCACGCAGGACGATGCCCATATTCTGTGCGCGCCCGAGCAGCTTGAGGGCGAAATTCTTGAGGTCATCCATCTTATCCGCGACCTCATGAATCTCTTCGGCTTCCAGTACAAGGTTGCCGTTTCCACCCGGCCCGAGAGCAGCATCGGCACGGACGAAGCCTGGGAGCTTGCCACCAACGCGCTCACCAAGGCTGTGGAAAAGGCCGGACTGCCCTATGAGATCAATGAGGGCGACGGCGCGTTCTACGGCCCCAAAATTGACGTTCGACTGCTTGACTGCATTGGCCGTGAATGGCAATGCTCAACGATACAGGTTGATTTTACCCTGCCGGAGCGTTTTGACCTCACCTATGTAGGGCAGGACGGCGAAAAGCACCGTCCGGTCATGGTGCACCGGGCTATCATGGGGTCGCTTGAGCGGTTCATCGGCATTCTCGTTGAGAACTTTGCCGGTGCACTGCCCACATGGCTTGCGCCCGAGCAGGCCCGTCTGCTTACCGTGACGGAAGCGGGCGATGAAGCCACCCTCAAAATGTGCGAAGAACTCAAGGCGATGGGCATTCGCGCCACCGCCGATACCCGCAACGAGAAACTGGGCTTCAAGGTGCGCGAGGCGCAGCTGGCCAAGGTTCCGTATATTCTGGTGGTGGGGGAAAAAGAAGTGCAGGCGGGCGGCGCCAATGTGCGCCTGCGCAATGGGGACAATATGGGGCTCAAATCCGTAGCGGAAATCGCCGCGCTGATCCGGACGGATGCCGAAGAGCCTTTCAAACAAGGAGGGATGCGCTATAGCTTCGCCTAATATGAGATTCCGTCGCGACATGCCACAGGACGGCGTGCGTCGCAACGAGATGATCCGCGCCCGTGAAGTGCGCGTGATCGCCGCCGATGGCGAGCAGCTTGGAATTCTGCAACGCAACGATGCTATTGACCGGGCCAAAGAAGCCGGCATGGATCTTGTGGAAGTGGCTTCCACTTCTGAACCGCCCGTTTGTCGCATAATGGACTACGGCAAGTTCAAGTACGAACAGCAGAAAAAGAAGCAGGAAGCCAAAAAGCGGCAGGCCGTGGTGCAGATTAAGGAAATCAAGGTTCGTCCCAAAACCGATGACCATGATTACGAAACCAAGGTCCGCCACATCCGCCGTTTTCTTGAAGAGGGTGACCGCTGTAAGATTACGGTGTTTTTCAGGGGCCGCGAAATTGTGCATAAAGATCGCGGCATGGCCATTCTTGAACGGGTTGTGCAAGACCTTGCCGATATCGCCAAGGTGGATCAGGAAGCCCGCGCTGAAGGCCGCACCTTGCAGATGATGCTGGTGCCCAAAAAGCAGTCGTAGGCCGTCTGTGCGGGGGATGTGAATTTCCCCTTGCGTAGTTCGGTGCTTTGGGGCATTATGCCCTTCCCTCGGTGCGCCCGTAAAACGGCGTCCGAGTGTATACGTTTTTAAGGAGTACGCCATGCCCAAGATCAAAACCCGGCGTTCCGCCGCCAAGCGTTTTTCGCAGACCGGCAGCGGCAAGTTCAAGCGTCGCCGCCAGAACCTGCGCCACATTCTGACCAAGAAGGCCGCCAGCCGCAAAATGCGCTTGGGTCAGTCCACCCTGGTGGATCAGACCAACGAAAAGGCTGTGCGTCGGATGCTGCCCAACGGATAGCTGATTTGCCCCTTCGCCCGTTGGCTTTGTCCGCCTGCGGGACGCGCCTCGGTCACATAGGTCTAACTATGCTCCGCTCGGCGCTTCCCTTGGCTTTCGCGCCAACGAACGAATTTGCTGCGTCAGCCTGTCAATGATGACGGGGATGGTCGGCAAGGCAAAATTATGTGCAAATTGCAGCGTTAGCTGCGGCGAGTGCTAAAAGCAAATTCTGACGGGAAAAGGTAATTCAGCGCGATGCTGCGGCATCGGCGGCGCATGCGGAGCCGCGACTGACGTTCAATCCGCGTCTCTCATTCGAGAGCCTGAAGTTTTTTACGCTCCCCAACGGGCATTCCTCCGCCTAGTTGGGAGAAGGAGGCAACGCATATGCGTGTGAAGAGAGGTCTTGCAAGTCATCGTCGTCATAAGAAATATTTGAACGCAGCCAAGGGTTTTCGTGGTGGTCGCAGCCGTCTGTACCGCACCGCGCGCGAGGCTGTGGAACGCTCGATGCAGTATTCCTATGTGGGCCGCAAGCTGAGGAAACGCGATTTCCGCACTCTGTGGATTCTCCGCATCAACGCCGGCGCGCGTCTGAGCGGTCTTTCCTACAGCCGTTTCATGCACGGCCTCAAGCTGGCTGGCATTGAACTGAACCGCAAGGTTCTGGCTGACCTTGCCGTGTATCACAAGGACGACTTCGCCAAGATCGTCGATCTGGCCAAGACCGCTCTGAATTAAGAGCGGTGCTCCCCGCGCCGGAGGGAGACCTCCTGGCAGCGACGCCTGTGTCTTATAGGGCGCAGCGCGGCTTGCGGGAGCGGGGCCTTGCATGGTATAAGGCGCGGGCGGTGCACAAGCGCCGTCCGCGCCTTGATTTTTTTGTATCGCCGGGGATTGCCCGGCGGGCAGGGCGAATTCATGCCGTGAGGATGCGCAGGCCGCAGAAATGGCAGGATGTTCCGCAGGGCAGGGCCGTCAGGCCTGACCGAGAGCGGGTGCCGTCATTTCCGTTTTTCTGCGTCTCCCTTAACAAAAAGCCGCGCCGCGCGGCATTGGGATATCCGCTATGGATCTGATTTCTGCACTGGAAAGCCTGGTTCCCGAACTTGAAAAAGGTCTGGGCCAGGCTTCTTCGTTGGATGCCCTTGAGGCTTTGCGCGTGGATGTTCTGGGCCGCAAGGGCCGCATAGCCCAGATCATGGCCCAGTTGCCCTCGTTGGCCCCGGCAGAGCGCCCCGCCGTGGGCCAGACCGCCAACAGCGTCAAAGAGCGCTGCAACGCACTGTTTGAAGCCCGCAAGGCCGCTCTTGAGGCTGGGCGCGAGGCCGAAGCACTGCGCCGTTTCGATCCTTCCGTCCCCGGTCGCGCGCCCTGGCGCGGCAGCCTGCATCCCACCACTCTGGTGACGGAAGAAATCTGCCAGATTTTTCAAAATTTGGGATTTGACGTGGCTTCCGGCCCGGAAGTGGAAATCGACTACTACAATTTTGAAGCCCTGAACATGCCGCCCGAGCATCCCGCCCGCGACATGCAGGATACCCTGTATGTCACCGAAAAGGTGCTCATGCGCACGCACACCTCGCCCGTGCAGGCCCGCACCATGCTGGCGCGCAAGCCTCCTCTGGCCGTCATTGCCCCCGGCAAGGTGTACCGGCGCGACAGCGACCTCACCCACACCCCCATGTTCCATCAGATCGAAGGCCTCATGGTGGGCGAGGGCATCAGCATGGCCCATCTGCGCGGCACGCTCACAGCCTTTGTGCGCGCGGTCTTTGGCGCTGAAACCCAAGTGCGCTTCCGCCCCAGCTTCTTCCCCTTTACCGAACCTTCGGCAGAAGTGGACATCTCCTGCTGCATGTGCGGCGGCAAGGGTCACATTGGCGATGCGCCCTGCCGCGTGTGCAAAACCACGGGCTGGGTTGAAATCCTTGGTTGCGGCATGGTCGACCCTGCCGTGTTTGAAGCCGTGGGCTATCCGGCGGACGTCAGCGGCTTTGCCTTTGGCATGGGCGTGGAACGCGTGACCATGCTCAAGTACGGCATTGGCGATCTGCGGATGTTTTTTGAAAACGACGTGCGCTTTCTTGGCCAGTTTGCCCGGTAGGACACTATGCCCAGCGTCATGATCCCCATATCTGGCAGCAATGCCCGCATGCGCGCAGGCCGCCTTACGGCCTTGCCCGTGTGTATTGTATTGCTGGGCCTGTTGGCGGCGGCATCTCTGTTGCCCGGCAGCCCGTGCTGGCTGGCGGCGGATGAAGCTCACGCCGCCTCAGCCTACACCCCGCGCCATTCGGGCATGGATGCGCCGGGCGAACCCAAGCGCATCGAAACCTTGCCCAGCAAGAACGCAGGGCGCACGGCAGAAGGCGGCATGGGCTATACGGACGCTTACGGCAACACCATTGACGACCGCCAGCCGGAAGAAAAACCCGCTCCCAAACGCCCAAGACCTGGGGCCTACGGTGTGGGCGCGGGCCAGAGCGAGCGCTACGAGCGCCCACTGCCCGATCCGCAAAATCAGACTCCTGCCTGGAGTTTCAAATAACCACGCCAAGGCGCGGAAACAGGACGAACTATGCTGCTCTCACTTTCATGGCTGCGTGAATTTACTCCGTATGAAGGAACGGCTGAGGCGCTGGGCGACCGCCTGACCATGCTCGGCCTTGAGCTGGAAGACATCAGCCGGCCCTACGATGCCATAAGCTCCATTGTGGTGGGGCATGTGGTTTCGTGCGACAATCATCCGGAATCCGACCATCTGCACGTCTGCAAGGTGGACGCCGGGCAGGGCGAGCTGCTTGATATCGTTTGCGGCGCCCCCAATGTTGCTGCAGGCCAGAAAGTGCCTGTGGCCCTGGTGGGCACCAAGATGCCCGACGGCATGATGATCAAAAAGGCCAAACTGCGCGGCGCGCCTTCTTTTGGCATGATCTGCTCCGAGCGCGAACTGGGCCTGACCGAAGACCACACCGGCATCATGGTGCTGCCCGAAAGTTTTGTGGTGGGCAAACCTCTGGTGGAGCAGCTTGAGCTTGACCGCGAAGTGCTGGATATTTCCATCACGCCCAACCGCGCCGACTGTCTTTCAGTGCTTGGCCTTGCGCGCGAAACCGCCCTGGCCTGCAACCTGCCGCTCTCCATCCCCGAGCTGCCGCTGGAGCTGGACTCCGGCGCAGAAGTGCTGGTGCCCATTGATATTGATGACCCCGAGCACTGCTGGCTGTATTCCGGCCGCGTCATCACGGGCGTCAAGATCGGGCCTTCGCCCATGCGCCTGCGTCACCGTCTGCATGCAGTGGGTGTGCGCCCCATTTCCAATATCGTGGACGTGACCAACTATATTCTGTTTGAATGCGGTCAGCCCTTGCACTCCTTTGACATGGACAAGCTGGAAGGCGGCCGCATCGTGGTGCGCCGCGCGCAGGAAGGCGATACCTTTACCACCCTTGACGGGCAGGAACGCGCGCTCACCGCAGCCGACCTCTGCATCCGCGACGGCGCTCGCGCCGTGGCTCTTGCTGGCGTTATGGGCGGCCTGAACAGCGAAATCTCCGATGCCAGCACCAATGTGTTTCTGGAAAGTGCGGTCTTCAAACCCGCCACCATCCGCAAAACATCACGCCGTCTGGGCCTCTCGTCCGAAGCGTCCTACCGCTTTGAGCGCGGCATCGACCAGCAGCGCACCGTGTGGGCGCTTGACCGAGCCTGCGCCATGATGGCCGCCGTCAGCGGCGGGCGTGTACAGCGCGGCCTTTCCATCAACGAGCCCCGCCTCTTCAAGGCGGCCAGCATTGAATTCCGTCCCGCGCGGGCCGATTCCCTGCTGGGTGTGCAGCTTGGCGCGGACTTTGACGAAAAGGTGCTCACCGGCATGGGCTGCAATGTGGACAAGGGCGAAAGCAGCCCCGTGTGGCGCGTCAGCCAGCCCTCCTGGCGGCCCGACCTCACCCGTGAGGCTGATCTGATCGAAGAAGTAGGCCGCGTGCACGGGCTGGATACCATTGCCCCCGTGCTGCCCGCTATTGCCCGCAACCTCGACCGCGCAGGCGAGCCGGAATCCCGTTACGGATTCTGGTCGCGCCTCAAGCACTGGGGCGCTGGCCTTGGCCTCAACGAAGCGGTGAACTACAGCTTTGTGGGCCACAAGGATATGGATCATCTTGCCATGCCGCGCGAGGGCCGCATTTCCATCATGAACCCGCTCTCGGCGGAGCAGGATGCCCTGCGCACCGCCCTGGCCCCCGGCCTCATGTACGATCTGCGCAACAACCTCGCCCAGGGAGCGCAGGGGCTGCGGCTGTTTGAACTTGCCAATATTTTTGAAGCTGACGCCTCCTCTGAAACCACCGCCCGCGAAACGGGCATGCTGGGCGTGCTCCTGTATGGCGCGCGCTACGACACGGCCTGGCCCCAGGCTGAGGGCGACATGGATTATGCCGACCTCAAGGGCGTGGTGGAAAACCTGCTGCACTATCTGCATCTTGAAGCGCCCATCTATGAACTGGCTCAGAAGCATGCCTTTTTGCTGCCCTGCGTGAATATCTTTGTGGATGGCCGCGCCGTGGGCTTCATGGGTCGGGTCAAGCCCGCCATGGCCGATGAATATCATGCCCGCAAGGACGTGTGGCTGGCTGAAATGAACCTCGACATCCTGCGTGAACTGCACGATGCCGCCACGGTGCGCTTTGCGCCCCTGCCGGTGTATCCGCCCGTGCGGCGCGACATTACCGTGACCGCCGGGCCGGGCCTCAAGGTGGCCGACATCACTGCCCATGTGCAGGGGCTCAAGCTGCCTTTGCTGGACGGAGTGACTCTGGTCGACTGCTTTGAACCCAAGACGGAGCAGGGCGGGGAACCCTTGCGCAACCTGACCTTCCGGCTCACGTTCCGCCATGCGGAGCGTACCCTCAAGGATACGGAAGTGGACAAGGAGCGGGAGAAGGTGGCACAGTCGCTTGTAAGCGCTCTGGGCGTAAAGATCTAACACAGTGCGCGCAGGCCCGGCTTTTTCGGGCCTGCGCAATTCCGGCACATTTTCAGAGAGTGTCAGGAGGGGTATGACATGTCGGACCACACGCCCGACAATACCTACCGCATAGGTGAGGTCGCAGAACTGCTCGACCTCAAAACCCATGTGTTGCGCTTCTGGGAAACGGAGTTTCCCCAGTTGGCGCCGCTGCGCACCGGTAAGGGGCAGCGCCTGTACACGGAAGAAAACGTGGCCCTCTTGCGTCGTATCCGGCAGTTGTTGCACGAGCAGGGCATGACCATTGAAGGCGCGCGCCGCGTACTTGCGGGCAGCGCCGTGGTGGATGAAAGCCTGCCCGAACGCGTGGCGGCGGTGCCGGACCCGGATTTTATGCGTATGCTCCAGCGGGAGTTGATCTCGTTACGCCGCCTGCTCAGCGAAAAATAGGCTGCGGCCTGCTGGTGTAAGAATATTTCAGGGAAGGGACGCGGGGGAGGCGACCCTTTCTGTTGGTGGCCCTCCCCCGCAAACACGCTCACCCCGATATAATCATGATCTTATCGCCCTCATTGCTGTCTGCCGATTTTGCCCGTCTGGCCGAAGAGCTTGGCGCCCTTGAGGCCGCCGGAGTCACCTGGCTGCATCTGGACGTGATGGACGGGGCTTTTGTGCCCAACATCACCTTTGGTCCCCCGCTGATAAAGGCTCTACGGTCTGTCAGCGGGCTTTTTTTTGACGTGCACCTCATGGTGAATGATCCGGCCCGCTATATTGCCGACTTCCACAAGGCAGGGGCAGACATGCTGGTCATCCATGCCGAGGCCGACAAGCACCCGCAGCGCACGCTCACGGCCATCCGGGCCATGGGCTGCAAGGCGGGGCTTGCCCTCAACCCCGGCACGGATGTGAATGCTGCCCGCTGGCTGGCGGCGGATATGGACATGCTGCTGCTCATGAGCGTGAACCCCGGTTTTTCGGGTCAGGCATTCATCCCCGCCACGTTTGACAAAATCCGCGCCGCCCGGCAGATGCTTGACGCCAACGGCGGGGCAGAGGCGCTCATCCAGATCGACGGCGGCGTGTGCCCAGAAAACACGGCCCAGCTTGTGGACGCCGGGGCGGAAGTTCTTGTATCCGGCTCGGCCTTTTTTGGCCACAAACCTTACGACAAACGGCTTGCCGCCTTTATGGCTCCGCTTGCGGGCAGAACGCCCCGCCATGCGGAAGATGCCCTGAGACGCCGCGCCGCCAACCATATCACGCAAAAATAGAGGAAAGAGTCATGCCCACCCGCAGACAGTGCGCCAATGCCATCCGCGCCCTTGCCATGGACGCCATTGAAAAAGCCCGCTCCGGTCACCCCGGCGCACCTCTGGGTATGGCCGACATGGCCGAAGCCCTGTGGCGTCATGGTTTCAAGCACAATCCGAGCAACCCCCGCTGGTTTGACCGCGACCGCTTTGTGCTTTCCAACGGCCATGCCTCCATGCTGCTCTATGCCTTGCTGCACCTCACGGGCTATGATCTGCCCATGGAGGAACTGCGCAATTTCCGCCAGTGGGGAGCCAAAACCGCAGGGCACCCCGAATACGAGCCTGATCTGGGTATTGAAATGACCACTGGCCCGCTGGGGCAGGGTATTTCTTCCGCCGTGGGCATGGCGCTGGCCGAAAGCATGCTGGCCGCCCGCTACAACACTCCCGAGCACACGGTTGTGGATCACCACACCTATGTGTTCACGGGCGACGGCTGCCTCATGGAAGGCGTTTCGCACGAAGCCTGCTCGTTGGCTGGCACCTGGGGCCTGGGCAAGCTCATTGCCCTTTATGACTCCAACGGTATTTCCATTGACGGCAAGATTGACGGCTGGTTCAACGAAGACGTGGCGGCCCGCTTCCGCGCCTACCACTGGCAGGTCATCGGCCCCATCAACGGGCATGACGCCGCCGCTCTGGACGCCGCCATTGCTGAGGCCAAGGCCGATCACAGCCGTCCCAGCCTGATCATCTGCCGCACCCACATTGGTTTTGGTTCGCCCAAGGCCGATTCCGCATCCTGCCACGGTTCGCCCCTTGGTGATGATGGCATTGCAGCTACCCGCGCGGCTCTGGGCTGGACCGAAGAACCCTTTACAGTGCCGCAGGATCTGTATTCCGCGTGGGACGCGCGTGAAAAGGGCAAGGCTGCCGAGGCCGCCTGGGAGCATACCTATGCCGCCTACGCCAAGGCCAATCCCGAGCTTGCCGCTGAATTTACCCGCCGTATGCGCGGCGAACTGCCCGAAGACTGGGCCGCCATAGCGCGCGGCATGATTGAAGAAGCCGTGAGCAAGGCCGAAACCACGGCAACGCGCGTGGCCTCCAAGAAAACCCTTGAATGCCTCGTGCCCCGCCTGCCCGAACTTGTGGGCGGCTCCGCCGACCTCACCGGCTCCGTAGGTACGCTGACCAGCGCCTCCGAGCATATGGACGTGCAGACCCACAAGGGCAACTATGTTTCCTACGGCGTGCGCGAATTCGGCATGAGCGCCATCATGAACGGCTTTGCCCTGCACGGTGGGTTCATCCCCTACGCGGGTACGTTCATGTCCTTTGCTGATCAGGCCAAGAACGCCCTGCGCTTGGCCGCCATCATGGGCATCCGCGCCGTGTGGGTGCTGACGCACGACTCCATCGGCGTGGGCGAAGACGGCCCCACGCACCAGCCTGTGGAACAGCTCGGCATGCTGCGCCTCATGCCCAATTTCAATCTGTGGCGTCCCTGCGACACGGTGGAAACCGCCGTGGCCTGGCGCAGCGCCCTTGAAAGCGCGCATACGCCCACCGGGCTTTCGCTCTCACGTCAAAATCTGCCTTTCTGCCAGCGCGACGCCGCCCAGGTGGAAGCCATTGCGCGCGGCGGCTATGTGCTGCGCGACTGCGAAGGCACACCCGAGATCATCCTTATCGCCACTGGTTCAGAAGTGTCGCTTGCCCTTGAAGCCGCTGACCAGCTTACCGCAGATGGCCGCAAGGCCCGCGTGGTCTCCATGCCCTGCGCTGAGATTTTTGACGCGCAGGACGCAGCCTACAAGGAAAGCGTACTGCCCCGTGGCGTGCGCGCCCGCATTGCCATTGAAGCCGCCGCTGCGGATTACTGGCGCAAGTACGTGGGCCTGGACGGCGCGGTGGTGGGCATGGAGCGCTTTGGCGCTTCCGCCCCTGCCAAGATCATTTTTGAGCGTCTGGGCTTTACCGTGGCGCATGTGCTGGAAGTGGCGGAAGGCCTTTTCCGGCAGCTTGGGAAGTAACTGGCCGACAGAACGAAGCAAATCCTCTTACAGGGAGAACGCATATGCCCATCAAGAAAATGCAGGATCTGGACCTGACCGGCAAAACCGTTGTGATTCGCGAAGACCTGAACGTGCCCATGAAGGACGGACAGGTATCCAACGACAAGCGCATCCGTGCTTCGCTGCCCACCATTACCACGGCCCTTGAAAAAGGCGCAGGCGTGGTGCTGCTTTCGCATCTGGGCCGCCCTACAGAAGGGCAGTATGAAGAGCAGTTCTCCCTTAAGCCCGTGGCCGCCCGCCTCTCCGAGCTGCTGGGCAAGCCTGTTGCCCTTGCCGCCACGCTGGAAGAAGCCAAGGCGGCTCCCGGCACCGTGACCCTGCTTGAGAACGTGCGTTTTCTCAAGGGCGAGAAAAAGAACGATCCCGCCCTGTCCGAGCAGTTTGCCGCCCTGGGTGATGTATATGTGATGGACGCCTTTGGTGCTGCCCACCGCGCGCATGCCTCCACAGAGGGCGCGGTGCGCGTTGCCAAGGTGGCCTGCGCCGGACCGTTGCTTCAGGCCGAGCTGGAGGCCTTTGCCAAGGTGCTGAACAATCCCGCCCGCCCGCTGGCAGCCATCATCGGTGGCTCCAAGGTGTCCACCAAGCTGGCCCTGCTGGAAAACCTGCTGGAAAAAGTGGATGTGCTCATTGTGGGCGGCGGCATTGCCAATACCTTCCTTGCGGCTGCCGGGTACATGGTCGGCAAGTCGCTGTACGAAGAAGACCTTGTGCCCGAAGCCAGGCGCATTATGGAGCAGGCCAAGAACCTGAACAGGGACCTGCCCCTGCCCGTGGATGTTGTGACCGCCGAGGAACTGGCTCCCGGTCAGGCGGCTACAACCCGCGCCGTGGGCGACGTGCCCGCCGACCAGATGATTCTGGACGTTGGCCGCGACACGATCGCGCAGTACAAAAAGCTGCTGTCCAAGGTTGCCACCGTGGTGTGGAACGGCCCTGTGGGCGCGTTTGAAACTGATCCCTTTGGCGAAGGCACCAAGGCACTGGCGCACTATCTTGCCGATTCCAAGGCCTTTGTGGTGGTGGGCGGCGGTGATTCCGTGGCTGCGGTGGAAAAGTACGGCCTGTCCGAAAAGATGGGCTATATCTCCACCGGCGGTGGCGCATCGCTGGAACTGCTGGAAGGCAAGGTGCTGCCCTCTGTGGCGGCGCTGGAAGACAGAGGCTAGGGCCTGTGCACTATGGCTCTTTTGCCCTCTGTCTGCGTCAGGAAGCCTTTTTATTTCGGTCGAGTACCGAAGGGAGTACACTCCCTTCATAAAAAGGCTTCCTTCCTTGGCAGAGAACAAAATTGCTCATAGAGTTAACAAACCCTAGTACATGCCGCTCTGCGGCAGCGTTCATAGCTGATTCAGGCCCCCGGCTCTCAGGATTCGGGGGCTTTTTGCGTGTGGCGCTCAGGCCCGAGGACGCAGGTTTTTAAAAAACGGCAATTGCATGATGAAGTCGCAAAACTGCCGCAGCACCGCGCTGGACGCGGTGGTTTTAAGCACTGTGCGCACCTGCGGCAGGGGTGGCAGGCCGCACGTGCCGTCAAGGATGACAAAGCGTCCGTCCATATCCCAATCGGGGAGGGCGGTTATGCCAAAACCCGCCAGCACCGAACTGCAAAGGCTTTCGTACGAGGCGCTCACATAGGCAAAGTCGTAGCTTCTGCCTGCGGCATTGAGGGCTTCCAGCGTGGCGGCGCGCCAGGGGCTACCCTCGCTGTAGGCGGCCAGCGGCACTGGCGTGGTAGGCGCAAGCTCAATGTGTCCGCCGCTGGCCCAGTGCAGGGGCTGCTGCGCCAATACCTCGAATATGCCCTCGGGCGCGTGGCTGCTGTCAAAGCGGTACTGGTTGATCAGGGCCACATCCAGGCTGCCGTCTGCCAGCATGCGGTCAATATCCGCAGACATGGCCGAAATAACACCGATCTGAAGGTCTGGGTTCAGGGCCAGCAGGCGGGCCACAGCTGCCTGCAATTCCACCGTGCTGAAACTTGGCGGGATACCCACCGTGATGCGCCCCCGCAATTCAGGTTGTCGGGCTGCGCGCAAGACCGCGTCAAAGCGCAGCAGAATATCCTCCAGTTCCGGCAAGATGCGTTGCCCCGCCGTGGTGAGGCCAAAGGTGTGCCCGTTGCCCCTCTCCACCAAAATGCAGTTGAGGTGCGCCTCCAGCTTTTTGACAGACTGCGTCACCGCCGACTGGCTGCGGCAGAGCTGCTCCCCGGCTTTCTGAAAGCTGCGGCTGTGGGCCACGGCAATAAATGCCCGCATATGTTCAAGGGTAATGCTGCGCGTGTCTGCCGGGAGTTTCATAACGTTGACCGCCTTAAAATAAGATGAACTGATTTGTTCATGATAAAAATAAATTTTACAAATTATCAAGCCCCCGCCTACTGTGGACGCAAGTATATTGCTGCAAGGGGTAGGGGTGAAAAATGGAAAAAACAGCAAGTGTGGAAAGGCCGTTGGAAGCGCACGGGCCAGGATTGGGACACGGAAGCGCGGCAAGCACGGCCCAAAAGCGTCTGAACTGGCGGCACGTGGCTGTGGGCGTATGCTTTAGCGTTATCTGGAGCTCAGCCTTTGTGGCGGGCAAGATTGTGGTGACGGAAATGGGGCCATTCGTAAGCCTGTTTTACCGCTTTGTGGGCACTGTTTTTGTATTGGGCCTATTGTGCGGCAAAAGCCTGTGGGGGCCGCAGGCGGGCAGGGCGATGCGGGCGGGATTTGTGCTCGGCCTGCTGAACAACGTGGCCTATCTGGGGTTGAGCTTCTCTGCCCTGCAACAGGTATCTCCCCCCTGGGTTATTGTGATTGTATCCTGCTCGCCCTTTTTCACTCTTATGCTTGGCGTTGCGCGCGGGCTGGAATCGTTTAGCGCGGCAAAGCTGCTGGGCTTTGGCCTGTCGCTGGCGGGCATTGTGCTCATGGTGGGCGCGGGCAAGCCGGACGGCGGGGCTGTTCAGGGCCTGCTGCTGGCTGCCGGGGCAACAGTGGCTTTTTCCGTAGGCGCGGTGCTCTTTCGCGGCAGATACAGCAACATGCCGCTGCTACCCGTCAATTTCTGGATGTCTGTCTGCGCCATGCTCTGTTTTGCTCCACCGGCCATGCAGAGCAGTGTGACGCCTTTGGCGGTTTCCACCCCGGCCCTGCTGGGACTGACCTGGCTTGCGGTGGTGAGCCTGCTGGGCATGGCCCTGTGGCTGCTGCTCATCCGCACGCAGGGGGCATCCACAGCCGCAGCCTACAATATGCTCAATCCCCTGGCCGGGCTGGCGCTTTCGGCACTGTTGCTGGGCGTGCCCATCCTGCCTGCCGATGTGGTGGGTGCTGCCGCCATTGTGGCGGGCCTTGGCGTGGCTTTGGGCGTGCGGTTGCCAAAGCGCTAATTTTTCAATCCGTGACATGCTTGTTTTTTCACAAGCGGCGCGTATGGTGGAACTGAAGGCGTATTTCAGGTTGTGCGCATCCCAAACCAGGAGGAAACTCATGAGCAAATTGCGGATTGCCCAGTATGGTTGCGGAAAGATGTCCAAGTATTCCATGCGATACGTGTACGAAAAAGGCGCGGAAATTGTAGCTGCCTTTGACGTGAACCCCGCAGTGATCGGCCGGGATATCAGTGCCATCATTGGCGGGCCGGAGCGGGGCGTTATGGTGCACCACGCTGACGAGGCCGACAAGGTACTGGCAGCGCTCAAGCCCGATGCCTGCATCATTACCACCATGAGCCTCATGCGCGATATCGTGGATGCTCTCATGGTCTGCGCCAGAAACGGCGTCAACGCCATCACCACCAACGAGGAAGCCATCTTCCCCATGAATTCTTCGCCCGCCATCACACGCGAGGTGGACGCGATGGCGAAAAAGACGGGCTGCACGGTTTGCGGTTCCGGCTATCAGGATGTGTTCTGGGGCAATCTGATCGCCACTCTGGCCGGGGCCATGCATTCCATCAACAAGATCAAGGGCAGCTCTAGCTACAATGTGGAAGACTACGGCATCGCCCTTGCCAAGGTTCACGGCGCGGGGCTTGACCTGCCCGTCTTTGAGAAGGAAATAGCCTCGGCAGACGCCATCTCGCCCGCCGAACGCCAGCAGTTGATCGAGCGCGGCGAGTTTTTGCCCTCCTATATGTGGAACGTCAACGGCTGGCTGGCTGAGCGTCTGGGCCTTACGGTCAAAAGCCAGGTGCAGAAGTGCGTGCCGCAGACCCACAGCGCCGAATTGCGTTCTGAAACGCTGGGCATGACCATCCCTGCCGGGCACGCCACGGGCATGTCGGCCGTGGTGACCACGGAAACGGCGGAGGGCATTGTCATCGAGAGCGAATGCGTGGGCAAGGTTTACGCGCCTGGCGAGGTTGACCGCAACGACTGGACGCTCATGGGCGAGCCGGATACGCAGGTGGTCATTACCCGTCCCGCCACGGTGGAACTGACCTGCGCCACCATCGTCAACCGCATACCAGACCTTATTAACGCCGCGCCGGGCTACGTGACCACCGACCTTATGCCGGTCAACAGCTACAGGGTAAAGCCGCTGGATCATTACGTGCACAAGTAGTTTCTGCATCCCCCCCGGGCCGCCATGTGGCGGCATGTCCGCCGTATCAGCAAAAGTTGGTGCGGCGGATTCTTTATTGTGTTGACATTTTTGCGTGCAGGATTATGCTCATTTGAGCAAAAATAACGAGCAAGGGAGTAGCCATGAAAGTAGCCGTTTCAAGCGAAGGGCCGGGGCTGGAATCGCAGGTTGATCCACGGTTCGGCAGGGCTGGCGGATTTGTGATCGTGGATATGGACACCATGCAGGCAGATTATGTGGACAACGGCGCATCGCAGGCAGCAGCGCAGGGCGCTGGCATCCAGACTGCGGAGCGGCTGGCGGGGCTGGGCGTGCAGGCCGTCATGAGCGGCTACGTGGGGCCCAAGGCTTTTACGGCCCTCCAGGCGGCGGGGCTGGACGTGTATCAGGATATGGACAACCGCAGCGTGGGCGAAGCCGTGTGCTGCCTTGCCGATGGTTCGGTCAGCCCGGCCACGGCTCCCAACAAGTAGGCCCGTATGCGTATTGTGATTGCCAGCGGCAAAGGCGGCGCGGGAAAGACCACCGTGACCGCCTGTCTTGCCGGACATTGGGAACGCGATTTGTTGCTCGTGGACGCGGACGTGGAAGCGCCCAATCTGCACCTTTTGCTGCACCCGAACCTCGCGGAGCCGGAACCGGTATATCTTGAAGTACCGGAACTGGTGGAGGAAAAATGCACGGGCTGCGGCGCATGCCGCCCCATGTGTTCCTACGGGGCCATTGCCATGATGGGCGCAAAGCCAATGTATTTCCAGGATATGTGCCACGGCTGCGGCGGCTGTTTTGAGGTGTGCCCGGAACAGGCGCTGCGCGTGGCGCAGCGGGAACTTGGCGCACTGTTGCAGGGTTCTGTGTCCACTGGCGGCAAAACGCTGCCCTTCCTCATGGGCCGTACCCGCGTGGGCGAGGCCATGACTCCGCCGCTCCTGCGCGCGCAGGAACGCAAACTGGCAGAACTGCTTGCGGGGCATCCCTCTGACGTACTCATGGACGCTCCCCCCGGCGTGAGCTGCCCGGCCATGACAGCGGCGCGTGGCGCGGGTGCCGTCTTGCTGGTGGCGGAACCAACCCCCTTTGGCTTTTATGATTTCAAGCTGGCGCACGCAGCCTTTGCGCAGTTGGGGCGGCCCGTTGCCGTGGTGATGAACCGCGTGGGCATGGAAGGCAACGCCGATTGCGAGGATGAACTGCGCGCATGGTGCGCGGGCGCAACACTGCCCATACTGGCAGAACTGCCCTTCCAGCGCGAGGCAGCCCACGCCTATGCCCACGGCTTGCCGCCCACGCAAGCAAAGGGCGCGACCGGGCAGGAATGGCGGCTGCGCTTTGCAGAACTTGCCGTCAAACTGCGGGAGTTTGCCAAGGGGGCCAGCCATGCGTGAGATAGTTGTTATCAGCGGCAAGGGCGGTACGGGAAAAACCACTGTCTGCGCCGCATTTGCCGCACTGGCCCATGCGCAGGGGCAAAAGGCAGTACTCTGCGACCTGGATGTGGACGTGCCGGACATGCACATTCTGCTGAACCCCCAGGTGCAGCAGGAGGAAGTTTTTATTTCCGGCAATACGGCCCGCATCAATCCTGATCTGTGCACAGCCTGCGGGCGTTGCGCCGAGCTGTGCCGCTTTGATGCGGTGCGGCTTGAAAATGGCCTGTACTGCATAGACGAACTGGGCTGCGAGGGCTGCGGCGTGTGCCACAAACTTTGCCCTGCGCACGCTGTGGAATTTCCCGAACGGCGCTGTGGCGTGTGGTATGTCAGCGACACCCGTTTTGGCCCCTTTGTACATGCGCAGCTTGACCCCGGGCAGGAAAATTCGGGTCGTCTGGTGGCCCTGCTCAAGCGTCAGGCCCGGGACAAGGCAACCAGTACGGGCGCAGACCTTGTGCTGTGCGATGGCTCGCCAGGTGTGGGCTGCCCTGTGATCAGCTCCCTCTCCGGCGCAGCATTGGCCGTGGCCGTGGTAGAGCCAACGCCTTCGGGGCGGCATGACTTTGCCCGTGTGGCGGAGCTGTGCGCGCATTTCCGTATTCCCGTGGCGGTGCTCATCAACAAGGCCGACCTGAACGCGGATGAGGTGGCCCGCATACACGCAGTGGCCGCAGAAGGCGGGCACCATGTGGTGGGCGAGCTGCCCTTCAGCCCGCTGGTCACGCAGGCCATGGTGCGGCGGCAGGCTCTGACCGAAGAAATTTCAATCCTTACCCAACCCCTTGCCGAAACTCTGGCAGCAGCCTGGGAGCGCGTGTGCTCTCTGGCATCGCAGCCGGGGCGGCAAGGCGGCATAAAACACCTGTAAAAGGAAAGCATCATGAGCAAGACTATTCTGGCAATTCCTTCGCAAATGCCCGGCGGCATGGATTCCGGCATGGGAATGCATTTTGGACATTGCGATATTTACACCATCGTGGAACTGGAAAACGGTCAGGTCGCCGCCCAGTCCACCCTTGAATCCATCCCGCACCAGCAGGGCGGGTGCATGGCTCCGGTGCAGTATCTGGCCTCCCACGGCGTCAATGCGCTTCTGGCTGGCGGCATGGGCATGCGCCCCCTCATGGGCTTCAACCAGATGGGCATCAGCGTGTATTTTGCAGGCAACCAGCCCACCGTGGGCATGGCCGTGCAGGCATTTTGCCAGGGCAAACTGACGGAATTCACTCCCGAGCATACCTGCGGCGGCGGGCATTAAACCGTTATGAAACGCTCCATTCTGTTGCAGTCAGGGCGGCCCGCAGTTTTTGCCGCCTTTGTGGATGAGCTTGAGCGGCAGGGCTGCACCGTAACGACAGTTGCCGATGCAGAAGCCTGCAAAAAAAGCGTCCAGAGGCAGGCCCCTGCGCTGGTAGTGCTGGATGCCGCCTCGCAGGAGCAGGCGAAACAGGCTGTCATCGGCATCATGCGTGTGAACGCACTGGTGCATACGGCGGTTGTCAGCGATATGCCGGAAGATGTTTTCCATGACGTCATGGAAGGCCTGGGCATTCTTGCCTCGCTGCCGACTACGCCCACAGCGGACGATGCGCGCCGCGTGACGCGCCTGCTGACGGAGCTTCAGGCCTGATAGAATGATAGCCGTCATGCGCGGCAGGTTTTACTGTTCCCGCAAACCATTGTCCGTACCCTTGGTTTGCACGGTGCCTTGGGCGCGCACTGCCTGCGCGCAAACAGCCTTCGGCCCACGGGAAGCATGGCCGGGCTTGAACCGGGTTTACCCCTCCCGGTTTTTGCCCGGTCATGCGCAAAACGGCAGATGGGCACGGCCACGGCTTGCGCCACTTGCGCGAGGCGTGGCATTGGCTTATTCTCAAATAAAACCATATTACTGGGAAATTATGCCAAGACCTTGCCATTGCAGGCGCGTGAGCGCCCTGCCAAAAAACAGATGTTTCAAGCCCAACGGTATTCCCCTGCATGAACTTGAAGAGGTTGTGCTGTCGCTGGATGGCCTGGAAGCCCTGCGGCTGGCCGACTTTGAAGACCTGAATATGGATGCCGCCGCAGCCCGTATGGGTGTTTCGCGGCATACCTTTGGCAGGCTTTTGCGGCGCGCGCGGCGCAGTGTGGCTCAGGCTCTTGTGCAGGGGCAGGCCCTGCGTATTGAGGGCGGGGTGTGCGCTGTGGATGCAACTGTCGAGGGGGCAGAAAGCGAGGATGCCATGCCGGGCGGACTGGTGGTGGCTGTGCCAAGCATTGCCCCCGGCGGTCCGGATGCTGCGCCCAACGCGCATTTTGGCCGATGTGAGTTCTACACCCTTGCCAGGGTGGAGGACGGAACTATCGGGACGGTCAGCATTCAGCCCAATCCCATACATCAGGGCGGGGATTGCGCCGGGCCGGTGCAGGCCCTTCTACGTCTTGGAGTTGGCGCACTGCTTGCGGGCGGCATGGGCATGCGGCCCCTGCGGGCTTTGCAGGAGGCAGGTATAGCCGTGTATTACAATGCCAATCTGCCCACCGTGGCCGACTGCCTTAACGCATTTGCTGCGGGCAGGCTTGTTCCTTTCGGCCCTGGGCATCTTTGCCAGAGCGGTTGCGCTTCTGAACGGTAGAGCTGTGCAGACCGCGGCAAAGGCCCGCACTTTTCCGCCCGTTCAGAAAGCGCCCTTGGTGATAACCCAGCGGCAAGCCGCCGGGAACAACGTCAATCTGCTCTAAAACGCGTAAAGAAAGCCCCCGCTCAACGAATACTTGTTGTTGCGTTCAACCATGGGGCTGTCGGTTATTTCCTGTCCCAAAAACTGGCTTTTTCCACTCACAAAAGCGCTCCAGCTTTCTGTAAGGCCGACCCTCAAGGTCAATTCGGCATAAGGCGAGAGGGCTGATTCCGGCGAGTAGTTGCTCAGGCCGCTGGCTCGGGCCTCGCTCTTGCTCACGCCGTAATAATAGTCGTTGTAGTTCACGTCGGTCCACTGCACGCCAGCCGTGGGGATAAGCGACATATTGGCAAAGCGGATGGGGTAGGAATAGGAGGCATCGGCCATCACGCCCTTATTCACGCCCAGCGCATCGGTGGAAAGGGTGGCTGCCAGCACGCCAAGTTCGGTGCGCAAGCGGTAGTTGATGCCAGCCATTGCCGAGGCATAGCGGTCATCAAGCTTTTTCATGCCCGAGTTGTCGCTCCATGAGGCATAAAAATGCTGCGGCAGATACGAAAGCTGCACGTTGACCTCATGATATTCGTTCTTGAACAGGTGCACACCGCCGCTCAATCCCCGCAAATACAGATACTCGCCTTCATATCCCAGCAAGGGCAGTGCCGTGCCCAGCCTTTCCACGCCCTTGTATTCCGAGGTGGAAACAGTACCGCCAATGCCGAGGTTGAATCCCCAGCGATTGCTGTCGCTCTTGCCGTCTTCTGCAATGGCAGAAAAAGCCATTAAAAGAAAAATGGTTAATGTCGCCAAGCACGACAATCCCCGTATTTTCATGAACCCTCCCGTGCAACAAAGCCATTGCACTTTTCATGGAAAATCTGTAATCAATTGATTACTCAAAAATAGCCTCATGAAACCAACTGTGTCAAGTCGCAGCAACTATAGGGGATAGCAATGGCTCCTGAACGTAAACCAGCCACGGGCCCGCAGCGCAAACGCAATGCCGCAGAAACCAGAAACCGTCTTTTGCAGGCGGCGCGAAGGCTCTTTGCCAAAGCCAGCTACGGCAACGTCGGGATACGGGAAATCGGCGCGGCGGCAGGGGTAAACCCGGCACTCATCAGCCGCTATTTTGGCTCAAAAAGGAATCTTTTTCTTGAAGTGGCGTCCATTCTGAATTCAGAAGGTATTGAGGCCCTGCCTGATGTGCCGCCTATGGAAAAAACCAGTATGGCCATGGGCAGCATTCTCTCTGGCGGAGCGCAGAGTGCATGGGCCACAGATTTTCGCATCACGGCCCTTTCTGCGCTGGATCCTAATGTTTCGGACGTGATGGCAAAAACGTACGACAATATCCGTCAGCAGATCATGGAGGTGCTGCCTGGTGAACAGGCGGCCACGCGGGCAGAACTGATACTGGCGCAGATCATGGGGGCGTCAATGGTCGTTAATCTGCTGCGCGGAGCGGATTCGCCCCGGATCGACATTGAGTACATGAATAAATTTTATGCAAAGCAACTGGCGGAACTGTTCGCCTGCGAACCTGCGGACTGAAGCTACGCCAGCTCCGCAATTTTTGATCGCGCGGTGATGCGGCAAAGCGAACTTTAATAGCGCCCGTCGCGGAAGCCTCGTTCTGCTGCTGCGCGTTCGGCAGCATCGGCCAGGGGCGCGGGTACAATGGTCTTGCCGATGGGGCAGAGGGCCAGCGCAGCAAGTTTGACGTGCTGCCACGCAAAAGGAATACCGATTATGGTCACCGCGCACATGACGGCGGAGACCAGATGCCCCATGGCAATCCACACGCCCGCCAGCACAAGCCATACGATGTTGCCTACTGTGCCCCACGGGCCGGTGCCTACGTCCTGTCTGCCGGTGAGCACATCGCGCGCAACGGGCATTTTGCCGAAGGGGAAAAAAGCGAAACTGCCCATGACAAAGCATGCCCTGCCCCAGGGGATGCCAACGATGGAAATAAAGCAGAGCACTCCGTATATCCACCACACAAGGCCCATGACAATGCCGCCGCACAAAAACCAGATGGCGTTCCCAAGGCAACTTATGGCGTCGTTCATGATATCCTCCTGAAGTGGGCCGTGTGGTATTCATGCGGCCATTGAGCGCTGAGTATGTCAACGCAATGCGAAAAAGAAAAGCAGTTTGAAACGAAAGGGCCGCCCGGTGATGCCGGGCGGCCCTTTATAATCTGGGCTAGAGCAGATAAACAGCCAATATGCCCTAGAAGTTGATGATGACCTGTTCCTGGTCGTCATCCTTGGAGCGGCGGGCTATCTCGCCTATGCACCATGCCCGCAGCTTGAAGGCCTGAATGCGATTGATCGCTTCTTCGGCCTGATCGGCGGGCACCACCAGCACATAGCCGATGCCGCCGTTGAATATTTGCAGAATTTCCGGCCAGCTGAGGTTGCCCGCTTCCTTGAGCCAGTTGAAGACGGGGGCCATCTGCCAGCTGCCAAAATGAATGCGCGCTTCCACCTGTGCGGGCAGTACACGGGGAATATTGTCGTAAAAGCCGCCGCCAGTGATGTGGGCCATGCCCTTGACGTTCATGTCGCGCAGCAGGGAGCGCACCGCTTCCACGTAGATGGTGGTGGGCGTCAGCAGCACATCGCCAACGCTGGCTCCATCCCCGCCGGGGAAGGGATCGGTGAGTGAAAGGCCGCTCTGGTCAAGCACCTTGCGGGCCAGGGAAAAGCCGTTGGAGTGCAGGCCCGAGGAGGCGATGCCGATGATCTTGTCGCCCACCTGAATGCCGGAGCCGTCAATGAGCTTGGCATTATCCACAATGCCCACGCAAAAACCGGCAAGGTCATACTCGCCTGGCGCGTACATGTCGGGCATTTCGGCGGTTTCACCGCCAAGCAGGGCGCATCCTGACTGGCGGCAACCTTCGGCCACGCCGCCAATGACGGTCTGGGCGGTTTCTACGTCAAGCTTGCCGGTGGCAAAGTAGTCAAGAAAAAATAGGGGGTTGGCACCCTGAACCAGAATGTCGTTGACACTCATGGCCACAAGGTCGATGCCCACAGTATCGTGCTTGTTGCAGGCAAAAGCCAGTTTGAGCTTGGTTCCCACACCATCGGTGGAAGAAACAAGCACAGGTTCGGTCATGCCGTTGAGGTCAGGCCGGAACAGGCCGCCGAAGCCGCCAATATCGGAAATGACGCCTCTGGTCTGCGTGCTCTGAACCATGCCTTTGATGCGTGAAACAAGAGTGTTTCCCGCCTCAATATCAACGCCTGCCTGAGTGTAGGCTTTTGCGCGGTCGCTGGACATCCGTTGCCTCCTTTGAATCTGCGCTACATAACATAGGTTCTTTCAAACCCCAAGCGACTTTTTGAGGCCCTGCCCGCGAGTTTTTTCATAGACCGGCTTGCTCGCCACTGCTAGAATAAAGCCGGAGGGGTAAGGAGCGTGCCATGCGTGGATATGCCGGATTGTATATTTTCTGCGCCGTACTGACGTTCGTTTGTTCCGGCGCGTCCCTTGCTGCGGATGGCGCTGCGGAATACCGCGCGCCTGTGTCGGGTGTGAAGCTTGGCCCCGTGCAGCCTGCTCAGCCTGAGCCGCCTGCTGCGCCAGGCCCGCCATCTGTAGAGAAGCCAGCTGCGTCGCAACTGCCTGGCCCGCAGCCAGGGCAATCGGTGGGCCAGCAGCCAAATCAGCAGCCAAATCAACAGGCGGGCCAACAGGTGGCTGGGCCGTCACCCGCTTTGCAGACTGCCGCTTCCGGGCAGCCGACCCCCTGGCCCAATGCGGGAGGCATGGCCCCCTATTCCTCTTTTGGTTCTCTGCCGGGGCCTGCGGACGCTCCTGCCCCCGCTCCTGCTCCCACTGCGGCTCCTGTGCCAAATCCTGCGGACGTGCCACCGCCAGCGCCTGCCCCGGGCTTTGCCCCCGAGTATGCGCCAGGTTATGGGCCTGGCTATGCGCCTTATCCTGCACCCGCACCCGGCTGGCAGGGACAGGGCGACAGCGTTGTTTCAGGCACAGGGCAGCTCCAGGGTGAAACTTTCAACGACAGGGGCATCGCGACCCAGTATCGGGATCCGCAGACTGGCGACATCGTTACCTCTGTGGTGCCGCCCGCTCCACCGGACCAGCAGAATTACGGCACTTTTTTTGTGGCTCCGCAGATTTACCCCGATGGCAACCACTGGGGGCCCAATCCGTATGGCCCCATGCCCAGACCCGGTGGGCCTTCGTGGCCGGGGCAGCAGAACATGCCCTCGGTTATCTGGCAGCCCGCGCCGCAGCCAGACCATAACAGGCATCGCCATGACGACAGGCGGCATGACGACAGACCTTATGATGATCGGCGCTATGACGATCGGCAGTATGATAATCGCCGGTATGATGACAGGCCACACGATGGTCGCTACGATGGCCCTCGCCGCGAGCAGCATGATTCGCGCGACGGTGGCTACAACGGGTCCAACAGGCCGCGCGACAACAGCCATGACCAGCGGGGAGATGACAGGTATAACCCGCGCCCCGGCAATCAGGGCGATTCACAGTATGACCCGCGCGGCGCCGACAGGGGCCGTGATGGAAGGGAGAGGCGTTGAGCATGCTTGCCGCGCTTTGGGATTCTCAGCCTGACGGAACTGTTGTGTGCCGTCTGTGCGCTCACCGTTGCCGCCTGCGCAAAGGGGCCAAGGGCATTTGCGGGGTGCGCGTCAACATGCGGGGAGAAATGGTTTCTCTGGTCAGCAGGGTCGTTACCGCTGCTGCCATGGATCCCATTGAAAAAAAGCCTCTTTACCATTTTTTGCCCGGCAGCAAGATTTTCTCTGTAGGCAGCGCCGGATGCAACTTTTCCTGCCATTTCTGCCAGAACAACAACATAGCCCACGTGCCGGAAAGCGGCATAGTGCCCGGCAAGCGCGCTGCGCCAGAAGATCTGCTGGCCTTGGCTCAGGCCAACCGCGCCCAGACCATGGCCTTTACCTACAACGAACCCACGGTCTTTTTTGAATTGCTTTACGAAACCGCAGGCATGGCGGCCAAAAAAGGCATACGCAGTGTGCTTGTGACCAACGGCTATATGTCCAAGGATTGCCTGGCGGCTCTGAGCCGGTGCATCTGCTCCGCCAATGTGGATCTGAAGTCATTCAGCGAAGCCTTTTACCATAAATATTGCGGCGGGCATCTTCAGCCTGTGCTGGAGAATCTGAAAGCCATCAAGAAACTTGGCTGGTGGCTTGAGGTCACTACTCTGGTTATTCCCGGCCTCAATGATGGACAGGCGGAAATGGAAGCGCTGGCAGCCTTTATCCGTGACGAGCTGGGGCCGGATACTCCGTGGCATGTGACGGGTTTTCACGGCGCGCATCTGATGATCGACCATCCGGACACGCCGCTGGCGACACTTGAGGCCTGTTGGCGCATCGGGCGCGAGGCCGGGTTGAATTATGTTTATATAGGAAATACGCGCAGCCCCTTGGGCAGCAATACGTTTTGCCCAGAGTGCAATGCGCTGGTTATTGAACGGAACGGATACGACACGCGGGTGCTGGGCGCAGAAGGCAAGTGCCCCAAGTGCGGCGTGCAGATCCCGGGAGTCTGGAAATAATGATTCTTGTGTATACTGGTGACGGCAAAGGAAAAACCAGCGCATGCGTGGGGCAGACCGTGCGCGCCCTGGGGCAGAATCTGGTTGTAGCCTTTGGGCAGTTCATGAAACGTGATGGGCAGGCGGGCGAGCAGGCCATGCTTGCCAAACTGCTGGGAGAGCGCTTTTTTGCCGGTGGGTTGGGCTTTTTGCGTACCGATGCAGAGCGCCCCGCGCACCGTGAGGCCGCCCTGCGGGTACTCGGCTGGGCTCGCGAGCAGCTCGAGCAGGCAGACATGCTGGTGCTGGATGAAAGCCTGTATGCCCTGAGCGCCGGGATACTTGGGCAGCAGGAGCTGGAAGAACTCATGGCGCTGGCACGCGCCAGGGATTGTCATCTCGTGCTGTCTGGCCGCAGTGCGCCAGAATGGCTCGTGGATGCGGCAGACCTTGTGACCTCCATGACCGAAATCAAGCATCCTTGGCGCACGGGCGTCAAAGCCGCTCCGGGCATAGAATTTTAGCCTCTGTGGTTGCCTTTCTGGGTATGTTCGCCAGTATTTGCAAAAGGAATTCGGGTATATGTCTGTGTTGACCATCTATGTGGCCGGGTCTTTCAAGCACAAGCACGGAGTGCGCCTTCTGGGGCGCGAGCTGCGGGGCATGGGCTGCCGCATGCTGGACTGGACAGACAAAGCCGTGCCGCCGTCAGGGCTGACCCCCGCCGAACGGCGCATCTGGATGGACACCGACCGTGACGGCGGCGAGGTCTACGCCTTTTGCCACAATGCCTGCCTGACAGCGGACATGGTCATCTATTACGGCGCGTCAGGCCAGGATGCCGGGGTGGAAGTGGGGCTGGCCGCCGGGGCTGGAGTCCCTGTGCTCGGTATACGCGGCCCGCTGGAAGGGCCGGGCCTGATGCTGCACGGGGCTGTCAGCGGTTGGGTTGACAGCGTGGAAGAAGCGCTGGACGTTGTGGCTGCCTTGCTGGCCTATGCCGATGCCGACTGGAGAAATTTTGAGGCCGAGCCGAACCCGGTGTTGCGCCACATGGGTGCGAAGCTGCGGGAGCGGGCTGATAAAAAATATAGTAATTCAGCCGATAGTTAACGCCTTTTTTCGAAACGGGCATCACCGTTTTCCAGCTCTGCTGCGCGCGTCCACCCAAGGTGGGCGTAGAAGCCAGCGGCACGGCTGCTCCCATCTGTTTCGAGCCAGATCATCTCATGCCGGGCAAGTAGAAACGCCTCCACCTTCGCCAGCAGATGCTTGCCCACGCCTTTATTCTCCCACTCCGGGCGCACAAAAAGTGCAAAAACGCTGCCATCTTCCTCATCCGCCATGGCAAAGCCCACGGTCACGCCTTCCGCTTCGGCAATCCATGTGCATTCAGCCTCGCTGATAATGCTGCCAATGCTTTCTTCAGTAATGCCCATATGTCTGAGCTGTTCAAAAGACAGGTGATTTTCGCGCACGTTGGTGCGGATGGCAAAGATATCGTTGATGTCAGCGGTAGTGGCTGGCCGGATGGTCATGATTGCACCTGAGCAAGGTTTGGTTGGTTCGCAGTAAGTGGGGAGTCGATGGCGGAAGCGCAGAACCTTGGCGGCATTCTCCGTTGCCCCTTTTGCGTGGGTGGTTCAGAGATATCAAAATAAGAGTATTGTCATATATCTGCCAGTCCAAAGTTGCAGAATTGATTGCGAATTATTGATATAATGTCAATGACTTCTTTTCTGTTTTCGCCTTTCCGCAAATAGCAGGATATATCAATGAAATTATCGCTGGAGCGTATTGGAATATACACGTAGCCAGGGATGATTGAATTGACAATACCGCGTGGAAAAATCCCCACATGTGATCCTGTTGCGATGGTTGCCAGTGCGGCAACGTATCCATTTGCTCTAAAGCCGATGAGCGGCGTGAATCCTGCATTTTTGCACATGGCCGCCAGGGTGCTGCTGTAAAAGGGAAAGAATTTTTCAGACAGAACCACAAACTGGTCGTCTTTCAGCTCGCCTAGGTTAAGCATCTTTTTTCCCGAAAGCCGATGCGCTGCCGGAATGACCGCAAACAACTCAGCCTTGTGCAGTGTTATCTGTTCAAGACCATCACAGTTGTCTGTGTCTGCGCCCCGCGTGATTGAAATATCAATATGATTGTTCTTCAACGCTATAAGCTGTCTTTTTGCATTGAATTCATGGAATCTGATGTAATCCATTCTGAAATTCGCGTAACGCAACTGTTCAATAAGGTCGAAAATCATAATGCTTGGGCAAAATCCAATGTTTATGACGCATTTTTTGTGTGAATTTTTTAAGTCTGATATTGCTTCATGAATCGATGAAATGATTTTTGTGGCGAGTTTGTAGAATTTTTTGCCATCATTTGTGAGAATCATGCCATCTTTTGTTCTTGAAAACAGTGGAGATCCTACAATATTCTCTATTTCTTGTACTATCCTTGTTACTGAGGGCTGAGACAGGTGTAACATGTGCGATGCTTTTGAAATGCTTCGTGCGGATGCAACCATCATTAATGTTTTAAGATGTCTTATTTCCATGATCGTACCTGGTGCATCAAGCGTTTGCCTTTGCAGTTGAGAGTCTGGCTATCAATAAATAAGCATCAAATTAGAAAGTAGAGTATTTTCTCCATTTTTTGGATTAATAATTTATTCACATATTATTTTATAGTATATAATTATTTTTGCATGACAGTATATATCACTATGGGACTTGAATCAATGTTAGACTCAAATATTTACGGTGTGCATGCGGCATGCAAAAATAATATTTTACTTATTAGTATTGATCATCTAGTGCATTAAAGTAAGAAAAGGTGTTAGAGGGTGTATTGTAAAGAGATTGGACGTGAAATAACCCTGTATATACATTATATACTGTTTGAGTGCGATATTGCTGAAATACACACTATTGTCCATGTATATGCAGCACTTTCATCAATAAAAATGGCAGACTGGAGATTTTGACGTGAGGTCATGCCCTTTTGGGCACTAAAATAACGTGCATCGATGCGGGGTTTAAAACATGCGGTTGTCCACAAAACTTATCTTGTCATTTGCTGGCATGATTATTGTTATTTTGGCGATTTCAACATCATCCATGATCAGTACTTCAAAATTGGATGAAAGTATTGATGATGTTGATAAAGCGTATATTCCTGCTGTGATAGCCGTTGGTGATATGCATTTAAATTTTTGGACAGTGAGAGCAAACCTGACAACTATGCTTCTTGCGCGCGAAGTATCTGCCGCTGCGCGGTATGACTCAATAATCAAAGAGTCCCTGCAAAAAATTGCAGAGGATCAAAAAAAATATATTGAATATACAGCGTTGTTTGATGGGGACATTGCTGCCCAGGCAAAAAAGCTGATCCGGCAGATAGATGATATCTCAGAAGGTATGGGAATTATAAGAAGAAATTCAACAAAGCTGGTTGCTGAAGGAAAATTTGACGAGGCGACAGCCCTGTTCTCCGCAGAATACGGTCCCCAGTTTCGCAAGCTTGCCCCTGTCTATGCGGAGCTGGTCAACCTGACGACCAGGAGCTGCAAGGAAAATATGGTTGACGCCATAGCACTTGGCGCAATGGCAAAAAACACCGGTTTGGTGCTCAGCCTGCTTGCTGTCGCCATCAGTATAATAATTACCTATCTGCTGACGCGCAGCGTTATGCGGCAATTAGGCAAAGACCCTGGGCAGCTGAATGCACTGGCCCGCCGCGTTGTTGATGGGGATTACGAGATTGCTGACGGCAGTGCCAGAATTGGCGTCTATGATTCAATTGTATCAATGGTTGAGTCGCTTAAAGCCAACATGGAAAAGGCTCATAATGAGTCGCTGAACGCCCAGAATCAGGCTGCAAAAGCCACAGAGGCCATGCGCAATGCCGAGGAATCCGGCAAGATTGCCCAGTCAAAATCCAGCGCAATGCTGGCGGCGGCAGCGCAACTGGAAGAAGTGGCCCATGCGGTCAGCTCTGCCTCAACGCAGCTTTCTGCCCAGATAGAACAGGCCGACAGGGGCGCAGTGCAAACTGCGCAACGGCTGGGTGAAGCAGCTACCGCCATGAACGAGATGAATGCCACCGTGCAGGAAGTTGCCAAAAATGCTGGTGCGGCGTCATCCGCATCGGCAGATACCAAGGCGAAGGCCGAGCACGGGGCCACGATTGTGGGCAACTCGCTGGAGAGTATCCAGCTTGTGCACCGCCTCTCGATGGAGCTGAAAGATGACATGGCGCAACTGAATGGGCATGCGCAGGATATTTCACAGATCATGACGGTCATTTCCGACATCGCCGACCAGACCAATCTGCTGGCCCTCAATGCTGCCATCGAAGCGGCGCGGGCAGGCGAGGCCGGGCGCGGTTTTGCCGTGGTGGCTGACGAAGTGCGCAAGCTTGCAGAAAAAACCATGGCTTCAACAACGGATGTTGGGCGGGTGATCCGTTCCATTCAGGAAAGTACCACGAAAAGCCTTGTTTCAATGGATAATGCCGTCGAGCAGGTCAATACTGCTACGGAGAGCGCCAGCCTTTCTGGGCAGGCCCTGAGCGAAATTGTTGTCACCGCTGATGTTACAGCCGATCAGGCCAATGCCATTGCCACGGCCAGTGAGCAACAGTCTGCCGCCAGCGAAGAAATCAATCAGACAATTATTGAAGTTAATGAAATGTCGCGCCAGACAGCCGAGGGAATGGCCGAAGCTGCCAAGGCTGTGAGTGATCTGGCAGTGCAGGCGGGCAAGCTTGCAAGCCTTATTTCTGAAATGCGCGACAGTTAGGCCTGTAAGGATTATTGAAATCAATTTGCCAGAATGCTGAGTTTGTTGCGGGGGCGCTCCGTTAAATGGTGTGCCCCCATTCTGAAAGCAGAAAATTACCCCGCTAGTGAACCCCGCATTTTTTGCCTTTTTCAGACCGGTTTTTCCATCCTCCGCAAAGAGGCCACGTTGCTTGTCCGCTTGCGAAAAAGCAGGCAGCGCAACTCCCTCGTCTGTTAGGCTTTGCTGAAATCTTGTCTTCTACATTGAGTGGTGCCAATGGAGTCAGTTCACCTTTACAGTTTACTGTCTGGTTTTTCGCGGGCGCTTGGGCTTGTTTGCCAAGAACTGACAGAACACAATCTGCGTGTGGCCTATCTGGCGCAGGTGTTGGCAGAGCATTGCGGCCTGGATCATCAGGAAAGAAAATACCTGCTTATTGCAAGCATGCTGCATGAGATCGGGACTATCCCGCTGAAGGATGGCCTGACCAATTTTGTTTTTGAAAAAGAAGATTATTGCGTGGCTGGCTGGGTTTTTTGCAGAACAGCCAAGCTTCCTGAAGATGTTTGCAACATGGTTCTGCTCAGAAAGACTCCGTGGAAAGAGCTGACACCGCAGGAAGATAACGCCATCAGCGCAAACTATATTTATTTTGCCGATGCTGTTGATGCTGAAATGCTCGCCCACCCGGATGCGAGCTTCTCCCATCTGGCGATTGCGATGGAAAAGAAAGCGGGTAATTTTTCTTACATCTGGCGTAATGCCTTTGCTCACATAGCAAAAAACAAAGCCATTGCTGCTGCGTATCAATCATCCGGGGAGATGGATGCGTATTTGAGCAACGAATTTTGTAAAGACATCCTTTCAACCCAAAATCTCTTGATTTTGTGCGATCTGTTTTCTCAGATTATTGACTCAAAAAGTCCGTTCACTGCAACGCATTCGCATGGCGTTGCCCATACTGCGCAGGAAATACTCAAGCTGACTGGCCTCGCATTTGGCGAAGATTACCTGACGATCTACATTGCGGGGCTCTTGCACGACATAGGCAAGTTGGCTGTTCCTGTGGATATTCTTGAGAAACCGGGGGTACTTTCTGCTCAAGAGCGGCATGAAATAAAGCAGCATGCCGAGATTGGGATACAGCTTCTTGATTCAATCCCCGGTTTTCACTGTGTTTGCGATTGGGCCGGAATGCACCACGAGAGGCTGGATGGAAAAGGGTATCCGTATGGTCTGGGAGCAGCAAAGCTCACCTTGCCAATGCGCGTTATGGCTGTGGCTGATGTGTTTACCGCTTTGACGGAGAGCCGCCCGTACCGGGGCGGCATGGATCTGACCAGTGTGGTTGCCTGCATGTCGGCTATGGCGGTTAACAAGCAGCTTGATGCGGATATTGTAGCCCTGGTTGTAAAGAATGCGTTGCAGATCAATCAGGTGCGGTCCAGAGCGCAGCGCGATGCGGCTGCAAAATTTCTTGCCATGCGCAAATTGTGCGCCTGGACTAGCGCCTAGGGCAGGTTTGTGCAGCAATCGGAACGTAAAATGCTTACCGGCGAAAGAGATTCGTCGGTAAGCATTTATTAAAGGGAAAAGTCCTGACTATATGCGCCGTGGCTGTCAGCCACGAGTGCTGGAATTATCCGTTTCCTACATCTGCCTACGGCAGCTCGCGCGACTCAACATCACCTGAGCCCCCGGAGCTGTTTGCTCCGCTGGAAACCGGGGTGCTGCTTGGGCTGCCGGAAGGTTCCATGCTGCCGTCCATGGGGCTCACGCCAGTGGCATGCTCCGGCTGCATGTTGTCAAGCTGGCCCGCCTTTTGGGGGAACATAAGGTAGCTTGTTACGCCTGTTACTCCAGCAACGCCGCGCGCGGCCTGGATGGCGAGCTGCTTTTCCGCATCATCCCTTACCACGCCAAGCAGCACCACACGCCCGGAGTTCACTTCCGTATCTATGCGGGTGGAAGAGAGCCCCTTGGTGGAAATAAGGTCTTTGCGCAGCTTGGTGGCCAGCACAAAGTTGCTGGTGTCGCTGGTGGCGGGGGTGAACCAGTGGGTCGTGACCGAGCGGGGCTTGTAGCGGTTGGCTATGGTCACAGCCTTGCCCTGCATGGTGTCGGGTATTTCACCCACAAGGAAGACATGCCCGTAAAAACTGTATACCGCAACAGACCAGCCACCAGAGAAGCTTTCGTCAAGCAGCGCCGTCTTGATTTTGGCAGAGAGTTCCTTGTCATCAGACATGGTGCCCATCAGGCGCTGGTCGTCATAGATGGAATAGCCGGTGTATGCGCAACCGTTGAGCAGGGTGACGCAAAGCAGCAGCAATAGAAGCGCCAGTCGTTTCATGGAATCCTCCTGAAACCCGCGTTGCGGGCGAAGCGTCTTAACGTAGTCGATCAGCTTTTTTTGCAGGCAGCAAGCATGGCACGCCCGCAAAAGGAGCGGAATTTTTTTATTCTTTTTCGCGGCGGATACGCGCGCCAACGGCATTAAGCTTGTGCTCGATGCTCTCATAGCCACGGTCGAGGTGGTAGATGCGCCGCACTTCGGTAACGCCCTTGGCCGCAAGACCTGCCAGAACTAAGGACGCGCTGGCACGGAGGTCGGAGGCCATCACCGGCGCGCCGGTGAGCTTCTGCACACCGCGTACCATGGCCGTGTGACCGGAAACCTTGATCTGCGCGCCCATGCGCATGAGTTCAAGCACGTGCATGAAGCGGTTTTCAAAAATGCTTTCTTCCACAACGCTGGCCCCTTCGGCAAGGCACATGAGCGCCATCAGCTGGGCCTGCATGTCTGTAGGAAAGCCAGGGTAGGGCTGGGTTTTTACATCCGTGCCGCGCAAGGGGCCAGCGCAACGCGCCAGAACGCCCTCGGGGGTGTTGGTGATCTCCATGCCCATACTGCGCAGCTTGAGAATGACGGCTTCAAGGTCTTTAAACGGACAGTTGCGCAGCATCAGTTCGCCGCCAGTAATGCCCGCTGCCACGAGGAAGGTTCCCGCCTCGATGCGGTCGGGCATAACGGGGTATTCCCCATCGTGCAGGGAGGTAACGCCCTGAATGCGGATGACAGACGTGCCATGGCCTTCGATTTTTGCGCCGCAGGCCCGCAAAAAGTTTGCGAGGTCAACAATTTCTGGCTCGCGGGCGGCGTTTTCAAGCACGGTTTCGCCATCTGCAAGAGCTGCGGCCATGAGCAGGTTTTCCGTGCCGCCCACTGTGGGCATGTCAAAGGAAATGTGCGCGCCCTTGAGCTGGCGGCAGCGGCCAATGATATAACCTTCCTCAAGCTGAAAGCTGGCGCCCATCTGCTCCAGCCCCTTGAGGTGCTGGTCTACGGGGCGAGCGCCAATGGCGCAACCGCCGGGCAGGGCTACGCGCGCCTGACCAATGCGGGCCAGCAACGGGCCAAGGCACAGAACTGAGGCGCGCATGGTGCGCACCAGATCGTACGGAGCTTCCGGCAGTAAATTGCCGGGCTGCACCTGTACCCGATGATCGTTGTATTCGCAGGTGCAGCCCAACATGTTCAGGAGCTTGATGGTGGTATGTATATCGCGCAGGTTGGGCACATTGGTGATGGTGACCGGCTCTGACAGCAGAATGCAGGCAAAAAGAATGGGCAAGGCCGCATTTTTGGAGCCGCTGACCTCAATGCCGCCAGTAAGCGGAACGCCGCCTTCAATAACCAGTTTGTCCATGGAGTGTCCCCGAAAAAATGTTTGACGCCGATGCAAGCCCCCTGCTCTCAAAGCAGGCACGCTGCACAGGGCTTGCGAAGCGGGCAAGTGGCCTGGCGAGCGGATTTTTGCCACTCAGCAAAGTCGCGGACGCAAGTGTAGATACTTTTCTAGATAAAATCCAGATGGAGCTGTGTTGAAAAAATGCTTGCCAAACTAAAATAACCTGCTTATAAGAATTTTCCCGTGGCGGAAGTAGCTCAGTAGGTAGAGCACCTGGTTGTGGCCCAGGTGGCCGTGGGTTCAAGTCCCATCTTTCGCCCCACAATTTTCCCGCGCCGCAACGGCGCGGGTTTTTTTTCGGAGCGTGGCGCAGCCTGGTAGCGCACCTGCTTTGGGAGCAGGGGGTCGAAGGTTCGAATCCTTTCGCTCCGACCATTTATCCAAGATAAAGGGATAGTCAGACGCAAGTCTGACTATCCCTTTTCTGCGTTGAATGGGGTCGCCCAAAGTGGAGATTGGCAGAATTTTTTTTAAATTCCGAACTATCGATATCGATTTAAATTTGTCGCGAACCATCGCCAAGGTTGAAAAAAATTATCAGCGATTCAATGACGTGCGAATGTTGGATAATTTGTGCAATTTTTTTTGGATGTTAATTGATATTTTTGTGGTAAATAATGTAAAATTATATTTTTCATGTTAAATGTGTCTATGATGTTCACAAATCGCAATGCTTAATTGTTTATTTATATGAATTTCTATATGATGTTTTATTAGAAATTTTTTTATGACCAGCATAAATATTTGTTAGAATCCTCCGATCTATTATTGATGAAATCTGCATTGTTCCACGTTGCTGAATATATGTTTTGATGAGCATGACGGAGGGGATGTTATGGGCAAAATTTCTACAATGCAAAAACTTTTTGGTTTGTGTTTGCTGCTCTCACTATTTCCAGTTGCAATTGGTGGATACGCTGTAACAAGTTTGCAAAAACTTACGTTTGACTTAAATACACTTTATACTGTTCATATGAAAGGGTTAGATCAAACACGTGCATTAAATATAAAAGTTTTGCGTATTGCACAAGATGAGAAGAATCTAATCATCAGCGACGGCGAACAAGAGATAGAAAAGTATTTGCAGATTCTGAATAACGAATACAAAGAGTACGATAGTATTCTACAGGATTTGCCTAAATATTTCGTTACAACACGTGGCTATGAACTGCTTGCAAGCATTAATGCTGCTGCAAAAGAGTGGCGCGCCGCCCATGATCGGGTGGTTGAACTGGGCAGGAATGTTGACCCGGCCGCCAATAAAGAAGCGCAAAAGCTTTCGTCTACCCTTGGCAATGACAAGCAGCGCGTTCTTGCCCAGACAATCCAGACAGTTGTTGACTCCAAAATCAATACTGCCAAACGTCTTAATGATTCCAGTGCGGCCATGTACAAGCAGGCTTTTTGGATTACAGTGGCAGGCATTGCCATGTCGGTGCTTGTAGGGCTGTGCGCAGGGTATTTTCTCGCACGGAATATGCTGCGTCAGCTTGGCGACGAGCCAGCATCGCTTTCTGATCTTGCACTTGAGATTGCCGGTGGAAACTTGAACGCGCAGTTTAATCCCCGCCGATCAGAAATTGGCGTGTTTGGGGCCATGAAGCAGATGGTCGCCACACTGAAGTCAAAGATTGCTGAAGCCGATCAAAAAAGCCTTGAGGCCAAGGAAGAATCTGATCGAGCACAAAAAGCGACGGTGGAAGCTGAAGAAGCCCGAAAGCAAGCTGAGCGGGCCAAGGCCGAGGGCATGCTTCAGGCTGCGCAGCAGCTTGAAGGGGTTGTTCAGGTCGTATCCTCTGCTTCAGCAGAACTTTCCACGCAAATTGAACAATCCAGTCGTGGGGCTGATGAACAGTCTAACCGTGTGCGTGAAACCGCAACCGCCATGGAAGAAATGAACGCCACAGTTCTGGAAGTTGCACGCAATGCTCAACAGGCCGCTGACATCTCTCATCAGGCACGGCAGCAGGCCCAGGAAGGCTCTAAAATTGTCACTGATGCCGTTAAAAGTATCGAATCTGTTCACTCCCAATCTATTGCCATTAAGGCAGACATGGACGCTTTGGGTAAGCAGGCAGAAGGCATCGGGCAAATTATGGGTGTGATTGCCGATATTGCTGATCAAACAAACCTGCTGGCTCTGAACGCCGCCATCGAAGCCGCTCGTGCCGGTGATGCCGGGCGTGGTTTTGCTGTGGTTGCCGATGAAGTGCGCAAGCTTGCTGAAAAGACCATGACCGCTACCCAAGAGGTAGGGCAGGCCATCACAGGTATTCAGGAAGGTACGCGCAAGAATATCCACAACGTGGAGCTGACTGGTGTGTCCATTGAAGAAGCCGCAAGGCTTTCAGTCACGTCTGGTGAATCGCTCAAGCAGATTCTGGAATTTGTCAACATGGTCAACGACCAGGTTCAGTCCATTGCAACGGCTAGTGAGCAGCAATCCGCAGCAAGCGAAGAAATCAATCATTCTGTGGAACAGGTAGCAACCATTTCGTCTGAAACTGCTCAGGCCATGGAGCAGGCCTCCAGGGCTGTGGCTGACCTTGCGCAGCAGTCCCAAGCATTACAGCGACTTATTGGTCAGATGAAGAAGGGATAACCCTCTCAGCCCGTGTATTCAAAAGGCCGCTCAGGAATGGGCGGTCTTTTTTGTTTGATGAGCTGTTTCTATTTGGACTTTACGTCACCCGAAGAGGCTCAGTTGCTTGAGGGCCTGCTTCTCTTCAAACGTATTCAGGTATTGAAAAATCTGCGCAGGATCATGCATGATGCCATGCTGCAAGCAGTAATGGCGGAAAAAGTCCATCAGGTATTTGTTGTTTGGACTGCTCAATATGTATTGCGTGCCGTAGGTGCGAATGTATCTTTCCTTCATTCCAGGAAAGTGCCGATCAAGCTGGCTATAGAAGTATTGTCTGTTTCCCTGGCGAAGCGTCATTCCCATGCCAAAGTTGATGATGCCGCGCACCTTGGCCTCTGCGCAGTACTCCAGAATCCCCGCAATATTTTCTTTTGTATCATTGATGAAGGGGAGTATGGGGCAAAGCCATACCACAGTAGGTATTCCTGCATCGCGCAAGCGGAGCAGAACGTTAAACCGTTCCTTTGTGGCACTTACGTTGGGTTCCAGTTTTTTGCACAACTCTTCATTGTATGTGGTCAGGGTTATCTGAACAACACATTTGGCCTTATCATGTATTTTTTGAAACAGGTCGATGTCGCGCAATATTCGATCTGACTTTGTGATCACGGTAAAGCCGAAACCATACTCATATATCAGCGACAAGGCCTTTCTGACATTTCCGATTTCCATTTCTGCCGGAATGTATGGATCCGTCATGGAGCCTGTGCCAATCATGCACTTTTTGCGTTTGCGCTGAAGGGCGTTATCAAGCAGCTCTATGGCGTTTTCCTTCACTTCTATATCTTCAAATTCATGCTCCATGCCATAGCAGGCGCTGCGCGAATCGCAATAGATACATCCATGCGAACATCCGCGATAGATATTCATGCCGTTTTTAGCGGATAAAATTCCCTTTGCTTTCACAAAATGCATCTGTTTGTTTCCGTCTGGCTGCTGTGCAACGAGCTGTTTCATCTTGACGAGTCGCGCAGTTCTTAACCATATGCGCCAGCTATCCCATCTGTCGGATTCTTCTTCGCTGGTGTGGCAGCCGATCGGCGCAGAGTTCGTCCTTAGGGCTAATCTACTGTCCCGCAGGGCCGTTGCTGAAGGATTTGACAAGCGTTTTTTTTTCATGGCTGTCGCGGGCCTTTGTGGGCGGGCTTTGTTTGTCCATTGGCGTCAAACGAAAAAGTTGCCCGCGCGAGGTGTTCTCGACATGCCCCTGAAAAACCGTGCCCGCGCGTTGCGCATTGCCTTTCAAGTCAAGGGCGAGGCCGGTTTCCTGATTGGTGAGAGTGTAAAATTCTCTCTTTGCAATGACCTTCCAGCGCTGATTTTTGCCGCCGTGCCAAGGGAATATGATGATGGGAACGCCATTGTATTTTTTGCTTTCAGATGAATCCAACACCATTGCCCGTTTGGGCGCAATAATTTTGTAGAAGTCGTTGCCGAGGTGCTCAAAGCGCCATATGCCCGCCTGCTCGTTCTGCCCAAGTGCAACCCGCTCTCTCACTGTCATGCCGCTGGAAACTACTGCCAGATTGCTGTCTGCCATCTGAACAAGGTAGTCGCCATCCGCAATTATAGCGGCAAGGGCGGTTTACGGAAAAATAAGGCACACGGTCAGCAGTATAATCAGCCTGGAGTATGCGGCAATGCCTGAAGCTTTTTTTATGACTTTCAGCGTGTTCTTCATGGGGCCTCATTGCTGGGCAAAGTGCCGTTTGTGTGGCTGCCGTGACAGGGAAGAAGGGCAAGTGGGCAGATCATATAACCAGCATCGGGCCCTGCAAGTATCTGTATGGTATTTAGCCCAGTTTTAATAAACGGGTCTAGCCATTTGTTGCATCTAGCCACCTAGTTGTGCTGTCTATGCCGATAGCTGCCCAAATACCTTTGGCAATGCCTTGGGTAAACTGTCTTAACGATTTTGTTCTGATTAAAAAATAATTTATTCTTTATAGCAGGCTGTTGCTGAAAAAAGCTTGTCAATTTTTTCGTGAGGTAGTTTATTCCTGACATAATTTTTTATAGTAAATAAGAAAGTATTGTATGATTTAATATTGTAAGAAGTATCTGAATTGTGAAGATGTACAAGTGTTGTATTTGCAAATGGGCAGCAGCATTTGATTGGAGAATTTTTTTGGATAGCCGATGATTTCATATACGTTATGTTGCTGAAAATTTCGGAGAATAATTAATAAAACTTTTTTATGAATTTATTATTTTCAATTTAAATTTAAAAATATATTTTTAGATAAGATATATTTTTAAAAATTCCCCTAAACGTATATTGGTGCTTGCCGAATATATAATAATATCGATTTTTGTGGGGGCGGATGAATGATTCACGCTTTATGACGCACGCATAACAAGGAAGGAACGAACATGTCTAAAATTTCAACTATGCAAAAATTGTTTGGATTAAGTTTGTTGCTTTCACTGTTTACGGTTGGTGTAGGAGGCTTTAGCGTAAATGAGTTAGGTAATATATCTGATGATGTGGATGAGCTGTATTCAGTTCACATGCGGGGGCTTGATCTTGCCAGAGCCATAAACATCACTGTGCTGCGCATTGTACGTAGCGAAAAAAATCTCATCATAAGCACAACGGATGAAGAAAATAACAAACAGCTCAAATCGCTTGCTGATGAATACATCGTTCTTGATAACTACCTAAAAGAAATACAAACATACTTTGTTTCTGCAGAGGGGCAAATGTTCCTTGCAAAGATGTTTGACGTGATCAAAGAATGGCGGGACGTTCACAATAAGACCGTTGAGCTGGGTAAAACCACAGACCCAATCATGAATGCCAAGGCGCAGTCGGTTTCTTTAACTGCAGGCATGGAAAAGACGCGTAAACTATCAACGACGATTCAGGATGTAGTTGAGACAAAGATTGATTATGCGCGCAAGGTCAGCCAGCAAAGCAAGGCTGATTTTGTGCTTGCCAGAAATATTACCGTGGGCGGGGTTGTGCTGTCCTTGCTGTTTGGCACCGGACTGGGATATCTGCTGGCCCGCAATATGCTCCGCCAGCTTGGCGATGAACCCGACTCCCTTTCCAATCTTGCCCTGCGTATTGCTGGCGGCGACCTCAACGCGCAGTTTAATCCCAACCGAAGTGAAATTGGCGTTTTTGGCGCCATGAAGCAAATGGTTGCAACCCTCAAGGGTAAAATAGCCGAGGCCGATCAAAAGAGCCAGGAAGCCAGGGAAGAATCTGAACGCGCCCAGCAGGCCACCCTTGAGGCGGAGGATGCACGGAAGCAGGCAGAGCGCGCCAAGGCCGAGGGCATGTTGCAGGCCGCCCGGCAGCTTGAGGGCGTAGTTGAAATAGTCACCTCTGCATCAGAGGAACTGTCCGCACAGATTGAGCAGTCCAGCCGTGGGGCGGATGAACAGTCGAGCCGTGTTCGCGAAACAGCCACGGCTATGGAAGAAATGAACGCCACCGTGCTTGAGGTGGCAAAAAATGCGCAGCAGGCGGCGGACGTCTCCAGTCAGGCGCAGAAGCAGGCTCTTGAAGGCGCAAAAATAGTCAGTGATGCCGTCAAGAGTATAGAATCTGTACATAACCAGTCGCTGTCCATCATGGAAGACATGAACGCTCTGGGGCAGCAGGCAGAAGGTATCGGCCAGATCATGAGCGTTATCGCCGATATTGCCGACCAGACAAACCTTTTGGCGCTCAATGCCGCCATTGAAGCCGCTCGCGCCGGTGATGCCGGGCGCGGATTTGCCGTGGTTGCCGATGAAGTGCGCAAGCTTGCTGAAAAAACCATGACCGCGACGCAGGAAGTGGGGCAGGCCATCAGAGGCATTCAGGAAGGCACAAAAAAGAATATTGATAATGTGGATAAGTCTGCAGAATCCATTGAAGAAGCCACAAAACTTTCAATCCGTTCCGGTGAATCGCTGAAGCAGATTCTGGAAAACGTGCACACGGTCAACGATCAGGTTCAGTCCATAGCCACAGCCAGCGAACAGCAGTCGGCTGCCAGCGAGGAGATCAATCATTCGGTGGAGCAGGTTGCCACAATTTCGTCAGAGACCGCGCAGGCCATGGAGCAGGCAGCAAAGGCAGTGGCGGATCTGGCGGAGCAGTCTCAGGTGCTTCAGGGGCTTATCCGCGACATGAAAAGTCAGGGTTAGCCAGATACTCTGGCAGAAGGCCGCTCAGTTTACGCGGTCTTCTGCCAAAGCAAGGGATATGTGGTGCTACATCATTTCATTGAGGCCTTGCAGGTGGATTTTTGATCCAGCCACAAGCAGCACATCGCCCGCCTGAACTACCGTGTCAGCCCTGGTTTTTTGCAAAATAGGGCTATCCTGGCTTTTAATGGCGAGGATAATGACATCATGCGATCTGGTCAGGGCAGCTTCCGCCAGGCTTTTGCCCACAAGGGGCGATGTGTCCGAAACCAGAAATTCATCGAGCAGCACTTCATCGTTGGTGTTGCTGCGGTGCATGAAGGATTCAACCAGGGGCCGCTGAATGGCCTGGGCGATGGATTGGCCGCCGATCATGTGCGGCAGTATGACGCGGTTGGCCCCTGCGGTTTTGAGCTTGCTGATATGGCGGTTATCGCTGGCGCGTGAAACAATGTAGAGATCGGGGTTCATGGATCGGGCAGAGAGCACCACGTACACGTTGGCGGGGTCGTTAGACATGGAGGCCACAAGAGCCTTTGCCCTGTCGAGTCCAACACGCATCATCACGCTGTCTGATGTTGCATCGCCAAGCACAAGAAAATAGCCAGCGCTCTCGATTTCTTCTGCTTTCTTGTCATCGGTTTCAACCACCACCACGTCAACGCCGTCTGCGGCCAGTTCCGCAGCCACTACCCGGCCCACCAAACCGTAACCGCACAAAATGCAATGGTCCGAAAGTGCCGCAATTGCCTTGTCCACTCTGCGCCTCCGCATCATTTGAAAAACGCGCCCTTCTGAAGCCAATTGCACAAAATAACCAATGAGAAGTGCAAAATAGACTACGCCAGAAATAATAACAGCACTGGTAAGCAGCTTTCCCTGCTCGCTCAGAGGGTGTACTTCACCGAATCCGATCGTTGAAAGGGTAATAAGCACCATGTAAAAACCGTCAGACAGCGGCCAGCCTTCAATGTATTTATACCCTAGGCTGCCAAGTATAAATATGACAAAGAGGACTGTGCCATTAATCATTAACGGCCAGAATATGCCCATGCGCTGTCTAATGCGCAATAGTCTTATATAGAGCTTCTTTTTCAATCATTGCTCCATGTTGTGGCAGCTAAAAACATCTTGTTGTGAGCTTGTTGCCGTAAGTGCAATTACGCCATCGTCGGCAAGCAAGTTTGATTTGCTGGTGTGCTAAGTGATTTACGAGCGAATCCTCCAGAATTCAACAGAATATGAAGCAGATTTGAAATATTTTTATCTTTTTGTGCAAAGCGTAAAAAAGGTCTGCAAAACATGGCTGCGGAATGTTGTTTTAAATGATTGCCTGCTGATGCGAAATGTCCTGCAGTGAGCTCTTTTGTAGTGATTAATAACGCAAAAAAACGAATGATAATTTTTGGCTAATAGATTTAATATACTGATATTTTTTGCTGTTTGCTGAACGGTTGTTAAGATTTTTTTGAAGGTGTTTTTTTTTGACAAATCGGTTCTCTGTAGAATTAGATAGCTGAATAGTTTGAATTAATATCTAAAGGTTTTGATGTTTGCCAGTTTGTGAATAAAAAGGATAATTAAATACGATTTTTGCATGTTACATTTTTGTTTTGAATTGTTTTATATTTATTTACGATAATTATTTTGTTAAAAAAAATTAAATTGAATTATATCAGTTGAGAGCACCGCGCTCTTAAATGGCTGATTTTTGATGTGATTTTTAGTTTTTATATTATATCTATGTACATTGATGTAGTTTTGTTTAATTTATTCATTTCTCTGCTTGTCATGAATTGTAAAAATCTGGGAGTTTATTTGTGTTATGGCAATCATTTGGGGCTATTTTTTATTTTTACAGTAGTAATGTGCGATAAATGGTGGTTGAAGCGCGAGCGCATCCCTAAATATGGATGGGCATATTCTCTAGACACTATTTATCTTGCCCTCCTTACGCTTCGAGCGCCTCGGTTTGATTGTGGTGTCATTTTTCGTTTATTGGGTTGACACAAATTGCTTTATCGAAATAGTGTTGGTGCTGAATCTTTATAGTTCAAAAGTTTTTTAACTTAATATATCGCGGAGTGAAGATGGACGATTTTTTGAAGGGTGCTTTGGAGATTTCCAAGGCTCAGGCTGGCGTCAGGGTTATGAGCGCGGAAGAAATAACGGCCTTTGTCCAAAAGGTTGCTGGCAGCATCAGGGCTGTTGCCATGGGCGAAGCCACTGGCGAACCCGATTTTGATGGGGCTGTTCTTGAAGCCAGAAAATCGATCAAGGAAAAGAGCGTTACCTGCCTTGAGTGTGGTAAGAGCTTCAAGATTTTGACTAAACGTCACTTGGCTACACACGGCCTCTCTACAGAAGAATATCTTGAAAAGTGGGGCTTTAAAAAGGGTACCCCTCTTGCCTGCAAGGCCTTGCAGCGCGAGCGCCGCAAAAAAATGAACGACATGAAGCTGTGGGAACGGAGAATGACCGCCAAGAAGTAATTCTGCGGTCTGTCTGTCAGCAGTCTTGTTTTTGCATTCTCCGCCTTATCGGGCAGGGAAAGAAGCGGCCCACTTGTGGGCCGCTTCTGTTTGGGACACCGGTTAGGCTTTTGCGGGCAGTTTTTGCATTTTTTTTGGGTTTGGCGCATAATTACCAAGGCTTGCAGCACACCAAACTGCCGGGTAATTCCGGAAAAGGGCAAGGGCTTTCATGAGCACAGCAAAAGCGCTACGCCGCGCCATTTTTTTGGATCGAGACGGCACCCTGAATCACGATACTGGTTATATTCACCGCAAGGAAGACTGGCAGTGGCTGCCTGGTGTGGTTGAAACCCTCAGGCGCTTTCATGCAGTAGGGTACCTGCTTGTGGTGGTGAGCAACCAGTCGGGGCTGGCGCGCGGCATGTTCAGCGCGGACGATCTGCGCGCTCTGGAAGCATGGGTTAATGAAGATCTGGCGGCGCACAACGCCGTTATCGATGCGTGGTACTATTGCCCACATCTGCCGGAGGTTACTGGTCCTTGCAACTGCCGCAAGCCAGAGCCGGGCCTCATCCTGCAAGCCGCTGCCGATTTGAATATTGATCTTGCGCGCTCCTGGATGATTGGCGACCGTGTGCGCGATATGGAGGCCGGGCTGGCCGCCGGGTGCAGTTGCGTGCTGTTGCGCCCCCCGGTGGGCGCGTATGAAGATAACGTACCCGTGCCGGAAGGCGTAAAGGTGGTGCCGCATCTGCCTGCCGCCGGGGTGCATATTCTTGCGCCTGAGATGCGGGCGCACAGGCTCTCCCGCCTGCCTGGCGGCTGTGGCGCGCACTGTGGGGGAAAGCACAGCTCCGATAGCTCCGGCCTCCCCGGCAGTGGTGGTTCTGGCTGTGCGGGCGGGGCTGGCAAAGGATAATTTTTATTTACAGGCAGGCCCGAAATTTTAGCCCTACGCGCCTGTAGATGCAGCAAGGCCCCTGTCTGACGGAAGCTGCGGTTGGTGCAGTTCTTTCAGATAGAGGCCTTTGCGGAAAATTTTAATGCGTGGGGGGAGCGGCGTCAGTGTGGCAGGCAGCCGTGTGCCCGCCTTTGCCGCGCGGCTGGCCGCATCAGGTGTATTGCGGCTCGTTTTCCTTGATAATCTGAAAGGCTTTCATGGCCTTGATGGTGCCGGGGAGGCCTTGATACTTGGTCACTCCGGCAACCGTGCAGTTGAGCATGTCTTCGTGATCGGTATCCAGAACGATAATATCGCCCACCTGCATGCGCAGCAACTGGTTGCCCGTGATAGTGGTGCGGCCAAAATGTACCTTCATCTCCACCGGGGTTTCCAGCAGACGTTCTTTAAGGCGCGCCACCCATGCGTGGTCAACTTCGAGGCGTTCGGTCTGAAAGCTTGCATGCAGCTTGGAACGAATGGGTTCAATGGTGGCGTAGGGCAGGCAGATGATCATGGAGCCGAGCGCCGTGTCCAGCTCGACTTCAAAGGTGATGACCACCACAACGTCGCTGGGGGGCACAATGGCGGCGAACTGCGGATTGATTTCGCTGCGCACCAGCTCAAGCTTTACGTCATGCACAGGCCGCCACGATTCTTCCATGTTCTCCAGCGCGATTTTGACAATCTTGTCCACCACGGCCTGCTCAATGCGCGTAAATTCGCGTCCCTCAACCTTGGGCTGGGAGCCAGCGCCGCCAAACACGTTTTCCACCAGGGCAAATACCAGACGCGAATCAACAACCATGATGGCATTGCCGCGCAGGGGATCCATTTTGAAAATATTGATGGAGGTGGGTACCGGCAGCGAGCGCATAAACTCGCCGAACTTGGTCATATCAATGGATATGGGGTTCAGCTCCACGCGCTTGCGCACAGAGTTTGAAAGGGCGTTGGTGCAAAGCCGCGAAAACCGGTCGTTAACGATTTCAAGCACGGGCATGCGCCCGCGGATGATGCGATCCTGATTGGCAAGGTCAAAGGACACAATGCCGGAATCGTCTTCCTGCGTTTCCGTTTCGTTTTCGATTTCCCCGCCGGAAAGCCCGCGCAGCAGGGCATCAACTTCGTCTTGCGCCAGAACTTTATTCATACCAGCCTCGGAACAGTCGTGAAAATGTGTGTTGCGGCGTGTTTTTCCGCACACGACCACGCAGTTGGAATATGCAAGATAAAGGCCAGTTTGACAAGCAGTACAGCACCTTTTGCCAGATCAGCCGCCGCACGGTAGGGAGTGCGCCATGCTTGCCTTTACAGGGCCTGTCAGGCAATCTCAAAGGATGTTTGTACGTCTTTTTTCGGCCAGTGACCATGCCTTTGCAGGCAGGGACGGCGTTGCTCCAGACGCGCCAGTTGTAACTATTGCCGCAAGGCCGGGGCAAAGCCTTTCGCAGGCCATCTGGCTTTCGGGGCTGGTGCGCCCTTTGCCCCTGTGTGGCGGGCTTGGGCGTTGCGGGCGCTGCCGCGTGCGTTTTGTGCGCCATGCGCCGCCATGCCTGCCTGCGGAGGAGGACGTTTTTTCCGCCCCGCAACTGGAGGCTGGCTGGCGCCTGGCCTGCCGCCGTCTGGTGCCCGACCCAGAAATGGCTGCGGCGGGGAGCGTTGTAGCGCTTGATCTTGAGTTGCCGCCGGAGAATCTTGTTCTGCCTGCGGGGGCGCAAGCGACAGGGCATTTGCCCGGCCACGGCATAACGCCGCCGGATTTGGCGCTGGCTGTTGATCTTGGCACCACATCCCTCTGCTGGCGGGCGCTTGATATGCAGGGCCGGGCAGTGGCTGAGGGCCGTACGCTCAATCCTCAGGCCGGGGCCGGGGCGGATGTCATGTCGCGCCTTGCCGTGGCACGCGCGCCAGAAGGGCGGGCCGTGCTGGCCGGGCTTGCCCGGCGGCTACTGCTGGGCATCATGGATTCGCTGGCGCAGACGGGCGCGGGGCGGGTGACGCGGTTGTGTCTGGCTGCCAATACGGCCATGACGGATATTTTTCTTGATCGCGATGTGGAGGGGCTGTGCGCAGCGCCGTACAGGCTGACGCACAGCGGCGATGAAACACTTGCGCTGCCGGATTTTCCACCTCTCTATGTACCGCCGCTGCCCGCGCCCTTTGTGGGCGGCGATGTGAGCGCGGGGCTGGCCGCCCTGCTGGAGGCGGATGTTCCCCGGCCCTTTGTGCTGGCCGACCTTGGCACCAACGGCGAACTTGCACTGGTAACCGAGACTGGACAGTTGTGGCTGACCAGCGTACCCCTTGGCCCGGCTCTGGAAGGTATTGGGCCTGAATGCGGCCAGCTGGCTGGCCCCGGTGTGGTAACGGGCTTTACGCTCACGCCCATGGGGCTAGCCGCGCAGTTTTATGAAGGCGCGTCCCCGGATGCAGAAAATACAGCGGACGCGGCGCATCACCATATGGCGCAGAGTAGTGCTTGCCCGTGCACTGCATGTCAGAGCGCAAACGCGGGGCAAAACCCTGCGGGGCTTGCGGCAGGGGCTGCGGCTGGCGCTGGAGTTGAATCTGCGGGAGCTGTTGCGCGCGGCATAAGCGCCACAGGATACTTGTCCCTGCTGGCCTTGTTGCTGCGCGCGGGTGTTCTGCGCACCGATGGGCAGTTTGTGGCGAATCCGGTCATGCCGCTGGCGCGCAAGCTGGCTGCCGGGCTGGAGCAGCCCAATCCGGCAGGGGAACCCCCATCATCCGGCCTGCCCCGGTCAGGCGCGCGCCTGCGCCTGCCGCATGGCCTGTGGCTTGCCGCCGCTGATGTGGAGGCCCTGTTGCAGGTCAAGGCTGCCTTTGCTCTGGCGCTGGATGCGCTGCTGCGCGCGGCGGATATTCCCGCCAGCAATGTTGCGGCAGTGTGTCTGGCTGGTACGCTGGGCGAATATGTCAGGCCGGACGACCTTGAAACTCTGGGCTTTGTCCCCGCTGTTCTGGCTCCGCGCATCCGCGCTGTGGGCAATAGTGCGCTGGACGGAGCCGCGCTGCTTGCGCTGCACAGCAAAAAAATTCCGCCTCTGGCCCGCATGTGCCGCGAGGCCGTGGTGCTTCCCCTTGTAGACGAACCGAATTTTCACACCGATTATCTGCGCCGTATGCGCTTTGGAGTATAAATGTCCGCGAAAGACGATTCTTTTAACGATTCCGATCGGCGTAGCCGCCGTTCCGGCAAGGGCACCAGCCAGCCCCGCCGCCAGTCCCCGCGCAGACCTGACGACAGGCCCGTGCGGCGCGATGGCGCGGACGGCAGATTTGCTGGACGCGATGACCGTAACTCTGGCCGTCAGGACGACCGCCGGGACGGGCGTTCCTCTGACCGCCGTGACGACAGGCCCGGCAGCCGACCTGGGGGTCGCCCCAATAGTCGACCCTCCAGGGGGCAGGATGAACGCCGTGATGCCCGGCGTGATGGGAGGCGAGAAGACCCCCGCGACAATCGCCGTGACGACAGGCGTCCCAATGATCGCCCCGCTGATCGGCGTGACGACCGCCGTCAGGATGGACGTTCGCCAAGCGCACCCAGGGACCGCTACGGCAGGCCTGCATTCCGGCCTGAGAAGCGCGAGGGCGACAGGGACGTTGCTTCTTCCGGGCAGCGCAACTTCGAGCGCCAGAATCAGCGCCCCGCAGCGAGTTCTTTTGAATCGGGGGCATGGCCTGCCGCCAGAGCGCTGTTCCCGCCGCTTTCGGCTGAAACACAGCGCATTCTGGATATGCTGCCCGAAGCCCTGACCAAGGTATGGCCGCTCAATGCGGGGCACAAGCGCTCATTGCCCGATGACGTGGCCCAACTCTCGCGCCTTCTGACCACAGAGCGTGCCGGGCTGGCGCGTCCGTACTGGAGTTCTCCGGCTTCCATCAGCGCCTATCTGTATTATTTTCTGCCCTGGAATCTCGTGCGCCTCACGCGCCTGCTGGCAAGCCTGCCCCTGGCCGACCCCCGCGCGGTGGCTCCGCAGGGTGGCGAGGCTCTGCTGATGGACGTGGGTTCTGGCCCTCTGACCCTGCCGCTGGCTCTCTGGCTGGCAAGGCCTGAATGGCGCAGCGCCCCAGTGCGGGTGCTGGCGCTGGATACCTCGTCGCAGCCGCTTGAACTGGGCAAAACCCTTATGGAAGTTCTGGGCGAACTGACGGGCCAGCCCGTATGGCCCGTGCGCGTTGCCCGTGCACCTCTTGATCAGGTCGTGCGGCAGGCTGCCCCTCTGCTTTCTGGCGGGCGGGCACGTCCGTGGCTGGTCAGCGCGGCCAACGTGCTCAACGAACTGCGTTTTGGCAAAAAGCGTTCACGCGGCGCAAGCGCCATAGAAGATGAGGACGAATTTGATTCGCTGGATGCCGAGGACATGGATATTGACGGCAATCCCGTTGCGGGCGAGGCCGATGGCGAAAAGCCGGAAGGCTGCCGCGAGGATCGGCTCGACAGCTTCCTTGAATCCCTGTCGCCGTTTTTTGACCACGTGGGTTCGCGCGGCGAGGCGGCTGCGGGCAGCCCTGCCCCTGTTGGGCCTTCCCTGCTGTTTGTGGAACCCGGTACGCGCCTTGGCGGCTCCACCATCATGCGTTTACGCCAGCTCGCCGTTGACGGCGGGCTGACGGCCCTTGCGCCCTGTACGCATCAGGCTGATTGCCCCCTGCTGCGCGGTCAGGGCGGGCGCACATGGTGCCACTTTACCTTTGGCAACGAAGGCGCGCCGTTGTGGCTTGAAGACCTGTCGCAGGCTTCGGGCCTTGGCAAAAGCGGCCTGAGCCTCTCCCCCCTGTTGCTTGCCGCCATGCCCGAGGCAGAAGCGCAAACGTCCGGTCCCCTGGCCGCCAGGGTGCTTTCTGCTCCCTTTATGGTGCCGGGGCTGGCGGGCAGGGCACGCTACGCCTGCTCAGGCAAGGGGATACTGCTGCTGGAAAATGCCGAATCTCTGGCCTCTGGTGATGAACTGACTGTTTCCATTGCCGCTGGCGGGCCACGCGACCGCAAAAGCGGCGCCTTGCAGGTGAGCCCTCCGGCGCAGCAGGGGGGAGCCCCCCGGTCTGAGCATCGCCCCGGTGCTGATGAACAAGGGCGCAGGCCCAGGCCATACAACCGGGACAATAGAGAAGGCGGCAGGGATGGAAGCCGTGAGGGCACCCGCGAAGGCAATAAGCCCGCAGGAAAGGGCTATCCAGACCGTCCGTCCCGCGCTCCGCAGGGCGACCGCAGTCAGGGGGATGACCGCAGGGGGCAGGGCGGGCGTCCACCCCGGCCTCATGGCAATGACCGTCCTCAGCGTGACGACCGTTCAGGCCGTGACGACAGGCCGCGCCGCGATGATCGTTCGGGCAGGGATGACCGCCGTGGCCGTGACGACCGTCCGGACCGGAAAGGCCGCCAGGATCGGCAGGGCCAGCCCGACCGTTCAAACCGCTCAGATAGGTCTGACCGTTCGGACAGGCCTGATCGGCCCAATCAGCAGGGGCGGCAGGATCGGAACAACCGTCAGGACAGACCGGGCGGGCAGGACAGAAAGGGCCGTGGAGGTTCTTCTGACAACCGCTCTGGCGACAGGCGGCCTGGCGGCAATCGTGCTGGTAAACCTTCTGGCCAGCGTCGCAACAAACCCTAGGTTATACGGGGCTTCGGCACAGATGTTTTTGTCTGTTCCGCATCGCCTTGTTTAGCTGCAAACTTCAGGGGGGGCTTTTGCCTCCCCTTTTCTGTGTATGGCGCGCAACCGCTGCGTCCTTCGCAGAAATTTCGGCCCGGAATGCTCATAGGTACCCCTTAAGGTCTCAAGGCATTTTCCACCACCTCCGGCCGGGTTACCCGCGCAATATTTTGCTCAAAAAAACTTGCCCCGCATATCCGCGCCACTGGCTAGAAAACGGGTGCGGAGCTGAAGGCGTTTAAAGTTTTTTGTCGCTATTGATTATTTTTATTATTAATTTATATAAATAATTAGGTATGTTAACGGTAGAATGCGGGTTTTCAGGGCCTTTTATTTGCATCTGTTCCGTGTATACTCACCACTTATTATTAAGAACCTAACCCGAGCCGCCATGCTGCGGCTTCTGTTTTGCGGTTAGTTATCTGGAAACTTCGGAGCCGCCTTGGCGGCTGCATACCTTAAATACGAGGCTGTTTTTTCATGCTCACAATGCCCAAGAATTTGCCGCAGCCACAGTTGAAACCCAATACGGAAGTTGTTCTGCAAAAGCGCTATCTGCGCAAGGATCTGACAGGCAAGCAGGTAGAAACCCCGCGTGATCTTTTCTGGCGGGTGGCATCTTGCATTGCCGCCGAGGAAGCCAAGTACAACCAGTCCACCTGTAAGGGCGACGTGCTGGCGCGCGATTTTTATGACCTTATGACCAGCTGGAAGTTTTTGCCCAATTCGCCCACGCTCATGAATGCGGGCACTGATCTGGGGCAGCTTTCGGCCTGCTTTGTGCTGCCGGTGGGCGACTCCATTGAAGAAATTTTTGACGCGGTCAAATACGCGGCCATGATCCACAAGTCTGGCGGCGGCACGGGATTTTCCTTTTCGCGCTTGCGCCCCAAGGATAGCCGCGTGGGTTCCACCGGGGGCGTTGCCTCTGGCCCGGTATCTTTTCTGCGCATCTTCAACACCGCCACAGAGCAGGTGAAGCAGGGCGGCACGAGGCGCGGGGCCAATATGGGCATTCTTCGCGTGGATCACCCTGACATCCTTGAATTTATTCGCGCCAAGGAAAAAGAAGGCGAGTTCAATAACTTCAATCTTTCCGTTGGATTGACAGAAGTCTTCATGCGCGCCGTGGAAAACGATGAGCATTACGACCTCATTGCTCCCAATTCCGGCGAAGTGATCAACCGCCTGCGCGCGCGTGAGATTTTTGAACTGCTGGTCAAAAAGGCCTGGCAGTCCGGCGATCCGGGTATTGTGTTTCTTGACCGCATCAACCGCGACAATCCCACGCCTGACCAGGGCGAGATAGAATCCACCAACCCCTGCGGCGAGCAGCCCCTGTTGCCCTACGAGGCTTGCAATCTGGGTTCCATCAACCTTTCGTGCTTTTACATTCCCGGTCACAACGATGCGGCTGATCCGGCCCGCGACTGCATTGACTGGGCCGAGCTCAAGCGCGTGGTGCACCTTTCTGTGCGTTTTCTTGACAACGTCATTGATGCCTCGCGTTTCCCGCTGGACAGCATCACCGAAACCGTGCGCAGGAACCGCAAGATCGGCCTTGGCGTCATGGGTTTTGCCGACCTGCTCTACCAGCTTGAAATGGCCTATGATTCGCAGCAGGGTCTTGAACTGGGCGAGCGCATCATGGCCTTTATTCAGGAAGAGGGGCACAAGGCCTCGGCCCAACTGGCTGTGGAGCGCGGGGCTTTCCCTGCCTACGCTACGTCCGTGTACGCCAAAAAGAAGCTTGGCCCCTACCGCAACGCCACAGTGACCACCATTGCGCCCACGGGGACGCTTTCCATCATCGCGGGCTGCTCTTCCGGCGTGGAGCCGCTGTTTGCCCTGTGCTTTACCCGTAATATCCTTGACGGCGAGCGCCTTGTGGAGGTGAACCCCCACTTTGAGGCGGCCCTTGCCGATGCCGGGCTGTTCAGCCACGAGCTCATGGATGCGGTGGTGGCCAAGGGTTCCATTCAGGAAATGGACTACCTGCCCGCCAAGCTGCGCAAGGTCTTTGTCACGGCTATGGATATAGCCCCTGTGTGGCATTTGCGCATGCAGGCGGCCTTTCAGCGCCATACCGACAATGCCGTGTCAAAAACCGTGAACCTGACCAACAGCGCAACGGAACAGGATATTTTTGATATTTACTGGCTGGCCTATCAGGAAGGCTGCAAGGGCGTGACTGTGTACCGTGACGGCTGCAAGAGCATCCAGGTGCTGGCCACGGGCGAAGGGCAAAAGAAAATGGACGGCGAAAGCGGTGCTGAGCCTGCGCAGTCTGGTTCGTCTGGTTCCCAGGTTGGGGCTGGCGTGCGCAAACGGCCCGACATTGTGTGGGGCTTCACGCAGAAGGTGCCCACCGGGCTTGGCGTGATGTACCTCACCGTCAACGAGGTTGACGGCCAGCCCTTTGAGGTTTTTGCCACCATAGGCAAATCTGGCCGCTCCATCACGGCCAAGGCCGAGGCCATTGGCCGCCTGGTGTCGCTGGCCTTGCGCTCCGGCGTGCACGTGCGCGATGTTGTGGCCCAGATCAAGGGAATCGGCGGCGAGCACCCAGTGTTTCGCGGCAAGGGGCTGTTGCTTTCCATTCCCGATGCCATCGCCTGGGTGCTGGAAAGGCGCTATCTCAAGGATGAGCACATCGGCGACGTCAACGACCTGCAAGCCCAGAACTGCCCTGAATGCGGCGAACCGCTGGTATTTCAGGAAGGCTGCCTCATCTGCCCCGGCTGCGGTTTTTCGCGTTGCGGGTAATGATTGGAACTGACTGACGGCAAGATATTTTGCGGGGTCTCCTGGCCCAGGCGGGGCAGAGCGGTTTTATAAAAATCCACGCCGACTGCTCCCGGCGGCTCAGGGCAAGCAGCAAACAGATCAGTAATATCCTTGCGGGGGAGGGCGCTCTTTTGTACAAGAGGCGCTTCCCCGCACTGTTATTTCATAAGCGGTTTACACCATGAAATGGATTACGCATCAGGCCACGGCTGTGGCGGCGGCGCTGGCGCTGCATCTTCCCTGGGAGGGCGTGGCGGCGGCTTGCGCTGGCGCGGTGCTGCCCGATGTGCTGGATCAGCGCATTGCGGGCCTCGCCCCCACCCGCAGGGGCCGCCAAAAAGTGTTCAACGCCATCCACCGGGGCACAACCCACTGGTTCGGCTGGTGGCTGGCGGTTTGCGTTGCGGCTTTTGCCCTGTCGCCTGCAAGCCTTGGTTCCTTGGGGCGCGATGCCCTGCTTGGCCTGGGTTTTGGCGGGCTGAGCCATGTGCTGCTGGATATGCTGACACCTTCAGGGGTGCCGCTGACGCCCTTTTCGCGCCAGAACAAACTGTCGTTCAAGCTATGCTCCACAGGGAGCCTCGGTGAATACTGTTTTCTGGCTTGTGTGGCAGGGGCAACGTGGCTGTTCTTTCACGAAGACCTGCTGCGCCTGACCCGCAAACTGGGCCACGGAAGCTGGTTCTGATCCGGCGGGTACACCCGGCGCGGACTCTTTGCACTCACAGGGCGGCATAGATGCTGGTCAAAATATTTCTCACGCCACTGCTTATTCTCATGTGCCTGTTGGTGGCCCGCCGCTGGGGCTCGTTTGTGGGCGGCGTCATTGCTGGCTTGCCGCTCATTTCCGGCCCGGTTTCCTTATTTCTCACGCTGGAGCAGGGCGCCGCTTTTTCTGCCGCAGCCTCATTCAACACCCTGCTTGGGGTGCTGGCCTGCACGATAACAGCGCTCATCTATCCCTGGCTTGCCGCCTGGGGGCTGCCCTGGTTTGTGACCCTGCCTGCGGCCCTGTGCGGATTTTTTGGCGGGGGTTGGGCCGTGCTGCACCTGCCGTTCACGCACGTATGGGCAGTGGCGCTGTCCTCACTTTCTCCAGTGCTGGTACTGACCTGCCTGCCGAGGGTTGTGGCAATGTGCAGGCCCGGCCATACTATGACGGCCTATGTGCGCGTTCCCATACAGATGGCCTGCGGGGCCGGGCTGGTCTTTGCCGTGACGGAGGCCGCCCATTGGCTTGGCCCCGGCTGGAGCGGCGTACTCATGTTTTTTCCGGTCATGGTCTGCTCCATTGTGCCCTTTGCCCATGCCACGCTGGGGGCTGGGGCCGTGATAAGCATTTTTCGGGGCATTATGGCTGGGTGGTTTGGCTGCATAGCCTTTGCGGTAGTGGTGATGACAGGGGTTGAGCATCTGTCCCTGTGGCTGTGTTACGGCCTTGCATCGGGCGCGGCCCTGATGGCGAGCGCGTTGGTTTCCCTGCTGGAGCAGCGGTTGCAGCAAAGGCATGCCACTGGCACAGAGGCAAAATCATAGGCCTGTGGGCAGCCTGATCAGATGTGATAATGGAAGAGACTTTTACCGTTGCGGTGGATGCCGCACCCTGACTATGGTCGGTTGCAAGAGCGGGCTTGCGCAGCCAATAAATGTTTAAGGGGGGTGATGGCCCTCCCCCGAACATTTCAAGATTAGTTTTTCCCGCAGAATCAGGCGGTACCGCGTCTGCGCCGCAGCCTTTGCAGTACGGGCTCCAGAGCCTCGGGCGCGGTCTGCCATGCAAGGGGCAGAAACAGGGCCGCAAAGGCGCAACTGCCCAGCATCAGCACCACGCAGGCCTTGAGGATGGGGGACAGCGTAAACGAGCGCATGCAGACCTCAGAGACCCACCAGCCCGCAGCCGTGGCGGGCAGACTGCAAAAGATCACCCGCGCCGCAAGCCCGGTCAGGCCCGTAAAGGCCCCGCAGCCGTGGCGGCGAATCCATATGCCCACCAGCCAGAGCACGTACAGGCTCACGCTCAGGCCCGAAAGGGCCGCGATGGCCCACGCCCCGTTGGGAACAGCCCACCAGTAGTACATGGGTATGCACAGCGCCGTCATGATGCTGCCGGTCACAGCCGGGGTGATGGTGTCGCCGTGGGCGTAGTAGGCCCGCACCAGCACCATGTAGATAATCCAGAAGGGCGTGGAGGCCAGCATGATGCGGGTGAGCGGCAAGGTAGCCAGCGTGTCCGCGGGGCTGAAGCGCCCGCCCTGAAAAATAACGCCAAGGATGGGCCAGCTTGTGGCCGCCATGCAGAACGCGCAGGGAATGATAAGCGCCACGCTGGCCCGCAGGGCCGTGCGCAAGGTGGTGTTAAAGCGCTCGGTGTCGCCCTGCGCCAGCAGCGCCACCAAAAAGGGATAGGATGCCACGGCGGCGGCCTGACCCACCAGCCCCACAGGAACCTGGGTGATGCGCCGCGCGTAGTTGAGCAGGCTCACCGCGCCATCACCCGCCAGACTGCCAAAGACCCGCAAAAATTGCTCGTCCAGCATCATGATGGTTTGCCCCAGCATGAGGGGCAGGGCCGTGAGCAGAAATTTGCCCATGAGCGGGTGCCGCCATTCCATGTGCAGGCGCAGGCCCTGCTGGGCCGCCACCCGCAGGGGCAGTACAAAGGTGCCAAGGGCCGCGCCAAGGGCCACGCCCACGCAATAGCCGGTCATGCCGTCCATGTGGGCCAGCAGGCCTGCGGGAAGAGCGGCCTGCGCAACCTGCGTGCTTGCCAGCCAGGGCAGCAGCAGGCCCACGGCAATGATGGCCCCGTTATAGATCAGCGGGGCTAGCGCCGGAACGCGGAACTGACGCCGCATGAACAGCAGGGCCGTGACGCATGCCCCGCACAAAAAGAAAATTTGGGCGGGCAGGATGATGCGCATAAAAAAGGCCAGCCGTTCCCACTGCTCCGGCCTAAAGCCGGGGGCCACCGCCTGCGCCAGCCAGGGCGCAAGGGCCATGCCGCCAAGGGTCAGCAGGGTGGAGGCAGCCGCCATCCAGCAGAAAACACAGGAAAAAAAGCGCCATGCGTCCGCCTCATCCTCCTGAAACCTGCGGGTCAGCAGGGGGATGATGGTGATGGACATAAAACCGCCCGCCAGCAGATAATTGATGATGTCCGGCACCACAAAGGCGGCGAAATACATATCGGATTCGCCGCCTGCGCCGAACTGCCACGAAATGATCTTGTCGCGCGCAAGGCCCATAAGGCGCGAAAGAACCGTGCTGGCCGCCAGTATGAGCGCGGCTGCGCCCATACGCTGCTGTGCGGAAAGCAGTGCCATCAGCGGTCCCGCTTTTTGCTGCCGTTGCCCGCGCTGCGCCCGCGCGCGCCAGAACCGGTGCTACCGCCCTTGCCCTGGCCTCCAGTCTTGGGGCCTCGCTTTGGCCCCCCCTCGCTGCGGCGGGCCTTGCCCTTTGCTCCACCCTTGCCCCCGCTCTTGCTGGACTCGTCACCAGGCGAGGTGATCTTCCAGCCGGAGCGCGAACCGCCGGAACGGCTTGTACGTCCCGGTTTTGCGTCGCCCTTGTGAGCAGGTTTGCGGGATGTTTTGCCCCTGCCGCGCCAGTTGCCCTGCGCCGCCTTGGGCAGTTCCAGCGGCATGAGCCGGATTTCAAGCCGCCCCATATTCACTTCCGTCAGCGCGACTTCAAGGCTCTGTCCCATGCGCCACATGACGCCGGAGCGCTGGCCCACAAGGCTCATGGTGCGGGGGTCAAAGTCGTACCAGTCATCCCCGAGGTCATCAATGCGGATCATGCCTTCCACAGGCATGTCGGCCAGTTCCACAAAAATGCCAAAGTCCGTGACCCCGGCCACCATGCCCTTGAAGTGTTCGCCCACGCGGGGCAGCAGGGCAAGGCAGCCCATGCGGCGATCCATCTCGCGTTCGCAGGCCATGGCCGCGCGTTCGCGCCTGTTGATCTGGTCGCTGATGCGCAGCAGCTTCTGACCTGCGGCCAACGCGCCCACGCCGATGCCCATGGCTGTTTTGAGCGCCCGGTGGGTCAGCAGGTCCGCATAGCGGCGGATGGGCGAGGTAAAGTGGCAGTAGGCCTGCGAAGCAAGGCCAAAATGTCCTTCGTTGAAAGGCTGATAGCGCGCCTGCGGCATGGCCCGCAGACAGAGGCGGTTGACCAAAAACTCCTGATCCGTGCCCTGCACGCGGGCAAGAATGCCCTGCATGGCTGCGGCTTCCGGCCGGGGGGGCAGGTCTTCCATACCCACGCCCGCGAGGGTGTCAAAAAGGCTTTCCAGCCGTTCCGGGTCGGGCAGGGGATGCACTCGGTAAAGAAAGGGCATGCCCACATCGCCCAGGTGGCGAGCCACGGCCTCGTTGGCCGCGATCATGAATTCCTCAATGAGGCGGTGGGCATCGTGCCGCTGGCGATGCCCGATCCAGACAACGCGCCCGGCTTCGTCCAGGCGGCTGTCTGCTTCGGGCAGGTCAAAATCAAGGCTGCCGCGCTGGCGGCGGGCATCACGCAGGGCCGCATACAGGGCAAAGGCCCTTTGCAGCATGGTGATAACTTCTTCACCGCGCGGGTTTTCGCGCAGGGCGGCAAGGGCTGCGGCATCGTTGTCGAGCATGCAGGCCTTGACCTGATCGTAGGTCAGCCGCGCCGCAGAGCGCATGACCACCTGAGCAAAGCGCGGTGTGCCGGGCTTGCCCTGTGCGGAAAAGGGAATTTCCGCCAGCATGGCGAGGCGGTCTTCGTCCGGGCGCAGACTGCACAGACCGTTGGAAAGAGCCTCCGGCAACATGGGTTCCACGGATTTGGGGAAATACCAGGAGTTGCCGCGCGAGAGGGCCTCCGCATCCAGCGCTCCGGTGCTGCCGTTGCCGCGGGGGCGCACGTAGTGGCTCACATCGGCAATGGCCACGCGCAGCAGCCAGCCGCCGCCAGGGCGGTCTTCGACCTCCACTGCATCGTCAAAATCACGGGCATCCGCGCCGTCAATGGTCACAAGGGGCAGGCCGCGCACGTCTTCGCGGTTGTGCATGTCTTCAGGCGTGGGGCCACTGGGCAGGTGCTGGGCCTCAGCCAGCACCCCGGCAGGAAAGTCGCGCGGAACCTCGTGGTTGAGCTTGACCAGTTCTTCCTGCACGGCCACATCGTCCTCGCGCCCGTAGTCGCCCACAATGCGGGCTGTCCAAAGGTCGGAGGCAAGGCGCTGCACCGGGGCCAGCAATACCAGAGTGCCAGGCTCGGGGGGCGTTTCGCCAGCAGCCAGCTCCACGCTGAAATTGACGGAGAGGCGCGCGTCCGCCGGACGGCAGAAAAGTGTATTCCCTGTGCGGTGGGCCGCATGGGCGGGGATTTCCTTGAGGCCGCGTTCCACAACTTCAACAATGCGTCCTTCGGGGGATGGGCCGCGCGATGCACCGGGGGAGAGCGCCACGCGCACAATATCCTGATGCCAGGCTTCGCCGGTCAGCGCCGCGGGGATATACACATCGCGCGCGCCGGTAAATTCCAGCTGGCTGTCGCGGTTGTTTTCACCCTCGGCAACTGGCCGCATGGGCGTAACAAAGCCCCCGCCGTCGCGCAGCGAACTGAAGCGGCCCGTAATATGTTTGAGGGCTTCTGGGCGTGCCCAAAGGCCGCCCCGCAGCCGCAGCAGGCGGCCCTGTTCGGCCAGTGTTGTCAGAGCGGCTTCAAGGTCGCCCTTGGCGCGGCGGGCAAGGCCCAGCACACGCAAAAGACCGTCCACGCGCATGGGGCGCGACTGGGCGGAAAAGGCCTCCAGCAGTTCCTCTCGCGAGGGAAAGCCGGGGGTATGGGAGGGAGCGCCGGGCACTCCGCGTTGGAAATTTTTCTTTTTCATAGGGTTCCGTAGTGCGAAAGAAGGGGGCAAAAGGCATGGCCTTTCGCCCCCGATCGCACAAATTTCAGGCTGCGTTGGCGCAGTACCGCATCACTCGCGGTTGCCGCCGAACAGGCGCAGCATCATGAGGAAAAGGTTGATGAAGTCGAGGTAGAGCGTCAGCGCGCCAAGGATGGCGCCACGGCGCACGGCGGTACCGTCTTCCATGGGGGCGTTTTCGCCGAACCGGCGCAGCTTCTGCGTGTCATAGGCGGTCAGGCCAGTGAAGATCAGCACGCCAAGGCAGCTGATGATGAAGTCCATCATGCTGTTCTTGAGGAAGATATTCACCAGCGAGGCAATGACAATGCCGATGAGGCCCATGAACAAAAAGCTGCCCATGGACGTGAGGTCGCGCTTGGTGACAGTGCCGTAGACCGACATGGCAAGGAAGGTGCCGGTGGTTACCAGAAACGCGTTGGCGATGGACGCAATGGGGTACACTACAAAGATGGACGAAAGCGTTGCGCCCGTAACAGCGGAATACAACAGAAACAGACCCGTGGCCGTGCCGCCGGACATTTTGTGAACCGCCGCCGAAAGGGCGATGACAAGACCGAACTGGGCCACCAGCATGAGAATAAGCACAATGGTGTTGCCAAAAATGGCCGCCTGCACGGCAGGCGAACTGGCAACGGCGTAGGCCACGACAGTGGTTACTGCCAGACCGGCCGTCATCCACTGATAGACCTGACGCATGTAAAGGGAAGCAACGCTGGTAGCGGCGCTTTGAGCAACACTGCGGCTGTATGACATTATATCCTCCGAAAAGCAGTTGAAGGCGCTCAGTCCGTTCGGCGGCTACGGCTCCGTGCCGCAGTGCCGTCGGGCGGGCTTGAAGTTTGTCTTCTGAGTTCAAGTATAATAACGGCAGCGGCATTTAGCAAGGGCCGGAAGGGGAAAGTTCGGCGCTGGCGGCTGCGCACAGCATGGCTGGAGCTTGTGGGACTCGGGTTGAGGCTGGCCCTGGTGCAGTCCGCCTGGCCGCGCTTGCTGCGTGTAAAGCAGCGTGCTACCTTGCGGCCTGCCGGGGTAGACCCGGCACATCATATTGCGAGGAGTAATCCATGAAATCAATTCGTGTTTTTTTTCGTGCAGTTACACTGACTCTTTGCCTCGGTGGCATGCTTGCCCTGGCAGGGCAGGCGCAGGCTGCTGATCCTGATCCGGCTGTGAAGCTTGAAACCAACCTTGGCGACATTGTGGTGCGCCTTGATGCCCGCAAAGCCCCCATCAGCACGGCCAATTTTGTGCAGTACGTCAAATCCGGTTTTTATGACGGCACGGTGTTTCACCGCGTTATCAAGAATTTCATGATCCAGGGCGGCGGCTTTACCCCCGACCTGAAGCAGAAGTCTGCCCGCGCCTCCATCCGTAATGAAGCAGACAATGGCCTCAAGAACAAAAAGTACACCATCGCCATGGCCCGCACCAGCGAGCCGCATTCGGCATCTGCGCAGTTCTTTATCAACACCAAGGATAACGACTTCCTCGACTTCAAGAGCCAGACGCCGCAGGGCTGGGGCTATGCCGTGTTTGGCAAGGTCATCAAGGGGCAGGAAGTGGTAGACAAGATCGCCGCCGTGCAGACCGGCAAGAAGGGCTACTACGACGACGTGCCCATGGAAAGCGTGATTATCAAGAAGGCCGTTATCGTGGAATAAAGCGCAAAAGAAAATTATGCGGCGGCGCTGCCGGCCGTGTGCAGACGGAGGGTTCGTTGAGCCCTCCGTTTTTTTACAGGTCAGCGTCATTGGTGTCGCCGTGGTCAGACTCAGTCTGGCTACGGCTTTTTTCATACATGCTGCCCCAGGTTTTCAGCGATTCCATGATGGGCACAAGCGATACGCCCAACGGCGTGAGCGAATAATCCACGCGCGGCGGCACCGTGCCGTAGACCTTGCGGTGTACAAGGCCGTCTTCTTCCAGTTCGCGCAACTGGCGCACCAGCATGCGCTCGCTGATCTCCGGCAGGGCTCGCCGCAACTGGCTGAAACGGATAACTTCCTGCAATGAAAGAAAATAAATAACCAGCAATTTCCACTTGCCGCCAATGAGCTGCAAGGTCAGTTCAAAATGGCAACGGTAATTGCCCTGTACGGGCGGGCAAATGTCGGGAGTGTCCATACGCTTTCCTGTTCAAAACTATACTATTTGTCAGTACCTGTTATTGGCGTCATTATATGAATTTTTTGTCAGTACTTCAACTTTTGCAGATTAGGCATAGTATGGGTGCAAATCTAGCACTCAGGAGAATCATCATGAAAGTACTGGCCATAAACGGAAGCCCCAGAAAAAACGGCAATACGGCTCTTTTGCTGCATGAGGCCCTTGTGCCCCTGCGCGAGGCGGGTTGGGAAGTGGAAACTGTGCAGTTGGGCGGCAAGAAGATTCAGGGCTGCCGTGGTTGCGAAAAATGTGCGGAACTCAAAAACGGGCGCTGCGTTTTTGACAACGACATGCTCAACGAACTGCTGCAAAAAATGCTGGCAGCGGACGCCATGATCCTGGGTACGCCCTGTTATTTCACGGATATGTCTTCGGAACTGAAAGCGCTGGTGGATAGAGCCGGATTTGTGGCCTATGTGAACGGCGGTCTTTTTCAGGGCAAGATTGGCGCGGCAGTAGTGGCTGCGGGGCGCGCCGGGGCCACCCATGCCTATGACAGCATCAACCATATGTTTCTGATGTCCAAGATGCTGGTTCCCGGTTCGACCTACTGGAACGTGGGCTTCGGCCATGCGGAGGGGGATGCGGCAAAGGACGCCTTTGCCCTGGAAAATATGCGGCATCTGGGCAGAGCCATTGACTGGCTGGGCAAGGCCGTGGTTCCGCATATGGCGGAATACCCCGCCGCATAGACGGCAGGCCCAGCGCGTGGGCGAGAGGAAATCAGGCGGGCAGGGAAAACTGCTGAGATACGGACTTTGGTGGACTCTACTTGCCCGCCAGGGCGGCAAAGCGGCGCACGGTCAGGTGGCATACTGCCACAGCCAGCGCATCGGAGGTATCCAGCGCCCAGTTGGCGTTTTTGACGTTGAGCAGGCGCTGCACCATAAAGGCCACCTGCTCCTTCTCTGCCCGGCCCGTTCCCACAAGGGATTTTTTGACAAGGGTCGGTTCATAATCGCTGATGGTGAGGCCGTGCGCCGCGCAGGCGGCCACGGCAACGCCCCGCGCCTGACCAAGCTTGAGGGCCGAAGCCGCGTTCTTGGCGGTAAAGACCTGCTCGATGGCGGCTTCTTCCGGCTTGAGGCGGGCCAGAACGCCTGAAAGCTCATGATAGATGCGGGCGAGGCGGTCAGAAAATTCTTTTCCCGCCGAGGCCGTGCGCACCACGCCGCAGTCCACCAGCTGCAACACGCCCGAAACCTCGCGCACCACGCCCCAGCCCGTGCGCTGGGAGCCGGGGTCGATGCCGATGACCGTTACAGACTGCATGGTCTGTTACAGCAAAAATGAGGTAACAATGTAGTCAGCCGCAAGAATCAGCACGCAGGAAATAACCACGGCAGAGGTAGTGGCGTTGCCCACGGCCTCCGGGCCAACGCTGTCGCGCCTCTTGTTGGTGTAATAGCCCTGGCGGCAGCAGATGGTGGTCACAAGCAGACCAAAGAGCACGGCCTTGATGAAACCGCCGTTCACGTCCGTTGCCGTCACCGAGCTGGTGATGCGGTAAAAATACGCGCCTTCGTTGATGCCCAGCATGAGCACACCCGTGAGATAGCCGCCGATGATGCCGATAACGTCAAATACCGCCGTCAGCAGCGGAAAGGCGATGAGCGAGGCCAGGAGGCGCGGGCTGACCAGATAGCCCATGGAATTGATATCCATGACGTCCAGTGCGTCAATCTGGTCGGTAATGCGCATGACGCCGATTTCTGCCGTCATGGAAGACCCGGCGCGGCCCGTGAGCATGATGGCCGTGAGCACCGGCCCAAGCTCGCGGATCAGGGTGAGCGACACGGCAGAGCCAAGCATGCCCACGGAGCCGAACTTCACCAGGGTGTAGTAGCCCTGAAGCCCCAGCACCATGCCGCAGAACACGCCGATCAGCATGATAAGAAAGAGCGATTTGGAGCCAATGACATAGAGCTGCTGCATGGTGCGCGGAAAAATCTTGGGGCTGGCAAATATCTGGGCCAGACCTCCAAACATGAACAGTGCAGTGTTGCCAAGAGCGTCTATGCCGTTCAGGCAGGGGCGGCCTATCTTGCGCAGAAAATCGCCGAAATTTTCGGTTGCGGTCATGGTTTGCCTCACCGCCCTGATTTTTGCGGTTTGCTTGAAACAGGTTTTTGCGAAATCTGAATGGGTACGCCCAGCTTCATGTGGCGCAGGTCTTCACGCAGGTTGAATGCATCGTCTTCCGTGCCGCGAATGCTGACCATAACCAGCACGAGCTTGCCGTTTTTCTGGGTACGGGTGCGCAGCCCCTTGCCTTCAAGGCGAGTGCGCAGTTTGTCCGCGTCTTCGTCAGATTTGAATGCAGCTACCTGATATACATAATCAAACTGCGGGCCAGTCTTGGCCGGTGCGGGCTTTGCTGCCTGCGCCCCGTTTTGTGCGCTGGCCTGTCCGTTGGCTTGAGCGCCCTGGCCCTGCCCATTCTGGTTTGCGCCGGGTTTGATGCCCCAGGCCGCCAGACTGTTGCCCGAAGGCTGCGCAAAGGGATAGGCTCCCTGCGGGGATTGCTGGCCCTGTTTCCCCTGCGGCGGCTGGGCTGCTGCTTTCTGTCCCTTTTGATCCTGCCCCGGTTTGCCGGGTTGGGGCGCGCCTGCGGGCGTAGCCTGATTTTCCTCAGCGCCGGGGGCCGGATTCTGGGCATCGGCGGTTTCGGCCTGTGCCGCCGGAGCTGCCGCGTCAGGCGCGGGGGCCTCCGGGGCTGGTTTGGCCTTGGGCGCGTCCTTGGAGATCATGCTGGTCATCTGCTCCACACGCGTTTCAGGGTTTTGCCCGCGCCCGACCATGAATCCCATAAAAAATGACCAGCCCACAGCAACCGAGAGGATTGCGCCCAGCAGGGCAAGCATTGGCCCCGAAAGGCGGATGACAAAGCGGCGCTTCTCGCCAGAAGGTTGGGAAACGGCGGATTTGCGGGGTTTACGTAAGGGGGCGGCCATTCATTATCCTCCGTCGTGCGGTAATCTGCGGGGTTTGGTTTAACCGTTAAGGCGCGTCTTGTCCGGGGCAGGCAGAGCACACGCAAGGCCTCGTCCAAAACGCGCCTTAACGGTAACAGGCACAGAGCAGATTTGTCGCACGCCGAATATTCGACGTTTATGCAAACAGCGGGGATGGTTCTGCGGGAGTGGCCCCACAGGGGCCATCTGGCAGGATCGAACCGACGCTGTTTCCGTTCGAGAACAGTTCAAAATCCAGTTTAGACGAATGTTACATGCTTTCCGGGGCGCTCACGCCAAGCACGTCCAGACCGTTGCGCAGCACCTGACCGATGGAACGCAGGAGGGCAAGGCGGGCCAGGGTGCGGGGCGCGTCATCGGCCAGCAGCACCTGATGCCTGGCATAGTAGCTGTGCAGCTGTCCGGCCAGTTCCGTGAGGTAGGTGCTCACGTGGTGGACGCCAAGCGATTTGGCGGCGGAGGCCAGCATGTCTTCAAACGTGGCGGCCTTGCGCAGCAGGGCCATGTCTTCGGGCGTATCCAGCCCGTGCAGCAGCTCCGCATCGGCCTTGGCGGGCAGCACGAAGCCGCGTTCCTCAGCCCGGCGCAGCACGGCGCAGATGCGCGCGTGGGCGTACTGCACATAGTACACCGGGTTGTCGAGGCTGCGCTGCTTGGCAAGCTCAAGGTCAAAGTCCAGCGGGCTGTCGCTCTTGCGCGAAAGAAACATGAAGCGCGCCGCGTCAACGCCCACTTCCTTGATGACATCGGCCAGGGTTTCAAAGGTGCCCGCGCGGGTGGACATGCTCACGGGCTGGCCCTCGCGCAGCAGGTTCACCAGCTGGATGAGCACCACGTCAAAGCTGTCCTGCGTTTTGCCCATGGCCGTGATGGCCGCGCGCATGCGGGGGATGTAGCCGTGGTGATCCGCGCCCCAGATATCAATGAGCCAGTCGTAGCCGCGCTGAAATTTGTCGTGATGGTAGGCGATGTCGGAGGCAAAGTAGGTCAGGCTGCCGTCCGACTTGCGCAGCACGCGGTTTTTGTCGTCGCCCAGATTTTCGGTGGCAAACCAGTAGGCATTGTCTTTCTCATACGTATACCCGGCAGAATCAAGCGCGTCAAAAGCCGCAGCAACGGCCCCGCCTTCCACAAGGGTTTTTTCAGAGAACCAGCGCTGGTGCTCCACGCGGAATTCGTTGAGGTCGTCCTTGATGCCGTTCAGGATGTCGTTCATGGCCTTGTCGTAGCACACGTCCTGGCCTTCGGCGTCGGGCAGTTCCACGAGGGCGGGGTTGGCATCCAGCATTTCGCGGGCGATGTCGATGATATAGTCGCCCTTGTAGTAGTCTTCGGGCCAGGTGACGGGCTTTCCGGCCAGTTCCTTGGCGCGCAGCCACACAGAAAGGCCCAGCAGGCGCATCTGGCGACCGGCATCATTGATGTAGTATTCGGTGTTAACGTCATAACCAGCCACGCGCAGCAGGCGGGCAAGGCTGTCGCCCACGGCAGCGCCGCGCCCGTGGCCCACATGCAGGGGGCCGGTGGGATTGGCGGAAACATATTCCAGCAGCACTTTTTTGCCTGCGCCGCCCGTGCTCTTGCCGTATTCCTTGCCCGCGGCTTCAATGTCCGCCACGGTAGCGCGCCAGAAATCCTGCGTGAAGGTCACGTTGCAGAATCCGGGGCCGGCGGCTTCGGCATGGGACACATCGGGGCAGCGCTCCACAAGCTTCTGGGCGAATTTCTGCGCCAGTTCGCGGGGGTTGGCCTTGGCTTCCTTGGCGAGCAGCATGGCGGAGTTGACGGAAAGATCGCCGTGCTTGGGGTCGCGGGGCGGTTCAATAACGGTTTTGACGGGCCAGGCAAGGCCTTCTTCTTCAATAATGGCCTTGAGGGCCGTGCGCAGGGTGTCAATGGCGCGCATAGTGCTGGTGTCCTTTATTGTGCAACGGTTGCGGCTTTACGCCTCGGGCGGCCCGGGGCACTGCCGCCGGGAACCCCGTTTCAGGTTCATGCGCAGGCCGGTTGCGACAGTACCGCACGGAGACGCATGAAGAAAAAGTTTCAGGCAAGGCGGGGAAGGCCGTCCGCGTGAAAGGCCTTCCTCCGCAAAAACCTATCCTGCAAAGGCCGCCGCTGTTTCGGCGTTGTTAACGAGCTCAATGGCAAGGTCTTCCGCCGTGGCAGTTCCTGCAAGGCAGGGGGCCACCATCTTGCCGAGCACGGCCTTGGGGCCAAGCTCCAGCCAGCGGCGCGCGCCGTCGGCATACTGGTTGCGCACGGTGTCTGTCCACTGCACGGAGGATGTCATCTGCACAAGCAGGCTTTCGCGGGCGCTTTCGCCATCTGTCACGGCCTTGCCGTGGGCATTGCAGTATACGGGGAACTTGGGCTTGCTCCACACGGCCTTGCGCAGCAGGGGGGTGAGTTCTTTGTTGGCCTCGGCCATCATGGGACTGTGGAACGCGCCGCTGACCTTGAGTTCAAGGCCACGGCCCTTGCGCTCCTTGGCCTTCTGGCAGGCCAGGGCCACGGCGGCCTTGGCCCCGCTGATAACAAGCTGGCCGGGGGTGTTGTAGTTGGCCACCAGCAACAGTTCGCCGCACTGGGCAACGGTTTCGGCCACAATTTCTTCAATGGCGGGCTGATCCAGCTTGAGCAGAGCGGCCATGCCGCCCTTGCCGTCGGGATCGGCCTCGGCCATGAGGCGGCCACGCAGGGCTGTAAGCTCAAGGGCGCTCTCGGCAGAAAGCACGCCAGCGGCGGCCATGGCGCTGAACTCGCCAAGGCTGTGCCCGGCTGCGCCGCACACGTTGGCGCGCGCGGCAACCGCGCTCCAGAGGTTCAGGTTCACCACTGTGAGGGCGGGCTGGAGGGCGCGGGTGTCGCTCATGGCGGCATCATCGCCTTCCCAGTAAATTTCGCGCAGGGGCAGGCCACTGATGCGCTCGGCCTGCTTCCAGAGGTTCATGGCGTCAGAAGAAGCCTCGGCCAGATCGCGGCCCATGCCCGACTCTTGCGAGCCCTGGCCGGGAAAGAGCAAAACGGCTTGTGTCATGCGGGGTTTATCCTCCAGTGGCGCGCACGTGCGCGCATTGGCGTGGCCTTGCGGCCTTGGGTTCGTTTAGGGTGCGCATTGCGCGCAAGCCCTCTTTTTTACGTTATCGGCGCAGGGCTTGCAAGTCCCGGTCTGCGGGGATATGACAGTGAACCCGGCAGAAACGCCGGAAAGGCCCGCAACGGGCGAACAAGCGCAGGAAAGGATCATGCAGCGACAATCGGTTGACAGAAAGGAATTGGCGCGTCTGGCTGCGGCCTCGGGCGCGGAAGTGCCGCAATCGGCTCTGGAGCCGCTGGCGGAATATCTTGAAATGCTCTGCCAGTGGAACAAGGCCATGAATCTGGTCGGCCCGCACACCTGGCAGGATATGCTTACCCGGCTGGCGGTGGACAGCTTTCATCTGGCCGGCTTTCTGGACAAGCTTGATCTGCCCGAAGCTCCCCTGTGCTGGGATCTTGGCGCGGGCGCAGGCCTGCCGGGCATTCCCCTGCGCATGGCCTGGACGCGCGGCGCATACTATATGATAGAAGTGCGCGAAAAGCGCGCCCTGTTCATCTCCAGTGTACTTTCCCGCCTTCAGTTGCCCTCCACCCATATTTTCAGAGGGCCGGTGGAGCATTTTTTTCAGGGTCAGTATTATAAGGCGGACTGCATTTTGAGCCGGGCCTTCATGCCCTGGCGGCAACTGCTTGACCTCGCCAGCCCCAGGCTGCACGATAACGGAGTGCTGGTCGTGCTGGCACTTGAGCCAGCCCCCAGCGAGCTGCCAGCGCCCTGGCGTCTGGTGGAACAGCTCTCTTATGTTGTAGGCGGGCACGGGCGCTGGTTCTGGGCGCTTGCTCCCAGCGCAGGGGCCGAGCGGCTGACCTATGATGCTGCAACGCATCGGGCTGGATAAAGTACGTATACCTGAATGGTCTGGCGAAAAGCTCTGTGGCAAACCGCGCAGACCTTGTTATGCGCGTGAATGGCCCAAGAGCCGCCGCACAGGACTTTTTGTCGCCATCTGCATGCCAGTATGAACAGGACCATGATCCTTACGGAGAACGCCATGCACCCCGCAGCCCAAGCCTCTGCCAGCGCCGCGCCTGCCGGAAACGATGCAGACGAAACCCGGCGCACAGGGCAGCCGCACCTCGAATCTGAAGAGCTGCCTGCTGCGGAGTCAGCCTGTGCGAAGCAGCCCGCCGCCTCACATGCCGCGCACGGCGGGGTTCTGTTGCCCACTGGCGGCGCAGGGTTGCACAGCGGCAAACGCTCGCTGCCTTCCGGGCGGTATTGGGCACGGGGGCTGTTCTGGGGGCTGGTGACGCTTGCCCTTGCCTTTGCCCTTCGCATGCTGGAATGGCCCTGCTGGCAAAATCCGGAATACCGCCTTGGCAACGAGTGGCTTCTGGCCACGCATGATGCCTATACATGGGTGGCCGGGGCGGAAGATTTCGGCCTTGCCGTGGGGCATCCCATGTCTGTGATGCTCAAGGCCATGTCCGACCTTGTGGGCACTTCTCCCGCTGCCGTGGCCTTTTGGTTCCCTGCCTTGCTGGCGAGCTTTGTGGCTGTTATCGCCTTTGCCTGGGTGTGGGCGCTGGGCAGCATTGAAGCTGGCGTTGCCGCAGGCATACTCACATCCATTGCGCCGGGTTTTCTGGCCCGCACCCTGCTGGGATTTTACGATACCGACCTCGTAACCCTGTTCTTTCCCCTGCTCATGACCCTTGCCCCGGCCAGTTGGGCCATGCGCTATATGCTGCTGCCGGGTATGGTACTGCGTCGTCTTTCCATGACTTCCGGCGTGATGAACCTGCGCCGCCTTTTTTCCCGCAATCAGCCCGAGGGCCACTGGACGCCGCGCCTCAAACAGGCGGAGCACATGGGCAATCCCCTGCGCTGGCAATGGGTTGTGCTGCTTGGCTGTTCCGGCGTCGTTTCGTGGTGGACGCAGGAATGGCATTCTGTTTTTCCGTACCTGATCCGCTACAATGTGGCATTGCTGGCCTTTATGAGCATGGTGATGGCCCCGCGCGGGCGGCGCGCCCTGCTGCTTCTGGGCAGCATGGCCTATGCCCTGCCTACGCTGGCGGGGCCGTGGGGCCTCAGCTTCAGTTTCCTGTTGCTGGCTGCTGGCACAAGGACAGGCTACCGCCTGCGCCGCCTGCTGTGCCGCCCCTGGCTGCTGGCCCTTCTGCTGGTGGGCGTGGGCTTTTTGATGCTTCAGGGTGAAATTCTTACGTCCATTGTGAACCACATCAATGCCTATGTGAAACATACGGGTGATGTGAAGAGCACTGGCGGCGGGCTTTCGCTGGAGTATCCCTCGGTGGCGCAGTCCATCATTGAAGTGCAGGATCTGGGCATCATCGAGATTTTTCCCTACTTCCATCCCTGGATGGAAGCCGCGGTGCTTGGTCTGCTGGGTTTTGCCCTGGTAGCGATACGCCGCCCAGGTGCGCTCTTTTTGCTGCCGCTGGCAGGGCTGGGTATTCTGAGCGTCAAGATGGGGGGCCGCATGGTCATGTTTGGCGCACCCATCATGGCCATTGGGCTGACCTTGCCCTTTTACTGGCTGCTGCAAAGGCTGCTGCGCGTGGATTTGCGCGGCGCTGTGGCGGGTATCCTGACCAGCGGCGTGCTGCTGGCCCTGCTGGTAGCTCCCTTTGCCGATATGATCCCGGCCATGTCGCAGGGGCCAATCATCAACCGCCGCCATGCAGAAGCCCTTTTGCGCGCCAAGGCCATGACCCCGCCCGATGCCATGCTCTGGCTGTGGTGGGATTGGGGCTATGCCGCCAACCACTTTGCCCAGCGGCAGACCATTGCTGATGGAGCGCAGCATGCAGGGCCGTCCCTCTATCTGCCCGCAGCGGTTTTTGCCACAGACAATCCGCGCTTTGCGCGCCAGATCATCCGCTATACGGCCCAGTGCGGCAATGAGCCGGGCAATGTGTTTGAAGGTCTGGACGGTGAAGGCGCGCAGGCCCTTATGGACAAGCTGCGCTCGCCCGAGACCCCGCTCATTGAAACCAAGGGGCGGCTCTATGTGGTGGTGAGCTTTGAAATGCTGCGGCTTGGTTTCTGGATAAGCAATTTTGGCAACTGGAATTTTGTTACCCGTGCGGGCGAAGGCGGGGCGCTTTCCATTGTGCCGCAGGCCCTTGCCTACAAGCTCGATTCGGGCGAGGTGCGGCTTGAGGGCAACAGCAGCGCCATTTATGCCTCGTCCATCAGCGTGTTTGAAGAGACTGGCGTGACGCGCCGCAACTATATTCAGGACTGGTTTGACGCGCATCCCTCGGCAACGCCCGAAGAACAGCACGAATTTCTTTCCAAGCGCCGCAACATCAACTTTTTTTTCAACCGCGTAACGGACGAAAAGCTTGCCATGGATGCGGGTTTGTACAATTCGCTGATGGTGCAGCTTTTGGTGGGCGACCCGCAGGATCCGCGCGTTTCGCCCTATTTCAAGCTGGTGTACGACAACGTGTTCGCCAGGATTTACGAAGTTCTGTAGGTGGTTGCGTTTGCGGGCCGCCGCATGTGCAATCAAGGGCAGTCTAACTGGATGATTTTGCGCCAAGGGCAAGGAAAAAGGTTTTTTTGCGAAAGAAGTGTACTCTTACGGTACATGACTGGAGTAAAAATAACCTTTTGACGCAGCCAGTTGGACAAAAGAAGCAGTTAGAGACAGACCTCTAGTGGTGGTACGGAACCTTGCGCAGGATGCATTCCGCCCGGTAAAGCTGCTCAAGCAGAACCACTCTGGCCAGTTCGTGGGGCAGGGTCATGTGCGAAAGACTGATGCAGCGGCTGGCGCGCTGGCGCACGGCTTCATCCAGCCCCCACGCGCCGCCCACAATAAAGCAGGCTCTGCCTCGGGCGTCGTGATCCATCTGGCGCAGCATATCTGCCAGCTGGGGCGAGGTGAGGTGCTGGCCGTGTTCGTCAAGAACGAGCGCTATGTCTTGCGGGTCGAGGGCCTCAATGATGCGGCGTCCTTCAAGGGCGTTGCGCTGATCTTGCGGCAGGGCGGAATCGCCGTCGCGCACTTCGGTTATGTCCAGCTTGCGCCAGCGGGTGATGCGCGTGGTGTAGTGGGCTGCGGCATCCTTCCAGAACGGCGTTTTCAGTTTGCCCACACTTATGTATTTCAAGGGTTTGCCAGTCATGTCTTCTCATGCTTCGTTAAATATGGCGGATGGCGCGTCTGAATGCAGTATCAGCCCGGATGCCGGGATGGAGCTTGTGGCTGCGGCGCGTTTTTTGCGTAACGGCGGCGTGCTCGTGTTTCCTACGGAGACGTTCTATGGGCTGGGCTGCCTTGCCGCCAACGCGGAAGCCGTGGCAAGGGTGTATCAGTTGAAGCATCGGCCCGTCCACAAACCCTTGCCCCTGCTGGCGGCGAATGCGGCGCAGGTGGATGCCGTGGCGGAACTTGCCGCCATGCCCAAGGGGCTTTTGGCCTTTTGGCCCGGCCCGCTCACGGTTTTGCTGCCCGCGCGCTCCTGTTTGCCCCCGGCACTGGTCAACGGGCAGGGGCTTGCGGCGGTGCGCGTGACGCCGCATCCACTGGCTGCGCAACTGGCGGAGCAGGCAGGCGGCGCGCTTACGGCTAGCAGTGCCAACCTCAGCGGCGGTGCGCCCGTATGCTCTCCAGACAAGCTTGATCCGGCCCTGCTGGAAGCATTGCGCAGCATGACGCAGGCTGCAAAAGCAGAAGTTTCCCTGCCATTGGCTCTTGGAGGGCCGCTGCCCGCTGGCGGCTTGCCCTCAACCGTGGTGGAGCCGCTGAGCGGCGGGGCTGGCGGGGCAGGGCGGCTGCGGATAGTGCGGGCCGGGGCAGTGAGTGCCGCCGCCCTTGAGGCCGCAGGTTTTGCTCTGGTCTGATCTGTCCAGCGTGGCGGTTCAGGCTTCCGCTTCAGATTTTTGTTGCTGCGGCAGGTCATCCTTGACGTCCGCCTCAGTCAGTCTGGTCAGGATTTCATTCAGAAAGCTCACGATACTTTTCACTTCCTCCGACGAACGGCTGCCCATAGCCTTGTCCACCAGCTCGTCCAGCTGCGCGTGAAAACCCAGATGGTGGCTGCTGGCAATTTTGCCCTTTTCCGTCAAAAAAACATTGAGGCGGGTCATTTTAAGCGGATCCTTGGCCTTGTAGGCCAGGCCCTTGCGCTCCAGCCTGCGCAACAGCTCAGAAACGCTGCCCTTGGTAACGCCCAGCAGTTCGGCCAGTCCACCCACATGGATGCCTTCATTGTTGTGGATGGCCATGATTGTGTGGATTTCTGCCAGATGGATGTCCACATCGGTGCCGAATTTGCTGCACTGCCGCTCAAGCTCATAAAACCGGGTCACTATGCCCAGCAGCGAGATGCTGACCGGCGCGCTGCGCGTGGCGTGGGCGGGGGCATGCCCAAGAGTTTTGATCATGGATTTCTGGATGCGCAGTTCAACGGCGGTTTTTTTATGGCAGTCATTTTTCATGGTGTTTTGGTATGGCTTCCATACTTTTTTGTCAATTGTCGCGCGGGGCAGTAATTGCCAGCTCGGCGGCATTTGCTCCCAGCGCTTGCGGCGCGGGGCATGCTGGCTTAGTATGCGGCAGTTGCGCGCAATGGCGCGAACCATACGGAGAACGCATGAAACGCCAGGTTATCTGCCCGCATTGCGGCGAGCCTTATTCCAGCTATAAAAATCCCACGCCCACGGCAGATGTGGTTATCTATTCGCCTGATCGCGGGGTGGTCATCATCAGCCGCGCCAACGACCCCGTGGGCTTTGCCCTGCCCGGCGGTTTTATTGAAGAGGGCGAATGCGCGGAAACCGCCGCAGTGCGCGAAATGCGTGAAGAAACCGGGCTGGACGTGGAGCTGACCGGGCTTTTGGGCGTGTATTCCAGACCCGACCGTGACCCCCGCCAGCACACGCTGACCGTGGCTTTTACAGGCAGACCGAGCAATCCCGAAGCCTTGTGCGCCGGGGACGATGCGGCCCATGCGGCCTTTTATCCTCTGGATGCACTGCCGCAGCCGCTGGTCTTTGACCATGCGCAGATTCTGGCAGATTTCAAGGCCATGCTGGCTGGTGAGCGTTTGCTTGCCGGCATACAGCCATCATTTGACGCGGTTGCCGGAGCAGCCGGAACCTGCGGGGAAGGGACGCATTCATGAGTTATCGCAATCTTCAGGAATGCGTTGCCGATCTTGAGGCCAATGGTCATCTGGTGCGCATTGACGCCGAGGTCGATCCGCATCTGGAACTGGCCGCCATCCAGCGGCGCGCCTTCCGCGCCAAGGCTCCGGCCCTGCTGTTTACGCGGGTCAAGGGCACGCCCTTCCCCATGCTCTCCAATCTTTTTGGCACGCGTGAGCGCCTGCATTTTATTTTTCGGCGCAGCTTGCCTGCGGTGGAGGCTGTGCTGACCGCCAAGGCAGACCCCGCAGCAGCCATGAAACATCCCTTGCAGTCGCTCAAGGCTGTGCCCGGTCTGCTGAACATGCTGCCGAGTGTGAGCCGGGTGCGAGCGGAGCAGGCGGCGGCAGCGGCCCCGGTGCTGGAATGCCAGTGCAAGCTGGCCGACCTGCCCCAGCTTGTCTGCTGGCCCATGGACGGCGGCCCCTTCATTACCCTGCCTCTGGTGTACAGCGAAGACCCCGCCAAGCCAGGCGCGGACGCCTCCAACCTCGGCATGTACCGTGTGCAGCTTGGCGGCAACGAGTACGCGGCGAACGAGGTGGGCCTGCATTATCAGATTCACCGGGGCATAGGAGCACACCACGCCCGTACGCTGGAAATGGGCAAACCCCTGCCCGTGCATGTTTATGTGGGCGGGCCACCCAGCCTCACCGTGGCTGCGGTCATGCCCTTGCCCGAAGGGCTTTCCGAACTGCGCTTTGCCGGATTGCTCGGCGGCAGGCGCACAGAGATGGCCGCAGTGCCGGGTCTGACCCTGCCGGTGCTCGCGCAGGCGGATTTTTGCATCAGCGGGCACGTGCTGCCCCATTGCAAGCCCGAAGGCCCCTTTGGCGATCATGTGGGTTATTACAGCCTCGCGCATGATTTCCCCGTGCTCAAGGTGGATGCCGTCTATCACCGTAAGGGGGCCATCTGGCCCTTTACCGCCGTGGGCCGTCCGCCGCAGGAAGATACGGTCTTTGGCGACTTTATCCACGAACTCACAGGGCCGCTGGTGCCGCAGGTTTTTCAGGGCGTGTGCGACGTGCATGCCGTGGACGCAGCCGGGGTGCATCCGCTGCTGCTGGCCGTGGGCAGCGAACGTTATACGCCCTATGAAGACGAGCGTCGCCCGCGCGAACTGATCACTGCGGGCCTGCATCTGCTCGGGACCACCCAGACGGCCCTGGCAAAGTATGTTTTTCTTGTGGCGCATGAAGACGCGCCGGGCCTCACCGCCCGCGATGTGCCCGCCTTTTTGCGGCATTTGCTGGAGCGGGCTGATTTTTCGCGCGATCTGCACTTCATCACCCGCAGTACCAATGATACGCTGGACTACACGGGCAGCGCGCTTAACGAAGGCTCCAAGCTTGTGTGGGCCTCTGCCGGTAAAAAACGGCGGGAGCTTGGGTGTGAACTTTCCGGCCCTGCCGCAGACCTGCCGCCTCTGCCGGAGGGCTTTGGCCCGGTGCGCGTGTGTGGCCCCGGCCTTGTTGCCATTGGCGGGCCGAGGCATGCCCTTGATCGCAGCCAGCCCGATCCGCAGATGGAAGCGCTTGCGCAGGCTCTGGCCCAGTGGCCGGGGCGCGAGGCCTTCCCGCTTGCGATAGTGGCGGACGATGCGGACTTTTGCGCCGCAAATCTGGATAATTTTTTGTGGGTGGCCTTTACCCGGTCAGACCCGGCCACAGACGTGTATGGCGCTCATGCCGCCACACGGGCCAGGCACTGGTCGTGCGAAGCGCCGCTGGTCATCGACGCACGCCTGAAGCCCTTCCATGCCCCCCCACTGGAAGAGGAACCGGCGGTCATACGTAAGGTGGAAGCCCTGGCAGCGCCGGGCGGCCCCTTACACAACTACTTGTAACCTGGGGGAGGCATCGGCATGAAAATCGCCCTTTTGCAGTGCAATACCGTTACCGGCGACGTGGCCGGAAATCTGGAACGTATCATCAGCACCGCCCGTCAGGCAGGCGCAGCAGGGGCAAACCTGTGCGTTACGCCGGAGCTGGCGCTTTGCGGCGTGGCCCCCGGCCACTACCTCTGCGCTCAGGGTTTTGCGGCGGGTTGCCTCAAGGCTCTGGATATCATGGCCGCCGAACTCAAGGATGGCCCTTCTGTGCTGGTGGGTGCGCCTGTGCCCAGCGTGTACGCCTCGGGCCTGCTTTCCAACGCGGCAGTGTTGGTTGAAAATGGCGGCTGGCAGGTTATTTCGCGCAAGGTGTATCAAAATCAGGGCCAGAACAGCGTGGCCGAATCCACAGACGAGGACGCCCGCTATTTTGACCGTGGCATTTCGTGCGGCATTGTCACCATGGGCGGCTGGCGCATCGGCGTTGTGCTCTGCGAAGATGCCCAGAGCGAAGACGCTTCGTTCTGGAAAACCCGCTACGCCAGCGGTCATAATCCGCTGATGGAACTGGTGCAGCGCGGCGTGGACGCGCTTGTACACATGGCGGCGGCGCCCTTTAGCGTGGGCGCGCAGGAAACGGACGAACACCTGCTTTCGCACGTGGCGGCCCGGCATCATGTGCATATGTTTTCGGTGAACATGGTGGGCGGCAACGACAGCCGCGTGTATAACGGGCAGAGCCTGGTTTTTGATCCCACAGGGCAGCTGCTTGCCCGGGGCAAAGCCTTTGAGGAAGACGTGCTCGTGGTGGACACTGCGCGCGGGCAGGGTGCTGTTAAAACCCCGGAACCGCTGGCCGCCTGCGTTGAAGAAGATTACTGGCGCGCCCTTGTGCTTGGCACACGGGACTTTGTGCGCAAGTGCGGGGTGGAGAAAGGCATCGTAGCCATTTCCGGAGGCATGGATTCCGCTCTGGTGTGCAGTGTGGCGGTGGAGGCTCTTGGCGCGCAAAACGTCACCGGTGTGCTTCTGCCCTCGCCCCACAGCAGCGAGGGTTCGCTGACGGACGCCGCAAAACTGGCGGAAAATCTGGGTATCACCACCGTGACCTTGCCCATTGGCCCGCTTATGGATGCTTTTGCCACCGCGCTCAAGCCCGGCCTTGACCTTTTTGAAGAAAAGCCCGGCGACGTGACCTTTGAAAACGTGCAGGCCCGCATACGCGGCACGCTCATCACCTCGCTGGCCAACAGGGCCAACGCCCTTGTGCTCAATACGGGCAACAAGAGCGAGGGGGCCATGGGCTACTGCACCCTTTACGGCGATTCCGTGGGCGCGCTGGCCGTTATCGGTGACCTGACCAAGACCCAGGTGTATGCTGTTGGCCGCTGGTACAACGCCCATCGTGGGGCGGAGATCATCCCCGATGAAATTTTCACCAAGGCTCCTTCTGCGGAGCTGCGCCCCGGTCAGAAAGATTCGGACAGCCTGTTGCCCTATGAAGATCTGGATCCGATTCTTGAAGATCTTTTGCAGCCTGCGGAGGCGGAATCCGGCCCGCTTTCAGCAGCGCACATGGAAGTGCGCGACAAGCTGTTCAGGGCTGAATTCAAGCGCCGTCAGGAGCCGTTGTCGCTTTACATGAGCCGCATGCCCTTTGGCGGCGGCTGGCAGACGCCGGTTGCCGGGCGTTTCAGCTCGCCCAATAAATAGGCTGTATAAAAAAGAAGTATGGAAAAGGGCTGTGCGGCAAAAGAGTTGCCGCATGGTCCATCCCGAAGTGCGGGGTTTTTCCTTGAAGCCCGCAACGCACTGGGGTAAGAGCAGTGTGTTGCACAACGCTGATCTGAGTGGAGGATATCATGGCGGAAGCACCGGAGAAAAATCTGGCTCTGGACATTGTTCGCATTACCGAGGCTGCGGCCCTTGCATCGGCCCGCTGGCTCGGTCGGGGAGACAAGGAAGCCGGTGACGGCGCCGCCGTTGACGCCATGCGCGTCAGCTTCGCCACCCTCAGTATTGATGGCAAGGTCATTATCGGCGAGGGCGAAAAAGACAATGCCCCCATGCTCTTTAACGGCGAAAAAGTGGGCAAGGGCTGCGGCCCCAGCCTTGACGTGGCCGTTGACCCTGTGGAAGGCACCAATCTGCTGGCTTATGGCCGCCCCAACGCCATCTCGGTTGTGGGTGTTGCGCAGAGCGGCAGCATGTTCAACCCCGGCCCCAGCTATTACATGCAGAAGCTGGTGGTGCCCCGCGAGGCCCGCGATGTGGTTGACCTCGATGCGCCGGTAAAGGTCAATCTGTCCAACGTGGCCAAGGCCATGGGCAAGAGCGTGCAGGACCTTGTGGTCTTTGTGCTCGACAAGCCCCGTCACGAAAAGCTTATTACGGAAATTCGCCAGGCAGGCGCGCGCATTCAGTTGCAAACTGATGGCGACGTGGCCGGCGCGCTCATGGCTGTTGATCCACGTTCCGAGGTTGATATCATGATGGGCACGGGCGGCACCCCCGAGGGCGTGTTGTCTGCCTGCGCCATCAAGGGCATGGGCGGGCAGATTCTGGCCCGTCTGGATCCCCAGTCGTATGTGGAAAAAGAAGCTATCACCGAAGCGGGCATTGACGTGCGCGAGGTGCTCACTGTGCATGATCTGGTGCGCAGCGACGACTGTTTTTTTGCCGCCACGGGTATTTCCGGCGGTGATTTTTTGAGGGGCGTGCGCTACAGTGCCAAGTACGCCGTTACCCACTCGCTGGTTTTGCGCGGCAAAACCGGCACCCTGCGATATGTGGAGTCTTACCATAATATGGACAGACTCTCGAAATTTAGCGCGGTTCGGTATTGAATGAATAAAATTTCATCTCTCTGCGGTGTTTTTGCGGCATTGGTGCTGGCCCTGCCGCTGGTGATTGTTGCCCCCGGCATGGCCGGGGCCGCACAGGCTCCTGCTGCCAAGAAAAAGGTGGAGCAGCCTGCCCCAAGTTCCAGCGCAAGCGTTAACGTGTATGAAAAACAGCCCCCGGTGACAGACAAGGAACTGCTGGACTTTCTTGAACTTCTGCCGCAGTTCCGGGCCTGGGCCAAGGGCAATAATGAAGAAGCCCACCCCATCATGCGCAACAACAAGGCGGATTTTCTCTATTCGCCCAATGCTGCGGCCTGGGTGCAGGCGCATAACTGGAACCCGGTGCGCTTTTTTTGCGTCATGGGCCGCATGGCAGCCGCTCTTTCCATTGTGGAAGAAGGCAACGACATGAGCGGCGCGCGCTCCAAAGATATGCCCGAAGTTTCAGAAGGCGAGCTTGCCCTTGCGCGGCGTCACCTTGGCACCATGCTCAAAGCTGGTGGAGATGTGCCGCCCATAAACAAATAGGGCTACTTTGCAGAGGCCCGCAGTGCGGGCGCAGACAAATGATCGATGAAAGGCTCCGGTTGATTCCGGGGCCTTTTTTATTTGCGGGTAGTTGGTCAGCAACGCTCCTTGTCTGCAAACGGAGGTAAAGCGGCTAAGCTGAGACGTTCTTATACAGGGGTAGCCGCAGGTGCATGCCCTCCCACTGGGGAACGTTCTGACCTGACATATGGCGAAAAAAGGCCCCTCGTGGGAGGGGCCTTGGTATTGTGAGCGCAATCTGCGCCGAGCTGATCTGTGTTTCTCTGGCTAGTTAGCAGGAGCCTTGGGCGCTTCCTTGGGTTGCTCAGGTTGCGGCGCAGGGGTTTGTTCCGCTGGCGTAGCGGGGGCGGACTCTTTGACCACTTCCTTGGCGAGTTCCTTGGCTGCCTCGGCAGGCGTCGGCGCAGGCGCTGTTGCTGGGGCTTCAGTCGGAGCAGCCGGAACCGTAGGTGCCATTGTTTGGGGAGCAGACGCTTCCGCAGGCTGCGCGGCGGCAGGGGCAGCCGCAGGTTCCTGCACAGGCGCGGGTTTTTCAGCCGGAGCGGCAGGCGCGGATTCAGGCGCGATTGCCGGGGTGGCGGGTTCAAGTTTGGGGGCCTCGGCAGGTGCTGCTGCGGGAGCTTCTGGCGCAGGAGCCAGGATGGTGCTCAGGCTCTTTACCTGCGCTTCAGGAGTTTTTTCCAGTTGCGGCATGAGCATGAGCGATGCGGGCTGGGCCAGAACAACAACAATGATTGCGCACATCACGAGCGAACCGCTGGTGCCGCCGTGTGCGCCACGGCGCACCAGACGGGCAAGCAGTACCGCAGCCACAATGCCTATGCCGCCGAGCACGGGCAGGGCCTTGAGGCCAAGCACGGCGGTGCGCTGGCTTTCGGTAAGCGTAAAGTGGAAGAACTTGCCAAGCCAGTCAAGCGTGTAGCCAAAACCTGCGGCCACCAGGGCCATGCTGGCGTGCAGCAGGCACAGGGCCGCGATGATGTAGAACAGTTTGGCTCCGGCAGCAGGCAGGCGCAGCAGAGCCTTGCCCAGCAGGAGGGCGGCGAGGCAGGCCGTGCACACGGCAGCGCCTACCATGTCGGCAGCAAAAATGCTCAGCAGGCAGGCGAATACAAGGGCTACCCACAAAAAGGCCATTCCGGCCTTTTCCTTGCGGGAGGCGGCCAGATCAGCAGGGGCGGTGCGCAGCACACGCGCCCAGGAAACACCGCAGATGACGGCCAGCCAGGGCAGCAGGCCCAGAGCCGCAAAGGCCAGAGGCTTCCACCATGTGGCCTTGGTGATGGGCCAGGTCACAAGCTGGGTGCCAAGGTTTTTGAGGTATCCCTCCGGCTGATGCCAGAGCATGACAACAGCAAGCCAGCAACCGACCATGCCCAGCATGAGTACAAAACCCACGAGGCCGTCCGCCTTTTGGGCGCGGCGGAATCCGCAACGCCAGAGCAGAAAGGCCAGGCTGGCAAGCACTGGTAGCAACAGGTTAAAAAGGCCGCCCGTCAGGCCAGCCAAAGCCGCCAATGCAAAACCCAGAGGCAGGGTGAAGGTCGTGCCCGGCTGTTGCCAGCCGTGGCAAAGGCAGGCGAGGGAAAGCAGGGTCACGGCTGCGGCCAAAGCTTCCGGCCCGGTAAAGGTGGAGAGCGGCGCAAAGATGGGCGCGCAGAGCAGCAGCATGCCGCCAGCCAGCGCGGCCCGGCGGTCAAGCCCTGCAACGCGGCCAAGAACCCACACAGCCACAAGGCAGATCAGGGTTCCGGTCATCGCGGCCAGGGGAAAGAGCAGATGGGCAAACTGCGGCGCGGCCTTGGTGAGCAGGGCTTCAATGCCGCGCAAAAACCAGAAAAATACGGGCCATTGCGAAAGACCGTCGCCCGCCGGGGCAAGCCACATGCCGCTTTGCGCGGTTTGGGTAAAGGCCAGAATGCCTGCGGCCTCGCGCGGGCAGTACAGGCTGTGTCCCATAAGGGCGGGCCAGGCCTGGGCCAGCATGATGAGCAAGAGGGCAAGCGGCCCAACAACGCTGGCTGCGTCAAAAATATTGTCGGCAAAACCGGGAGCGGCTGACTGAGGAGCAGATTCTGCCGGTTTTGCGGAGGCAGCGGGTTTGCCTTCCTTGCCGGAGTTGCCGAACATCCCCCTGAATCCCTTGGCCGAGATCGTCACCGGGCGGGAAGCCTTGGGGGCTGCGCCTTCGGCCTGAGGTGCGGCGGCTGCGGCGCTCGCAGCGGCCTGGGCCGTGCCCGCTGGTTCGGAAGCCGGTGCAGCTGGCTGGGAAACTGCCTTGGCAGCTTGCGTTTCGGACTGGGCGTGTGCCCCTTCCGCGCTGGTCTGCTGGCCCCCAGACTGACAGGCAGCCTGGTCTTCGGGATTCTGGGCGCTGTTCTGGGTCATGGCATCGCTCCTTCATGCGTTTTCGGCTCGCCAAGCAGGATATGTCGGGCCTGGCGGGCATCGAGGTCAATTTCTACGGCGCGCCCCGTGGGCAGGTTCTGGCCGTTCAGCACATCACGCGCAGGGCCTTGCGCGCCAGCGGGCAGAGGGCAGGCAAGGTGTTGTTTACGGTCTGAAAAATTAGCCGCCAGCAGCCAGTAGTCGCCGCCCGGCAAGGAGCTCAGGGTCGCCACGCAGCCTGCGGGGCCGTTCACCACCTGCACGAGGCGGCCAGAGGCAAGCCCGGTGGCGCGTCTGGCCTGCAACAGGCGGGCAATCTGCCTGGCAAAACTTGTTTCCCGGCTCCACTGCATGTCCAGCGGGCCAAAGGCCAATGTGGCGGGGCTTTGCCCGCCGGGCAGGTTTGTGGCGCCCCACAGGGGCACGCTGCCAGCGCTGGACGCGCCCTTGCCCGAACCCTGCGGCAGCCCCATTGCGCCCGTAATATCCTGCGGGCTTAAAAATGTCAGACCCGGCAAACCAATGCGCCAGCCCAACAGGAGCAGGCAGGCGGATTCCATGGCCTGCGCGTGGTCAGGGCGCACGGCGCTTGCAGCGTCAAGCCCAAGGGCACGAGCGGCAAGTTCCGCCTGGGTGACGGGCAGGCCCGAGGCCTCTGGCGCGCCCTTGGCAAGGGACTGCGCGCGGCGCACGAGGGCCTGACCGTCCGGCAGATCCAGCAGGGGACGCCAGTCAATATATTGTCTGTCCCGCAGTCCACGTGCAAGGCGGCTGTGGTCAACGCCCGCCGCAAGCGAGGCCTTGAGCAGTGCGCCCAGGGGCGCGGCATCGCCGCTCAGCAGGGCATATGCGGCGGCAGCGGGGGTAATGCTGTCGCGGCTGAAATCTACGGCTGTGGCAAGCACCGCTTTGGTCAGCGAAGGTGGCAGCACATCGTCCTGCACGGCCCACCCGCCGTAGCGGTGCACCTCGCCCGCCAGGGATTCCAAAGCTTCAAGGCCCGGAACCAGAGCCGAAGGGTCTGTTCTGCCCCCGCTCTGGCCGTCCACCTGCGCGTCAAGCCCCATGAGGGCCTCCAGTCTGATGCCCGCGAGGGTTTGCTGCTGCAAACCCGTGTGCTGGATAACGGCGGCGGAAAACACCCGTCTGGCCTGCCCGGATGGGTCCTGCCACAGCAGCACGGGCCGCAGGGCATTGCCGCTGTAGCGGTAGACCCAGCGCCGCACCTGACCATCCGCGCCGCGCACTTCGCCGGTGACGGCCCATCCGCCGGGGGTTGCCCAGTCAAGAGTGTCGCGCCGTAACTGATCAGGAACGACTCCACGTTTACGCAATTCCGCCACAGCGTTCTGGCGCAAGGGCAGGCAGTCCCATTCGCCAGCGGTGGCTGGCAAAATATCCCAGTCTTTCTGCGGCACAGACATCATGGCATACAGGCCGTCAAAGCGCGAGGCCCGGCGAGCTTGAAGAATAAAATCCGGCCCCAGTCCTGTGGCGGCGGGGGGCAGTTCGCCGCCCATCTGCATCTGCGTCTGATCAAGCTTTGCAGTCAGCCGCGAAAAATCCTCGCCAGTGCCCAGCGAAGGGTCTGGCCGCAGGGCGGTGACGTTGTCGCCCGCCTCTGATGCGGCGTCAGGCAGTGCGGAAGCCGCATGGGCACTCCAGATGTCGCCCTTTTCGCCCAAGGGAGCCAGGAAAAGCCCGCCAAAGCCCGCTTGCGCCCAAAAAGCGTCCACGCCGGGTTGGGCCAGCGCCCGCAGTGCTGGTTGCCCCGCACCAAGGCTGTGCGGGTTCACGTCAAACCAGTTGGGCGCGGCGGTAAGCAGCAGGGGCACACGCCGTGCCGAGGCGCTGTTGCGCCAGATAAGATCAGTGCCGGAAACCTGCCCTGTCAGTTCCTGGGTGGAGCCGAGCATGGACTGGCGCTCAAGCCATTGCAGATACCCCGGATCCGCGCGCGGCAGCAGAGATGCGTTCCCTGTAGGCTGCTCGCGGCGCAGGGACGTTGCCGTCCCGCTGTGCTTTGTGCAGGCCGCAAGGCACAGGCCGACCACAAGAGCCGCCGCAAGCACGGCCAGCAGGGGCAGCCGGGCCGCAAGCCCGGCGGTCAGCGGTACGGGCCGCCGCAGATTCTTTCGCAATGGTTGGGTACGCATGGTTGCGACCGTCAGGCCTTTGCCGCGGTTTCCTCGGCCTTGGCTGTGTTCCACAGCTCGTCCTTTTCATCAAGGGTCAGGGCCGAAAAATCAATGTTCTGCTCGCGGGCGATTTCTTCCATGCGGGCAAAACGGTTGAGGAATCGGCGGTTGGCGTAGTCCAGCGCTTCGCTGGCCTTGATGCCCTTGCGGCGGCCAAGCTCTGCAATGCTGAACAGCAAATCGCCCAGTTCGTGCTTCTGGGCATCCTGATCGCCGCCAGCGGAGGCGTCCAGCCATTCCAGCCATTCGGCTTCCACCTGCTGTTCCACCTCTTCATCTTCCTGCCAGGTAAAGCCCACGCGGGCCGCTTTGGAATTGATGCGGTAGGCCTTGGCAAGCGGGGGCAGACTCTCGGGCAGGCTGTCAAACAGACCCTTGGGCTTGCCGTCTTCATCTGCATGCTCGGCGCGCTTGATTTTTTCCCAAGCTTTGAGCTGTTCTTCAAGACTGTCAAAAACCGTATTGCTGAACACGTGGGGGTGGCGGCGGATCATCTTGGCCCTGTTGTTATTGAGGGCATCGTCAAGGTTGAACTGCCCCTGCTTTTCGTACAGGCGCGCCACAAAAAGCAGTAAAAAGGCCACATCGCCCAGTTCTTCGCGGATGTCGGCCACATTGCCGGAGCGGATGGCGCTCACAAGTTCGTGACTTTCTTCAATGACGTACTCGGCAAGGCTTTCGGGGGTCTGTTCCTTGTCCCAGGGGCAGCCATCGGGAGCGGTGAGCTTGTCTATGATGAGCTGCAATTCTTCGAGGGCGGTCTTTTCCATGATGGCGTATTTCCTTGATAATTCTGGCAGTTAAATGCCCAGGCGGGCGGTGAGGTCAGGCGGCAGCCAGCCGTGTACCTGGGTCATGAGCGCGTTGAAGTAGGGCAGTGCGCGCGAATGCTGCATAAAGGGCGCGCCTGCGAAAAATTTTTGCAGAAACAGCAGGGCCAGCGAGCAGAGCAGGACGCCCTTGGCAAGACCAAGCATGCCGCCAGCCAGTTTGTCTGCCCATGACACAAAGGAGAAGGAAAGTATTTTTTGCAGGATGCGCGCAATGATGGCCACCGAAATGATGACCCCCAGAAAGATGAGCACGTATGCCGCAATGATGCGCCATGAGGGATCAGTGATGAGCGTAAGGCGCGGCGCAAGCAGCGGGTGGTAATGGTGCGCGGCCCAGAAGCCGCCCAGCAGCGAAATAAGCCCGGCAACTTCGCCCACAAAACCGTGGATAAAGCCCCGCGTGCCAAAAAATACCAGTATAAGCACTATGATAAGGTCGAAAATATCCTGCCCCATGCGTTCTCCGTTGCGGCTGTATTGCCCGCATGGCGGGCCGTTGCCGGGAAGGCTTTCGCGCCGAGGCCTTTGACCTGCGGCGGGGCAGAGCATAGCAGATGCTGGCCTGCGGCACAACGTGCCTCGGGGGCAGATTGGCCGCAAGCTGTTGGTGTAGTTGCGGTATGGAACATGGATGACCGGGAGGCTGCACGCAGGGGGGCGCAGTATCTGCGAGGCGGCGGAGCGTCAAACAGGGCAGGCAAGCTGTTGCGGCAGACGGGGCAGCAGTTGGGTGATACTGCTGTGGCTGCGCAGGGCCAGGACCACGCCGGGGTCCGGCTCTGCAAAAATATGGGGGTAGTCCACCTCGCCGCACTGCGGATGCACGGTAAAGGCCAGTTGCTCCGGGCCGTTTGGCAAGAACTGCGCGTCAACGCCGGGTTTGTTGCCCCGCGCGTCCAACCTCCGCCAGACCTGCCGTTCGCTGATCCATACGGCATTGAGGCCGTGCAGCACCCGGTGGGGATCGTGCCCGTCTTCAAATTCCAGCAACTGGTAGCAGAATCCTGCGGCGATGCTGTTGGCGCGCAGCAATGCCGCCAGAAGATGCGCCTTGGCATAACACAGGCCCTGCCCCACATGCAGAACTTCCGATGCGCTGCATGTAACAGCAGTGCCGCCGCAATCCACCGAGTGCGCAATGCTATCGCGCACAAATACAAAAGTTTTTTCAATGAGTTCCATTTCAGATGCGCAGTCTGCGGCAAGGCTGGCGGCCTTGCGCTGCACTGGTGCAGAGCGGAAATCAATGATTTCCGACTCGCTCATGCAGGCTTGCGGTGCGGGGGACTGTTGGTGCATCATCGCCAAACCCTATCACAGGGGAGTGCGGGGTGCAAAAGGACCAAAGCGTTCAGCCCCGCAGCGCATTGTCCTTTGTGCGCAGAACACAACCGTGCAGCATCACAGGGCGGAATAACAGGCCGGGCAGGAGGCATGATGGATACATTGCGGGGCCGTGTGGCGGGCGTGGTGCTGGCGGGGGGGCTTTCTTCACGCATGGGGCGCGACAAGGCGCTGCTGCGGGTCTACGGCTCGGACAATCCTGATCTGCTGGCCCGTACGCACACGCTGCTTGTCTCCTTGCTGCCGCAGTGCTGGGTGTCGTGCAGGCCGGGCCTTCCCCGAGCCGGGTATGGGTGCATTTTTGATGAAAAAAACGATTGCGGCCCCGTAGCGGGGGTGGTCGCGGCCCTGCGCACGGCGCTGGCGCAGGGATTTTCTGCCGTGCTGGTACTTTCCTGCGACATGCCCTTTATGGATGCGCCCACCTTGCGCAAATTGCTTGCCGCCCGCGATGCGGCCCCGGCAGATACCCTTGCCACGCTCTATATAGATGCGGTTAGCGGCAGACCCGAGGCTCTTTCCGCCGTATACGAAACAGCGGCGCTGCCCTGGTTTGAAGATTCGCTTGCCTTTCACGGCGGCAGGCTCAACAGGGTCGTGCCACTTGAACGGCAGTGCCGTTTGCCCTATGGCCCGGAAGAAGCCCGTCCGTTTTTCAATTTGAACCACCCCGATGACCTGCAAAGGGCGCTGGATATTCTGGACGCTTCCCATTAGTCTCTCTCTACCAGTTCACGGTCATCTAAGTAATCGTGATTATCCGGCGGAAGCTGATCTGCCGCCAACCAATATTTGCTACCCGGCGCGGCTGCGCGTCTGCCCGGGCGAGCGGAGAAAACGCGCGTGAAAACACTGCCGCAGCATATGGCTTTGGTCAGCCCGCTGCGGTGATTTGGAGCAAACATGGATATTGGGGCTTATACGTTTAAGGAATTTCATCGCCTTGCAGAGAATTTTCACGGCTATGCCGCACCGGGCCTGCTTGTGGGCGGCTATATGGTGGAGCTTGCCAAGCGTCATCTGCCAGAGGGCACACTGTTTGAGGCCGTGGTCGAATCGGGCAAGTGCCTGCCTGACGCGGTGCAGTTGCTCACCCTGTGCAGTATCGGCAACAACTGGATGAAGATTCACAATCTTGGCCGCTACGCGGTGTCGCTGTTTGACAAGCACACTGGCGAGGGCGTGCGCGTGAGCCTGGATCCTGTAAAAATGGCTGCCTATCCCGAACTCAAGGCATGGTTCTTTAAGGAAAAGGCAAAAAAAGATCAGGATATCGCCCTGCTGGAATCAGAAATTGAAGCCGCGGGCGACAGCATCTGCAAGGTGGAGCCCATCACGGTCAAGCGGCGGTTTATGGGCCACAAGCACATGACGCGCATTTTATGCTGCCCCGTGTGCGGCGAGGCCTATCCGGTGGAAGACGGCCCCGTGTGTCGTGGCTGTCAGGGCGAGGCCCCCTATGTGCTGGCGCGGCGCGAGCTTAAGGAAGACTGTCAGGCTCTTGCCGCAGAGCGCCACAAGGCCGCAACGGGCGTTCGTGTTGTGCCTGTGGAAGAAGCCGTGGGCAAAACCGTGGCCCACGACATGACCCGCATTGATCCCGGCCAGTTCAAGGGGCCGGAATTCAAGGCAGGGCAGCGCATTTCTGTGGGCGATATCTGCCGCTTGCAGCAGATGGGCCGCTTCCATGTGGCCATTACAGATGATGATGCCCCAGCCAGCGCGCAGGTATCCCCTGATGATCCCCGTGCCTTGGTGCATGAAAACGAAGTTGCGGAAATTTTTGCGCGCCGCATGGCTGGCGAAGGCATTACCTACGAACTGCCGCCCCATGAAGGCAAAATTGACTTCAAGGCTGCCTGTAACGGACTTTTCTGCGTGGATGTGGAGCGCATGACGCGGTTCAATCTGGTGCCCGAGGTCATGGTGGCCTCGCGTCAGGATGGAACCCTGGTCAAGCAGGGCGGCCCGCTTTGCGGCACCCGCGCCATCCCGCTCCACATTACGCGCGAGCGGCTTGGCCAGGCGCTGGAAGCGCTGGAAGGCGGGCCTCTGTTCCGTGTGTTGCCCCTGCGCAAGGCCCGCGTGGGCATTCTTGTGACCGGAACCGAAGTTTTTCAGGGGATTATTGAAGACAAGTTCATCCCTGTCATCACCGCCAAGGTCAGCATGCTGGACTGTACCGTGGTGCGTACCGACATTGTGCCGGACGACAAAGCCATGATGCAGGCCTCCGTGGCCGCCATGCGCGAGGCCGGGGCCGATCTGCTGATCACCACGGGCGGGCTTTCGGTTGACCCGGACGATGTGACCCGCCAGGCTCTTGTGGAAGCTGGTCTGACAGACGTGCTGCACGGCGTGCCCATCCTCCCCGGCACCATGAGCCTCATGGGCCGCATCCCTGGCCCGCAGGGTGATATGCAGGTGCTGGGCGTGCCCGCCTGTGCCCTGTATTTTAAAACAACCTTCCTTGATCTGGTATTGCCGCGCATGCTGGCAGGCCGTGGCCTGACCCGCGCCGAGGCTGCCCGCATGGGCGAGGGCGGTTACTGCCTGGCATGCCACACCTGCACCTATCCCAAGTGTTGGTTCGGTAAATAATTTGCATCTTGTGCAAAGGCGGACACGCCTTTTTGCGGAGGCTCCGAGATTTTTTTCGGGGCCTCCTTTTTTTGTCGCCCTCAGCTGCACATGCGGAGAGTGGAGCCATGACAAGTTTGTTGACGTAGCTGAAAATGGCGGATATTCAATAGACCGACCGTCGGTCTATTGATGAAGAGAGGGAGCATATGCGCATCATTAAAGAACATGGCGAGCGCAGAACTGAAATCATTGACGCTGCCGAAAACCTGTTTGCAGCAAAGGGCTACGCCAGCACTGCCATCAGCGATATTCTTGAAGCCCTGAATATCGCCAAGGGCACGTTTTATCATTACTTTGCCTCAAAAGAGGCGCTTATGGACGCCGTTATTGAGCGGTACATTGATGCGGAAATGGCTGTGGCGCAGGCTATTGCGGACGAGCCGCAAATATCGGCTCACGAAAAAATGTTTCGCATTCTCACAGATGCGGGGCGAGACAACGAGCGCGGTGACCGCCTGGAAAAAGAAGCCTGTGCCGTGGGCAATGCGGATATGCACCAGCGCACCATGGCATCCATTGTCCTGCGGCTTTCGCCAATTCTGGAGGGTGTTGTCCGGCAGGGAATGCGCGAGGGTACGTTCAAAACTGCGTATCCTAAGGAATGCATGGAGATTTTGCTTGCCGCGTCAGAATTTATTCTGCACGGGTCGGCATTTGCGTGGAGTAGCGCCGAGCGCCTGCAAAAGGCCAGGGCTCTTGCCTGGATAGCGGAAAAATCCCTAGGCGTGGAAGAAGGCCGGTTCAGCTATCTTTATAAACGATATGGAGGGGATGGAGCCTGCTGTGATCAATGCTGAAACATGGATGGCAGACCTCTTGCCGCAATTGCAGCAAACCTTTGGCGCGCGCCTGCAATACCTTGGGCTGCAGGGCAGCTACCGCCGGGGCGAGGCCACTGAAGCCAGCGATATTGATGTGGTTGTGCTGCTGGATGTTGTTGCCCTGGATGATCTTGATGTTTACCGGGCCATTGTCCGCGCCATGCCGGAGGGGCAAAAAGCCTGCGGTTTTATTGGCGGTACTGGGGATTTATTCCATTGGCCGCGTCATGAGCTTTTTGCATTCCAGAAGGACACAGAAGACTGGTTTGGCAAGCTGGAGGATTTCCTCCCCACTATTACGGATAAAGACGCTGCGGACAGCGCAAAAATCGGTGCAGCCGGGCTTGTTCACCTTCTTACGCACACGTATCTGTATGCGGATGCCGAGACCAGACCCCTTGTTTTGAAAGATGCCTATAAAGCAGCTTTTTTTGTCATGCTGGTGCGGCGCTACCTGGCCTCCGGCGTGTTCTGCCGCAGCAAAAAAGAACTGCTGACGAGTCTTGACGGCACGGAGAGAGATATCATTGCGGCTGGGCTTGACCTCCCCCTCTGGCTTGCCGCTCACAGCGAAAGGCAAGGTTATGACCTGCTGCTCCGCTGGTGCAAAGATATTTTGCATGGGGGCAGCCCTGACGCGTCAGCCTGAATGGGGCGTATTTTTCATGATGGCTTTTTGTAATCCACCCGCTGATGCAGGTGTTTTTTTATGTAATAGGCTATCTGGCAACTGGAGAAGACGTAATTTTTTAAGAAAAAAGTATAATTATTTCAGCAATAGTTTGAAGGATAATACCAGTCAATTTATGCTGTTTGTGTGTACAATTCTATCAATTATAGTGTTCCATCACACTGAAATGGCATGCAAAATTCTGCTATTGGGAAAATGGTCACAAACAGGGTCGGTTCCCTTTAAAAAAATGTAAGTATCTTGCGATATCACGTTTTTTCAACTATGGTGAAAACAAATCTCCATCTTGTTAATTGACGCAGTTCAGAGGCGTCTTGTTCAACGCAGGAGTTCTGACCTTGCGTTGCGTGATTGGCCTAAAAAAGGAGTGTCATCATGAAAAGCACCCGGAGGAGCTTCCTCAAGGGCGTCGGTGCAGGGGTTCTCTGCCTCACATTGGGGCAGTTGGGCTTCGACCTGGGCGAGGCCCAGGCTTACGCCGTAAAACTCAAGATAGAAGGCGCCAAGGAAGTCATCAGTGTCTGCCCCTTCTGTTCGGTCTGCTGTCAGGTCATCGCCTATGTGCGCGACGGCAAGCTCGTTTCCACAGAGGGCGACCCGGACTTTCCCGTCAACGAAGGCGCGCTCTGCGCCAAGGGCGCGGCGCTCTTCAGTATGTACACCAATGATCACCGCCTGAAAAAGCCGCTTTACCGCGCGCCCAACAGCGATCACTGGGTGGAAAAAGACTGGGACTGGACTCTGGCCCAGATTGCCCGCCGGGTTAAAGACACCCGCGACAAAGATTTTATTCTCAAGAATGCCAAGGGGCAGACGGTTAACCGGCTTGATTCCATCTTCTGGATGGGAACCTCGCACGCCTCCAACGAAGAATGCGCAGTCATTCATCAAGCAATACGCGGCCTGGGTGTTGTCCATATGGACCACCAGGCACGGGTCTGACACAGCCCCACTGTTGCGGCTCTGGCAGAGTCGTTCGGACGCGGTGCTATGACGAACCACTGGATCGATATCAAGAATAGCGATGCAGTGCTTATTATCGGCAGCAATGCCGCTGAACATCATCCTGTCGCCTTTAAGTGGGTCATGCGGGCCAAGGACAACGGGGCCGTGCTTATGCACGTTGACCCCAAGTTCTCGCGCACGTCCGCCCGTTGCGACTTCCACGTGCCTTTGCGCTCGGGTACGGATATTCCCTTCCTGGGCGGCATGGTCAACTACATTCTGGAAAACAAGCTGTACTTCAAGGAATACGTTGAAAAGTACACCCACGCCGCCTTTGTGGTGGGCAAGGATTACGCTTTTAACGACGGCCTGTTCAGCGGCTATGATCCGGTCACGCGCACATACGACAAAAAGACATGGGCGCTGGAAATGGGGCCTGACGGCAAGCCTGTGGTCGATCCCACCTTCCAGAACGAGCGCTGTGTCATCAACATGATGCGCCAGCACTATTCCCGCTACACGCTCAAGAATGTTTCTGATATTACGGGCGTTTCGCAGGAAAATCTGCTCAAGGTCTACAAGGCCTTCTGCGCCACTGGCGGCCCCGACAAGGCTGGCACCATCATGTACGCTCTGGGCTGGACACAGCACACCGTGGGCGTTCAGAACATCCGCCTCTCATCGCTGATCCAGCTCCTGCTGGGTAATATCGGCGTGGCTGGCGGTGGCATCAACGCCCTGCGCGGCGAGCCTAATGTACAGGGTTCCACTGACCATGCCCTGTTGTACAACAACCTGCCCGGCTACCACGGCACCCCTCGCGCCCCGTGGCAGACCCTGGCCGACTACAACAAGGCCAACACCCCTGTCACCAAGCTGCCCAACAGCGCCAACTGGTGGGGCAACAGGCCCAAGTATATCGCCAGCTTGCTCAAAGGCTGGTTTGGCGATGAAGCCACACCTGAAAACGACTTCTGCTATGACCTGCTGGCCAAGCTGGAGCCGGGTGAAGACTGCTCGTACATGTATGCCATGGATAGACTCTATCAGGGCAAAATGCGCGGTGGTTTCATCTTTGGCGTGAACCCCATGAACAGCTTCCCCAATACCAACAAGATGCGCGCCGCTCTGGACAAGCTGGACTGGCTCGTGTGCTCGGAACTGCACAATTCGGAAACCACGGACAACTGGAAGCGCCCCGGTGTGGACCCCAAGGCCTGCAAGACCGAAGTATTCCTGCTGCCTTCGGCTCACCGTATTGAAAAGGAAGGCACAATCAGCAACAGCGGTCGCTGGTTGCAGTGGTTCGATCAGGGCGTCAAGCCCGGCGGCGAAGCCCGCAACTTTGCGGACATCGTTGTGCCCCTGTTCAACCAGATCCGCGAGCTGTACAAGACCGAAGGCGGTGTGCTGCCCGAGCCCATCCTCAAGATGCACTGGACAGACAAGTATGACGCTGCCGAGTGGGCGCGCCGCATCAACGGTTTCTTCTGGGCTGATACCAAGGTGGGCGACAAGCAGTACAAGCGTGGTCAGCTCGTGCCTGCCTTCGCAGCGCTGAAGGACGACGGTACGACCTCGTCACTCAACTGGATATACACAGGCAGCTGGACGGAAGAAGAAGGCAACAAGTCCAAACGCCGTAATACCAGCCAGACCCCCATGCAGGCCAACATCGGCCTGTTCCCCAACTGGTCGTGGTGCTGGCCGGTGAACCGCCGCATTCTGTATAACCGCGCCTCTGTGGATGTGAACGGCAAGCCGTTCAATCCCAAGAAGGCCGTTATTGAATGGGACGGCACCAAGTGGCTGGGCGACGTGCCCGACGGCCCCTGGCCGCCCATGGCCAATGAAGGCGGCAAGCTGCCCTTCATCATGGTGAAGGACGGGCATTCCCAGTTCTTCGCCGCTGGCCCCGCCGACGGCCCCTTCCCCGAACACTACGAACCTGCGGAAACGCCTCTGGCCAGCCATCCGTTCTCCAGGCAGTTGAGCAGCCCGGTGTACAAGTTCCATACCTCTGATATGGACAAGATCGCCGCACCCGCTGACCCCAACTACCCCTATGTGCTGACCACTTACAGCCTCACCGAACACTGGTGCGGCGGCGGCGAAACGCGCAATGTGCCCAACCTGCTCGAAACCGAGCCGCAGCTCTATGTGGAAATGAGCCCAGAGCTGGCCAAGGAAAAGGGCATCAAGAACGGCGACGGCGTCCTTCTTGAAAGCATTCGCGGTACCTGCGAGGCCATCGCCATGGTGACGGTGCGCATTCGTCCCTTTACGGTTATGGGCAGAACGATCCACCTTGTGGGTATGCCCTTTGCCTTTGGCTGGACAACGCCCAAATGCGGCGACTCCACCAACAGGCTGACCGTTGGTGCGTATGACCCCAACACCACCATTCCTGAATCCAAGGCCTGCTGCGTCAATCTGCGTAAGGCCGACAAGCTGACCGAAATAGGCTAACGAGCCGGGCGCGCTCCTTGA
>OGHJ01000132.1_pt1 | contig 129021 bp, 130 predicted proteins | sample 1571351 | NCBI WGS metagenome assembly OGHJ01 (sample SAMEA2582037, study PRJEB24529) | metagenome | biome: Human gut stool | place: China | collected 2011 | reverse complement strand
ATATAGGTGCTCAAAGTATTTATTTTAAATAATTTGTGACAAATGATTGACTAACCTACACCTTTCTATGATAAAATTAAAGGAAAACTATTGCTATATTGTGATTTTATGTTATAATTATACTAGATTAAGAAACATATAGCAAGGGTATTCCTTGTAATTTTATTTTGTTAAAAAGTTTCTTTTGAAGGTTTAAATGCTCCATATTTAAATCTTCAGCTAATGCATATAGCTATTGACACAAAATCAAAGATTTTGACAATAGCTTATTTTTTATTCAATAGTTTGTACATTTTTAAAATACTCCTTAAAAGATTCTTCCATAACAAGCCAAGACTTGCCAATTTTTTTAGCTGGAAAATCTTTCTTATGGAATAGCTCTAAACAAGTTTGATTACCTATCTTTAGTGCTTGTCTAATATCTTTTGTTTCTAAAAATACAGTTCCATTAAGTGTTTTCATAAGCAATTCTCCTTTCGTGTAGTATAGTAATTAATATCTTAAAGATAGATATTTTATCATTCATTGGAATTTCACCACTCCGCAAATTTGCCGAGTTACCCTCATTGCGTGCGACGGCTCATCAGTCGATTACTCTGACTTCAACGCTCAAGCTGTGACTAGGTAAAAGTTTCATTATATGTTGTAAAATGTTATATGATGTTCCTAAAATCTAGAACATATTTGTAAATGTTCAAAAGATTTATGCAATTTTCTTGACTATCATCAATAAAAAGTTTATAATGAAAAGTGAGAGAAAACAACAATATCTTTTAAGTTACTCACATTATATATCGATATTTGTAAAATGTTAACAAATTTTAAAATGTATTTTTATTTTTCTCACAAGATAGGAAGTGGTAATTATGAAATTATTTAATATGGCTGTTCCAAAGGATAGTATTTCAATGATTTTAGATCCAGCTGGAGATGTAGAAAATTATAATACAACAATATTTTTACATAAATCAAAAATAGAATTAGCTGAAAAAGATAATGAATTTTCAAAACATATAGTATTGGATTTAGATAAAAAAAATAGAAATGAAAAAATAATGAAATTTATGTGTAATCAAAAATATGGAACTTTTTTGTTAGATTTTTTAAATGCAGACTTTTCAACTGCTGAAAGTGCATATAATACTTTTTTTGTATATTATGGAGTTGAAGGTCTTGGAAGTTTAGATGATATAAAAAGAAAGTACCCAATAGAATATTCTACAAGATATGTATCAACTAAAAAATTCCTAGATTATTATTCTAAAGTATATGAACTTGTTAGTATAGATTATATAAAATATCAAAATGATTTAAGGAAAACAGTGGATTTCATTTTTGACTTACATGAACATAAAAGTACTAAAAATATAGATAAATATTCTAAATTTATGGCTTATTCTTCTGCAATAAATTTAACTGGTCAATTTTATTCAAGAATAAGCTTGGGAATGGTTAGAAGTTTAGATAAAGAATTACCTAATGAAATGAGTGCTAAACAATTGGAAAAATTAGCTTTAGATATTGCAAATAAGAAAACTCGCAAAGCAATAGTATATATTTATGAAAGTACATCATTTTTTGCACTTACATATGTCGCATTAAATGATTTAATTCAAAATACAAAAAGGAATATAAGTATATGCCAAAATTGTGGAAGATATTATCTTCAATATTCTGGAAAAGAAATATATTGTGAACTTCCAAATCAAGATGGAAGTCCTACTTGCAAGTCATATGCTTCAAGAAAAGCTTATGATATAAAAATAGTAGAAGATACTGCAGAACTTGCATATAAAAGAGAATATCAAAGAAGAATGACAAAAGTATATCGTGCTAGTGAAGTAGTAAAACCGGTAATGAGAATGGAATTTAATTCTTGGAAAGACAAGGCAAGAAAACAATTAAAACTATACAGGGAAAATAAAATAACAGCTGATGAATTATGTAATTGGTTAGAAGAAAATAAATAAGAAAATTAACCTAATTACCCTAGTTAAATTAATTTATGTTTACTTTTGACTTGGACCATGATATAATCCACTTGCAAATTGGTAAATTCAATTAAATAATTTTGTATTATGAATAAAATAAGGAGTGATTAAAGTATATGGAAAAAAATGAAAATCAATTAGTTTTTTTTAACAATAATGCTCAAAAAGTCTGCAATAATGTAAATGAACAAAGATGTATTTGGCCACCAAAAGTTGAGGATAAAAAAATGTTGAATGAATTCCTTGAAAATAGAATGTTTGTATCAAATAGAAATGATACCATAACAAAAATTGAAGAAGATATGAAGAATTACCTAGGTACAAAATATTTTTCCTTTTTTGATTCAGGTGCCTCGTCATTGCTTGCTGCATTGATTGCGTGTGGCGTTACATATGGAGATGAAGTTATTGTTCCAGCTTGGACTTTTGCTGCACCAGCCTTCCAAGTGTTGAGATTAGGAGCTATTCCAATTTTTGCTGATGTAAAACAGGATACATATAATATTGACGAAGAGGACGTAATTAAACAACTAAAAAAATTTAAGAAAGTTAAAGCTATTATTGCAGTACATATGCAAGGGTATCCAAGTAATTTAAAATGTTTAAGAGAAATCGCTGACGAATTTAATATTAAATTAATTGAAGACTGTGCACAAGCATTTGGTGCAAAGGTCAATAATCAATATGTAGGAACTTATGGAGATGTTGGATGCTTTAGCTTTATGTCTGTAAAACAATTAGCGACTTGTGGGGAATTAGGTGGAATTTGTTCAAATAATCTAGATATGTTTAACAAGGCAAATTCTGTAAAAACATATGCACAAAAAATTGTTGAAGGTGATCCGAAATTTTATTATAATTCTTTCACATATGGATATAATTGTAAACCAAGTCCACTAAATTGCATATTTTTAAAATATCAGTTAGAACATTTTTCAGAAACTATTAATAAAATTCAAAAAAATGCAGAAAAGATCACTAGGTTTCTTACGGAAAACGCAGATTTTCTTATTCCACCTAAAGTAGAAAATGGATTTGAGCATGTATATCATTTATATCGAATTTCATGTAATACATCAAATTTAAATATACGAAATACTGGTAGATTTAGAGAGACAATTATGAAAGTATTAGAAAAGGAAGGATTAACAACTAGACTTTATCAAACTCATCCTGTATATAAACAAGCTATTTTTCAACAAATTTTTAGTAATAAACTGTATCCATGGTTGTTTAATGAAGACTATATTAAATTATATAAAGAAAATTACTCGGATTATAGTCATATTCAGACTTTAGATGTAATAGATAATACTTTTGCTATTGGTGATATAAGTGCGGCACCATTTTATTTAATGAATGATGAAGTTGTAGATTTATACATTAAAGGTTTCAAAAAAGTTATTGAAAATATAGACAGAATTATAGAATATTGCAATTCATCAGATGAATATAAAAGTCCATATACTGAAATACCAAAATTATCTGATACAAAAGGAATATTTATTTAGTAGAGTAGAGAAATAGTAATCTTACTATTTCTCTACTCTACTATTATGCAAAGAATTTTGATTAAATCAACATAAAACATTGACTTTTAAGAAGCATGGTGCTATAATTACGCTGTAACTAAACAAGTACATTGTAAGCAAAGAAAAAAATAATTATTTTTTTCTTAATGAAATGGAGGTAATTAATATGAGTCAAAAAAACCAAGAAGTTACACTATGTGTATTGAAGCCTGATGCATATGAGAGAAAGATTGTTAATTCTATAATTAACGATATTCAATCTCAAGGATTTGAAGTAACCAATTTTGTTCAACGCCGGTTAAGTGTCGAAGATGTTCTGGTATTGTATTATGAAAGTATGAATGAGCCCTATTTTATTGATTTATTAAGTTATATGACTTCAGGGGTTTGCGTGTATTTCTTAGTTAAATCCCGTAATGCTATAACTAGATTAAATGAATATGTAGGATCAACAAATCCTTTACAAAGTAATCCTGGTACGCTTAGAAAAAAATACGGGATGAATATCCTTAAAAACACTATTCATTCATCTAATGCAAATAGGGTTAAACAGGAAATTCAACAATTATATAAAGTTGAAGAACCAGAAAATCTAATTTGTTTTCCGTATTATTTTAAGACAAAGGATGGAACAATTTGCCACACTGTTTCAGAACAATGTTATGAAGATGGAAAGGTAATTGGTATTCCTAAGTATTTTCCGACTCGCACATCTGAAAGAGAATCTCGACTTATAAATGGAATTAATTATGTTCGTAATAATTCAATTGATGAGTCTATTTTGTATTCAAAACTTTTTACAAGTATTCAAGTAAAAACGGTAAAAAGATTTGGAGAAGAAATATGTTTATTTGATGTAAATGATATTGAAAGGGTATATAATCCTTTTGATAAGGCAAAAGAACTTTACCAATATGACGGAAATGAATCTATCTTGAATGATACAAAGCTGATAATAGATATCATGATTAATCAGATAGGAATTGCTCTGGACGATATTGGCATTGAAGGAAGTATTTTAATCGAAGGTTATCAAGAGAAGTCAGATATTGACATCATTGTAAAAGGTATGGAATCTGTAAAAAGATTACATCAAAATTTCAAATTGTTAAAAGACAATAGATTTATTAAATTATATGATGAGTCTGATTTAAGCTTGATTTTTTCAAGAAGAAAGAAGTATTCTTCATTTGATACAGTGGAAGAAATGTTGAAACAAGAATGTAACAGAACTGTTGGTTTAATAAATGGAAGAAGATTTTGGATGCAACCTATTTTAGGTAACAACTTCTTAGAAAGACAAGAAAATCGGAGACTATACAAAATCGAAACATTTTGTTCAAATGCAGAAGTTGTAGATGCAAGTAATGCTTTTCTTTGGCCATCTTTTTACACTATTTATAATAAAGATTATGGATGTGTGAAAATTGAGTGTTATGATCCAGTATATATGAATCAAGCAGTAACAGGAGAGCAAATCTATATTACAGCTCCGATGTATATTGATTTGGATACTATGGAAAAAATAATTATTTTTGCTCCGTGGATTAGGGAACAACAGGTTTTTAAGAAATCTAAGATTTGATAGAAAACTCCAAAATAATGCTGTAAAAAGCCAAAAAATAGAACTTAAGTCCAAATTTGGATTTAAGTTCTATTTTTTATATATGAAATTAATAAAAGTAGCATAAATCTAGTATTTACAAGTAATATTATTTATGATAATATATAAAAAAATTTAGTAAAGGATAGATTTAATATGAATATTGATAATAGTTCTGATATAGTATTTCCTGACTATGAGCATTCTATTTTGGGAACAATAACGTCTATTTTAAAGTATTACAATGTTGATACAAAATATAAATCATCTAAAGGTTTAGATACATTGCTATCTAAAAAAATATATAACAATGTAATTCTTTTAATTCTAGATGGATTAGGACACAGTGTTCTTGAAAAAATATCACCAAATGGATATCTAAAACAAAATATGGTTGATATAGTAACATCAGTATATCCATCAACTACAACCGCAGCAATGACTACATATTATACTGGAAAACCGCCATACGAAACTGGATGGATTGCATGGTCTCAATATTTTAAAGAATATGGAAGATCATTAGATACTTTAACTCGTAGGGAATCTTATTATAATAAGCCACTAGAAAAACCAATTATAGATGTTTATGGAAAGTTTTTAAATTATACTTCTATATATACTTTAATAGAAAATGCATCTTCTTATGTAAGAACTTATGAGATAAAGCCTGAATATGCTGAGAGAAAATGTAAACGTACATTAATTGCTGATAATTTTGATGAAATTATTTATCATTTAGAGGATATTTCTAAATTACCAAATGAGAAATTTATTTTTGCTTATTGTGATAATCCAGATTCAGTATTGCATAAATATGGTACATCATCTAAAGAAGCAAAGGATTTTGTCTTGGATATTGAAAAAAATATATATAAATTAAGTAACTGTATTGATAAAGATTCTTTAATAATCATTTCCGCTGATCATGGACATAAAGATATTGAAAAAGCATATTCATTATTTGACTATCCTGAAATTCAAGAATGCTTAATAATGCCACCTTCTTTAGAATCAAGAGTAATAACTTTTTGGGTAAAAAACGAAATGAGAGAAACATTTGAAAATCGTTTTTATAATGCGTTTGGAGATGACTTTTGGCTTGTTACTAAAAATGATTTTATAAATAAATATCATTTTTTAGGAAATGGGAATAAGCATTGCAAAATAGATGATTTTATAGGTGATTATGTGGCAATCTCAATAAAAGGAAGTATTATAAAATTGGAAAACTCATTGGTGGCAGGAAATACTGTAAAAAAATCTACACACTGTGGATTAACAAAAGAAGAAATGCAGGTTCCAGTTATAGTTATTTCGAACTAATGCAAAAATATGTGATTAAATAGAAGATTGGAGAATTTAATATGGATAAATTTAAAGAAATAAGACCAGTTGTACTAGGAGTAGTAAAAAAAGATAATAAAATATTAGTAAGTAAAGGATACGATAATGAAAGAAAAGAAATATTTTATAGATGTATAGGGGGAGGAATTGATTTTTTAGAAAAAAGTGAAGACGCATTAAAAAGAGAATTTGAAGAAGAATTAAATATTAATATAGAAGTAGGAAATTTTTTAGGAATTTCTGAAAATATATTTCAATATAAAGGAAAAAATGCGCATGAGTTAATATTGTTTTATGATGTAACCATAAAAAATGAAGATTATAAATCTTCGTATAAATTGCTTGATGATGATGATGAATATGAAGCTTTGTGGATAGAAATTGATAAATTTAAAAATAAAGAAAATATTATATATCCAAAACAAATATTAAATATATTGTAAATAATGTAATTAAATGATTTTTAATCAAATATATGATGTTTTACATAAAGTATTGACAAAGTAAATTAGAATTGCTATAATAATAAACATACATCGTAAAGAAGAGTAAAATAATTATATTACTCTGAATATGATGGAGATATCATTAAAAAATAATAAACTTAGAATAACTACTAGTTTATTATTTTAAGTTTACAGAAAGGAGATATGCTAATAATCAAAAGGTACTAAGTCAACCCTACAGTGTATTTTACAAGGAGGCTAAATATGAAGGCAATAGAGGTAAGAAACAAGTTTTTAAAGTTTTTTGAAGAAAATGGGCATAAGGTAATTGAATCTGCACCATTAATTCCAGAAGATGATTCAAGTGTTCTGTTTAATATTGCAGGAATGCAACCATTAAAACCATATTTAATGGGAAAGAAACATCCAGATGGTGTAAGACTTACTGACTATCAAAAATGTTTAAGAACTAATGACATTGAAGAAGTAGGAGATAATAATCATCTTACATATTTTGAAATGTTGGGAAATTGGTCATTAGGTGACTATTTTAAGGAAGAGTCAATTCAAATGACTTTTGATTTCTTAACTAAGGAATTAGGAATCCCTGTAGAAAAATTGTCAGTTACAGTTTTTGCTGGAGATGAGGATTGTGAAAGAGATGATTTAACAGCAAGTTGCTGGAAAAAGGCCGGAATTTTACCAGACCAAATCTATTACTACGGTAAAGAACATAACTGGTGGATAGCTGGAGAGGAAGGTCCCTGTGGTTCTGATACAGAAATTTATTATGACACAGGAAAAGTAGCTTGTGGACATGATTGCCAACCTTCATGTGATTGTGGTAAATATGTTGAAATTTGGAACAATGTATTTATGGAGTTCTATAAGCATAAGGATGGACATTACACAAAATTAAATCAGCATAATGTTGATACTGGTTTGGGACTAGAAAGAATAACCTTTATTTTACAGGGAAAAGAAACACCATTTGATACTGAAATATTCAAACCAGTCATGGATAAACTCACTGAATTAGCAGCGAATGATATATTAGTAAGTAAGCGGATTGTTGCTGAACATATGAGAGCTAGTATCATGATTATTTCTGATGGTGGTAAACCTAGTAATGTTGATAGAGGTTATGTTTTAAGGAAATTAATTCGTAGGATGGTAAGACATATGAACAAATTGCAGATTAGTTTAGATGAATTATCATCATTATTAGAATTAAACATTAAAACATTAAGCGAATTATATCCAGCTTTAGAGGGCAATAAAGAGCTTATTATTACTACTGTGATAGATGAAAAAAACAAATTTATCCAAACATTAGAAAAGGGTAAAAGAGAATTTCATAAAGCAGTAGAAAAAGCTAGAAAAGAGGGCAATAGCAAAATAGATGGTTTGGTTGTATTCAAATTGTATGAAACATATGGATTTCCTCCTGAACTAACTAAAGAGCTTGCAGAAGAGGCTGGAATGATGGTTGACACAAAAGAATTTGATGTGCTTTTTAAACAACATCAAGAAAAATCAAGATCAGGAGTTGGTCAAAAGTTTAAAGGCGGTTTATCTGATGCATCTCCTGAAACGATAGCATATCATACTGCTACTCATCTTTTAAATGCTGCATTAAAAGTAATTGTGGGATCTGAAGTTAAACAAAAAGGTTCTAATATTACATCTGAAAGAATGCGGTTTGACTTCAAATGTAATCATAAATTAACCAACTTGGAAAAGCAACAAGTTGAAGATTTGGTTAACAAATGGATTCAAGAAGGTCTCAATGTTACAATGACAGAAATGTCTAAAGATGAAGCATTGAAATCAGGTGCAGAATGTGTGTTTATCGAAAAGTATCCTGATGTAGTAAAAGTATACGCTATAGGAGATGTTTCTAAAGAGATTTGTGGAGGACCTCATGTGAGTAATACAAGCGAATTAGGAACATTCATTATTCAGAAAGAAGAGGCATCTTCGGCTGGTGTAAGAAGGATAAAAGCTATCTTAAGAAAGGAATAATAAGATAATCTCCATCTTGGAAGAAGTTGATTAACGAAAAAAGGGCTGTAAAAAAGCTCAAAAGAAAAATGAGTGATGAATTTCACTCATTTTTCTTTTAAAAAGATGTCATAAACGTTAAATTTTACAGCACTTGTAGTCAAAATAATATTTGGACTATTTAAAGTTCTCTATCCCATTCTTTTTCTTCTTTTGCAATTTGCTTTTGAGGGTCAATACTAATATAAGTTTCTCTTTCAAAATCTCGTATAAGCTCTTTAGACTCTCCAAAATTAAATTTATTACAAATCCATTCGATAAATTTTTCAACAGTTATATAAAATCTATCAATTATATTTTGTAGCTTACCATTTTCTTTTTCTAACTTTCTATATTTATGCTTGTATTCATTTTCTAGTTCATCAACTCTATTATGCAAGGCTTGAGTATCAGCAATTATAGAATCTCGTTCTTTTTGAAATTTAGTAGCTTCATTTACAATTTTAGACTGTTTTGAAAGTTCCTTCTTTAGTGATTTGTTTTCAATAGCTAATTCTTTTATCATTTCTTCTTTAGGTTTTATAAAATCATTTAAAATTTTCTCATTTTTATTAAACATAAATTTTTTCAAATCTTTTATATCTGTATCCTTTGGAATATCATAGGTAATGCTTTCAACTAATTTTTTAGTATTTTCAAAATTTGTCAATTCTTTATATTCAGCTAAATTTACATGTTTTCTATTAGTTTCTTCTTTTGGTAATCCTCTTTCTAATTCAAAATTATGTGATACCATATATTCATAAAAAGCATTTTGGAGTTGTCTATAACTATCTTTTTCTTTCCAAAACTCACTACAAGCAAGTTTATCAATAGCTTTTCCTTTTTTATCAGTTGTATGAACTACTGGCAAAAAAATAAGGTGCATATGTGGACTTTCTTCGTCCATATGCACCTGTGCAGACATTATATATTTTTTTCCTAGATTTTTATATTCACTAACAAAATTATATGCTGTTTCAAAATATCGTTTTGTTTCTTTTTCTCCAATTCTATCAAAAAATTCTTTATCAGATGTTATTATATATTCGTAAGCAATATTACTAACAGTTTTTATTTGTCCTTTTAAATCATATTCTTTTTTCAGTCTATCAAATTCTTTTTCATAACTATAAATAGGCTCTTTTAAAGAATAGTTTAAATAAGTTTTTTCTTTGTCGATATTTTTATTTGAATAGTTGAAATTTTTTCTTTCATTATGCCTATATATTCCTTTAAGATTTTCTCTTTTGTATTTTACATTTCTTACAATAGCATAACTCATTTTTATATGAACCTCCTTCGATATATCTTTTTTAGCATTGCTTCACATTTCCTGTAAGAGCAAATACTGGCTGTGCGTTGAGGGGTTTTATAGTAATTTCTTTGAAGTATTGTAACACACTACAACACTTTTATATCCTACTGGCAAAAAGTGTTAGTGTGGCAGGGACACCCTACAACCCCAAAACATAAATTTTGCTAATCGCTAATTTATGTTTTAGCAAAAATTTGCTATCACAATTTTTTACATGTAGAGGTAAAATTTATTTTACCTCTACATAGAAAAAGCAATTCTGCTTTTTCTAATTCACTCCATTTTATATCGGTAAATAAACCAAGTTAATGAAGTGAATAAGGTGTTATATTCTTTTTGTAATAAAGTCGAATATAACTACTTTCTAAAGAGAATCTGCGTTAGCATTTTTGTTTTTATATGGAGCTTTCTTTATGAAATATCTTATGGGATAATTTTGTTACTTCTGTTTGTGAATTTTGTACTTTATACGAACAAAAGTAACAAAAAAGCCAGTTATTAAACTGACTTTTTCTTTCAATTATATTCTTAATAATTCAATACTATCAACAAAACCATTCCTGTAATACTTTTCACACCAATAATCAAAATAATCTATATAATTTTTATCAAGTAACTCAAGTTGTTGTTTTACATATTTTTGATTTTGGATTGGAACATTCTTTAAAATTTTTTCAGCTATATCATCATATTGTATAACATGTTTTGAATCTTCTTCATCAAGAATAGCTAGAATAGTTTCTTCTCTAAAATTAAGCCATTCTTTTAATAAATCATCTTTCACATTTCTTAAATTATTCATTTTCTATATCTCCTATACATATATTAATTCTTTTAAAACAATTTCTTCAGCTCTGTTTTTAATATTATTCATAGCTTGTACCCATTCCATTTGATTTGTTGCTTTTAATTCTTCATTTATTCCTTCTTCTTTGGCAAATTGATTTATTATAATAGTAATTCTATTACTTGCTTCTTCATTAATATTTGCAAGATAATCTTGAAGATTACCATTAATCATTAATTCGGTATATAAACCTTTTTTATGTTGTCTTATAAACTCTAGCCTTAAATGTCCGTATATTCCAATATAATATCTATTAGGTTTATATTTTTTTATAGTCAAATCTGGAATTAGATAATCTCCTTCTTTGTGATAGGTTATATTATTTTTCATAATTTTTAATCTCCTTTCGTTCAATTACAATATAAAGATTCGAGTTCCTCAGCGGTGTATGTTCTTTGCTCATAATTCCATCCGCTTTTTTCTGGGAATCTCTTTTTACTATAATTATTTTTATTATATTTATTATTACTACATCGTACATTCTCCGATTCTAGAATCGTATTTTCTCCGTTTCTTGAATCGGACATTATACGATTCATAGTTTTTTCAATGCTTTGGTGGACTATTTTTCCAACATATATAATATTATGCTTTTTAAATCCACTTCTAATTTCATATATAAGTTTAGCTTCTTCAAGCTTTTTAAATGCTTTTGATACAGGTTTATCAGAAAGCTTTAACTTTTGTTGAGCTTCTTTTCTTGAGTAAATAAGATATATATTTCCATCTTTATCAACCCATTTATTTTTCATAGATACAGATAATCTATCTAGCAATAATCCATATAATAGAATACTATTGGAATCAAGATTTTTATATATAGGATTTACTAGTAATTCTTTTGGGATTTGATAAAAGACATTTTCTAAAACCTCATTTACTTTATAAGGCATAAAATCCATAACAATAGTTTTCCTTTCCTAAAATATTTTTGCGGAATAGGACTTTTTGTTAATATATAAAGGAAAACTAACTTTGCGGAATTTTTTTGTTCCGCAAAGATGTTAAAAAATGTGTTGCTGAATTTTTTGCGGAATAAAATATTCAAATTTTTCGGCATTTTTTAGAATTTTTCAAAGATATAAAAAATATGCTATTCTCTAATTCTCTTAGAAAATAGCATATTTTAATGTTTTTGAATTTTTATAAATTCTCTCGACTTTTGCACAAATTTGCAAAAAATATGGTCGACGGAGAAGAAGAACAATTTGGAGAAAGTAATTATAAATGGGTATGTGACCCTGTTGATGGGACAGCAATGTATGCGAGACATATTCCTGTTGCCGTGTTTTCACTTGCTTTAGTAATTGATGGAAAACCTATAGTAGGAGTTGTTTATGATCCTTTTACAGATAGTTTATATACAGCCATAAAAGGAGAAGGGGCATATAAAAATAATGAGAAAATATCAGTAAATAATTATGTTTTAGATGATATTAGAACAGTTTGTCATTGTGATATGTGGTCTAAAGCAAAATATAATGTTTGTAAAGTATTTGAAGAATTAAGAAAGAAAACCAGGTTGAATGATATTGGAAGTATTACAAGAGCTAGTTGTTGTGTAGCAACTGGAGATTATAGCTTAACAATTTTTACAGGAATAGAACATAAACATTGTGATATTGCTGCTGTAAAAGTCATTGTTGAAGAAGCAGGGGGAAAAGTAACTGATTTATTTGGAAATGAACAAAGATATGATCAAAGCATAAAAGGAGCTCTAATAAGTAATGGGGTAGTGCATGATGAAGTTGTAAATGTAATTAAAAATTATATTATTGAGGAGTAAAGAATGGATAAATATATAATTGTAACAACGTTTTGCAATAAAGAAAGTATTGCAAATCAAATAATAAAAACAGTATTGGAAAATAAACTTGCAGCAGGTAGTCAGATTTCAAAAGTTCATTCTAAATATTGGTGGAATAATAAATTAGAAGAATGTGATGAATATAAATTAGAATTTAGAACAAAAGAAAATCTTTTGGATGAGATAAAAGATGAAATAAATAAAATAAATGATTATGAAGTTGCCGAAATATCATTTTATGAAATAAAAAGTTTAAGCCAAGAATTTCTAAATTGGATAGATAAAAATATAAAATAGTATTTAATATCAATATGTTTTAGATACGTTTTTAAATACGTTCTGCTAGTAGTGTCAGGTGTATTTGAGCACTATCAAGTGCAAAAATATGCAAAAAAATGGGTGAAAATGCTCAGTAGTGTAATAGAATATAGCCAGAATAAAAACCATGTGGAAGTGGTAAGAAATACAAAAACTGCTGTGGTAAAAATTAATATATTAAATATAGTAAAAATAGCATTTTGACATCGAAGAATAAGATTTTGAATGTTAAAATATAAAAAGCCGTATTATAATAAAAACGGCTTTTTATATTTTTTTAGAATCATGCAAAGCAAAAATTCCATTATTCTGTTGTAGACATATTCCCATCAATGACTTTTTGAGTACCATTATCTGCACTTCTTTCAGGATGCAGAATAATACTCTCCATTGGATCCGAACCTTCGGTTGGAATTTTAAAAATATTGTCAAATATCTAACTTGTTCCTTTGAGATAATTCATTTATGATAATACAAGATTATAAATAATTTTATCATTTTCCTATAAAAAAAATATAATTTCTGATATAATTTCTTTGAAAAGTCAAAATAGAAATTTTACGGAGGAAAATTATGAGTACTATAAAAGAAAAATACCTAAATGATTTATTAAAAAACAATGAAGGAATAAAAATATTAAATAAAAAGTTTTCGACTATAATTACAGATAAAGATTTTTATAAATATGGACTTTTAACACAAATAATTCAGACATTAATAAAAAATGGATATACTCAAACAATATTTGATAACTTTAATTTAATATTATCTTCATCATTAACAGATGAAACCTTTGATATATTATTACTAATTAAAAGTATACCGAATAGTAATCAGTTATTTTTTAATAATATAGAAGAGATATATTTAAAGCTAGAAGGTGAAGAAATATTAGAATTCATTGAGTTATTAGATAAATCTAAACAAGACGAAATTTTCAAAAGAAATGAATTTTCGTATAATTTATACAAAGAGGGCTTTATTAGGGAATCAACACTTGGAAATATTATAAAGGGTGATTTATCTATATTTATTGAAGAGCTAATAAAAGAAGTTTCAGAAGGAAAGAAATTAGAAAGCTTAGAAGCAGGTACATATAATGATGCAATATTAACAAATGATTATGTAATAAAACTAGGGGAAACAAGAGACAAATTTGAAATTCCATATCATCCTAACATTTTACAACCATTATTGCGAGAAAGAATAAAAGATAAAAATGGAAAAGATATATTAATAGTAGAAGTTCAAAACAAAGTAGATACAAAGAACATTACTGATTTACAAAGAAAAGAGCTTATTAAAAAATTATCAAAAGCCCAAATTACTTGCAGAGATATTTTATATGGAAATATTGGAATATTATTAAAACCTAATCAAAGAGCACTATTCAATGGAGTAGGTGGAATACAAGATTATGATGATATAAAAGAAGAAACCTTACAACCAGGAGAACCAGTAATATTTGATACTGATATGATTGAAAAAAATGATGAAAATAACGAACCTGAAAAATAATTTAGTATTGAATTTAATTTTATCCTATGATACACTAAAAAAGCATAAGAAAGGATGTGTTTAAATGATTGAGTTAGAAGAAAATGCTAGAGCATTACAAACAATAAAATCTAAACTGGAAAGTATAGGTGAATCTCTTTGACATACCAAAATTAGAACAAGATTTAAAAACATTAGAAAGTAAAACTCTTGAAGACGGATTTTGGAATGATAGTAAAAAGTCAGGTAAAGTATTACAAGAAATTAAAGTAATAAAAAATAAAAAAGACAAATATTTGAAACTTGAATCAGAGCTATCTAATTTGGAAGAAATGAACGAATTATTACAATTAGAAGATGATGAAGCTCTTGTAAAGGAATTATTAAAAAATACATCAAATATTCAAAAAGAGATTGAAAATTTAGAAATTGAAACATTACTTTCTGGAAAATATGATATAAATAATGCAATAGTCACAATTCACCCTGGTGCAGGAGGAACTGAGTCTCAGGACTGGGCTGAAATGTTATATAGAATGTATACAAGATGGGCAAATGCTAATAACTATTCTGTTAAAGAGCTTGATTATTTGGATGGTGACGAAGCAGGCCTTAAAAGTGTTACTTTTTTAATTTCGGGTGATTATGCATATGGATATATGAAATGTGAAAAAGGAGTACACAGACTTGTTAGAATATCTCCATTTGATGCAGGTGGAAGAAGACATACTTCATTTGCTTCTGTAGAAGTATTGCCAGAAATAACTGAAGATATTGAAATTGATATAAATCCAGATGATTTAAGAATAGATACATATAGAGCATCTGGAGCAGGAGGTCAGCATATAAACAAAACTTCATCTGCAGTAAGAATAACACATATTCCGACAAATACAGTTGTAGCATGCCAAACAGAAAGGTCTCAAATTCAAAACAGAGAAACAGCAATGAAAATGTTAAAATCAAAATTATTAAATCTAAAAGAGCAAGAGCAAAAAGAAAAAATTGAAGACTTAAAAGGTGAGCAAAAAGATATAGCATGGGGAAGTCAAATACGTTCATATGTTTTTTGTCCATATACATTGGTAAAAGACCATAGAACTAATTATGAAGTTGGAAATGTTCAAGCTGTTATGGATGGTGATTTAAACGAATTTATGAAAAGTTATCTGAAATCACTTCAAAATGAAAAATAAACGAAGGAGAAATATTATGAAACTTAAAGAATTATATTTAGAAAATAAAGAGCACAGATATAATACTATAACTAGAGTAAAAAAGGAAAATATCACATTGGAGATGAATCCAGTAAAAAAAATACAAGATAACTGGATTATTTTATTAGGAATACTAGTAGTAATAATAGGATTTTTATTAATAAACTTTAATTCAAAAGTTTTGGGAATTTCATTAGTATTAATTGCATTTCTTGTATGTGTTTTTATATTTGGAAATAAAGCTACAATAAAGTGTGATAAAAATACATTAGATATAAAACAAGGCTTTCAACATAATAAAATACCATATGCCAATCTAAAAAGTGTATTTATAGGAAGAGCAACGGAGCTATTTTTAGTTGTGCCAATGTACAGCTATAACATTATAATACGATATGAAGATAATTTTTCTTTACTTCGTGAATTAGAATTTTCATTAATGTGTGCTGATGAAGAAGATGTAAAAAATTTCATTTCTAATTTTGAAATTGATAAAAAAATTAATCCTAAATTTATAACTTTTGAAAAAAGAAAATTCTGGGGAAAACTAATAACATCAATTATTGCAGCAATTATAATGATTGCAATAATTATGTATATTTTTAGGGACGTTAATTGGAGTAATTTAATATAATATAGTATAGTCTACATAATAATGTAGACTAAATTTTTTATATAGAGGGTGCTTATTATGAATACTATAGTTTTAAAATTTGGAGGCACTTCTGTAGCAGACAACGAAAAATTAAATTTAGTTGCCAATAAAATAACCACACTATATGATGAAGGACATAATGTAGTTGTTGTGGTTTCAGCACAAGGCAAAAAAACAGACCAATTATTAAATGAAGCTTGTGAATTAGACAAAACACCAAATTCAAGAGAATTAGATGTTTTATTAAGTAGTGGTGAACAAGTTTCAATTTCAAAATTAAGTATTTTATTAAATCAATTAGGATATAAATCTATATCTTTAACAGGATGGCAAGCTGGAATATTTACAAATAATACAAATCAAAATGCTATAATAGAGCATATTGATACAAGTAGAATAACTAAAGAATTATCTTTAGGAAAAATAGTAATAATAGCAGGATTCCAAGGCATTAATTCAAATTCAGATATAACGACTCTTGGTAGAGGAGGCTCAGACACAACAGCAATTTCTGTTGCAGCAGCATTAAATGCACGTGAATGCTATATTTACTCAGATGTAGAAGGTGTATTTACATCAGATCCCAAAAAAGTAGCAGAAGCAAGAAAATTAAAAGAAGTATCATATGATGAAATGCTAGATATATCAAATGAAGGTGCTAAGGTATTACACAACAGATGTGTAGAAATTGGAAAAAAATTCAACATACCAATTATTGCAAAATCAACATTTAAAGAAGATGAAGGAACAATAGTAAACAATAAAATCGAATCACAAACAGTAAAAAGCTTAGTAAAAAACGACAATTTAATTATATTAAAAATAAAATCAGATTGCATAAATTATATGTCAACATATAATCTTTTTATAAAAAATGAAATAATACCAATAGAATTTATACACGAAGCTACAGGAATAAAGGGATTATTCAATTCAAGTGATTCAAATAAAATAAATAACTTAATAAATACTAATTTAAAAGAATATGAAATTTTAATATATAACATTTCTAGAATATCAATAATAGGATATGGAATATCAAATGACACTCAAATAATAAAACAAATAACAGATATACTTAATACAACCAACCACTACAACATACAAAAAATAGACATTAACAACGGAAAAATTCGTATTACATTCAAAACAACTGTACCAAATTCAATATTAGAAACACTCCACTCAAAACTTGTAGGCAGGGCAAAAAGTTGATTTTTTAATCATTGTTAATTAATCATAAAATTTTCAATAATATTTTTTCAAAAGTTAATATACTATATTAATACTATAAAAGAAAAAATAAAAGTTGTTCCAAATAAATTTATGGAACAGCTCTTTTTTTCTTTACGCTTCTCTTATTTAATAACATCATTTAATCAACGATATGCAAATTAAATTTTAAGTACTAAAAAAATAATTAATGAATATAGTTTACAAAGGAGAGTGGAAAAGCTATGAGTATTGAGGATAGAAAAAACACAACACAAAAATCGAATATAATTCAAAACTTAATATTAGAAAGCAGAGAAAAATTAAACATTTCTGGAGCACTAGATGTTCTTTCTTTTGATGACCAAATTGTAATATTAGAAACACATTTAGGGTTATTAACTGTAAAAGGTGAAGATTTAAGAATTAGTAAACTAAATATTGACTCTGAAGAAGTTATTGTAGATGGAAATATATCAAGTTTATGCTATAGTGATAAAGGTTTTGAAAAAAAAGAAAATAGTTTCCTAGGAAAGATTTTCAAATAAAAGAAAGGTAATAAGCTAGTGAATGCTCTACTACTAAGTCAATTTAATACAGTTTTTATATTTTGCTTAACAGGATTAGGTATAGGTTTATTATTTGATTTTTTTAGAATTCAACGTAAAGTGTTAAGAACGTGTGATATAATTACATATATTCAAGATATCTTATTTTGGATATTTTCAGGAATTCTTATTATATTTGTTATTATGAAATATACCAATGGTGAAATAAGAATATATATGATTTTAGGAATGCTTATAGGAATAATTTTATATTTTCTTATTTTTAGCAAGTACATAATGAAAATATTTGTTACTATTTTGGGCTTTTTACTAAATATAATAAGAAAACTATTACTTCCAATAAAAAAAATTAATAAAATAATTAAAAAAAGCTGGAAAAACAAGAATAATATGTTATAATATAGGCATAAAAAAATTGTAATGGAGATTTTACGTATGAAAAAGAAATTAAGAATAAATAGATTTATAATAATAGCTGTTTTAATATATTTTATATATACACTAGTTTCTCAACAACAAACGTTAAATTCATACAAACAAGAAGCTTCAACATATAGCAATCAAATTGAAGAAGCAAACGACAAAAATGAAGAGCTTAAAAATGTAAAAAATAATATCAATTCAACAGAATATATTGAAAATATGGCAAGAGAAAAACTTGGAATGTACTTACCAAATGAAAGAGTATATATTGATATTACTAATTAAAACAGAGGCAAATTAACTGCCTCTCTCTTTCACCTTATGTTCATATAAGGATTAAATTTTATCTTAAAATATATCATAAAATCAATATTTATTTCTCATTAAAATTTCCAAAAAATATATAATTAGGGGGCAAAACTATGAATTTTGAAAAATGCACTTTAGTAGAATTAAGACAACTTGCAAAAGAAAAAGGTATTAAAAATGTATCTAAATTAAAAAAGGACGAGCTAATTACAATTCTTTCAGACAATAAAAATGAAACAGAAACTGTAAAAAATGCGGATAAGGTAGAAGCTCAATCAGTTCAACTAAATACTGAAAATAAAGCAGAAAAAGTAGAATCAGAATACAATAACAACCACGGTGGATACAAAGTTACAAACGCAGATGACCAAATAATAGAAGGTATTTTGGAAGTTTTACCAGATGGCTATGGTTTCTTAAGAGGAGAAAACTACCTATCTACACCAAAAGACGTATATGTATCACCAGTTCAAATAAGAAGATTTAAATTAGATAAAGGTGATAAAGTAAAAGGAATAGCAAGACAACCAAAAGAAGGCGAAAAATTTCCAGCATTAATATATGTAGGAGAAGTAAATGGCGAGGCTCCAGAAATGGCCTATAGACGTGTTAAATTTGATGACCTAACACCAATATATCCTACTGACAAATTAAAGTTAGAAACAAAGCCAACAGAATATGCCACACGTTTAATTGATCTTATTTCACCAGTTGGAAAAGGTCAAAGAGGAATGATTGTTGCTCCTCCAAAAGTTGGAAAAACAACTTTATTAAAGAAAATAGCTAACAGTATATCATACAATAATCCTGAAGTTGAATTAATTGTATTATTAATAGATGAGCGTCCAGAAGAAGTTACTGATATGAAACGTTCAATAAAAGGCGAAGTTATATATTCAACATTTGATGAATTACCAGAACATCATGTAAAAGTTGCTGAAATGGTTCTTGAAAGAGGAAAAAGATTAGTTGAGCAAAAGAAAGATGTTGTAATATTATTAGATAGTATAACAAGACTTGCAAGAGCATACAACTTAGTTATACCTTCATCAGGAAGAACACTATCAGGAGGATTTGATCCAGCAGCATTACATAAACCCAAAAAATTCTTCGGAGCAGCACGTAATATTGAGCACGGAGGAAGTCTTACAATACTTGCAACTTCATTAGTAGAAACAGGAAGTAGAATGGACGAGGTTATATTTGAAGAGTTCAAAGGAACAGGTAATATGGAAGTAGTACTAGACAGAAAACTATCAGAAAAACGAATCTTCCCAGCTATAGACATCAATAAATCTGGAACAAGAAGAGAAGACTTACTATTAACCAAAAAAGAATTAGAAACAGTATATGCTTTAAGAAAAGCCCTAAACGCTTTACCAACTGCAGAAGTAACAGAACAAGTACTATCACAAATGGTTCAAACTAAAAATAATGATGAATTTGTTGAAAAAATGGATTCATATTTAAGAAGATTTAAATAAAAAAATGAGTAGATATACTATCTGCTCATTTTTTTGTTGTCAATGGGGACGGTTCTTTTTGACAACTTTGTTTATTAATTAAAAAAAATTCCGCTTCTATATATAAAACAAGTATCCTATTGCTAAAATTAATCATAAAATGAAAAAATAACCATATAAATCACACATACAAACAGTTGTTTTGCAATATAAAAAGTGCTATAATATAACTATAGTTTAATAATTATCTGGAGGTGAAACAATGCAAGATTATTATATATCCATAGATTTAAAAAGCTTCTATGCTTCTGTAGAATGTATAGAGCGTGGATTAGATCCTTTGAAAACCAACTTAGTAGTAGCCGATAATACCAGAACCGAAAAAACGATATGTCTTGCAGTAAGTCCTTCATTAAAATCATATGGAATACCTGGAAGAGCACGATTATTCGAAGTAATTCAAAAGGTTAAAGAAGTAAATTCAGAAAGAAAATATACGGTATTAGGACATAAATTTACTGGTAAATCTTATAATGATGATGAATTAAAAGCTCATAAGGATTATGAATTAGATTATATAATAGCTCCTCCTAGAATGAACAAATATATGAAATATAGTATAGACATATATAATATATATTTAAAATACTTTTCTCCTGATGATATATGTGTATATTCAATAGACGAAGTTTTTATAGATGTTACTAAATACTTGCCAACATACAAGATGAAACCAAGTGATTTAGCAACTAAGGTTATACATGATGTATATAAACAAACAGGAATAACAGCTACTTGTGGTGTAGGCACTAATCTATATTTAGCAAAAGTAGCAATGGATATAGCTGCTAAACATGTAAAGCCTAATAAGTTTGGTGTTAGAATAGCTTGTTTAGACGAACAAATGTACAAACAGCAATTATGGAGTCATAGACCTATTACTGATTTCTGGAGAGTTGGAAAAGGAATTGCTAAAAAATTGGAGCAAAATCATATGTATACTATGGGGGATATAGCAAGATGCTCTATTAATAATGAAGACAAATTATTTAAGCTATTTGGTATTAATGCAGAGCTATTAATAGATCATGCATGGGGATATGAACCTTGTACTATAGAAAGTATAAAATCATATATTCCTACCACAAATAGTTTAAATTCAGGACAAGTATTACACTGTCCTTATAATTATGAAAAAACGAAAATAATAGTTAAAGAAATGACAGAATTATTAGCATTAGATTTAGTAGATAAACATTTAGTTACAAATCAATTAGTATTAACTATTGGATATGATGTAGATAATTTAAAAGATTCTTATATTGAATATAATGGAGAAGTTACAATAGATAGATATGGTAGAAATATTCCTAAACATGCTCATGGAACTCAAAATTTAGATCATTATACTTCTTCAAGTAAAATTATTGGAGAAGCGGTTATAAAGTTATTTGAAAGGATTATAAATAAAAAATTGCTTACAAGAAGAATTTATATTTCGGCTAATAATTTAATAAGCGAAGCAGAAGCGGAAATAAAAGAAAAACAATCTTATGAACAAATAGATTTATTTACAGATTATTCAGAAGTACAGAAAAAGAGAGAAAAAGAGCATAAAGAGCACGAATTACAAAAATCGATTTTGAATATAAAAAAGAAATATGGAAAAAATGCGATTTTAAAAGGAATGAACTTTCAAGAAGGAGCAACAACAATCGACAGAAATTCACAGGTAGGAGGTCATAAAGGATAATGGATGATTATAGTGATATTATAAATTTATCAAGACCAGTTTCAAAAAGACCACGAATGTCTTTAGAGCAAAGGTCAGCACAATTTGCTCCATTTGCGGCACTAACAGGCTATAAAGGTCAAGTTAAAGAAACAGCTAGATTAACTAATAAAAAAATTGAAATTAATGAAGAATTAAAAGAAATTTTAAACCAAAAAATTCAATTAATTCAGAAGAAAATAAAAGAGCAACCCAAAATAGAAATAACATATTTTATACCAGATTCAAAAAAAGATGGTGGAAGATATGAAACCATATGTAATACTATACAAAAAATAGATATGTATACAAATGAATTTGTTATGATAGATGGCACGAGAATCGACATAGACGATATAATTGATATTCAAGGTAACCTAAAAAAATAAGTTTTTAGCCTGCCTGGTGTATATTTTTGAAATTATAAAATTGTATAAATTAGAAATAATTTGTAATAATAAATTGCTGTATATATAAATAAAAACTACATATATATAAATTATACATGTTTTTAAAATATGTATAATTTTTTCACTTTTTTATACATATTTATTGAAAATATATAATTTCTATGATATTTTATATATATGGAGGTGTAAAAAATGAAATTAGAAATGTTACCATATAGAAATGTTGATTTAAAAACGAAGAAAATTTTGGAACAATTAACAATTTCATCAAGAGCATTAGCTGAACTTAAAGGATATGCAAATACAATACCAAATATGCATATTTTAATAAATGCAGTTACAATAAATGAGGCTAAAGATAGTAGCGCAATAGAAAACATAGTAACTACACATGATGATATTTATAAAGTATTAACTGAAAGTGGTTATAAAGAAGAAAACGCCAAAGAAGTTGTAGACTATAGAAATGCAATATGGACTGGTTATGAACAAATAAAAAAAGATGGTTATTTAAATACAAACACAATTGTAAAAATTCAAGGAACAATAGAGCATAACCATGCAGGGATAAGAAAATTACCTGGAACTGAATTAAAAAATTCTATTACTGGAGAAACTATTTATACTCCACCACAAAATGAAAAGGAAATAAGGGATTATCTAAAGAATTTAGAAGATTTTATAAATTGTATAGATGATGATATAGACCCTTTAATTAAAGTATGCTTAATACACTATCAATTTGAAAGTATACATCCTTTCTATGATGGAAATGGTAGAACAGGAAGAATATTAAATATTTTATACTTAGTATTAAATAACCTTATAGACAGTCCTATTCTTTATTTAAGTAAATATATAAATGAAACTAAACAAGAATATTATAAATTATTTAAAGATGTAAGAGAAAGCGGAAATTTTGAAGATTGGATTTTATATATTTTAAAAGGTGTTGAAATTACTTCCAAGAATACATTTAAATTGATTGAAAAGATACAAAATGAGATGAAGTCATATAAAGAAGAATTTAAAGCTAAACTTCCTAAAATATACTCTAAAGAGCTACTAGAAAGTTTATTCTACGAGGTATATACAAAAATCGCCTATGTAGAAAAAGCATGTTCTGTTACAAGACTTACAGCTACTTCGTATTTAAATCAACTTGAAGAAATAGGATTGTTGGAATCTGAAAAAATTGGTAGAGAAAAAATTTATAAAAATGTACGATTAATTAAATTGCTGTCTGAAAGCTAGTAATATACAATCATTTTTTCATATAAATAAGTTTGGGATGAGCTCTGAAATTCTTTTATATTTGAGGTGAGCAATGTCTTAATTGACATTTCAAATCTTGACCATTTTTATTATGTTATGATAATATAGTTGACAGAAATTGCTGAATATTTCATTTTAAATATAGGAGGAACTTTTATGAGAGAAATTAAATTAGATGAATGGGAAAGAAATAAAACTTTTAAATGGTTCAAAAGTTTTTCAAATAGTACATATAGTATGAATGTAAAAATGGATGTAACTACTTTATTAAAACATACGAAGGAGCATAAAGAATCTTTTTTTATAAATTTACTATACATTGTAGTAAATGGATTAAATTCAATAAAAGAAATGAGAATGAGATTAGAAAACAATAATCCGGTTATATATGATGAAATAAATCCTGCCTTTACTGTCATGACTGAATCTGGTACATTTGAAAATGTAAGATTTAAAAATTGTACAGATTATAAAACTTTTTATAAAACAGCATCTGAACATATTGAAAATGCAAAGAAACAAAAACATATAAAAAATGAAAAATATAATCCTGAAAATTGTTATAACGAATATTATATAACTTGTGTACCATGGGTTGACTTTACTCAATTTACTCATCCAATACCAGATGATATATCCTCACAATGTGTACCGAGAATTTGTTGGGGTAAATATATAGAAAAAAACGAAAAATATGAATTAACATTAAATATAACTGTAAGCCATATTTTTGTAGACGGCTTTCCACTTGCACAAACATTTAATAAAATACAAGAATTATTAAATAATGCAGATGAAATATTGAAATAAATATGTATGTAAATGAAAGTAGAATTATATAGTAATATGTAAAAAATGGAAGAGATAAGTAAAAGTGAAAGTATAATACTTTTCCTAAGCAGTTTGCTATATTTGATATTTGTCAACAATATTTATAGAATTTTAATAAAAAAAGGAGAAGATAGTATGATTGATACAGCATTACAACTTATAGGTGGTGGTTTGATTTCTATATCATCGATATTTTTATTATTTAACATAAAGAAATATAAAAACTTTGAAAAAAGAGATGATGTAAAATTTTATAAAGGAATAATAGAAAGTGTTGAAACAGATGGAGGATTAACTTGTAATGTCAGACTAGACGAAACAGGTGAATTAATAAAAATTTACAATATGGATTCTATCGTTGTAATGGAGTATTCATCTGATTCTGATAGAATTACTAATAATTACGATACACTAATAGGTAGAAAAATAAAAATATCAAAAGATGCAAATGGAAAGATAGCATATGATATAGCATACAAGAAAAAAATTCGTATTAGTCTTTTGTATCTAATAATAGGAGTGACACTTTTTTTAGTTAGTTTGATGCAATAGTTTTTTGTTGGAAAAATTAACATTTATAAGGTTAATAAACGTATTTTACAAATATAAAGTATTTGTTGATGGAAGTTTGAATGTAAAAATAATAAAAAAATAAATTTGTAAAAAGGGAGTTTGAAGAACATGTTAGAAAAATATATATACATATTTGATGCGATAGTTTTTATAACAGGAATTTGTTCGGTTTTTATTAATTTAAAAAGGGATAAGTCTATGCTTAGTACTGTTGCATCAATTTCAATAGGTTTTTTGGGAGTTTTAATAGCTCATATTTCTAGAATTTTAGATGACAAGTTTGCAATTATCATATTGACGATAATTGAGTTTATAGAAATTTTGTTGTTGTTTAAAAAGAAAAATTGGAAAGCATTTATTAAATCAATTTGTACAACAATACTAATTGTAATTTCAATTTCATATGCAAATCAACATGAATTACAGGGTCTATTTAATTATAGTTTGGATAATCAAGGGAATACAGCAATAATTAATGGATTTAGTCAAGAATACAACGAATCAAGTCTAGAAATTCCCAAATATATAGTAAAGGGATTAAGATTTTATAAGGTAACCTCAATAGGTGAAAAAGCATTTTACGGATGTGAAGAATTATGGCAGGTGAAATTACCTAATAGTATAACCAATATTGGAAATTATGCTTTTGGTAATTGTAAAATGTTACATCATTTAAATATTCCTAATGATTTGCAAACTCTTGGAGCGAGAGCTTTTTTCAATACAAGCTTAAAGGATGAGATAAACTTAGAAAATACAAAGTTGAAACATGATATAAATTTATATGATTATTTAAATAATTATATAATAAGAGATTACAGAAATGCTAATTTTGACAATAATATACAATATTATGGTTTCAATGAAGGATTATGTTTAACCAAAATGGGCTTTATTGATAAAACAGGAAAAATAGTAATTGATAATACTAATTATACTCTTGTTAGAAATTTTTCTGAAGGATTAGCTCCTGCATATAAAGATGAAAAATATGGATTTATTGATGTAAATGGAAATGTAGTAATAGATTTTAAATATGACAAAGTATATGATTTTTCAGAGGGATTAGCATGTGTGGAAAAAGATGGAAATTTTGGCTATATCAATAAAAAAGGAGAAACAATAATAGATTTTCAATATAGTGATCCATCAATAAGATTTAGTAATGTTATTTATGGCAAAAATATCAGTTCGTTTATTAATGGAATCGCATGTGTTAAAAAAGATGGAAAATTCGGATATATAGACAACACAGGAAAGTTACTGATAGATTTTACATTTGATTATGGTTGGCCTTTTTACAATGAATTGGCACTTACTAGCAATGGCTATATAGATAGAAATGGGAATGTGGTTATAGATATAACAAAATATGATGTGGCCAATAGTTTTTCAAATAACTTAGCTAAAATTGGAAAAAGAGATGAAAGCAGATCATTTGAATTTTATGATTATGGATATATAGATTTAAGCGGAAATATTACAATAGATTTAAAATACGAGAGCGCCTCTAGCTTTTCTGAAGGATTAGCTCCTGTAATGAAGGATGGAAACTGGGGATATATAGATAGCAAAGGAGATACAATTATAAACTTTGAATATAAAGATGCTAATAATTTTTCAGAAGATCTAGCTTCTGTGTGCAAAAATGGAAAATATGGATATATTAATAAAAAAGGAGAAGTTGTAATAGATTTTCAGTATGATGACAATGACGTTTTCGAATTTTCAGAAGGATTAGCGTTAGTAAAGAAAGATGAGAAGTATCAATTTATAAATAAAATTGGAGAAACAGTAATTGATAAGATTGAAGTTAATGAATTAATATTTTCAGATTAAGAGGAAATTTACGAATGTAATAGATAGCTTTTATATAATCTCTAGTTCATATGGTGTATATTTTTAAAATCATAAAATTGAAGAAATCTTACAGCTACTTCGTATTTAAATCAACTTGAAGAAATTGACATTGGGTATAAAAGTTGAAGGGGAGTTATCTATGTATATAGTAATTCGTTGGCTTATTATTTTTTTACTAATTGCAATTTGGTTTGCAGTTGGCATTAAAATTTGCAGTTCAAATTCAAGTGTGAAAAAAACAAAACTGGTAAATACAAGAGAGCGAAAGAGAATTGAAAATGATCCCGATTATGGAGGAGAGGATTGTCATTAAATCCAAAAAGAGTACTTACTTATTGTAGGTACTTTTTTTAATTCATAATACAATTTGCTGAAAACGAGAATAAATTTTAAGACGTTTTTATAAAAAATACATATAACTTGTTGATTTATAATTTCTTGTAATTTCTTGTATTTTGACGAATTTGAGAAGTAGAGGAGTAAAATGGCAATTTTTAATATAACGATTATTTTTTATTAAAAATAAAATTTATAAAATAATTTTTTTTTTAAATAAATAAGTTTGGAAAAGAAAAAATAAAATTGTATTATGAATTAAATTGGAAAAGAAAATATAATATAGAAAATATAATTAGCAAAAAATCAAATAATAAATATAAATTAAGATAAAAAATAATTAATGACAATAAGATATACATATATAATAAAGGTAGAAGATAGGTACAAAAATTTCTAACATTATCGATATAGAGTATATCAAAAAACCGAAATATAACTTTGCGCAAAATCAAAGTTTTGCGCAATAAGGTGTAGGAGTAAAATATATAGGCATACCATTTAATGCCTTACAACCACTTTACTTACAACCCTCTTATAGCTTGCTATCAAATATCGTTTGACTAATGTTATTACTTTATATATTTAATATTGTAATAATGTTAGTCTTGTCCCAGATTTTTTATCTTATTTCAATTCATAATTGAATCTTAACTGATTTTATAATTTATCCTTTATAATTTTATATTCAAATTATTTTTTATATTAAAATTTTACAAAAATCTCTAAAATCTTCAAATCGCTATATTTGCCGTATTTTTACAACAACAAACTATATGTCTTTAAAATAAAAACACCTTAAAATCGATTCTCGTGCGTCGCTTTTTTGACCATTTTTTGCATATTTTAGAAATACCTGATTTATCAATATTTCACTAGCTTTATATAATATTTCTTATAAATTATATATTTAGGTTTTAAATTTTAAACATATAACTTGTTTGACTTTTTGCATTTTCATAAATAAAGCAATTAGTTCATCACGACTTGAAATTTTCATATTATAAAACGAATTATCTATTAGTTTTTCTTCAACAGTATTTAAAACTGAATTATCTAAAATTTGCTCTTTAGGTACAAGTATTCTTCCTTCTGAATCTTCTTCGATAATTGAATATCTATTAGTACTTCCAATAATTATATGACCTAAAAAACCTTCAACATTTGCAGCAAAGTTTTTCGTAACTTCCATATCTTCTTTAGAAGCTTTTGCTATTCCAGAAGGATGATTATGTGCTAAATAATAGCCATCTGCATTTAATCTTTTCATTCTATTTGTCATTTTTTCATAACTTCTAATTGAATCTCCAGTCTTTTCATTAAATATAAATACTCCGTCTGGAATTTTACTTGTCATAGCTTCTTGACCAACAATTTTATTATCTCTCATATAAAATTTTCTAATTTGTTATATATAATTTTAATATTTTTATCCAAAATAAGCTCCTTTCTAGTCATTGTAAGGAAGTATATTTCTTTCCATGTAACTCTTGTATAAATCTTCAGAATTGTAATAGCTTTTTTCTTGAGAATAATACTCATTGTTGGGATCAGAATACTTCTTCATTGTTTCTTTTTGAATTCTTTTTATTTTTTGTTCCTCCTGGATTTCTTTCCAATTTTCAAGTTCAAGTTCTTGTAATTCAAGCTGTAATCCTACTGATTCATTTTTGTATTTCCTTATTTCTAACTTTTTCTTTTTATATTTAAGCTCAAGCTCATCTAATTCCTTATTTGCTTTAGCTATTTTGATATTTAATTTTCCTATTTGTTCTGTAAGCTCCTCTCTTTGCAAATGTATCACTTCCTTTCGTTTTAAGCACAAAAAAAGAAGCTGATATTTTAATCAACTTCTAATATATTTAATATTTTAATCATAACTATAACTTGTAATTTGTCTTTTTTATTTTCTTTAATATTTTCTTTACAATACTCTTTTATTCTATTTATTTTATTTTCACTCAAATTTGTACTCCCTTTAATATAATGTAATTTTATATTTTGTTTGTAATTATAATATGTTACATATATTTTTGATTTATATGATTTTAATTTATTTTAAGCCTATAATATAGTTGTTTATTTTTTCAGATTGTTCCTGAATATCTGCAATGTATTTATCAAATATATCTGTTCTTATATTACATTTAGACTTTTTTTCTAAAATTTTTCTTAATAGTTCAAATGAGTCTATGATATGATGCCTAAATTCATAACTATCTTCTATTCTATTAAACTCTAATGATTCTATAATCGCAAAAGATTTATCAAATGCATCTAATATTTCGTTCAAGAGTTCTTGGCTTATTTGAGAGTTGTTACTTTTGTAGTAAATGCTTAAATACATTCTATATTTTGAATATACTTCATCAAAGTTTAGACTAATATTTTCTTTGTCTAAAATAACTTTGGCAATATGAATGTAAAATGCTTTTATAAAAACATAAGTTAATGTTTTATCAATGTTTTGGTTTTCATTAAATTCCTCTAATATGTTATAAATACTATCTTCACTTAAGTCAAATAGCTCACTTGCAAAATCATTTGTTAAAATATTCTTCATTTCTATCTCTCCCTTATAACTAACCATTCTCATAACTTAAATTATGAGTACCTAATTTTCCCATTCTCCTGAACTTTCTTTTTAGCAAAGTAAAATATTTTCTAAAATTAATTTTATTTATAATATATCCTAATACACATCCAAATATAATTAATAAAATTCTCAATTCTATTGCAGTACTTGTATCAAATAAAGCCGAAGCAGAACTAATTGCATTTACAGTAATAAATATTACTTGATACTTATAATCATTTATAAACGTATAAATATAATTTAAAATTATTGTAACAATCACATCATATTTTTCTGGTACCAATGCTTGGAATAATATAGCAAAAACAATTGAACCAATTATTGTTGAAATTATTCTACTTATAAATCTTTTTTGAGTATTAGAAAAATCAATTTGTGTTAAAGACATAACAGACATTGAAATCCACATAGTCTTTTTAACACCAAACAATGTACCAATCAACATCGCAATACTTACACCAATAGCCATCTTTAAAGCTATAATAAACCTATTTGATGTTATACTCATACTCTTAAATGCTTGCTTAATTGTATCATGCTCCTTATTTGAATTTTTATTTTTAAAATAATATACTAATGACACTATTACTCCACCTATAAGCAAACTTAACATTCTAGTTACAAAATCATGACCCTCTGCGGGATTTGACTGATTAAAAATGTAACATAAAAGAAATGGCATATACGCCTTATATTCTGGTTTTGCTGATGGAATGTACATAATTAAGAATATTGTAATAAAGTTTACAATCAAACCTATTACTGGATTTATTTGAGCCAACTTATTTGAAAATCCTATTTGTAAAAACATCAAAACAATAACAAATGGTGCTTGTTTTATATTAATTCCTATATCCATATACCAATACATCATAGTTCCAATTAATACACATACCCATGTCAAAGAATTATTTGTACCAAATATTTGTGAAAATACGCCTACAAATAATGTAATAAAAACCAACTTTAATAAATTAGAAAATATACTTTTACGTGTTATTTTTTGCATAAAATACCTTCTTTCTCACAAAAATTATGGCTAATATTTACAAAAAAATTAGCACTCTGTAAAAACGACTGCTAATATTTTATACCTATTTTTAGCAGTTGTCAATTCAAAGTGCTAAATATTCACATAAATTTCACATTTAACTTTTCTATTTTCCCATTCACCATTAACATATCTTTCCATATTATTGATTAATCAAATTTATCCCTTTGATTGTTGGATACAGTAACTTTATAAAATCTGTTGCATCTTGTTTTGAGCCAACAACACTCCCATAATGAACTGGTATAGCAAATTTAGGTTTTATAATATTTATTAATTGTGCTGCCTCTTTAAAATCCATTGTATATGTCCCACCAACTGGAACAAATGCAACATCACATTTTACTTTTTTATTTTCTTCAGTAATATCAGTATCTCCTGCTATATAATACCTAACACCCTTTATTTCTATAATATAGCCTAGCCAATTATTTTCTTTTGGGTGAAAAGGCTTATTTGTATTATATGCTGGAACTGCCTCAACTTTTATTCCATCAATAATTTCTGTATCTCCTGAATCAAGCGTAAAAATGTTTTCTTGATTTATTCCTTTTTCAAGTAATTTAGGTAATAAATCATCAGGAATAACAAAAATAGAATTAAATTTTCTTACTTTATCTATATCATCTTCAGAATAATGGTCATAATGGTCATGTGTTATAAAAATTATATCTGCATCATTATAATTTTTATCTATATGATATGGATCTATATAAATAATTTTTTCTTTATTTATTTTTATACAACTATGGTATAAAACCTCTATATTATCAAGAATATTTATCATTTCTACTACCTCCATTTTTAGATATTATAATATAAATAAATATACAAAACAAATTATTCTTCTTTTATAGCTATTATCAATTCATTTGGTTGTACCATCATATTTGCATTTTTATATGTAAATCTTGCATGAGAAAAATAAACTTTATAATTTTTATTTTCTAATTTAGTACGTGTCAAAGATAAAAATTTATCAGTATCTTGTTCAGATAAATTATTTTTTACTCTTATTGAGTTTGATAATTCTATTCTTTTAAAATTTGCTTCTTTTAATTTTCCCAGTTGTTTCTCTGTCTTTTCTAAATTTTCTGATATTGGATAAACTGGTGTAAGAACGCAATTACCTTCTAAAGCCAATTTTCTGCTACTATCATCATTTCTTTTTGAAATTTTAAACTTCCACATATTGTTATTACTTTCATTTTTTATATCTTCCCTACAACTTACTATTTTTTGCTTTGTTTACACCATATATTATATCATGAAAAAAGCAAATCATTTTAACGGCTTTCTCAACAAATTATAATTTTCTATTTATCTAATTTTATTATATCGTTTACATCATTGGAGCAAATAATCTTAAAATAGCTTGCCATAGTCCTTTAAATAAACCATTTTTTGCTTCTTTTTCATCTACTTTATGTGATTCTTTAAAGGAATCCTCAAAATCTTTTTTGATATCTTTTATTACATTTGTATCCTTCATATAAATACCACATTCAAAATGTAAATATAAACTTCTATAATCTAAGTTTATTGTTCCTACAGTTGCTATTTCATCATCGGATAAAAATACTTTGCTATGTACAAAACCATTCGTATAAGTATAAATTTTTACTCCACCTTTAATTAATGTATAAAAATAAGAAGAGGTTAAATCATATACAATTTTTTTATCGGGTATTCCAGGAACAACAATTCTGACATCTACTCCTCTTCTTGCAGCTAAGATTAAACTATTTATCATATCTGTATCAATAATTAAATAAGGTGTATAAATATAAACATACTTTTTCGCTTGATTGATAATATTTAGATAAATATCTTCGCCGGTTATAACATCATCTAATGGACTTTCCCCATAAGGTACAACGAAACCATTTTCCTTATACTTTTCAGTAAAATTATATTTGTATTTATTATAATCATTATCTTCTTTTTTAAATGAATTCCACATTTCTAGAAACATAACAGTAAAATTCCAAACAGCTTCACCTTTTATCCTAATTCCATTATCTTTCCATACTCCTAATTTACTATTTATATTTATATATTCATCTGAAATATTAATTCCACCAGAAAAAGCAGTATGTCCATCAATTATCATCATTTTTCTATGATCTCTATTATTCATAATAATACCTGCAAATGGCGATAATTTATTAAATTGCATACATTTTATTCCATATTTTCCCAGTAACTTTGGATAATTACTAGGTAGCATAGCAAAAGAACCCATATCATCATATAATACTCTTACATCTAGTCCTGAATTTGCTTTTTCTTTTAATATATCTAAAATTTCTTGCCACATAGTACCATTATTAATAATGAAATATTCTATAAAAATAAATTATGTGGGTGTATTGTTCATATTCTAACTAACAGGATAAACGTCATCACCAAGAGAATAATAGTTTATCTCATTGTTTTTCGTTACAGGAAATCCTGCAAATTCACTTATATATTTTAATTGTCCTAAATTTTTAGTATCGATTTCTTTTTTTATAAATTCATCTTGTATTAAGTATTTTTGACCATTTTCTATATTTTCATTAATATTCTTTAAAACTTTACTTCTTTTCATATTATTACTAAGTATGATATATAGAAGTGTTCCAATTAATGGAAAAAGCATAATCAGTAATATCCATATTAAATCGCTACTTAATCTTTTACTATACTTGATAATCATTAAAACAATTATAATACTAAGTAAACCATAAACTACTTGAATAATACTTATAAATTCTCCAAATTTTAAATATATAAATAATGTTAATAGAATTTGTATTAATAAACCTATTGCTACAACAATTCCTCTTTTTACTGCCATCCACATATTTTTTCTCCTCATACTAATTCATTTTTATATGTAATACTTTTATCTTCTTTATAAATAAACATTAATTTTGAGTTCTTATCTGTTCTTCCTTTATCAAAGGATAACGAATAAGTACATTACTATCTAGATTTTCTTTGTGCATATCAACTGCTGTTATTTGATGATTATCATATGTTGTATAATAATAAATTCCCTTATTTACATTACAGCAAGATGTATAAATTGTTATTTCAAATTTATCATCACCTAAATCACAGCATCCTCTTTGTTGATCAACGCTACCTAAAATGTGAAAAAATTGACTAACACTTGATTTTTCATCTTCTTTAGAAAAAGAATTTAATTTAGTATACGCTACTCTTATGAATCTTGATTGCGATGATAAATCACCTGGTAGACCTATTGCTCCCATTCCTCTACTATATAAACTTAGATCTAATTCTTTACTAAATTTATTCTCTGGAGATTTAGGTGATAAATACATATAATTATTTAAGGCAAACATTTGCTTATCAAAAGATGGATTATTAGTTAATACCCCTACTGGATTATCATATATTTTTATTCCATCAATAACAGACTCTACAGTTATTGATTGTGTGCTATCGGAAATAATCCAATGTAAGCTAGCTAATGGTAATTTATCACTAAATGGAGTATTTAACACATTCATTTTTTCAATCAAATTTCTAGCTTCATTTACATTTGAACATTGGCTTAAAATCCATGGTATCAGTTCAAATTGAGCAACATTATCTTTTCCTTCCTGTTTTTCTTTATAATGAGCATTTCCAACAAAATTTAAACCTGCTATTGCTAACCCTTTTTCGTTTATTGCATCGTAATATAATGGATAATCTTCAGTAACAAATGCCATTCCAATTATCGCATAATGACTCTTAATGTCATCTACTTCTCTAAATTTAAATTCAAAGTTTCTTGGTGTTATTGTTACTTCATCTCCATATGAAAATTCATAATCCAATGTTCTTCCAAAATAAAAATCTTTCGTTTTATAAGTTGCTGCTGTACACATATTCTTTCCCTTCTTTCTAATACTATTTCTTATCTTTTATATAACTCTCTTTCAAATTACTAATTCTTGTTAGGATTATATAATAAAAGGTAGATAATTTCAACTGGTTATCTACCCTACTTATTGTAATTTGCTATTATTTATTTCTTTTAACAAGTATTACTCCAATTACCGTTATAACAACAACAATAAATGGAGCTACTTTAAAATATACCCACTCAAATGAATGCCATATAGTTCCAATAACTGCCCATTCTGGATTACTATAATCCCAATTTTGATATGGACTACCTAACAGTGCTAATAAGATAAATAATAAAATCAAACAAACATCAGCTATTATTAAAGTATTAACAAATATATTTCTTTTTTGCTTTTGTTTTTTAGATAGTTGTTCATTAATAACCTCTAGTTTCTCTGATATTACCTTTAAGTCTTTTTTTTCCTGTTCATCAATGTTCTCTCCAAGAATTGTACTAACTGGTGTATCAAATACTTCCGATATAGATATTAACATTTCTGCATCTGGAACAGATAATCCTTGTTCGCATTTTGATACTGTATCGTTCTTTATATCAAGCACTATAATAGGAAGTGCTACAATAATAATTAAAAGTGTATTAATGATTGTTATATTAAACGGAATCATATTATTTATTGTCAGTATAATATTCGGTATAACTATAATTGCTAATAACAATATAAGGATCATTTCATAAACATAGTAGTTCTTAAATGCCTTATATTCTACTTTGGCACCATCTTTTAACTAATTTCTAATTGGGAACAATAAGACTAATAAAATTATGGCTACTAAAATTATGATTACTTTCTTCTTCACTCTTTACACATCACTTCCAAATTGCAATTTACATTATTATTTATTTTTACTTTTTATTCATCCACTCAACTGTATCCTTTATTGTATCTTTCATATTTCTATTTTTAAATTTCAACTTTTCTTTAGCTTTTTCATTACTGAAATTAGCATTAGAAGATAGTGTATATAGTGAATACTTTGTAAAAAGTGGAGTTTGTTTCTTTAAATTATAATATACTTCAAAAAAAGGTGCTATTAATTTTGCAAGACCTATTGGTAATACCATTTTAATCTTTTTTCTTCCTTGCACATCACAAATTAAATCGCATAATTCTTTTATTGCAATATATCTATTAGATAAGATATAGCATTCACCATTAGTACCATTTTTACAAGCACTAATAACACCATCTGCTACATCTCTTACATCAACAAAATCATATCCCCCTTTTACACAAGCAAATAATTTGCCATTTGCAACTTCTTTTATTAATTGTGTTAAGTGGCTATTGCCAAAATCATTTGGACCTATAATACCAGATGGATGAATTATACAAGCATTCAAATTTTTCCCCTTTACTGCATCAATTACATACTTCGCAGCTTCTGCTTTTGTTTTTGCATATAATCCCTCAACATTATCAGGGTTAAAATTAGTTATTTCTGTTATTAATTCATTGTTAGGTGGCTCTGGGATTGCATGCACACTACTAATATAGATAAGTTTTGCTTTTGACTCTATTACCTTATCTACTATATTTTTAGTTCCATTAACATTAACATTATAAACAAGTGGATTGTATTTTGATTTTATATATACTACTGCAGCACAATGAATTACAAAAACTTCTTTTCCATCAGTATTTTCAAAAATTAATGATAAAGTTTCTTTTTTAGTTACATCACCATAGTAGATTTTACATTTTAATCCTTCAAGTGATTTAATAGAATCGCCTTTTAATACAAAAGCCCTAATTTCATTATCAGCATCTTGTTCTAACTTTCTTATAATGTTATTACCTAAAAAACCATTTGCTCCTGTTATTATATAGATTTTTTTCACAATATTTATCACCTGCCACTCCATTCTAAAAAATAAATCTAAGCTCTCTCTTATATAATTATACCACAATTTCACGATTATTTTTTAAGAAGTATATGAATAGTAAAAAGATTAGTTATATTCCAAACTAATCTCATCAATAAATTGTAATTTATCGAGATAGTTACTTTAAAAAATTTACTAAATTTATATAAACTTGATTTGTTAATACACAATCGTTCAATGCCCTATGTTCATTTCTTTTAGCTAAATTAAAATAATCTATTAAATTATCTAGTTTATGATGTTTTAATTCTGGTAATAATTTTCTTGATATTCTTAATGTATCAATATAGTCATTTGATAAATATTCTCCTAAATTATCTACCATACTATCATAAATAAAATCAATATCAAAATTAACATTATGACCAATAATAATGTCATTTCCTAAAAATTTCTTAAATTCATACAAAACATATACTAAATCTTTTCCTTCTTGTTCTATCATTTCGTTTGTAATGCCTGTTAATCTTGTTGTAAAGTAGCCTACTTCATTATTTATTTTTATTAATTCTGAAAAATATTCTATCTCTTTTTTATTTCTTACTTTTATTGCACTTATTTCAAGTATTTCTCCATAATAGGAATCCAAACTTGTTGTTTCTATATCTAATACTGTGTAATCATCTACATTTTCTACTAGGCTATGACCTTTATAAACTCTTTTTCTTACCATATTAAAGCTCCATTTATTCTAAAATCCATTTAATTCCTTTTGCCATTCTTAAGACTCCATCTTTAAAGTGATTTCCTTCATTTTCTTCGTATAATGTTTCAATATTTTTACTTAAAAATTCTTGAATTTCTCTTGTTTTATCTTCTACTGTTTGCAATATTTCTATTTTAGAATTTTTTTCTTTATTTCCAAGTGAAAAATATATTTTATCTATATTTTTACTTATTTCATTTTCCTTAACATATTTTTCAAAATTAGGATACCACATAGAACCTGAAGCTGATACAATTCTTTTGAATATATCTGTTTTATAGCCTGAATATAGAGCAAATAACCCACCTAAAGAATACCCTGCTAAAACCCAATATTCTATTTCTTTTTGAAGTTCATTTGTAATAAAACCTTCTACTTTTGGTATAATCTCATCTTCTATTAGCTTTAAATATTCATCTGCATATCCTTTGCAATAACTATCTCCTTTATATAAAGGTGGACATTCCCAAGGGGTCATATCATTGCTCCAACTCATCTTTGAAATAGCTACTAAAATAAAATCTTTTGCATTTAATTTTTTACATTCTTCCCAAACCTTATTACCCTCTCCACTAAAAGTATTAAGTATTATCACAGGAATTTTCTTGTTTTCTGTTTCGTTATAAAATATTTCAATTTGTTTTTTATCAATTTCAAAATTCATAATTTTTCCTACTTCCAATTACATTTTCTACACCACTTGCAACCATTACAACTAAATCTTCTTTTGCAAGTTTTACATCTTGGCTGAATTTTTATATCTTTTTCTTTATAGATTAAAGGATTTTGTAGTTCTGATTTTAAAGCCATAACTCTTTGGTATGCTTTTGGAATGTTATATGTTTTTCCATCTTTTATAAAAACATTTCCAGTACCACAAAAATCAAACTTTATATTATACTTTACACATTCATCATATATTTTCTTTACCCAATCAAAATATAAAGGTCTATTTCCTTCGTAGTTTTCACCATCAACTAATACAATTTCAAATTTTCCTGTACTTAAATATTGGTCTAATGTTATTTCTGAAATCATTGGAGCACACATTATTCCTTTATGTTTGAAAGGTAAATCTAATAGAATTGGTAATCTCTCATCTGCTCTTTTTTGATTTTCTGTTGTAAATACCATTATTACATTTTCTAATCCATCTCCCCACCAACTAGGCAAATTATCTAATACTCTTTCAGCTCTTTTGGTTTGTAGCCAAAAAGTAATATCAGGACGAAGTTTAATCATTTCCCATACTTCTTTTCTCCACTCATCTGCTTCGGTCAAAAAGAAATCACTTGTCATACAAACTCTTAAAACTGATCCACTTGGTATTTTATATTCTCCATTTCGACTTTTTTTAAGTGGCAAATTAAAGTTAGTTTTTACTTTATAAATATCGCTTCCATCTTTATCTCTTTGGCTATCTAAATAATACATATAGCAATTTTCACAACCCTCGCTATACTTTTTGCAGCCATGCCAAGGATTCCATATATCATTCATTTTATTATCATTTCCTTACTACTTATAGGTTTAAGTCCTTACTTAATATATCTGTAAGACCTCTAGGTTCTCTAACCCACTTAATTCCATACTTGTTTAATTTTTCAAAAGTAAATTCATCTTGCTTATACCTTTTTAATAACTTTATTTTCATTACTTTTTTCATTGCAACATTTTTATCTTTATATTCATAAGGTATATCTGTTTCTAAAACTTCACATTTATAAAGGATTGCTGAAATAGGTGCAGCTACATATAAGTAAACAATATCTCCAGCCCATATATTATTAGATTGTTTCCATATAATTGTGTCTGTTTTATTAAAAGCATTTATAATATCATAATATTTACCTCACTTTCAAATTACTATTTGTATTTATCTTTTCCCTCATAAACTACCTTTTAAATTTGATCCGATCAGTTGCAATTCTATATTTATTTTGTTTATCTCAAATTGTTCTAAGCCCCATTTTTTTAAGTCTGATTTTGAATTATCAATTAAATTTCCTAGCATTGTTATTCCGTTGTTTTCTAATATTTTAATTGCTCTGTCTGGAATGTCTAATCTATTTATACTTTGTTTTTTTAATTTTTCTTCCATCTTATTTTTACTCCTTATCTTCTTTTATTGCTATCATTAATTCATTTGGCTGTACTATTCTGTTTGCATTTTCGTAAAAAAATCTTGCTCCTGTAAAATATATATTAAAGCCCTTCTTTTCAAGATATGTTTTATTTAAAGCAAGAAATTTATCAACTTCTTCCTCTGATAAATTATTTTTAATTCTTAATTCATAAAATGTATATCTTATATAATTTTCATTTTCTTCTAACTTTTTGTTTATATAATTATCTACAAATTGTAAATCCATTTTTTATCACTTCCATATTCATTTTAGTATAGCATATTTTAAATGTATTTACATTATTTTTTATAAAATATGCTAACATTGTATATTTCCTTTATTATAATATTTTTATTCAAAATTATAAATATTATCTATATTTTTAACTATATCCCCTCTTATATCAATAATTTCGTTCATTGGAATGCTGATATTTCCACTTAAAATTATTGTATTGTTATATTGATCAATCTTTATTACATTCTTTTCTATATTTACATATTTTCCACCATCTTTCTTTTCATCTGGTACAAAATATGTTATTTTTATTAAAGGTTTTTCTTTAATTCTATCTAGTAATATTTGTATTTTTAAATCTAAAATCATTTTTAATTCTTCGTCAATTTCAATTTTATTCTCTGTAATTCTTGCAGTTTCTTTAACCTGTCCCTCATATCCAGTCAATGCAGCAAATGGTGCAAATTGGGCTGATCTTTGTTCTAAACTCATTTTTGGTCTGTTGGAAACAGGTCTAGACAAGTTTATAATATCCTCATACTTTTCCATTATTCTTTATGACCTCCTACTTGTGAATTTCTATCAATAGCTGTTGCTCCATCTTCAAAATTCATTCCTTTTAAAATAGCATTTTTTCCATATTTTTGCTTAATGCTTAATATTGATTTTTGCAAATTATGTTCTTTATTTTCTTTTTCTTCTTTTTTTCTAATTTCGGTATAATCTGTAAATAAATCTAATTGTTCTACTTGTTTATATTCTTTAGCTTTTTCTTCTGATATTAGATTATTAACTGATATATTGATCCTTCTGCATAATAAATTTTTATTAACTATTCTATCAAATAAATCCATTATAGCTTTTTCAATAATTCTTGTTGAAGAATTATAATGGTCTAAATTTATCGTTCCATGTGCATGTTCAGGTACACTTCTTCCATATCTATCTTTAGTTATTTTTCCAGTATAAGCAATAGAACTATTTTTTAGGTTATCTATATCATATCCTATTGTAAGAACAATTTGATTGGTTTCTAAGCCCTTTTCAACTAAATCTAAGGATAAGGTTTCAGCCATTTCTTTTACTATAAGTTTAGTTTTTATATAATCATAAGGACAATGTAGTACCTGTCCTGAACTTAAGCTATTTGTTGCTGGTGTGTAAGCTTTTATACTTTCAATAGTACAAGGTTCATACCCCCACGAATGATCAATTAGTAATTCTGCATTTATTCCAAATAATTTATACAATTTTTCTTCATCTATTAATGAACATTTTGCTACATCCCCCATAGTAAATATATTATTTTGTTCAAGTTTTTTTGCTATTCCTTTTCCAACTCTCCAAAAGTCTGTAATAGGCCTATGCTCCCATAATATCCTCTTATATTTTTCTTCATTTAACCAAGCAATTCTTACTCCTTTTTCATTAGGCATTATATGTTTTGCAACTACATCCATTGCAACCTTTGCTAAATATAAATTAGTTCCTATACCACAAGTTGCTGTTATTCCTGTTGTTTCATATACTTCATGAATTACATTTGTTGCCAAGATATTTGCTTTTACATTGTAGGTATTTAAATAATGTGTAACATCTATAAAAACTTCATCAATTGAATATACAAAAATATCATCTGCCGAAAAATATTTTAAATAGATATTATAGATTTCTGTACTATATTTCATGTACTTTTTCATTTGTGGTGGAGCTATAATGTAATCCAATTCATAATTTTTATTAGTTTTTAAAACATCATCATTATAAGATTTTTCTCTAAACTCTTTTATATGAGCTTTGTAGCGTCTTTCGGTATTTATTTCTCTAGCTTTTTGCACTACTTCAAATAGTCTAGCTCTCCCTGGTATTCCATAAGATTTTAATGAAGGACTAACAGCAAGACATATTGTTTTTTCGGTTCTACTACTATCTGCAACTACTAAATTAGTTTTAAGTGGATCTAGTCCTCTCTCCACGCATTCAACAGAGGCATAAAAACTTTTTAAATCTATTGCAATATAAACGTTTTGCATTTTGCTCCTCCTTCTTTTTATTTTCTGTATTATATCACAATGCTTTTTACTTGTAAACAGTTGTTCGCACATAAAACAAAAAAATATACACCATTAAAGATGTATATTTTAATACTATTCGTATTTTGGACTTCCATATCCCATCACTTGAACATCATCAAAAGAGTACATTCTTTCAGCACATTTATTGCTTGTATTCCCCTCTATTGTATATATATTTCTATTTTCTATATCTGTTCTTGTAACAATTCCAACATGATCACTTGTACCATCTTGATTACCAGCTTCATCTTTCCAGTCAAAAAATATAATATCTCCAACAATAGGATAATAAGAATCTCCTCTATCATGCCATTCATTTTTTTCTTTAAACCAATTAATTCCATCAACACAAGCTGAAAACTTTGGAAGTATTCCATTATTAATATAGCCACATTGATCTCCACACCAACTAACAAAACAAGCACACCAAGCAACATGTTCTTTAAAACCATACCAAGACCAGAATTTGTCGCCACCCTCATTACCTATTTGTGCTTTGGCAACTAGTACAATTTCACTATTAGGAATTTGTGAAGTATCATAATTATTATCTCCATTACTATTGTAAATTGAGGCAATAAATCCTGCAATAATCACTATAACTAATGTTATAACAATTGCGATCCAACCTCCAGCAATAATTACTGAAGTTAAAGCTTTCGCACCTGCAATTATTGTTTTTGTTGTTTTTATAGTTGCTCGTAATGTGTTTTTTATAGTTTTTGCAGTAGTATTAGCTACTTTTTTGCTTATCTGAGTTATTTTTTGAGTAGCTTTTATATTTTTATTTATAATTTTTTGACTTTCTTTCGCATTTTTTTTAGTAGTTTTTATTTTCGGACTACTTAGTCTTGTTTTGCCAACCCCACCTTTTTGATTAGCTATAGAAATTACTTTTGCATTGCTCAATATTTACCACCTCCTTAAACAATTTAATCTCTAATGCTTTTTGATAAATTTTATATCTTAGTTCTCTTTTGACCTCTTTTAATTCTTGAAGTGATAAATTTAATCTCTCTAAAATAAATTTTGTTTCTAAATTATCTATATAACTATACTTTATTACATAATAATAATTTTTATCTTCTAAGTCATATAAATTAGATATAAATGAATTTATTATTTTTTTCCACAATTCAATTCTTTTTAAAGTCCTATCATTTTCAAATTTTATTAAAATATTTTCTAGCGTATTACCATATTCACTATTTAACGAATTTAACCAACTTCTATTAGATACATTTATTGAATCAATAAGATCATTTTTTAATGCTTCTCTTACTTCTGATGATAGTAAAATCTCTGATATAAGTTCGTTTAGGTTTTGTTCAGATTTTTTTAATAAGTTAAAAATAAGTTGCTTTTGTTTTTGAGAATAACCAATATAATCTACGAAGTCTTTTGTACGAACAAAAGAAGATACCTCTTCATCATCCAATTCGTTTATATTTTCATATTGGATTAAGGTATCTTCAAATTTATCATTTTCTAATTTTAATAAATCATATCTTAGTTTTAAATCTATACAATCTTTATTAAATGTCTTTAAAAGACTCAAAAACATATTTCTTATTTCTTCATTCGTATATGTTAAATATTCTCCATATTCTAAAAATGATGCTAATCTACTACTGATTTTGTTCATTGATGGAAATTTTCTTCGTAATTTTTCATAGTCTAGTTTTTTTCTTTTCATTCTTACCTCCTTATTTTTTAGAGGTCGACAAATAAAACTAAATAATATTAGTTTTTAAAGTTAGATATTATTTCAATAACTATATATCGGAAATTTAAGTTGACTTTTTGAATTTAATAAAATGTTGATAACTTTTTTGAATTAAATTTTTGGATATGGGTTGACCCATTGAAATTACTGGTGTTGATAGTCAAAAACTGATCGGATTATCAAAGTTTTGTGCAAATAGGAGCAGGAATAATTATCCTGAAACACCAATAAGACCCCTCCCACCAGTTTTCATGCTTATTTGAGCCTTATAGCTGTTTAGTATTTTTTATTCAGTAATTTATATTATTCTATTATTTTTAGTTCTTATACTTAATTCTCACGAGCTTTCTATTTAAGCCACTTTTCAGACTTTTTCTTATAATTTATCCTTGCTCATTTTTTTGCGTGTCTTTTTTAAAAAAGCTGGACCATAAAATCTTTAATTCATTTTTTAGTCCTATCTCGAATTTTTTCTAAAAAGCCCCAAAACCGCATAAAGCCTAGAATAACCGTATTTTACTGACAACAAACTATATTACCTTTTTATAAAAATGGCTTAAAATTGATTCTCGTGCGTCGCTATTTTAGGGCTTTTTCAGCTATTTTGGTATTACTATAAATTTATAAATCTGATGGCTTAAAATTACTCAAAATCGTCAAAGCCTCAGAATAACCGTATTTTACAGACAACAAGTTATATTACCTTTAAATAAAACCGCCTTAAAATCGATTCTCGCAAGCCGTTATTTTAGGTGTTTTTGAGCATTTTTAGTAGTTACAATATCAGTACAAATTTTGACTAATTTAATAGATGAATTTTAAATAAGTTAATAATCTCAAATGAATAATTTATCATATAAAATAAAAAAGCGTCTTAAATTTGATTTTAAGACGTCAAATAAGTAGATTGTTAGTGAGTATATACGAGCGCTACAAGAAACTTATGATTACTAATTAGGATTCATTATAAATAATCATATATAAATTTATTATATATGTAATCAATTTCTAAAACTAATAATGTATAAACTTAAAACTAAAGCTCAAATCTAATTTAAAACAATATTTAAAATTACAAATGAATAACTTGTTAGGTTTAAATATAAAATGTCTTAAAATTGATTTTCAAACTTAATAAATATAATTACAAATCTAAAATCAGAGTTAAAATTTGTAAATAAATTTATAAAAATCATAAGAAATTTTAACAAAATAATTTTATAACATTGTACAAAATATTTTACTACCGATTTTCTTTTTTATTAAAATAATTTTGGAATAAGGCTCTTCCCCCTACTCCAGCTGATTTTGTACCAGTAATCGAATTTTATGAACTTTATAAAATTATAATTTAAGCAATACATATATGTCATCAAAATAAAAACGTCTTAAATTTGATTCTCGTAAGCTATTAATACCAAATTCTATACATTATACTTCTCCTTAAAAATTTTTAATTTTTTTATAAACTCATTTTTCTTACTTCAAATAAATCATCTCTTTTTAATATTTCATTTTCCATTTCATGTAATACTTTTATCAAATTTTCTTTAATCATATTTACCTCTTTATTATTTTTTTATTATTTTATCCTAAAACAATAAAAAATACAATATTTATGATATAATGAACAAAAATTCTAAAGAAAAGGATTGTGATATATAGTGAAAAACGTTTATATTAATATTGAAGATAACCCAGGATTTTTAAACTCTTTTTTAGATTATACTGCTACTATTTTAAACAAGTCGCAGAATACTGTTAAAGAATATAATTATGATTTAAATACATTCTTAAAATACATTTTATATCATTTTAAAATGACTAATGAAAAAGATTTAAAACAGATTAGTATTCGTAATATGTCATTAGAAACTATTTCTAAAATTACTTTAGATGATATTCACTCTTTTTTGTTTTATCTTACTAATACATATAATAGTAAAGCAGCGACTCGTGCTAGAAAAGTTTCTAGTATTCGTGTATTTTTCAATTATTTATGTAATAAAGCTGGTTTAATTGAAAAAAATCCAGCTCAAAATTTGGAAACTCCTAAGTTAGATAAGCGTATTCCAAAATATTTAACTCTTGATGATAGTAAAAAACTTCTTGAGGCAGTTAATGATATGGATGATCGCAACAAGGAGCGTGATTACGCTATTATTACATTGTTTTTAAATTGCGGTATGCGTTTATCTGAATTAGTAGGAATTAATATTAAAGATATAAATTTTAATGATCAAAAACTTAATGTTATTGGTAAAGGAAACAAAGAGCGTACTATTTATTTAAATTCAGCATGTATGAATGCTGTTAATAAATATCTTGCTGTTAGACCACATGATAATATAAAATATGATTCAAAAGATGCTTTATTTTTAAGTGAAAGGCGAGAGCGTATTAGTAATAGAACTGTCCAATATATTGTAAAGCAAGAGCTAAAAAGGGCTGGACTTGATACTAATAAATATTCTGTACATAAATTAAGACATACAGCTGCAACTCTTATGTATAAATATGGAAATGTTGATATTAGGGCATTACAAGAATTATTAGGACACGAAAGTATTTCTACCACTGAAATATATACACATGTTGACAATTCGCAAATAAGAAATGCTGTTGAAAGTAATCCTTTAGCTAATATAAAATAAAAATAGGGGGCATTACGCTCCCTATTTTTATTTTCTGCCACCGTTTGTTGTATTGTTTTTTGCTTTAGTTTGAGAATTTGATGTAGATGAACTACTGTCATCTAATATAAGTCCCCAAGCTGTTGCAACCGGTCTTGTTTTATGAACTCCATCACTGTTTATTGGGTCATTTATTATTTTGTAATTTTCTATCATAACACTTGATGTTCCACCATCTAAAGCTGCAGCATTATATGCTCCATATCTTTCCATTATTTCAATTAAATCATTCATTTGAGCTCCGGCTCTTCCAACTTTTCTTCCATCAATAACTAATAATAAAACTACACCGTCTTTTCTTTGCCCAATTGCTGTTCTTGGTGCTGTTCCCCAGCCTCCATTTCCAATGACTCTTGAAGATTGACCATTAACAATTAAAAATGGACCTGATGTTACGGCATCTCTTATGTTTAATTGTTTTGCTTGATCTGGTGTTACTTTACCTATTATTAATTTGTTATCTGTATTAAATCCAATTAATCCACCTTCGTCGTTATAGGCTTTGTTTGTTATTGTTTTTCCATTTGAAATTGTAATACCTAAAGGTGTTCCTCCTGAACGGTCTTCTTTTAAATCTACAAAGAAGCCACCATTTATTGCAAGAACTGCTTTATTGTTTTGTGCCATTGTAGTTACATATTGTCCAGATTTATTTAGATTAGATGTTACCATAGTATGTAGTTTAGATGCATCGTATACAGCTGCCAAATATCCAGTGTAACCTTTTCCTTCAATATTAATTATTTTGTAATCTGGATGTGCAGAATCCCTTGTTAAGATTTCTTTTTCATATTCATTTGCATATGTATAATTTCCAGTAGAAGCTACAGAAGTTACTAGTGATGGGTCTGTAATTGCATTAACTTCAACCATTTTATTTTTTTCTAATACTTCAGCAATTGCATCGTCACTATAAAACCAAGTAGCTAGATACTGATGAGTCATTGTTGTCATTGCTGTGGTTATGTACCATTCTCTAAATCCGTTATATGGACCATATAATAAGAATAATCCTATTATAAAACCACATACTCCAGAGTAAAATAAAAAATTGAAAAAATTTGAAATAAATACATTTTTTTTGCGTTTATTTCTTCTTACATTTTTTCCTTCAAAAAATTCTTCCTCATTTAATATTTGATTTTTATGTACTTGCACTTTTTCTTTTTCTAAACTTCTCATTATCAACCTCTCTAAACTTACTTTTTATTCCAATATAAGACCAAAACCAGTAGCAATAGGTCTTGTTTTATGGGCGCCTGAACCATTAACAGGATCGTTTATAATTTTATAATTTTCAACCATAACAGTAGATGTTCCACCATCTAAGGCTGCTGCATTATATGCCCCATATCTTTCCATTATTTCAATTAAGTCATCCATATCTGCACCTGGCATCCCAACTTTTCTTCCATCAACTACAAGCATTAAAACTATACCATCTTTTCTTTGGCCAATTGCAGTTCTTGGTGCTGTTCCCCAGCCCCCATTTCCTAATACTTCTGAAGATTGCCCATTTATAATTAAAAATGGTCCACAAGTTACAGCATCTCGTATATTCATTTTTTGTGCTTGAGCTACAGAAACTTTACCTAAAACTAATTTATCATCTTCGTCAAATCCAATAAGTCCTCCAGGTCCACTATAAGACGATTTTGTTAGTATTTTACCTTTACTAATTGTAATACCTAAAGGTACTCCTCCTGCACTGTTGTGATTTTCATCTTCAAATCCACCACCATTTATTGCAAGTACAGCTTTATTATTTTCAGCCATTGTTGTTACATATTGTCCTGTTTTGCCTAAGTTAGAACTTACTAATGTATGAATTTTAGATGCATCATATATAACTGCTAAATATCCAGAATATCCTTTACCTTCAATATTAATTAATTTATATTCAGGATGATTTTTATCTTTTTCTAAAACAGCTCTTTCATATTCATTTAAATTACTTAAATCTGCTTCTTCTTTAGATTTATCATCAGTATTAATTTGATTTGTATCTGTTATTCCATCGACTTCTACGACTGTATTTTTGCTTAATACATCATTAATTGTTGCATCACTATAAAACCAGGTAGCCAAATATTGATGAGTCATTGTTGTCATTGCAGATGTTATATACCATTCTCTAAATTTAGTAATAGGACCATATAATAAGAATAATCCAATTAACATTCCAGTAATGATAATGCCTAACATTGTTTTTAATACAATTTTTCCTTTACCCTTTTTTCTTTCAGATTTATTTTCTGAATTTTTATCAGACCTTCTTCTTCTAACAGTAGTATTCTCTACTTCTTTTTCTAATGTTTGCATATAATCTCCTTTTATTTTATTAATCCATTAAATAATATGTGCTCTAGTTCCCTGTATAAATCATTAATACTTATTTTGGTATCCTTTTTTATTCTATATATTAAACTAATACATGTTGTACTGAATATTTCTGATGCAATAGTTTCTGAGTCAGCTTCTATAATTTCGCCTTTATTTATACCATCTTGAATGATTTCTTCAATTATCTTTAAATATTGAACAACATATTTTTTACATTCAATATTTCTAGGTTCATTTCCCCATAATTGACTAAAAATTATTGTCATAAAATCTTCATATTTATATAAAACCTTTAGTTGTATTAAAACAATTGATTTTAATTTATCTATACTATTTGTTTTTTGAGCTGTTTTAATAGAAATACTATTTTGCAAAAGCTTCATACCTTCATCTACTAAAAAGTGAAATATTTCTTCTTTACTAGAAAAATGATAATATAAAGTTCCTTTAGCTACACCAACAATAGAAGTAATTTCTTCAATGCTAGTAGCATCATAACCTTTTTCTGCAAAAAGCTTCATAGATGTCTCAAATATTTTTCTCTTAGTCTTATTCATAAAGTTCTCCTAAATTTACATATTTGCAGTACATTATACATTTTTTTACGAAATATTGCAAGTACCAAAAATATTCTACCAAACTTGACATATGTAATCAAGAAAAAAGCATAAAATATTTATGAAAATTTTGTTCAAATAGGGGACTCAAAAAGGGGACGGTCCTGCTTGACACATCTTTTGTTAATGGGTTGTCAATGGGGACGGTTCTTTTTGACAACTTTTTTGCCTTGTCAAATTCAGCTTAGGAGTAGACCTTAAAGAAATATGTTAATGAAAAATTTAAAATAATATTTTAGCAGAACTGAACAGCGGAAGGTTTTTACCACACCAATTTACAAAGTGTCCACATCATTGTATAATATAATTATAAAAATAAGGAGACACTTGTAAATATGAAAAATAAACAATACACAGACGAATTTAAATTAGAAGTAGTTAATGATTATTTAAATAGTGAATTAGGTTGCAGAGCAATAGCCAAAAAATATAATTTACCATCAAAAAATTATATAGAAAGATGGCAAAAGCAATTAATTGAAAAAGGACTTATAGACAAAAATATCAAACCAAAAACAAAGAAAGCAACGCATAATAAGCTTATAAATAGTAAAACAGAATATGAAAAAAAGCTAGAAAAAGAAAATCTTGAGTTAAAAGCAAAATTAGCTTATTATAAAGAACTTGAAAAATTAGGTGTTGATATTCATAAAAAAAAATAGCAATTTTAAATTTACATGATCAATTTCCCGTAGCATTATTATGTCGTATAGCAGAAGTTGATAGAAGCAATTATTATAAATGGATAAAATCATATGTTCCAAATAAATATGCAGAATATGATAAAACGCTTGAAAGTGTATTTAATAGTGCTTTTAACACATATGGATATAGAAGACTTCATCTAGCGATGAAAACACTTGGATTTAATCAAAATGAAAAGTTTCTAAGATCAAGAATGAAAAGTTTAAATTTAAAATGTGAAATTAGAGCTTCAAAAAAGAAATATAAAGTTGTAAAAGAAGAAACATATTCTAAAAATCCAAATTATCTTAATCAAAATTTCAAGGCAGATAAGCCAAATAAATTATTTTGTCAAGATATAACATATTTGCCAACCAAAGCAGGAATGGTTTATTTAAATGTGATTTTAGATTTGTATGGAAATAGACCAATAGTATATAAGAGTAGTTATTCTTGCAATTCCAAATTAGCAGAAGATTCATTAGATGAATTAAAGAAAAAAGCAAGGAATTTAAGAAATAAGCTTATTCATAATGATCAAGGAGTAACATATTTAAGCAAAAAATATATCAGTAAAGTTAAAAGTTTTAATATGATCAGGAGTAATTCAAGACGAGGATATCCATTTGATAATGCATGTTCAGAACATTTTTTTAGTGATTTTAAAGTTGAAAAATTTTATAGATTAGGATATATGCCAGAAAATAAAGAGGAAATTGATGAAATTATTAATGAATATATTGATTTTTATTTGAATAAACGAATAAGTTTATCATTAGGGGGATTGACTCCAAATCAATATTATGATAATTATATAAAAAACAAAAAGAATTAGTTAAATTTAATTAACTAATTCTTCAAAAAATCGTAAAAAACTAGATAGGGACACTGTGGTATTTTTTTCCGCACTTCAAACCGTCCCTATTGACACCTATTGACATAAGAAATTACAAATTATACTTACGGTAATAATAAACAATAAATTCACAAATACCTGGTTTTTCTTTGAATTCCTTTAAAGACTCAATCTGCAGTTCCCAACCCTTTTGAAGTGCATATCCCATACTTCTAATGATTGCACCTGCTTCCTTCTTAATGTTTTTGGCTAATTCCTGTTGTGCTTCCAGAAGTTCAACTTCTCCATGCTTTTCCATATATTCTAAACAATATATGATGTATTTTTTTCCGTCAAGCTTTTCTGGGATACCTTTTACAACAAAGTCGTAATTACTAGATTTCTGAATTTTAGTACCAGCAACATTCGGCTCCTCTTTCTCAATAAGTCTTCGCATTTCTGCTAATTCTGCTTCCATCATAGCAATTCTTTCTAACAGTTGTAATTTGATGTCCATATTGTTACCTCCAAAGTAAGTCAGCCTGGAAGTTACGCTACCACCTCCAGAAAATTCATTTTACAAATCTCTTAAAGTATAAGTAGCGTTACAACTTTATGATATTTTTATTATACAATTTTTTTATTTAAAAGTCAATTATGTAAATCAATATTAGTAATTTGTATCTGTTAAGTAATAGATGACAAATTTTTCTCTCATAAAAGTCTTAAACTTCCTAGTTTTTCTTACTCCTGAGCTAGATTCGGCAGAACCGTCCCTGTTTTTGCTTTTTTTCTTTTTCAAGGACCGTCCCTGTTTTCTTTGTTTGTTTTTTCTTTATTTGCTTTCCATAATTTTGAAATAATCTTTTGCGTGTCAACTGTTTATGTTTTGTCTCTTAGTAATGAAAAAACTACAGAAAAATTCTGTAGTTTTTTATTGTTGTTGACAAGTTGGTTATCTTTCCCAGCTGTCAAGTTTTATTGCTTTTATTTGATTTATTTTTTTAGTTTGTTTTTTGTACTATCTAATTCATCATTGCATTCGTTTGCTATTTTGTTTATAATGACATGCATATATCCTCCAAATCTACAATTGTTGTACTTTTCCATTAGCATATCTTTTGCTTTGGATTTGATAAATGATATTGCATCATCTGGATATGGGCTTTTCTTTAATTCGATTATACTATAATTATTACTATAAAATTTTAGGGCTTCAAAGTATTCTCTTCTTATTTCTGTTTTTAGCTCTTTTTCTATAGCGTTCAATGTTGTGGCTCTTAATAAATCTCTTTGTTCATCTGTATAATATGCTCTTGAATTTAGATGTTTTTTGCATTTTTCTATTAGATCATATGCAGAAGTAAATTTCCCCTGTTGTACTAAATTGTTTATTTGTATGACCATTTCTTGAACTTCGCTTTTGTGTTTAAAAATTCTTTTTTCTTTTGGTAATTCTTGTTGAAAGTTATTCATCATCTAAATTACCTCCTAAAAATTAAAGTTCTATTTTATTTTTTACCCAATCGTTTAGTTCATCTATTGAAACTCTAACTTGTTCCATTGTATCTCTGTCTCTTATAGTAACTTGGTTATCTTCTAATGTATCAAAGTCTATTGTTACACAATATGGTGTTCCTATTTCGTCTTCTCTTCTGTATCTTTTTCCGATACTTCCCGCTTCGTCGTAGTCACACATGAAGTCTTTTGCTAATTTTTCATATACTTCTGTAGCTTTTTCACTTAATTTTTTAGATAGTGGAAGTACAGCAACTTTGTATGGTGCTAATGCTGGATGTAAATGTAATACTGTTCTTGTGTCACCTTCTGCAATTTCTTCTTCTTCATAGCTGTTACATAAAAATGCAAGTGTAGCTCTATCGCATCCTAGTGATGGCTCTATTACATATGGTATATATTTTTCATTTGTTTCTGGATCTAAGTATGATAAATCTTGTTTTGAATGTTCCATATGTCTTGATAAATCATAATTTGTTCTATCAGCTATTCCCCATAGCTCTCCCCAACCAAATGGAAATTTGAATTCTATATCTGTTGTTCCTTTGCTATAGAAAACAAGCTCTTCTTTGCTATGTTGTCTTAGACGAATGTTGTTTTCGTCCATTCCAAGTGATAATAGCCAGTTTTTGCAGAATTCTTCCCAATATTTGAACCATTCTTCATCTGAACCTGGTTTGCAGAAAAATTCTAATTCCATTTGTTCAAACTCACGAGTTCTAAATGTAAAGTTACCTGGTGTTATTTCATTTCTGAAAGCTTTACCAATTTGAGCTATACCTGTTGGTAATTTTCTTCTTGTAGTTCTCATTACATTTTTGAAATTTACAAATATACCTTGTGCTGTTTCTGGTCTTAAATATATTTGTGATGTTGAATCTTCCGTTACACCTTGAAATGTTTTGAACATTAGGTTAAATTTACGAATTCCTGTAAAATTGTGTTTTCCACAGTTTGGACAATTTATATTGTGATCATCCATAAATTTAATCATTTCTTCATCAGACCAACCATCAGCAACTAAATCTTGACCATTTTGTGTTGCCCATTCTTCTATTAATTTATCTGCTCTATGTCTTGTTTTACATTCTTTACAATCTATTAATGGATCACTAAAACCTCCAACATGTCCTGTTGCAACCCAAGTTTCAGGATTCATAAATATTGCAGCATCTAATCCTACATTGTATTTACACTCTTGTATAAATTTCTTTTGCCAAGCTTTTTTTACGTTGTTTTTAAGCTCTGAACCTAAAGGACCATAATCCCAAGTATTAGCTAAACCTCCATAAATTTCTGAACCAGGATATATAAATCCTCTGTTTTTGCATAAACTTACAATTTTTTCCATTGAATCTACCATATAAAAAACCTCCTTTATTTTTTTCGGCTGTGGTTATTGTTGTATTTTAGTAGATTTTGTTTTATTTTAAATACAAAAAACGCCCACTAGCCTATAAAGCTAGGGACGAAATATTTTTTCCGCGGTTCCACCCTAATTGATATTGATTTCGAATATATAAATAAACATATTATATTGAAATTTCTATCCTCTCTTTTTTATAATGCTCCAAAGCTCCACATATAATTCATATTACTAATTTCCACCAACCATTAGCTCTCTTTTAATTGAAGTTATATTCATTCTTTTTCATCGCATTTTATGGTAATATTTTATCATGTTTTAGAAATATGTCAATACCTATATTTTAAACTTCTTTACAAAAAAATAAAAACGCTGAAAGCTTTGCGAACACTTGGTTTGACTGATTTCAGTTTTGGCGTTATTTTATGTTATCCTCAATGTTATCCACATGGTTGTGGATAATGTGGATAACTCTGTGAATAACTGTTTTTACTGATGTGTTTGTACAAAGTTATTCACATTGTTTTCCACATGTCGAAATAAGTCGATTTAACAATTCATTATGTATATTTCTTTTTTCTAAAATATTATTCATCTAGCATTTTACATAATTTTACATTCTACTATTTACGACAAAACCATAAATAATTAATGCCGCTTCGGTTAATAATATTGCTGGAAAGCCTATTTGAAATTTTGCTTTTTTTGTTTTGTGATGAAATATTATCATACCTAATATTCCACCAATTCCTCCTCCAAATAATACTAGAGTAAATAATGTTGCTTCTTGAATTCTCCAAGAGCCATGTTTAGCCTTCCATTTATCTAATCCCATTACTAAAAAAGTTATTATATTTATTGCAATCAAATATATTATAAAAGATTTTACTGAAAAAATTGCATCTGCATCTATATTTATCATATTTCCTCCTTTCTTATTGAAAAAAATTCTCTTCTTAATTAATATCTTAGGATGTGTCAAGAAGAACCGTCCTCATTGACAACCCATTGACAAAAAGTCTTTTCTCGTTAATATCTCAAGATGTGTCAAAAAGAACCGTCCCCATTGACAACCCATTGACATCTCAGGATGTGTCAAGAAGAACCGTCCCCATTGACACCCATCTTAAGATGTGTCAAACAGGACCGTCCCTATTTTTTCAAAAAATTAAGACAGAGATTCAAAGTTGGTATTTTTGTCTCTGTCTTTTATGTTAACTTTTTATATTTTACCTCTTTTTGGTTTAAAAGTCAAATAGGCTTAATTGGTTGCTTTGGCTCATACCTTGTAGACAGCCTGTTGTTTTTAGTACTTCTATTGCTTTGTCTCCTATTTTTGCTCTTATTTTTAGGTCGTTTATTGACATGAATTTTCCGTCTTTTCGTGCTTCTACTAAACTTTCGGCTGCTACTGTTCCAAATCCTGGTATTTTGTTGAATGGTGGTCTTACTCCATCATTTTCTACTATGAATTTTTTTGAGTCTGATTTGTATAAATCTACTGGTAAGAAATTTAATCCTCTTTCATAGAATTCTAATATTAGCTCTAGTACTTGGTATGTATCTTGGTCTGTTTTTGATGCTCCATTTCCTTTTAGCTCTATTTCTTTCATTTTATTTTTAGCTCTTTCTTTTCCATTACACATTACATCTGCATCAAATGCATCTGCTCTTATTGTAAAATATGCTGCGTAATATGCTTTTGGAATATGAACTTTATACCATGCTATTCTAAATGCATTTGTTACATATGCTGCTGCATGGGCTTTGGGGAACATGTATTTTATTTTTTCACATGATTTTATATACCAATCTGGTACATCATGCGCTTTCATTAATGCTTTATATTCTTCCCATTTTGCTGGATCTTTTAATGCTTTACCTTTACGTACTGTTTCCATTATTTTAAATGATGGGTTTGGTGGAACTCCTTTTTTTATCAAATAAATCATAATATCATCACGACAACATATAGATTCTTGAAGTGTTACTGTTCCTTCTTCTATTAATGTTTGTGCATTTCCAAGCCACACATCTGTACCGTGAGATAGACCTGATATACGAATTAATTCATCAAAAGTTGAAGGCTTTGTATCTACAAGCATACCTCTAACAAATTTTGTACCAAATTCTGGAACTCCAAAACTTCCTACTTTACTATGTATTTGCTCTGGAGTTACTCCTAATGCTTCTGTAGAGCAAAATATAGACATTGTATCTTTATCATCTAAAGGAACTTTTGTTGGATCCATACCTGTTATATCATATAGCATTCTTATCATTGTTGGATCATCGTGTCCAAGTATATCTAGCTTTAACAAGTTTTGATCTATTGAGTGATAATCAAAGTGTGTTGTTATGATATCTGAATTTGGATCATCTGCCGGGTGTTGTACTGGTGTAAATTCGAAGATTTCTCTACCTTTTGGAACAACTATAATACCACCTGGATGCTGTCCTGTTGTTCTTTTAATTCCTGTACAACCTTGAGCAATTCTTACAACTTCTGGTGTATTTATTGGAATTCCTTTATCTTCATAATATTTTTTTACATACCCAAATGCTGTTTTATCAGCTACTGTACCAACTGTTCCAGCTTTAAAAGTTGTTCCCTTACCAAATATTACTTCTGTATATCTATGAGCTTTTGCTTGATATTCACCAGAGAAGTTTAAATCGATATCTGGCTCTTTATCTCCATTAAATCCTAAGAATGTTTCAAATGGAATATCCATACCATCTTTATCTAACCTATGACCACATTTAGGACACATTTTATCTGGAAGATCAAATCCATTTCCATATCCATAGTCTGTAAAATCTGAATATTTGCATTTTGGACATCTATAATGTGGTGGAAGAGAATTAACCTCTGTAATACCTGTCATATTGGCAACAAATGATGAACCAACTGAACCTCTGGAACCAACTATATATCCATCTGCATTTGATTTCCAAACCAATTTTTGTGCAATAATATACATAACGGAGAAACCATTTTTTATAATAGAATTTAGCTCTTTTTCCAATCTATCTTCAACTATTGGAGGTAATTCATCTCCATATAATTTATGTGCTTTATCATATGCAATTGTTTTAATTGTTTGTTCACAATTATTTATATATGGTGGACATTTTTCTGGTGAAATTGGACTTATTCTTTCACACATATCAGAAACTTTATTTGTATTTGTAACAACAACTTCATATGCTTTTTCTTCACCTAAATATTGAAACTCTTCAAGCATTTCTTCTGTTGTTCTTAAATATAATGGAGCTTGCTCATCAGCATCATCAAATCCTTGTCCTGCCATTAATATACGTCTATATATTTCGTCTTGTGGATCCATAAAGTGAACATCACATGTTGCAACAACTAATTTATCTAATTTTTCACCTAAATTAACAATTTTTCTATTTATATCCTCAAGAGCCTTTGTATCTGGAACTGTTCCATTTCTAACCATAAACATATTATTTCCAATTGGTTGAATTTCTAAATAATCATAATCTTTTGCAATTTCCTCAATTTCTTCATCAGATTTTCCGGCAACAATTGCTCTATATAATTCTCCTGCTTCACAGGCACTTCCTAATATTAATCCTTCAGAATATTTTCTGTATAAAGATTTTAAAATACGAGGTTTTTTATAAAAATAATTTAAATGAGAATATGATATTAATTTATATAAGTTTCTAAGTCCTATATAATTTTTAGCAAGAATTATAGCATGATATGTAGGTAATTTTTTGTACTCATCTTTTTTTCTTAACTTATCAACACAAACAGTATCAAAATCCTCAATTTTTTTAGCACCTTTTTCCTTTAACATATCAATCATTACATTAAATACTTTAACTGTTGTATCAACATCATCTAATGCTCTATGTGCAACTTCTACTTTTATTCCTAAATTTTCAGCTATGATACCTAATTTATATTTTTTGTAATCTGGGAATAAATCTTTTGCTAATCTTAGTGTATCAACATATGTATTTTCTAATTTTAGTCCTAATTGGAAACAATTATGTTTTAAAAATCCAACATCGAAATCAGCATTGTGTGCAACTATTACAGAATCACCAATAAATTCTAATGCCTTTGGTAGAATTTTGTCGATTGTCGGCGCATCTTTAACCATATCATCTGTAATATGGGTTACATCTATAACTTTTTGTGGAATTGGTTTTTCTGGATTAACAAATGTCGAAAATTCATCTATAACCTCTCCGTTTTTTACTTTCATAATTCCTATTTCAGTTATTTTTTCCGTTCTAAATGAAATACCTGTTGTTTCTAAGTCTAATACACAATATGTTGTATCAATATCCTGTCCCTTTGGATTTGATACATTTGATGGTTTATCTGGTACTAAATATGCCTCAACACCATAAATTATTTTCATATCTGGATTATCATATCCTAGTAATTTGTGTGCCTCTGGGAAAGCTTGAACAACACCATGATCTGTTATTGCAATAGATTTCATTCCCCATTTCATTGCTCTTTTTATTAAATCTTTTGCATTTGTCATACCATCCATTTGACTCATTTTTGTATGCATATGAAGCTCTACTCTTTTTACTTTGCTATTATCCATTCTTATTTCTTTTTTCAAACCTGCAGTTTCCACAATTGTATTTGCAATTACTCCAAGTTCTTTAGAAAATGGATCAAATTGTGCAGTTCCTCCAATTCTTACACCTTTTGCTTCTTTCATTCTTGATTTAAACTTTTTCAATTTTTCTTCTTCAACAAAAGCTTTACATGTTATTGTACTTGAACCATCATATAAATCAAATGCATATAATGTTTTTCCACTTTTTAATAATCGCTCTTCTGAGTTTAATATTTCACCTTCTAAGCATATTTTTCCACTATCAACAGAAATATCAATAACTTTTGTAAATGGATCTTTAATATTTGGATTTCTACCATATATTAGTGGTGTTATCTCTTCTGGCTCTTCTTCAGGTATTGGTGTAGCATCTTTATCATCTGGCAAAGGAGGAAGTGAATCTGGTGTTGGAGCATTTACATTTTTTATTTCGAAGTCATCTGCATTATTATTGCTTTTTTCTTCTTTTTTCTTTTCTTTTTCAAGTTTATGCTCTTCCATTTTTTTGGCAAACTCAGTTAATGCTGTATCTTCCAAGCTTTTTGTAAATTCTTTATATTTTTGCTCTTCTTCTGCAGAAATTGATTCAGCAAAGTTAATTTTATATTTTTGGCCATATATATTTTCCAAAGTATTTTCAAATACTTTATTCATACCTCTTGCAGTTAAAAAATCTTTACCTGTCATATGTAAATTGACATTTATAACACTTGAATCTATTTGAACTTCGCTATTTCTAAGAATTGCCTTTGTCATTGGATACCTGTATGATAAATAATCAACTATATTATCCCATTCATTTTGTACATCTATTTCTGGCTCAAATTCATATCTTATTTTTATTGTTGCACTACTTAAATTAAATCTTTTTACTAAAAATTTTTCGAATGCATGTACTTCTTTAATATTTATAATTTTTTCTGAAATCAAATACACTTCAAAACAATTTGTTTTTTTATATAAATTAACTTTTTCAATTTTAGCACTCAATATGTTTGTATTACACTTGAAATCGTCAAAAATCGTACCTATCTTTTTTAAAGCCTTTTCTTCTGACAAGATTTTTCAACTCCTTTTTGATTTTTCTTGGTATATTTTATATCATTTTTGAAAATAAATCTATAATTTTTTTATTTTTATTTACACAAAAAAGCTCTCTATAAAAGAGAGCTTTTGTTAGCCTATTTGTACAATAAAACTATTACAACCTGCCTTTACCTTAAAGAGATTTCCTTCTATTTGGCAAACGTTTTCAATTTCATACAAATTCCAATTTAGCAAATGCAGTTTTCCATTAACAATTTCTATTATAGTGCACTTATATTCCTTTTCTATAACAGGTTTGTTATGAGCAACAGCCATAAAAGTTTTATTTCGTACTTCTTCGAACCATGATGCATCAAAGTATCCTTCTATACCATATAGTTCATAATTGGTTTGATATTTTTCAATAAATGTCCTCTTTACTCGATAATGTAACCCCTCTATCAGTTTTTTTGGACTAGAACATGAATAATATGTTACTTTATTACCATTATATCTTACCACTTTTTCTTCTGTCATTTTACTCCTCCCAATAATCGTGGATGAAATACATTTACATATAAAGTCGCTTGAACTTAAGCATTATTACGGATTATATCACTAATAAAGCTTTATGTCAAAAAAGTAGTTTAATATAGTGCTAAAAATTTCTTTTTAAAAACACATATAAAACTACTTTTTACGTTTATTAAATTATTCTATGTATATCATTAAAAGTAACATATACTGATAATAATATCATTAGTCCGAATCCTAACATTTGAATTCCCATTTCGTATTTTTCATCTAATGGCTTTCTGCGTATTGCTTCTATTATTAAAAGTACGATTTTTCCTCCATCTAATGGTGGAAATGGTAATAGATTTGTTACACCTAGTGATAATGAAATTAGTGCTAATATGTAGATAAATTCTTGTAATCCATTTGTCTTAGCAACTACGCTAGATATACCTACAGGTCCCATTAAATCATTTGTACTAACTCTTCCTGTAAACAACATTTTTATATTATCTACTATTGAAAATGCGAAATCACCTGTATTAAGAACTGCGTAATATATGTTATTTGCCAAATTTTTATCTGCTGGTTTTAATTTTACTCCTAATAAATATTTCTTTTGTTTTATTGGGGTAATATCTATTGATAGCTCTTCGTTGTTTCTTTTAACTGTAAAATTCAATTTTTCATCATTTGAGCTGTTTTGCAAAATATTTGATAATTCTGTAGGATTATTTTCTATATTTACTCCATTTACAGAAATTATCTCATCTCCTATTTCAAGCCCTTGATTTTGCACATTTCCATTTGAATCAAAACCTTGAATTTTAGTACTATTTTCTGATTCTAAATATATTCCAGTAGAATTATATTCTAGCATTGTTGGTGCTGTTTTATATTCTAGTTGCTCTCCATTTCTTTCTATTTGTATGGTTACAACTTCACCATTTGATGAATTTATAATTTTGTTTATATCAGATTGCTTTTTTACACTTTTTCCATTTATTTTTTTTATTGTATCTCCTGGCATAATTCCAACTGATTCTGCTGAATATCCAGATGTGCATGAATCAACTGTAGTTGTTACATTATTTGGCGTAGCTGTTTGAAGTCCCATATATACAATTAATGCAAATATAATATTTACAAGTCCTCCTGCAGACACTATTGCTATTCTTTTTGGAATTGAAACTTTATTAAAAGCGCCCTCTTCTTCGGAGCGCTCTTCTTCACCTTCCATACTAACAAATCCACCTAATGGAATTGCTCTTATTTGATATTTTGTTTCTTTCCCTTGTTTGCTAAAAAGCACTGGACCAAATCCTATTGCAAATTCTTTTACTTTAACTTTACACCATTTTGCAACTAAAAAATGTCCTAGTTCATGTATAAATACTAAAAATCCTAAAAGAATTACTATTTTTAATACACTTATTAAAAAACCAATCAAATTTTTAATCCTCCTATGTTAAATTAACATTAGTAAAAAATATGCAAATGGAGCAATAAATAATAAACTATCAAATCTATCTAAAATTCCTCCATGCCCTGGTATTAAATTACTATAATCTTTTACTCCTGTAAAACGTTTTATACTTGATGCTGCAAAATCTCCAACTTGACCAACAAGGCTTAATACTAATGCAATTACTGAAATTATAATGTAATTAATATTGTAATTAAAACATTTATTTAAAATTACTGTATATATTAGAGTTAAAATAATTGCACCAACTGTTCCAGCCACACATCCCTCTATTGATTTATTGGGGCTTATTTGACTAAATTTGTGTTTACCAATTCTTCTTCCAACTGCATAAGCAAATATATCAGTTCCCCATGCAGAAAGAATTGTATACCATACGAAAAATTTTCCATTTTCCATTCCATACACCATTGGTATAAATGAATAAAATAACACCAAATATATAATTCCAAAACAAGTTACAGCAACATCAAGTACTGTAGTTTTTAAGTCTGTTATTATTATATGTAAAAATAATGCTAAAATTACAAATGGTATATATACTCCCACTATAGGTAATATGTATTCATTTGGAACAATATTTATCGCGAGTATTAAGGCACACGACAGATACGATATCCATGATATTGGATTTGCTTTATTACTAGTCTTAAAGCAATGTGTATATTCATGCACACTTATTACAGCAAGAATAGTAACAGCTATATCTATTACATATTTATTTCCTAACAAGAAAATTAAAACAACTATTGGAAATCCAATTAATCCAGAAATAATACGTTTTAAATTCATTATTTATTTTCCTCCAAATTTTCTATTTCTCTTTTGATATATTTGTATAGCTTCATCTATGTCAGATTTATTAAAATCTGGCCAGAATTTTTCTTTAAAGCAAAATTCAGAATATACAATTTGCCAAGGTAAAAAATTACTTGTACGAAGCTCTCCACTTGTTCTTATTAATAAATCTGGATCAGGCTGACCAGCTGTATACAAATTGTCAGATATTGTTTGATCAGATATATCATCTATGCTTAAAGTCCCATTTTTTACTTGTTCAGCAATTCTTTTAACAGCCATTGTTAACTCAGCTCTTCCTCCATAATTAAGTGCAATATTTAAAGTTAATCCTGTGTTTGTTTTAGTTCTATCTATTGCTTTTAATATTGATTCTTTTAAACCTTTATCTAAAACCTCAATGTCACCTAATACTTTTATTCTTATATTTTCTGTATCTGCTCTTTTAGCAAATTTATCAAGATAAAATCTTAATAAACTCATTAAAGCTCCAACTTCTTCTTTGCTTCTTTTCCAGTTTTCTGTAGAAAAAGCATATACAGTTAAATATTTTATTCCTATTTTATTACAATATTTCGCAATATTTTCTAATGTTTCGGCACCTTTTTTATGACCATCTGATACATTTAAATTTCGTGCTCTTGCCCATCTTCTATTTCCATCCATTATTATTGCAATATGAGTAGGTATATTGTTAATGTCTGATTCCATAATTATGACTCCTTTATTTATTTCTATTTTTTATATATAATGCTAGCTCTATTAAAAATTCACCTTTTTCATTGTAATTTTTTATAATCTCAATTGCCTCATTTATTATATCATCTAACATTTTTTGAGCTTTTTCTAGTCCATATTTTGTTACATATGTACATTTTCCTCTTGCTTTATCATTTCCAACTGGTTTTCCAAGCTCTTTTTCATTTCCTATTTCTGATAATATGTCATCTTTAATTTGAAATGCTAAACCTATTTTTTCGGCATAATCAGTAAGCTTATTTAAATCTTTTTCATCAGCATTTGCAAGTATTGCACCAATTCGTACAGAAGCTTTGATTAATGCACCAGTTTTATTTTCATGCATATATTCTAAATAGTCACTAGAAATTTTTTTTCCTTCATATTCTGTATCAACATACTCACCAGCAATCATTCTATCTATACCATAAGATAATTCATATAACGCATTTAATTTGCTTTGTTTTTCATTATCATCACTTTCAGAAATATCATCAATTATTAAATTATATGCATTATTTAATAAACTATCACCAGCTAATATTGCAGTAGCTTCATTATATTTTTTATGATTTGTAAGCTTACCTCTTCTATAATCATCATTATCAATTCCTGGTAAATCATCATGAATTAAAGAAAAAGTATGAACCATTTCCATTGCAACCGCAAATTTGTAGCATTTTTCTATATCATCTTTAAATAAATTATATGATGCAATTATTAAAATAGGTCTTAATCTTTTTCCACCAGCCATTAAGCTATATCCTTTAGATTCATTTAAAATATGCTCTGGACAGTCTTCTTTTTTTAAATATTTAGTTAATTCATTATTGATTATATCAATATATTTTGTTAGCTCTTCTTTAAAATTCATATGATTCCTCCATTAAAGATTTTATACACTCATAACTTCTTTTTCTTTATTATCTAATAAAGTATCAATTTCAGCTATTTTTTTATCTGTTATTTTTTGAATTTCTTCTTCTGCTATTCTTAATTCATCTTCTGTTATTTCAGAATCTTTTTGTTTTTTCTTAAATTCTTCAATTCCATCTCTTCTTATAGATCTTACTGCTATTTTTGATTCTTCAGCCATTTTCTTTATGTTTTTTACTATTTCTTTTCTTCTTTCTTCATTTAATTCTGGGAAAGAAAGTCTTATTACTTTTCCGTCATTATTTGGATTTATTCCTATGTCAGATTTTAATATTTCTTTTTCAATTTCTTTTAATATACCTAAATCCCATGGTTGTATTACTATAAGTCTAGCTTCTGGAACAGAAATTCCAGCTACTTGTGATATTGGAGTTGGTACACCATAATAATCAATTTTAATTTTGTTTAATATTGCAGGATTTGCACGACCTGCTCTAACTTCTGCTAAGTTATTTTCAAATACTCCAACTGTTTTATCCATTTTATTTATAATATCGTCATAATTCATAATTCATAATTCCTTTCATAATAGATTTTATTCTGTAATTAAAATATTACAGAATAAACTGTTTGTTATATAATATTTTACTTTGATTAAAAAGTCAATTATATTTTAATCAGCTTTTACTAAAGTTCCTATTTTTTCACCTTTTACAGCTTTTATCATATTTTCTGGTTCATTCATGGCAAATACTATTAAAGGTATATTATTTTCTCTACATAAAGAAATTGCTGTTGCATCCATAACCTTTAGGTCTTTATTTAAAATGTCCATATATGTAATTTCATCATATTTAACAGCACTTGAATCAACTTTTGGATCAGCTGAATATACACCATCAATTGTTTTAGCAACTAATATTACTTCTGCATTTATTTCTGCAGCTCTTAAAGCTGCTCCTGTATCTGTTGTAAAATATGGGTTTCCAGTTCCACAAGCAAATATTACGACTCTTCCTTTTTCTAGATGTTTTGTAGCTTTTCTTTTTATATATGGCTCTGCAATTTCACGCATTTCAATTGCAGTTTGAACTCTTGAATAAATTCCTTTTGATTCTAATGAATCTTGTAATGCTAAAGCATTTATTGTTGTAGCAAGCATTCCCATATAATCTGATGTTGTTTTCTCCATATTGTATCCATATTTACCTCTCCAGAAGTTTCCTCCACCTACTACTACTGCAACTTGTACTCCAAGCTCTGTCATTTCTTTTATTTGAGATGTTATTTTATCAACAACTTCTGCTGATAGCCCAGTTTTATTTTCACCTGCTAAAGCTTCTCCACTTAATTTTAATAATACTCTTTTATACTTAATATCTGACATAAAAAACACTCCTTCTTTTTTTATCTTTGCCATTTTATCATACATATCATAAAAATTGCACCCTTTTTTGAAAAAAATATATAAAAAAAGAAATAAATTTAAGCAAATTTGTGTATTGCTTAAATTTATTTCTTTTATGTAATCTGATTATTTAATTTTTGTTTTATTATATATAAATACTGTAGTTCCTACTAATATTGTAATACCTATAATAAATATTACTTCATTGTTTGAACCTGTTTTTGGAAGTGTTGTGCTATCTTGTGAAACAACAGTATTTGTTTTATTTGTTTTATTTGTTGTATTATTTGTTTCTACATTATTATTTGTTATTGTATTATTTTGTGATACAACTGCTGTATTATTTCCTCCTGTTGAATTCATATCCTGGAAAGACCCAAAATCTAATGGTGCTGAATCAGCAAAAACAATTCCTGAAAATATGTACATAAAAACACCAATTGATAAAACAATTCCCAATATCTTTTTTATATTACTCTTCATCTCTCATATCTCCTTTTCTTTTGATTTATAATTATTTTATACATAATATTTTTTTTAGTCAATAGTTTTCTAAAAATTTTTTTATGTATTTTTTACCAATTCAATGACACTATTTATGCTACACTGTGGAGTTGAAGCTCCAGCCATTATCCCCACAATATTTCCCTGCTTAAGAACACCTTTATCAATCTCATTTACCTCTTCTACACATATAGTGTTATTACAATTTTTTTTAGAAATTTCATATAATTTTTTGGTATTTGAACTATTTTTTCCTCCTACTATTATCATACAATCAACTTTTTTAGATAGCTCTTCTGTTTCTTCTTGTCTTATTTTAGTCGCATTACATATAGTATTTACTACTTCTATATTTTCAAAATTTTTAAATTTTTTCTTTATACTTTCTGTAATTTCTGTGAATTTTTGTAAACTAAATGTTGTTTGAACTACAATAGCTAGTTTTTTTCTGTTTGATTTTTTAAAATTATCTATTGATATATTAATATCGTCAATGTTTTCTATTATACTTACATCGTCTCCACAAAAGCTTGCAGTTCCTATAATTTCTGGATGTTTTTTTGAACCAACTAAAAATATGTAATATTCTTTTTCATTATATTCAGATACAATTTTGTGAATTTTTAATACTTTTGGACATGTTAAATCTATTAAATCAATTCCCATTTTATCAGCTTGTGTATATACTTCTTTTGCAATTCCATGAGCTCTTATAATTGTTTTTCTTTTTTCTAAATTTTGTTTTAAATCATCTATAAAAATAATTCCTTTATTTTCTAAATCTTTAACTACATTTTTATTATGTACAATTTCACCTAAACAATAGATAGGTTTTTCATTTTCAAGAGCTTTTTCTGATTTTTCAACTGCATTTTTTACTCCATAACAAAATCCCGCTGTTTTTCCAACTATATATTCCATAAAATTCTCCTTTAATAAAATTTATATTATTTTTAACATAAAAAAATTTTTTTTTCAATCTTTTTTAGAAATTATTATGTTAATAATTTCTAAAGATTTTAATTATATAAATAAAAAAATTCAAATTGCTATAATATAACAATTTGAATTTTTTTAAATATCTTTTAATTTATGCTTATACACTTTCAACAATATTATTTGTTGAGCTTTCAATATTATTATTTATTTCAGTTGTTAAATTAGAATCAAATTCCTGTGCTGTAGTATTTAATTCATTTGTTTCATTTTGAATTTGCTTTGATGCGCCAAATGTAAATGTTTTTCTTGCACTTTTTGCTTCTTTTTCTTCAAATTTTTTGTAAAATTCTTCCTTAGTTGAATCTAAACATTCTTGCATTGCTGTGAACATTTCTTCTAAATCTTGTTTTGTAAAATCATATGAATTACTTCTTGACATTGGCTCTAATACCTGAATATCGTGTAATATATTATTTACCCTTTTTCCTGCGTATTCAATAAATTTTTGTCTTTTCTCTTCGTTTATTTCCATATGTTTTCTCTCCTTTTTCTGTATTCCTGCATAAACTTTATGCAATACATATAATATCATACTTTTAAAAGATTAAACAAGATTTTTTTCATTTTTTGTTGAATTTTGTAAAAAATGCTATATTTTAATAATATTTAGTTAATTGTTTTACTTATTTGTGTCAATAGGGACGGTTCTTTTTGACAACTTTAGGCACGCATTTTGGATATATCTTTAAAGTTGTCAAAAAGAACCGTCCTCATTGACAACCCATTGACAGATAGTTGTTTTAGGTCTTTTAAACTTTCAATTTTGTCTAAAATTTTTTTCATTTTTCTTCCTCCTTAAACTTCGCTAATTTATGCTTTAGATTTAGTTACCTTATGGAAGAGCCTACTTGGCACTTCCGTTTTTTTATACCATGACCCGTCCACTTTCCCAAAATTCTTATTTTTTAGCATAAATTCTTTATTTTTTGACAATACTATGATATAATAAGCCCATTACAATTTTTAGGAGGTTATTTAACATGGAGAAACTGAAAATATCTATTGTTACTGCATATCCAACACAAGGTGCTGGTAGCGGTACACTTATTACGGCACAAGCAAAAACATATGTGGAAATGGGACATGAGGTTCATATTGTTACAGCAAATAACAATACAAGCTTTAATAAGCTTGATGGTGTTACTTATCACCTTGTACCTTTTACAGGTGAAAAAGAGCCTATCGAAAAACTTGAAGGTGCATTACCTTTTAACTTCGTAATGTTTACATCTCACACTAACAGCTCTGAAAACTTTTGGAACATTACAAATGAGCAATTAAAAGCTTACTGTAATAAGTTTAGGGAGGTTTTTGAAGCTCATATCAAAAACGATAAACCGGATATTTTCCATGGTCAACACTGTTGGATTTCCACAGCCATACTTACTGACTATGATATCCCTGTAGTATGTACAATACATGGTACAGACCTTATGGGGTATGAAAAAGCCAAAGAACTTTTATCTGATGCCAATGTTAGTGCAGAAGATGCTGAAAAGTATAACTTCTACATTAAATCTGCTGAAAAAGCTGCCCGAAATTCAAAACGCATTTTTGTAATTTCAAAGCAACAGGAAGAAAAGTTTAAAAAGCTTTTCCCTTTTGCAGCTGATAAAGTTGTTCTTGTTCGTAATGGATGTGACACTAGTGTTTTCTACAAAGATGATACAGTTAATGTAAAAAATCTTTTAGGTTCACTTCACTCTAATGTATTGCCAACAGCTGGAATACCAACCAACTATGATAAACTTGCAATTTTCGTTGGAAAATTTGCACAATTTAAAAGAGTTGATTTGGTTTTAGATGCTGCCAAGATTTATGAAGAAGAAATGCATAAAAAAGGCTTAAATGTCTTAACACTTATTGTTGGAGCAGGAGCATTAGATAACGAGCTAAAGAAACATCAAGCAGAGCTGAATTTGCATAATACTCATTTTGTTGGAAGACAAGGAGCAGATATTGTAAGGGCTTTGCAAAACATTTCAGATGTATTTCTTGCTCCATCAGATAATGAACCTGACGGCCTTGTTTATAAAGAATGCATGCTTTGTAACAATATTCCTGTAGGAACATTAGGTGGTGGTGTTCCAGACACATTAAATCCAAACGATGATGAACTTACTGCAATTCCTAGTACCGAAATATACCCAACACCTTATGGTGTACTTATTCCAATGAATAACAGTAAGGCACTTGCTGATGCGGCAATGTATGTAATGGAACATCCTGAGAAATTTGACAAAAATCAGATTATTTCTTACGCTCAGGAAAACTATGATCAAAGAAAGATTAGCAAGAATGTAATTATTCCTATTTTTAAGGAAGTAATCGCAAAAAAATAACAGAAACCAAGTAATAATTTACTTTTCCCCATTTATTGAGCAAGTAGCTTAAATAAATGGGGATTTTCTTATTTTTGTGCCAATGGGTTGTCAATGGTTGTCAATGGGGACGGTTCTTTTTGACAACTTTAAAGCTACATCCAAAATGTGTGCACAAAGTTGTCAAAAAGAACCGTCCCCATTGACAACCCATTGACAACCCATTGGCAACCATTTTAAGGACCGTCCCTCTTTTAGATTCTCTTTTTATACGATATATTTTATCTCATTACTTGGAAAGAATTTTTTCAATTTTTCCTTAAAAAATTGCTCTCCTTCTTTTTTGTATTCTGGCTTGTATGTGTATTTTCCCATTCCACGTCCTGTCATTTTTTCTTTGTCATATAAATCCTGTATTGTTGGAAAAGCTTCTGTGTTGATGGCTCTATGAACAAAGCTATAAGTCATAAATATTACTTCAAAAAAAACATCTTTTTTTACACTTTCACTTAAATTTTCGTATAGATATTTTATTAGATCTTCATATAAATCTTTCCAATTATCTAAAAAAATTACTGGTGCTATTAGTATTCCTACTTTATAGTCAGCTTGTTTTAGTTTATTTATTGCTTCAACTCTAATTTTTAGTGGTGATGTTCCTATTTCTATATTTTTTATTATGTCACTCGGATTAACACTCATTCTTGCAATTATTTTTCCATTATGATTTAAATTTAATATTGGATCTACCATTCCAAATTTTGTTGGAAAAGTAAGCATACCCTTTGGACTTTTTGCAAAATTTTCAATTGTCCAGACCAAATTGTTTGTTATGGTATTTTCTAATATAAGATCACTATTACTTCCTATTTCAAATACTAAATTATCATCTGTATTATTTGCAACTTTTATAATTTTATTTAACATTTCTTCCCTGTTAACAAATAATCTTAAATAAGAGCATTTGTTGAAATTACATACTAAATAGCAGTATAAACACATAGCAATACATCCTGAAGATGTGTATGGTACAAGATAATCTGATATTTTATGATTTTCTACAAATTTATGTGTTTTTCGTATTCCAATTATAAGATTTTGCTTCATATCCCTAAACTCTGAATTTTCTTTTTTTCGCATTTCTTCTATATTATTGTGATTTTCTATTACATCACATTTAATTCCTTTTGATCTGTATAAATTTAATAAATATTGTCCTAACTCGTAATTTTCTGAATCTTTTTCATATAACACTCTTTTGGGTAAAAACATAATATTAATTCCTCCATTTGTAATATCTATATTATTTTTTACCTTTTTAGATTTATTATTAGAATATTTTTTAATTAATTTAATATATTAAATTAAAGGGGATGATTTTATTTTTGAAAATTTGAAAAAAATTGTTAGATTCCAAATTATTTCATTTATTTTTGTATGTATAGTCGGAACATTACTTCACTTTACATTTGAATGGTCTGGTAATAACCATATAGTTGCGGCATTTAGCAGTACAAATGAAAGTACCTGGGAACATCTAAAATTAGTATTTTACCCTATGCTTATAATGACTGTTATTGGATATTTTTATTTAGGCAAAGATGTAAAGAATTATTTATGTGCCAAAACTTTAGGTATTATTTATGCAATTAGTTTTATTGTAATTTTCTTTTATACATATACAGGAATCATTGGGAAAAACTTTGCTTTTTTAGATATTGGTAGTTTTTTTGTTGCTGTATTTATTGGGGAATATATAGCATTTAAAAATATGCTTTCATTTGATGACGAATGCAATAAAAGCATTTCAGTAATTACACTAATAATTCTTTTACTATGTTTTGTTTTATTCACATACTTTCCACCAAAAATAAATCTATTTAAAGATCCTGTTTACAATGAATATGGTATTATAAAAACTTAAATTTTAGTAGAGCAAATAAAAAACGGGGACGATCCTCGTTTTTTATTTTTGAGGACCGTCCCTCTTTTTTATTTTTCAGGACCGTTCCCGTTTTTTACCGTTTTTTATGCTTTTGGTAATTTTGTTTCATCTGGTATTACTTTGTGCTCTTTTAGTAGTTTTTCTATGTCTGTTCCTTTGGCTTTTTTTAGTGCTTTTTTCATTATGAATCTTTCTATTAAATTTAGTTTCATATCTGTTATTGGCTTGCCATCTCTTAGTTTTACTGTTGCATTTAGTAAATCTCTTATATCATATACACTGCCCCATACTTCTGGAACTCCTCTGTCTATGTCTAGTAATGTGTATACCGCTTCCATTGCTGTTCTTATTGAATATTCTGTTGTGAATATTGTATCTCGTTTTGTTTCAGCAAATTGACCTAAAAATGCAAAGTTTACACTTCCTTTTGGCACTACTAATGGTCTGTCTCCTAATTGTCTTGGCATGAAAAAAGCCGTTATATATGGCATCATACATGGAACTGTATTTGCACTATTTGTTGCTAGCTTTTCTATTTGGTCTGTTGGTACTCCTAAGTGATATAACCATTCCATACAAATTTCTTTACCTGTACATTCTCTCATAGGCTTTTTAATATAATTTCCTGGTTTATCACTAAATAGTCCATAAATCCAACCACATAATTGATTCTTTGGTTGACTTCTGAATTGTGGTTGACGATTAAATGTCCAACTTAAAAGCCAATTTGAATCTTTTACAGTAACAATTCCTCCTGTTACTACTTTTCCGCTAAAAGGATTTCTTTTACATATTTTTTCGATATATGGAGGTATTTTATCATCTAATGTAGTTACTGTTGCACTCATCCAGTTGCTTTCTTCTGGGTTAGAGCAGAACTTATCTGGATTTCCAAATGATTTATCTTGTTTAGCAATTTTTCTCCACATATCCCAGCCTCCGTCTGGTTTTATTTCATAATTAAATTCTGCTTTTTTATTTTGACTTCCAAGTGTAGAATTTTCGACACAACCACCATTTGTTATAAATACTAAATCATTTTCAGTTAAATTAATATTTTCTTCTTTTCCATTTACTATAGTTACAATAGTTTTTGCTTGTTTTTTGTTAGATTTTATATCAAATAATACATTTTCAACTTTAACACCATAATGGAATTGTACTCCAAATGATTCCAAATATTTAATCATTGGTAATATCATAGATTCATACTGGTTATATTTTGTAAAACGAAGTGCTGTGAAATCTGGTAAACCTCCTATATGATGTATATATCTTTGAATATATAATTTCATTTCTAATGCACTATGCCAATTTTCAAAAGCAAACATTGTTCTCCAGTAAAGCCAGAAATTTGAATCAAATACTTCTTCATCGAAAACTTCATTGATTCTTTTATTATATAATTGTTCATCTGGTGTGAAAAATAACTTCATTATTTCCATTGCACCTTTATCTGATATATTGAATTTTTTATCAGTATGTGCGTCTTCACCGCGATTTACTGTTGCTCTCATTAAAGAATAATTTGGATCTGCTTTATTTAACCAATAATACTCATCTAATACACTTACCCCTTCTGTTTCTATTGAAGGAATTGATCTGAATAGGTCCCACATACATTCAAAATGGTTATCCATTTCTCTTCCTCCACGCATTACATATCCTATATCATTGTAATAATACCCATCACATGCTCCACCTGGTATTGGCTCTTTTTCAAGAATATGAACATTTTCACCTTTCATTTGTCCATCACGAACTAAAAAGCAAGCTGCAGCTAATGCTCCTAGTCCTGAACCTATTATATATGCAGATTTATTATCAACATTTTCCGGTTTTTTAGGCTTTGCAAAAGCCTCATAATTTCCACTACTATAGTACATAAAATTTCCTCCTTTGTAATATTATAAACATAATATTACAATAATATTTAAAATTTTCAATAAACAAAAAAAGCAGTTTGTATAATTTTTTTACAAAACTGCTTTTTTGTCTAAAAAGATAATCTTTTTATTGCATTATCAAAATTTCCGTCTAACATTAGACTTAATTTATTTATTATTTCTTCTGGATTTTCTTCCATTCCATTTTCTATCCATTCTTGCACTAATCCCACAAATGCATATTTATAAAAATCTGCAATAAATTTTTTATTTTTTTCATCAATATTCATATTTTTTGATTTTTCATTTACCGCTTTTGTTAATACTAAATTCGTCTGGTGATATACAAAATTCAGAAAAAATGACCTACTTACTGAATAATATGTGTTATACACAAATTTTTTATTTTCAATAATATATTCAAAAACATATAAAAATTCTTTTTGCCAATTTTCTGTTGGATTATCTGTTTCTAAATTTTTAATTTTACCTATTACCTCATTTGTATAAATCCACTCTAATAAATCATATATATCTTTAAAATGATAATAGAAAGTTTGTCTATTCACACCACAATCTTCTGTTATATCATTTATTGTTATTTTATTAAATTCTTTTTTTGATAAAATTTTCTTTAAAGAGCTAGCAAGTGCTTTCTTTGTTATATTACTCATTATAATCACTTTCCTTTGTTTTTTGAAAAGGATTATATCATTTTACAATTATACATGCAAATAAAAATTTTTGTATTTTTCAACAGACTCGTTTACATCAATTACATACTGCTGAACCAAACATTTTACATTTTCATCATAATATTCTTTTGTTAGCTTTCCGCCTAATGCTTGCATTGTTTTTGCAGAACCTAAGTTATCTTTGTCACAATCTAACATTACTTCTTTTATTTTGTGCTTTTGACATATTTGTAATGCTAAATATAGATTTATTTTGTTATACCCTTTTCGTCTTTCTGTTGGTCTTATGCTGTATCCTATATTGCCTCCAAATGCTTTTAGTTTTTCATTTAATTGTAATCTTATGTTTATCATTCCTACTATTTTATTATCTCTTTTGCGAACTAAAAAATATGTTTCTGCTGGTACTTTTTCTTCTGTCATTTTTCTTGTTCTATCTTCTTCTAATTTTTTAAGCCAAGCGTCATAATTGTCTAGATATCTATAAAGTCCTCCTACTCCATTTATATTTGAATTATATTTATAAAATTCTTGAATATATTCTATGGCTTGTTTTTCATATGATTTGTTTGGTTGTATTAGCTCTAACTTTTCCATATTTTTTCTCCTTTCTTTTGTATTATGTGCTAAAAAGCCTTACAGATTTGCCCTTTAGTTTATCATAATACTTTTAATAAACTTACTAAGACTCCTCTGTAAGGCTTTCCTTACTTCTGTGTAGAAACTTTTCCGCTTCCTGTACCGCTCAACTTCATATTTTAGGTACACTCTTAATATTTTTTATTTTAACATATAGATTTGCTGTTTGTCAAAAATTATAAAAAATTTTTTTATTTTATAAAATCAATTTCTTCCCAATCACTTTTTCTTTTATATCCAATTTTTTCATAAACATGATTACTTATTGGATTTGAGTCATCTGTATACAAAACACAATATTTATCTCCACTATCTAATAATTCTTTAGATATTCTATATATTAAATTATATGCATAACCTTTGCCTCGCTCTTCTGGCGGGGTATATACTGCACTTACACATTTTCCATACTTCATAATTCTGCTTGTTGTTGCCTGACATACAATTTTACCATCTTTTTCCAGAACATAATATCCTTTTTCTAAATATGAATTAAATTTTTCTTCTGCTTTTTTATCATCACATTCTTGTCTTACTGCTTTAATTATGAAATCTTTAATATATTTTTTTAATGTTGTTTTGTCATTCAATGTTGCTTTTCTATATGTAATATCATTTAGTAATCTTCCATCTGCTATGTTTTCTAATAACAATATTCTTAGTCCATTGTGTATTTTATGTTTCATATTGCTTAATTGGCAATAATATTCTGTAAATCTACTTGCTACATCTTTTTGTGCGTTCACTCCTAATAGTTCCTTATCATATTTATATATTTCTTCTGCTGCAAATTTTAATATTTCATCAGAATAATTATTAGTTGGTGAATACATTAGTAATTTCCATGGCTTTCTATATAACATAATTAGCTCTGTAGTTTGGTTATTTTCTATAGTAGCTAAAAACCAATTATCCATTCCATTTTTTAAACCATCTATGCAGTTTCCTATCATTAAACAATTGTACCATTCTTGTTCTTCTAATAATTTTTGATTATCGTTCCAAAATAAATTAATGTCACTGTATTTTTTGAAATTCATACTATAGTCAACTCCTTTCATTTTCTTTTTTATTATATCATACAAATTTTTTTAATACCAAAAAACATTGCAGGAAATTATTTAAGACTCCTCTGCGATGTTAATTTATTTGAGTGATATAAATATTCAATTTTTATGGAGTCATATGCCGAATTCTTTATTTTTGATAATTTTTGAATTACATCTATAGATATTTTCATCATTATTCCTCTTATTATTTTAATACTTGTATATTTTCTTCTGATTTTTGTAATTTTAAAACCTCTGTCTTGTTTTCTATCATTAATATAGCTCTTTTATTTCATTAAAGTTATCTATACTTATAATTTTTTTCTTGTCATATTCTTTGTCTTCTGGATTATAGTAAATTGAATCTATTCCATATTTGTTAGGCCCAAGCACATCTTTATCTATTGTATCTCCTATCATTAAACATTCTGATGGAGAATATTGTCCGCATGCATTCATATAGCTCTCTTTGTATGGTTTTAGTACTGTATCTCCTGTATATATGTCATCAAAATATTCTATAATTCCAGCATTTTTTAGTCTTGTTACTTGTGTGTATCTAAACCAATTTGTTAAAACAACTAAGCTTTTATTTTTGGATTTTAAGTATTTTAACATATCTGTTGTTTCTGATAGTAAAATATCATTAATATCTGCATTTATTTTTATCCAGCCTTCTATTATTTCACTTGTGATATTTATACCTGTTTTATTTTTGTAATAATTGCTTAAATCATTTACATCATATTTGGTATGTGTTTTTTCATATTCTATTAATATCTCATAATATACTGAAAGAAATTTGTCTGCTTCTTTTCCTAGTACATCTTTAAAGTAGTTTATTTCTTTTGAAAAATCACCATTAAGAAGAGTTCCATCTAGGTCAAATATAAATCTCTTTTTCATTAATTTCTCCTTTTTTCTTTATTTTTAATTACATTATAATTTTTCCTTCTAAATTTGCTATATAACATTTTGGAAATTTTTCTTTTAATACCTTTAATTTTTCTAAATTCTTTTCAAGTTCCTTACTAACTAAAATTCCCTCTATAAAACAAGATGGCATTCCAAATAATATTGCACTTTCTCTATTTGTCGTAAGAGCTGTTCTTTCTTTACAATATATATAATTTTTATAGAACCACTTTTTCAAAATTGTTTTCACAATTCTGGGGTTTAAATTCAAATTAAATACATCTTGTTTTATAAAGTCTTGAGCCTCTTGACTTTGAGTATTAAAAATAAATGCAATGTCTACTTTATTGTTTGATAAGCTTGGCATAAATCTGCTTTCTTTTGTTTGCTCTGCAATCCATCTCCAATTTGGTGTGTTTTTGAATTTATCAAGTGCCTGATTCAGCTCTCCATATGGAACGAGTTTTATTTCTACAGCTTTATTTTGTGCAGTTCCTATTGTTACAGTTGCTCCACTATACAATTTAACATATTCACCTAATGTAATTTCTTTTTGTATATTCCACATTGATGCACAAAATGGAGTTTTTTTGTTTTTGTTATATGTTGTAATAAAATCTTGACTGATAATTCCATCTTTTTTTATTTCATCAAGATGTTCCATTGCTGATCTTGCTCCATGAAGAAAAGTGTGCTTTTTTAATACAAGAGAATCTCCAATATTGTAGTCATTTGGTTGTAATCTAAAATTTGAATTTAGCTCATAAAATTTGTTAATTTGATTTATGAATGCTGTTCTTACATCTTTGTTAAATTTAAAATATTTTTTTGCTTTTTCTATATATAAATCTTTTGATTCTTCCATTTTTTTCATCTCTTTTCCATTTTGTATCTATATAATTTCTTCATATTATTATAAAACATCAGACTTATTAAATATGCCAAAAATAAGTCTAATGTTTTACATAGAAATTTGAGTTTATCGTAATTTATAATTTTTCAATTTCGTCTTTTGTAAGTCCAGTAATTTTAATAATCAAATTAATATCCATTTCTTCTGCTAACATCTTTTTGGCTGTTTCAATTTTTTCTTCTATTTTTCCCTCTGACCTGCCTTCTACCCTTCCTTGGTCTCTTGCTGCTGTCATTGCAAACTTTCTGTCTATTTCAGCTGTTTCTCTTAAATATGCAATTCTTCTTTCAGCTTCGTCTCCGCTTAAGTATTCTAGCTCTTCTTCGGCTTTCTTTACTTTTTCATTCTCTATCATTTTTAGTTCCTCCATATTTTCAAAACTAATAAATGTTAGCCATTCTTCTAATTTATTGGATATTCTTTTACATTTTTGTTTAAATTTTGGTAGCTGAAGATAGTGCATTTCTATTTTATCTGTAAATATTTGATTTTCATAATCTCTTCTTAGTCTTACTATTTCATGAAATGGCCCTTCATCATTAAACACATTAAAATTAGATATCCATATTCCTATTGATTTTGGTATTTCTATGTAATCTTGCCCATTTTCTAGACTTTGGTGATATTCTCTTGTTGTATAAAACAATGACCTTGCTTCTATATCATTATAATTTCGCATTTGCATTTCTATATCTACTTTTGTTCCGTCATCTAATGTTGCAAGTATATCTAACCTACATACTTTATCTGTTATAAAATCTGTTTCTAGCTGAACTTCTTGTCTTGGCTCTACGTTTTTTATATTCCAATTTGGTAAAATTGCTTGAAGCAAATCTTTTAGAATATCACTATTTTTCTTTTGACCAAAAATCCTTTTAAATACATAATCATTCGTTGGCTTTAATAACTCCATTTATCACTTCCATTCTAGCATATTTGTTTTGTTTGTTCAATTATTTTGAAGATTTTGTGTATGAATTTACACTTTTGAATTTAAATCTTTTGAATAAAATTTTTATGTTTTCAAATTTCTATGATTTCTTATTTAACCATAGTTTGCTGGATATTTCAAGAAATTTCGTGATACTTTTTTCGACATTCTTTTTATTGTTTTATCTAATAGAGCTTAATTAATTTATACTAAATAAGCTAAATGAAGGAGCACTTTTTATGTACTCCTTCATAAAAAACTTTATTTATTTGTTCCAATTGCTTCAATTTTTGCATATATTTCTGGGAATTTTTTCTTTAGATTCATTATTTTTAAATCTGTTCCAGTCCATGCGTGCATTGATGTGCCTATGTTTATTAGCTCATTTTTTTGATTATATACTGAATATTTGAATTTTATTCTTACTGGCGAATAATTTTCAATTTCTGTTTTAATTGTTAGTTCATCTTCGTAAAATGCTGATTTATAGTATTTACTTGTAAGCTCTGCTACTGGCATCATTATTCCCATTTTTTCTGCCTCTGAATATGGTATTATGTATTTTTTTGCAAATTCTGTACGAGCTACTTCGTACCAAACTGCATATACAGAATGATGTGCAACTCCCATTTGATCTGTTTCTGCATATCTTACAGTTATTTTTGTTTCAAAATCTTCCATTATTTTATGACCTTCTTTCATTGTTTCTTCATAGTATATCATAATACACATACATATTCTAGCAAAATTTTAACATTTTACATACTTAATTTCAAAAGTAGTCCCACATCTACTTTTCGATTCTACTTTTATATATCCATTTTCTTTTTCAATTATTGTTTTTGCTAATGCTAGACCAATTCCTGTACTTTCTTTAGATGAGTGCTCTGATTTATAAAATCTTTCAAATATATGTTTTATATCTTTTGAATCTATGCCTTCTCCTTCATCTTGTATTATTATTTTTGTAAATACACTTGTATTTATTGTTGTTATAATAATTTTTGAATTTTCTTTACTATGCTCTATAGCATTTTTTAAAATATTTGTTAATGCCTCTATTTGCCACTTGTAGTCTGCTTTTATTGTTGCTTTATTGTCATATTTTTTTATTATTTGAATATTTTTTAAATCTAATAATATATCTAAATTTGAAATTACTTCATTCATTAATTTTGTAACATCAACCATTTCGTCATTCATTACTATTGAACCAGAATCAAATTTTGCCAATTTTAATAGTGATATTGTTAAAGATGAAATCCAATCAATTTGTTTACTTATTTCATTTAAAAACTCTTTTTTAGTTTGTTTGTCCATTTGAGGATTTTCATTTATATTATCTAATAGTATTCTTATTGATGTTAATGGTGTTTTTAATTGGTGTGATATATCAGCCAAGGAATTGCTTAAATTTATTTTTTCTTGCTCACTATTTTCTGCTGATTCTTTTAATAATACCGTGGTTTTATATAATTCGTTTCGTAATTTCGATAGCTCATCTTCAGTATTTTCTTCTATTTTTAATTGATAATTTCTATTGTTTATGGTTTTTAAATAATGATTTATTTCCTCTATTTTTTTCTCCTGCTTTTTGTTTGCAAGTAATAATATCAATATTCCAATTATTCCAATAAAGATTAATACTGTAAGATTAATTATTGTCGAATGTTTCATACTTTTTTCTAGCTCTTTTATGTATGCTACTTTGTTGTCTGTGTATCCATATTTTTTTAATGTTGATGCATCTTTTTTATTAATTGAACCATTTATTATTTTAATTAGTTTTTCTTCCGATACTTGTGGGTATTGTGCTCTAATTTCATCAACTATATTTTCTATTGTAGTATTTACTGTTGTTATATATGTGTGGTATTGGTATATTGTTAATATTGAAAATACAATTATACATATTAATATAAAAATACTTGATGGAATTAAAATCTTTTTTATTTGCTCTTTTTTCACTATGATTCTCCTTTTATGATAATTATTGAAACATTCATTTTTTTATTTCTTTATAAAGTTTAACCGGATATGTGAATATATATATTAAAATTCCGTTCCTTACTGGTGCGCCTTTTCTTGACTAGTATGAATTACTATGTACCCCCGCTATTTGGTGTACAAACTTTTCTGTGTTCTATAGCTTCCAAACTGCGCGTCACTGCATTTTAATATATATATTCACATATCCCTCTCTACTAAATAAAAAATTTTCACGCTTTTTAGTTTTCTATTCTATAGCCTATACCTTTTATTGTTTTTATTATATCATTTGGTGATAATTTGGCTCTTATTCTTTTTATATAAACAGTTAATGTGTTGTCATTTACGTAATTTCCTGCTATATCCCATATTTTGTCTAGTATTTTTTCACGACTTACTGTTTGATTTATATTTGTAAATAATAGAGCTAAAATTTTATATTCTAGGGCTGTTAATACTATTTCATCGTCATTTTTATAAACTCGTTGTGCATCTAGGTCTATTTTTATATTGCTTGATGTTATTATGTTTGTTTGTATATTATTATATCTTCTTAAAATATTATTTGCTCTTGATATTAGTTCTCGTGTTCTAAATGGTTTTATTATATAGTCATCTGCTCCTAAATCAAATCCTTGTACAACATCTTGCTCTTCATCTTTTGCTGTTAAAAATATTATTGGAATATTGTAGTTTGACTTTATATATTTGCACAAATCAAATCCGCTTCCATCTGGCAAGGATATATCTAATATTATTAAATTATATATATTATTTGATTCTAGTAAATTTTTTGAATCTTTTATTGTCATTGCAGTAATAACTTTGAATCGTTCTTGCTCTAATGAATAAACTAACCCTTTTAATATAGACTCATTATCTTCAATTAATAAAATATTTTTCATTATTTATATCCTTTCCAAATTTTAAGCTTATTATATATTATCTTCCCTTATTGTTTCAATAATGTTTTGCTTATTTATTTTATTTAATGAATATTTCATTGTTAAGCCTACTATTATAAATACAAATATTATTGCAATTATTATTGACTTTAGTGGTAATATATATCCAAAATCCAGTCCTTTTGCAATACCATTATATATACAATATGAACCTATCAAACCTAGTGGTATTCCTATTAATAGAGATTTTAATCCATATAAAATGCTTTCTAATCTAATCATTCTATTAAATTCTTTTGTTGTCATCCCTACTGATTTTAAATTTGCAAATTCTTTACTTCTTAATATCATATTTGTTGTTATTGTATTAAATATATTTGTTACACCAATTAAAGTAATTACAGCTATAAAGCCATATAAGAATATTGAAATTAATAAAATTATCTTTTGGTTTTCTTCTACATATTTAGATATATTGTTTATATATAGTTTTGAATATAAATTATTTGTCTTTTTTAAATTATTTATTTCATTTTCTAATTCGTTTGGATTTTGTGATTTTATTACTAGACTTCCTACATGGAAATTTTTTTCATCTGTTTTATCTTGTATAAAATCTTCTGATACAAATAAGTATCCTCCATTTGAATATACATTTTTATATCCCATTGGACGTTCATCTGTTTTTTTGCTAATTTTTACTGTCCTTTTTTCTCCATTTGTTAATGTAATATCTATTGAATCACCAGTCTTTAAACTATAATAATTTTCAAAAACAGTTTTTTCGTCGATATATTCATAAGCATCATCTTCTAAAATTGCAATATCTTTGTAATTTGTTGATTGTATTCCTAGGTGCTCAATAAACTTCTTAAAATAATCATTATTTATCAATACAATTGTTAGGCTATTTGTTTCTTCGCTATCTTCGGCAATTCTTTTTCCAAATTCAGATCCATATTTATTAATATCTACAGACCCTTCAGTCATATATGAATATGAATATTCTTCTACATTGTCTAATTTTGTTATTTCATTATAATTTTCAACTGTTCCATTATAAACCGATATATCATATCCCAAATCTTTATAATATACATTTACTATTTTTCCACCATAATCTAAAAAAGATGATAATGATATAAATATTGATATACTTACAACCAATGATATAACTGTTGTTCTGTATTTTTTCTTATTTCTTTTTAAATTTTTACTTGCTATAACTCCACCAATTCCAAATAATTTTTTTGTAATTTTTGAAGTTTTTACTTTTTTTGCCTTTATTTTTATGTCATCATTTCCACGAATAGCTTCTATTGGTGATATTTTTGAAGCCCTTCTTGCTGGTAATATACATGACAGATATATTGTTATTGCAGATATTACTATTGACGCTATTATTGCTAATATTGGAATACTGAAAACGCACTTTTCATTTAAAGAATCACCTAATAACACATTAACAACTTGTAATAAAATTACAACTGCTAGCATTCCACACAATATACCAAGAGGTATTCCTATTATACCTATATAAAAGCCCTCATATAATACAGATTTTTTTATTTGCTTTTTAGTTGCACCTATAGAGCTAAGCATTCCATATTGTTTAGTTTTTTCTGATACAGATATACTAAAGCTATTCCTTATTACGAATACACTACTTAAAATTATTATAACAATAACAACTGCACCTACAGAATACAAGCTTGCCATTGTTGTATCATTAACTCCACCCTCATAGTCAATTAGGCTACTATTATAACTTACCGTTACTGAACTTCCAATATTTTTTTCAATTACATTTTTTATATCTTCTGTTTTCTTTTGAAAATCTTTTAAATTTGAATATAATACAGAAATATTAGCTGTATTTATATCATTTTCATTATCCATATATGAAATAGCTGTATAACCTGGAGCAGAAAATCCTTCAATTCCTTTATAATTTGATCTTTCTATAATACCAACAATTGTATATGTATGTTCTTTTGTATCTACTATTTCTTCCAAATCTTCTGTTTCACTTTTTGATTTTGATGATGATTCTGTTTCTTCGCTTTCATCAGTTAAAAGAGCATCTTCTTGTGTTAGCTCTAATCCATCTTTTGTTTGTCTTTTTCCTAAATTTAATGTGATTTTTTCACCTATTGTATAATTAATTCTGCCACTTTTTATTAAATGCTCTGGAATTACTATTTCATTTGAATTTTCTGGCATTCTACCTTCTAATAAAGTTACACCACCTTGCTCTAATCCCTTTTTGTCATATTCCATAACGAAAATATACGGTTTGTATTCATTTTCCACTTTTTCTAGTTTGCCATATCCTACATTTTTACTCAAAAAATAATTCTGCACATTTTTATTTTCCTTTATATATTTCAATTCGTCATTTGGAATATTTTTAAAACAAACATGATAATTTCCACTATGACTTTTAGCATAATTAATTAATGTTTTTTGTACACTAGTAATCATCCCTGCAACCGCACAAATTAGTGCTGTTGAAAGTATTATTCCTATTATTGTTACTATTGTTCTTTTTTTATTTAATTTCAAACTTTTTAATGTTAGCTTTTTTAAAATATTCATTTTTCCACCACCTTTCTTTTTATTTCTTAATTATTTTCATCTCTTATTATTTTTCCATCTTCAATTGTAATAACCCTATCTGCCTCTTTTGCAATTTCTAAATCGTGAGTTATCATTATTACAGTTTGATTAAATTTTTTGTTTGAAATTTTAAGCAAAGAAATTATTTCATCACTTGCTTTTGAATCTAAATTTCCAGTTGGCTCATCTGCAAGCATTAATGCGGGATTATTTATCATTGCTCTTCCTATTGATACACGTTGTTGTTGTCCTCCTGATAATTGATTTGGTAAATGATTTACTCTTTTTTCTAATCCTAATGTATGTATTAATTCATTTAATCTACTTTGCTCTACTTTTTGCCCATCTAAATCACAAGGTAATGTAATATTTTCTTTTACATTTAATATTGGTATTAAATTATAAAATTGATATATAAGACCTATTTGTCTTCTTCTAAAAATTGCTAAATTATCATTATTTAATGAGTATATATCTTTTCCATCAATAAAAACTTTTCCAGATGTTGGTCTATCTACTCCTCCTAATAAATGTAGTAATGTTGATTTTCCACTACCACTTGCACCTACAATTGCAACAAATTCACCTTTTTGTACTGAAAAAGAAATATCATCAACTGCATTTACTTTGTTTTCTCCTTTTCCATATGTTTTTACTAAATTTTCAACTTTTAAAATTTCCATAAAAATCATCCTTTCTCGTATAATAGATTTAATAAATTACATAAGATTTACAACAAAATCTTATGATTTATTGATTTGATAACCTGTGATATACTTACTTATTAGAAATAAAGTCCCAAGCTTTTTTTACTTTATTTTTTCATTTTACATTTTATATTTTAAATTGTATAAGTGACTTTTAAGTGACTTTATAAATTTTTGTAATAAAAAATTTTTCCATGCATATATTTATTAATGAATCAAATTATTTTTCTTTGTTACTTGACAATTATGTCAATTTGTGATAATATATTATCATTCAATTTTTTAAGAGGAGGTGCATACTCATGCAGAAGTTTCATCGTTCACGGCACCAGCTTCAGCCGTCAATGACAGTTAATCAAATGATTGTATTACTTAGCGATGGTAAACCAGCTACAATTAGTTTTTTACTTCATTTGAGAAAAAAGATGAACGAATTCGATTTTGTTACTATGCTTTCAAAATTTGATAGTATCGGATTAACAGGATCAAATATCACCAGACTGTATTATGACTACTGCCACAGCAATGTGGAAACATACAAAAAAGTTGTCAACAGTCTTAATGATACAGATTCGTTACGGCATATTCTTAGATATCTAGGAATTACACAAGCGTAAAATATTAAAGACGGTTTAAAGGAGGAGCCATTTCTATGGCTTCTCTTTCATTTTTGTTTTAGGCAACAAAAAAACATCAGATTATTCTGATGTTTTTTATAATCAATTTTATATTATGCATTTTCTTCTACTGGATATACGCTAACTTTTTTCTTATCTTTTCCTAATCTTTCAAATTTAACTTTACCAGTTACTTTTGCATATAATGTGTCATCGCTTCCGATTCCAACGTTTGTTCCTGGATGGATTTTTGTTCCTCTTTGTCTTACTAATATATTTCCTGCTGGAACTATTTGTCCATCAGCTCTTTTTAAACCAAGGCGCTTAGACTCACTGTCTCTACCGTTCTTAACACTACCTTGTCCTTTCTTATGAGCCATGTTTTTTCACTCCTTCCATTTTTGGATTTTTTATTTTTATGGCATCTAATTAAGCCATTTTTATACTTTTTATTTCAACCTTTGTATATGGTTGTCTGTGTCCTTGTGTTCTTCTGTAGTTCTTTTTAGCTTTGTATTTGTAAACTAAAACTTTTTTAGCTTTTCCGTTTGCAACTACTGTTCCTTCTACAGATACACCTTTTACATAAGGAGCTCCAACTTCTACTTTTTTATCATCAGATACTAATACTACATTGTCAAATTTAACTGTATCACCAGCTTCTGAATTTAATTTTTCGAAGAATACTACATCACCTTCTGCAACTTTATATTGTTTTCCACAACTTTCAATTACTGCGTACATTTAAGTACACCTCCCTTTTTATGTATACTCGCTAAGCATAAAATACTAGGTAGCTAAACTTAATTAGCCTTTATGAACCCGACCCAGGCGGCTTACAGTTAAATATTCTATCATGATTTACAGTTTTTGTCAATTGATATTTTTTGTTTTATTTCATAAAAACTGTAATTATATACACCATATTATAATGATAATACATATCAATATTTCATATATTTATAATAAAAAGCGGAGACTACCATTGTACTAGTAGTCTCCTTTGGTATCCAACTTGTTCATCATACTTTTTAAAGGATATCTTCAATTTCTTTCATTGCCTTTTCGAAAGTTTGCTGGATTGTCAAGTTGGTTGTATCAATATACACATGCTTTGCGCTATTTAAGAAACCAAGTTCCTTAACACTGCCCTTCATAATATCTTGATACAATTTTTTTGTGTTTTCTACCTGGCGTTCAAAGTACTCAGGATACTCATATCGATCCTTTCCCTCATCTTCAGCCACTCTTTCCCATGCAACTTTTGCATCACAATTCATATGGATATATACATCAAATTTCGCAAGTCTTTCCGGTCTCTGAATTTGATAAATTTCGCCATATGTTTTGTGTGATCTGGTCACTCCGTGTGCATACTGATCAATTGGGCCTCTCTGACATACAAAGTAATCACAACGGCCATTGATCTGAAGCATGTAGTTGGACAACAAACCGTCTGCAAAGCTAAAAAGCATTTGCTCTGTGTACCAGTCGTTGTAACCATCCTGACTAATTGCATTGTTAAGCAATTTTACAAGATAAGCATCACATGGTGATTTTGCGGTTATCACTGTTTTCCCTTGCTCAGAAAGATACTCAGCGATATTGTCCCTCAGGCTGGTTTTTCCACTTCCGTCTTGTCTTGTAACACTTATGAATTTAGTGTTACATTTTGAAGGCAGTGAACACATGTCCAAAGCCCCATTTTTCCGGACAATCTCAGGTAAAAAGATTTTCATTAACACTCCTCCTTAATTAAGGTCCTAGTTTTTTACTTCTGCCTGTGATACCGTACATTTTATTCTCATCATTCATATTTGTCAATATATTTTTTATAACATCATACAAAAATTTTAGCCCAAGTTATGATGTCATCTGGAACATTTAAATTACCTTCTCCTGTGCCTATTTCTACACCTGGTTTATTTTTTCCATGATAATCGCTTCCTCCAGATTTATATAAATTATGTTTTTTACATATATCTAACAAAAAGTCTGTTTTTTCTTGTGTAAAATTTCTGTAATAACATTCAATTCCATCAAATTTATAATTATCTAAAATATAATTTAAAATCTTAATAGAATTTTCACCATATTCAAATATATGTGGTATAAATACCATTCCTCCTGATTTTTTAACTATTTCAGATGCTTTTTCAAAACTTGGTAATATATCATCCATATCAACAAAAAATTTGCTAGTAGGAACTGACATGTATCTTCTATAAAATATATTACTATCTTTCCATGAATCTTCATCTATTAGCTTTTTATTATTTTCATCTTTTGTAATTAAGGAATGTAAATATTTTGATGCATACATTGATCCATCATACTTTTCTACAAAATCCTCAGGTAATAAAATACCTTCTGATATACATTTGTTGTATAATCTTTCAACTTCTAATTTACATCTTTCTTCATTGCTCATATATGTCTCATCAATATATTTTTGCAATAGATCAGTATCAACATTATATCCTAAAATTTCGATTGGAATCCCTAAAACTTTAGTATTTAGCTCTACACCAGGTATAATTTTTCCAGAAAATAAAGATCTTATCTTTTCATCTTTCAATTCATTATACTCTAGACATGTATTGTGATCTGTAATTGCAATACATTTTAATTTTAGCTTTTCTGCCTTTTCTAAAACCATACTAACTTCATCTGATCCATCTGAGTATCTAGTATGCATATGTAAATCTAACATAAAATCACTCCTTTTTTAATTTCTTTAAATATACTGAAATTATAATTCAATATAAATTACATGTCAATTCCAATATCTATAACAATCATAGCAAAAAATAAAAAGCCTTTCGGCTTTTTACTTTTATTATAATTGTTCAATTTTTAATAAGTTTGTTGTTTTTGCTCCGTTCTTTGGGAAACCACCTGTTATAGCGATTATATCTCCTTCTTTAACTCCCATTACTTCTTTTGCTTTTTCTTTAGCAATAGCAATAACTTCGTCAGTACTATCTGAAGATGGAACTATTGTTGGATATACAGCATAGTTTAATGCTAATGAACGAGCAACTTCTTCTGAATTTGTTGCAGCTAATACTAAACATCTTGGTTTTAAGTTACTTATTCTTCTTGCTGTATCACCACTTACTGTTGAAGCAATTATTAAATCAATACCTAATACACTTGCTGCATTTACAACACTGTTAGCTATTGTTTCTGTAATATTAACTTCTCTTTCTGAATCAAATTCATAATCATAATCATAGTATTCTTCAGTATCTTTACAAATTTGAGCCATGTATGTAACAACTTCTACTGGATATTTACCAACTGTTGTTTCTCCTGATAACATAACAGCATCTGTTCCGTCTAATACTGCATTAGCAACATCTGATACTTCAGCTCTTGTTGGTCTTGCGCTCTTTTTCATTGATTCTAACATTTCTGTTGCAACTATAACAAATTTACCTTTTTCACGACATCTTTGAATCATTAATTTTTGGAATTTTGGTAATTGTTGCATTGGAACTTCAACACCTAAATCACCACGAGCTACCATTATACCATCTGAAACATCTATTATTGAATCTAAGTTTTCAACACCTGTTGTACTTTCAATTTTAGATATAACTTTCATATCTTCTCTATGATATTCTTTTAATATTTCTCTTGCAGCTAAAACATCTTCTTTGCATGATACGAAAGATAATGCAATATAATCTCCTTCATGTTGGCAAGCATAGATTATGTCTTCTCTATCTACATCACTAATAAATGGAATATCTAATTTTACACCTGGTGCATTTAAGCTCTTTTTGTTTCCTAAAACTCCACCATTTACTATTTTACATGTTACACCATCATCTTCTACTGATATAACTTCAATTTTCATTAAACCATTTTCTAATAAAACGATTGAACCAACTTCTAAGTTGTCAATTGCTTGTGGATGGTTAACTGAGAATCTTTCTGATGTTCCTAAAACTGCTTCTTTTACTATTCTTATTGTTTTTCCTTCTTCTAGTTTTATTTCATCATTTTCCATCATTCCGTTTCTGAATTCTGGACCTTTTGTATCATATAATATAGCAACATTTTTTCCTGTCATTTCTCTTACTTTATGTACAGATGCAACTACTGCTGCTCTTTCTTCCATTGTAGCATGTGAAAAGTTTATACGAGCAACATTCATTCCAGCCTCTACCATTTTGCTCATTACTTCTGGGTCAGTACTAGCTGGTCCTATACTACAAATTATTTTTGTTTTTTTGATACTTGTTTTACAACTCATATTTTACATCTCCTTAATTAATTTTTTTACATAAATAGTATTATATATTCTTTTCTCTTAAAAATCAATGTCTTGCATAAAAAAAATGTCGTTTTTTAGTTATTTTTTACATGACACATTTTTATTAATTCTATTTTCTGTGCTCTTGTTAATTTTTTCAGCTCAATTTCTCTATGTAGAGCTTCCGTTTTTGTTTCAAATTCTTCAAAATATACTAATTCTACAGGTAAACGAGCTCTTGTATATTTTGCACCTTTTCCGGCTGTTGTGCACTTGTAACCTTTTGTATGGATCTACTGCGTATCCACTATATATTGTATTATCAGCACATTTCAGCATATATGCATAATGTTTCTTTGCCATATTTTTTCACCTCTATGAAATTTTTTTATATTTTCATTATACCAAAAAAATTAATATTTTTTTCATTTTAATTGCTTTTTATTTTTCTATGTGATATTATTTTACTGTTATAAAAAATATTGGGGTATCGCCAAGCGGTAAGGCATCGGACTCTGACTCCGACATTCCTGTGTTCGAATCACAGTACCCCAGCCAATATGTACAAAGGGTACATATTTTAACGTTTTTCCAACTTTTAAGGAGGAATAAAATGAAACACATAAAAACAATTAATGAAGGAAATCTGAAAAAAACTGCCAAGACTGGCGGTTGTGGCAAATGCCAAGCATCTTGCCAAAGTGCGTGCAAAACTTCTTGCACAGTCGCTAATCAGAAGTGTGAACACTAATTAAGTTAAACTATTTCCTTTCTGTTTTATTGTTTTATTAAGCCCAGGCGTTTGTAACGCCTGGGCATTTTCTTTTATAATATAATTATATGTTCTGTCGTCTAGTCTAATCCCTCAATATAATCCGCCATTTGTTCATATATTGTTAATGTTTTCTTGAAATGCTCCAAATTTTCTTCTGGAGTATTCATAGATTTTGGTAATTTCTGTCCATCAAATATTACTATTCTATCAAAAGCTGAACCTTCGCCATAAGCCTTATCCGAAATATTTGCAAACTCTTCATTTACAAATTGTTTAAATTTTCTATCTGGTGTTGCATATGTTAAGCATTCTCTTAATATAATAGTTCTATCTTTTTTTTCTTTCATTAATTCTAATATTTCTTCACTTGTTAACATTCCATTAATGTATTTAACAAACGGGCCTGGAAAACCTTTCAATGATTTTATAAAATACCCTACATCAGACTTTATAACAGACTTTCCTAATTTTCTTGCTGCATATATTGCAGAAAAAGCCGAAACATCTTCAACATTATATGCTTGAATTTCAGGAGTTTCAATTCTTTCCTGAAATAATAAAATATTTCTTTTCTTAAAAATATCACTTGCAATTTTCCATTTTCCATTATTTCCTGTTACCATAGTAATTTCTTTCATAATCTTCTCCTATTTATCCTTATAATTCAATCTATTCTGTCTCAAATTTCTTTATCCTAAAAATAACATTGTCATATATGCTCCATACATCAAAACATATATTAGTCCATTTGCTCTGCTCATTTTGTTTTTTGGTGGTATTATTGGGAATAGTGCTAATATTACCGTTGAAATACATAATATACTTAAATCCATGTTGTAACTTGAATTAAATGTTATTGGTTTTATGACTGATGATACTCCTAAGATTAATAATATATTAAATATATTAGATCCAATAATATTTCCAATTGCGATGTCACTATTTCCCTTAATTGCTGCTGTTACACTTGTTACTAGCTCTGGTAAGCTTGTACCTATTGCAAGTATTGTTAAACTGATTACTTTTTCACTTATATTAAACATTTGGGCAATATTTACGGCATTATTTACAACGAAATCTCCTCCAAATTTCAAACCTACAATTCCTAATATTATTAATATAATGTTTTTTATTGTTTTATTTTTATTTTTTTCTTCAACTACTTTACTATCTTCTTTGCTTTTTTTCTTTCCCATATATATTGTATACACAATAAAAAGACCAAATAAAACTAGTAATATAACTGCTTCAATTCTTGATATTCCACCTGATATATTTGAAAAAATCATTAATATTATTGTAAACAATAAGCACATTGGTATTTCATATTTTCTCGTTTCCTCTTGAAAATCAACAGGTTTTATTAATGATGACAATCCAAGAATAAGTAATAAATTACACAAATTACTTCCAATTACATTTCCTAATGCCATATCAGAATAGCCATCTATAGCTGATGTTATACTTACAAAAAGCTCTGGCATTGATGTTCCTATTGATACTATTGTTAATCCAATTATTATTTCTGGAATATGAAACTTTTTAGCTATCCCACTTGCTCCATCTACTAAAAAATCAGCACCTACAATTAATAGTGCGAAACCTACTATGATTAAAATTATATATAATAACATATATTTTGCCTCCCATAAATTACATCAATTTTTTAAATTATTTTTGTAAAAAATTCATAATAGAATATGCTGCATTTCTACCGCTTCTACTAGCCCAAGCTACGGTTCCTTTTGCTCCAGCTAAATCTCCTCCTGCAAAAATTTTTGAATTTGATGTTTGATTATTTTTATCAATTTTTATATGACCTCTATCTGTTAGCTCTAAATTTAGTTTTTCCAATATATTACTTTCTGGTTTAGATCCAACTGCCATTACAACATAATCTAAATCTATTGTAAAATTACTATTTGGAATTTCTACTGGACTTAATCTTGTTTCATTTTCCTTTTGTTTTAATTCCATTTTAACACATTCTATTTTTTCAACTTTATTCTCTCCAATTATTTTAACTGGATTTGTTTGAAATAAAAATTCAATTTTTTCATTTTTAGCTTCTTCTATTTCATGAACCTCTGCTGGCATTTCTTTTTCACTTCTTCTATATATTACAGTTACTTCGTTTGCTCCTAATTTTTTTATTGTTCTAGCCGTATCCATTGCAACATTGCCACCGCCAATTACAGCAACTTTTTTATTTTTATAATCAGGATGCAAATTTTTTTCTAGTAATTCATTTCCACCATAAACACCATTTAAAGTTTCACCATCTATATTCATCTTTCTGGAAATATTAGCTCCAAACCCCAAAAATATAGCATCATATTCTTTTTCTAAATCTGGCAATTGTATATTTACACCTAATTCACAATTAGTTTTTATTTCTACTCCAAGATTTATAATCTTTTCAATTGTTTTATTTAATGTTTTTTTATCAAGCCTAAACTCAGGAATTCCGTGATATAATAGACCTCCTAGATGCTCATATTTTTCATATACTGTAACATTATATCCATTTTCACATAAAAAAGCTGCACAAGTTAAACCAGATGGTCCAGCTCCTACCACAGCAATTTTTTCTTTTCGTTTTTCCTTAGATTGTGGTAATTTCCATCCATTTTTTATAGCTTCATCACCTATAAAATATTCTATATTTCCAATTTCAACAGCACCATAGTAATTTTTCATTGCACAAGATCCCTGACATTGTTTTTCATGTGGACAAATTCTTCCACATACAGATGACAATACAGTTGTTTTTGATAAAACTTCATATGCTTTTTCAAATTCTTCTAATTTCGCTAACCTTATAAATTCAGTAGTATCATTATTTAATGGACATCCAACTTGACAAGGTTTTGTAATGCATGTTGAACACTTACTTGCCTTTTTTAATATATCTTCATTATTCACCACATGCACCTCCTTTTAAGATTTCAGATTTATCTGTATATGTTGTATGTAAATATTTATGAGCAATATCGCTATTTGGCTCTTTAAAAAATTCTTCATATATCTTTTTAATTTCTGGATTTTTATAACTTACTCTTTTTACCATCTTTTCATCTGTAGAATATAAACCTCCAATTCTTGCCTCTTTTGTTTTTAGCATATTTAAAAGTGTTGTTTTAGGTTGACCTCCACCTGCAATACATCCTCCATTACAATTCATTACTTCTATAAATTGAAAACTTGATGAATCTTCTTTTATTATATCTAAAACTTTTTTTAAGTTTTTCATACCATTTACAACAGCACCTTTAATATTTATTCCATCTATATTAACCTCTATATTTTTTATTCCATTCATTCCACGTACTTCAGAAAATACAAGCTCATCATCTTTCAAATCTTTTCCGGTAATGTAATAATATGCTGTTCTAAAAGCAGCTTCAGTTACTCCACCTGTGTTTCCAAATATTACACCTGCTCCAGAGCCATCTCCTAGTGGAGAATCAAATTCTTCTTCTTTGCATTCTTCTAAATTTATATTATGCTCTTTAAGAAGTTTTGCAAGCTCTCTTGTTGTTATTACATAATCATTATCTTGATTAGTTATACTTAGCTCTTTTCTTTTAATTTCTGCCTTTTTTGCTGTACAAGGAGCAACAACAATATTTACAATATCATCTGGATTAATATTCATTTTTATGGCAAAATATGTTTTTATTATTGTTCCCTGCATTGATATTGGACTTTTGCATGTTGATATATTTTTCAATAGCTCTGGATAGAATATTTCTGCATATTTTACCCAAGCAGGACAGCATGAAGTAAACAATGGTAAATTTTTATTCTGCTTAATTCTATTCACAAGTTCCATTGCTTCTTCCATTATTGTTAAATCAGCTGAAAAAGTAACATCAAATACATAATTAGCACCTATTTTTTTAAGTGCTCCAACCATTTTTTTATCCACATTTGTTCCAATTTTCATTTCAAACTCTTCACCCAATGCTACTCTAACAGCTGGAGCCACACTAAATGTTACTACTTTATCATTTTTTTTCAAAATCTTCTTTATTTCTTCATAATCTTCTTTTTCACTAATTGCCTCAGTTGGACAATAAATTGAACATTGACCACAATTTATACATATAGGCTTTTTTGTAATACCTAAATCATACATTCTTGACACTGTTACTTCATTTCGACATATCTCCAAACATTTACCACACTTTATACATTTTAACTCATCTACTTTAATTGCTGGGTTTTCTGGACATATTTCAACTCTTATTTTTTCTTCCACTATATCACCTCAAATTGATTTTAGAAAATTATTTTCTAATAATATAACTATATATAAATATTATAATAATTTCAATATTTTTTTAGTACTTTTTATTAAATTCCTATTTTATTATTGCAGAGCAGTATAGAAGATATTATTATTTAAAAATACAACAAAAAAAGATAACTTTCAATTATTTAAATTTTAAAACCATTAGTTTTTAAATCTCATTGAAAGTTATCTACTTTTATTCACCAGTGACTATAGTATAAATATTTATTTTATGTATTATAAAACTTTATATCTACACATTTTATAGAACCATACAATATTTTTATTGCAAACCACCATTGCTGGTGGTTTACTTTAGCAACAACATTTACATTTTCTTTCTTTCTTTTTTCTATTACATAAAATTAAAATCACATCTAATATTAATAATAGTCCTAAAACTACCGCTAATACTATTACTGCTGACAATGCTGCCAGTATTGCTCCTGCAATAGAAGCTCCTATTATTAATCCTATTACAACTGCAAAGGCTGCTAATAATATTGTTGCAATTATTGCTAAACATTTATTTTTAAAGCAACATTTTTCTTCTTTATTATAACAATAAATTGTTTCTTGTGGTTCCATAATAAGTCACCTCCTATATAGTATTTTGATTAATACTATATTATATTTTATGTTAATTTTTCATTCTTGTTGCATTTTTTTATTATTTTACCACAAGTTGATTTGTAATATTTTCCACACTTGGATTAATCTTTATTATATTTAAAGATTCATTACTGTTTTCAGGTTTTTCTTCATTTTTTTGCTCTTCGCTTATAAATGTTATTTTAAATGATGTTACATTATCACATTTAAAATCTATTTTAAAATTTTTTAAATCCCCTGGATTTAATTCATCTATTTTGGCATATTCAGTACCTAAATTAACGTTATTTTTTGAAAATAATTCAACTTTCATATATTTATTTGTTACTTTTTCATTTGTATTATTTACTATTTTTCCTTCTATATATCCGTCATCTTTCGAAGCTTTTGCTGTTATTATTGTAATATTTGCTTCTTTTACATCTATATCATAAGTTTCAATTTTATAATATGATGTTTTTATATATGCATCTATTAATAAATTACTTACAACATATAGGCCTACAAATAATAGTAGATATATAAAAAAAGTTTTCATTCTACTCATAATACAAATTCTCCTTTATAATTTTCTAAATACACCTGCTACTTTTCCTAATATTTCACAATTACTTACTATTATTGGATCCATTGTGCTATTTTCTGGTTGTAATCTAATATGGTCTGATTCTTTGTAAAATGTCTTTACAGTTGCTTCATCACCTATTAATGCTACAACAATTTCTCCATTTCTTGCAACGTTTTGTTTTTTTACTAGAATATAGTCTCCATCTAGTATTCCCGCTTCTATCATACTTTCACCACTTACTGTTAGCATAAAACATTCTGAATTTCCAACAAAATCAATTGGAATTGGAAATGTATCAGATATATTTTCAACTGCAAGTATTGGCGCACCAGCTGTTATTTTTCCAACTATAGGAACTTCTACCATCTCTTTTGCTGTGTATAAATTTTTACTTTCTTCTTTTACTTCTGGTTTATTTTCGTTACTGTTTTTTGTTCCTTTTAATAGTCGTAATGTTCTTCCTTTTTGATTTTCTTTTTTAATGTATCCTTTTTGCTCTAATTTTGTTAAATATCCATGAACAGTTGCAGTAGAACTTAATCCTACTGATTTTCCAATCTCTCGTACTGATGGTGGATATCCATTTTCTTTTATTTGTTTTTCAATAAATGCTAAAATATCTTTTTCTCTTTTTCCTAATTCTTCGCTCTTTTTTCTTGGCATATATATATCACCCCTTAAACATACTAAAAAAATGATAACATATATTGGAAAAAAAGTCAAACAAAAGTTTTGTTTTTAATCGTACCATTCAAGCTCCCAACCACAAATATTTACTGTGTCGCCTTCTTGAACTCCAGCTTCTTTTAATTTTTGATTTACACCTAAACTATCTAAACATTTTTGGAAATAATACATTGATTCATTATCTTCTAAGTTTACTCTTCTCATTACTCTATCAACTGCTGGACCGTCTACAACAAAAATTCCATCTTCTTTCTTTATTGTGTATCCTTCTTGCTCTTCTTGTAATGTGTATACTTTTTTATCTTCAACTTCATCATATAATTCTTCTTTTGGAAGTTCTTTTAATACTTGTGATACTCGTTTTAGTAGCTCACTAATTCCTTCTCCAGTTACAGCTGAAATTTTAAATATTTCCATATTATTTTCTTTAGCTAACTTTTCTAAATCATTATATAAATTTTCATCTTGCATACTATCAATTTTATTTGCAACAATTATTTGTTTTCTTTTACTTAATTTTTCACTGTAAGATTTTAGCTCTTCATTTATTGTTTTAAAATCATCTACAGGATTTCTACCTTCTATTCCAGAAACATCAATAACATGTAGTAATAATCTTGTTCTTTCAATATGTCTTAAAAATTGAAGACCCAAACCTGTTCCATTACTTGCACCTTCAATTATTCCAGGAATATCTGCAATTACAAAGCTTTCTCCATAATCATTTTTTACTACACCTAAATTTGGTTCAAGTGTTGTAAAATGATAATCTGCAATTTTTGGAGTTGCAGATGTTGTTTTTGATAAAAATGTAGATTTTCCAACATTTGGGAATCCAATTAATCCTACATCAGCTAATAATTTAAGCTCTAATATAACCTCTTTTTCAATTCCCTTTTCTCCATCTTGTGAAAAACGAGGAGCTTGTCTTGTTGATGTCGCAAAATGACTATTTCCTTTTCCTCCTCTTCCACCTGGTAATATAAGCTCCTTTTGACCTTTATGTGATAAATCGGCTATTATTTTACCTGTTTCGGCATCTTTTATTAAGGTCCCTATTGGAACTTTAACATATAAATCTTCTCCGCTTTTTCCGTATCTTCTTGCACCTTCACCGTTTTTACCATTTTCTGCTTTAAATTTCTTTTTAAATCTAAAATCTACTAATGTGTTTGAGTCTGGATCTACTATAAAATAGATACTACCTCCTCTTCCACCATCTCCACCATCTGGTCCTCCTGCAGCAACATATTTTTCTCTTCTGAAAGATACTGCACCATTTCCGCCATCACCAGATTTTATTATAATTTTTGCATAATCTGTAAACATATCTATTTGTATGACTTCTTTAGTTACAAGTCATACACTCCTTCCTTTTTTATTTTATTCGAAGTAATTTAATTTCATTGCTTTCTTTACTTTTTTCATTACTTCTTTAGCTGTTTGTTGTGCCTTTTTCGTTCCTTCAATTAATACTTTATCTATAATTTCTGGATGTGCTTCATAATAAGCTCTTTTTGCTCTTATAGGCTCTAACTCATCTATTATATTTTTTATTAATTGTTTTTTGCAAGCAACACAACCTCTTTCACCTGCTTTACATTCACTACATACAGTTTTGTAATCTTCATCTTTTGTGAATAATTTATGATAATATGCAACCATACATATATCTGGATTACCTTTATCATCTTTTCTTATTCTAGCAGGATCTGTTAATGCTCCCATAACTTTTCTTGTTATTTCTTCTTCACTGTCTGATAAATAAATTGCATTACCTAATGATTTACCCATTTTTTCGTTTCCATCTAAGCCTTTTATTCTCTTTCCCTCAGATAAAACTTCTTTTGGTTCAATCAAAGTTTCTCCATATATTGAATTAAATTTTCTAACAATTTCTCTACATTGTTCAATTAAAGGTAACTGATCTTCACCTACTGGAACAAATTCTCCTTCTAGTGCAGTTATGTCTGCAGCTTGACTTACTGGATATCCTAAAAATCCATATGTTACACTTTCTCCAAATAAATCTCTTTTTTGAGCTATTTCTGTTTTTACAGTAGGATTTCTTTGTAACCTTGCTATTGTAACTAAATTTGAATAAAATACTGTAAGTTCTGCAACTTCTGGTATCATTGATTGTACATAAATTGTAGTTTTTTCTGGATCAATTCCACATGATAAATAGTCTATTGCTAGCTCTCTTACATTTTTACTTACCTTTTCTGGATTATTAAAATTATCTGTTAAAGCTTGAACATCTGCAATTAATATAAATTGTTCATACTCACCTGAATTTTGTAATTCAATTCTCTTTTTTAATGATCCAAAATAATGTCCTATATGTAATCTTCCTGTTGGTCTATCTCCTGTTACTATACGTTTTTTCTTTTCCATAATAAATCTTCCTCTCTTTGTAAAAAATAAAAATAATATATTAACATTAGAAACGCCATCGTCTTCCTACCATATTACTCATTTAATAACTCCTCCAAATAAATTCAAAATTACTATATATTATAATTTATAATGTTATTTTTTTCAAGTATTATAATAAAAATAAAAAAGTCCTTGTTAACTAAAATTTGTTATGTTAAAATGTTTTTGGAATTTAATTCTAAAAATATATAAAAAGGAGGATTTTGTTATGGAGAATAATACAGAGCCAAATCAAACACCTAATTCAAGCAGTATGGACGCAAAAACAACAAGCTGGGTTGCATATTTAACTTGGATTGGTTTTATCATTGCAATTTGTGCTGGTGATAAAGAAGGTGCTAAATTTCACTTAAACCAAGCCTTAGTAATTCTTTTAGCTAATGTTGCAGGTCTAATACTTCAATTTATTCCTGTTATTGGTTGGATTTTAGGAAGCTTATGGAATGTTTTCGTATTAGTTTGCTGGATTTTAGGATTAATAGCAGCTATCAACCAAGAAGAAAAAGAAGTTCCACTATTAGGGAAAATAAAAATTTTAAAATAATTACTGTAGCAATTGTTATTTAAAACAATTGCTTTTTATTTGCATATATTTATTTTTTTTGTAAATAATACTAATAATAAAATTTTATTATTTAACTTTACATTAGAACGGTTTATGAGTAACCAAAAAACTCAAATATATATGCAAGGAGCTTATGATTATTTTTTTAATATATCATACAAATTTATTATGGATTTTTTTCAAACTATTGATTGGATGCAAATTTTAAGATGTTTTGTTGTGGGTGGTTTAATTTGTATTATTGGTCAAATATTAATTGATAAGACTAAACTTACCCCTGCTAGAATTTTAGTAACTTTCGTTACTGTTGGTGTAATTTTAGGAGCTTGTGGCATTTATAAATATGTTATTGATTTCGCTGGCTGTGGTGCTACTGTCCCATTAACAGGTTTTGGTGCTAATTTAGCAAAAGGCACTATTGAAGCAGTAAAAAATAATGGATTACTAGGTGCTTTTACTGGTGGCGTTATAGCTTCTGCCGGCGGAATTGCTGCTGCTGTATTTTTTGGATATATTGCATCTTTAATTGCAAAACCAAAAATAAAAAAACAATAACTTATTTTTATTAAATAATAAAAAATAGTGCCTTTTGTTAATGGCACTATTTTTCATTATTTCTTTTTTTAAATTTTTGTACTGTTTCTTCCTTTACTTTTGCAGTTGTTTCCTTTACTTTAGTTGCTCCATCCTTAATTTTTTCTGTTGCATCCTCTTTTACTTTTATTGTTGTTTCTTTCATTTTTTCAGCGCTCTCTTTTATTTTTTCTGCTGCTTCTTCTTTTACTTTTGATGCAGTTTCTTTTACTTTTTCGGTATTTTCTTTTATACGAGCTTTTATTTTATCTATGTTTATTTTAGGAAAAGCATTTATTAATCTTCTATCAAGAATTGATTTATTTGTTAAAATTTCCTTTACTTTTTTAGTTATTTCTTCTGTATTATCACCAGAATTTTTTTCATTTACTTCTTTGGCTGTTTTTCTTAATCTTGAAATAATGAAAAATGATATTATAAAATCTGTAATAAAAATAACTAATAATACTATTGCTATAATATTTATAGTGTTTTTATTCATTTTATTTATTAAATTAATAAAAAATGGATTTGATATATATATAATAAAACAACCTAAAAGTCCAAATGGAATTATTGTTTCAAGACATATTCTACCATTTATATTAAATTTTCTTTTGCTATAATCCCACCATCTCGCTTTAAAAATTTTTTCCATTATGTAGCTTGTTAAATATTCTAATATACCACATACTGCAATTCCCATAAAAAATAATACTATTGGATCATTGTAATATTTACTTAATAATAGTGTTATTAAAATTCCTCCAACACCATATATTGGACAATATGGACCTATTAAAAATCCTCTATTTACAAATTTTTTTGTTTGTATTAATCCATTTATAATTTCTATGCACCATCCTATCATTGCATATATTATAAATAGAATAAAATATACACTTACATTTATTTCCATAATTATTATATATAGCTATATAACTATATACCCCTTTCTTATTGCAATTTTTAATATTTAATAATGTTTTGTGATTATCGAATTTTATAATATTCATATCTATTTCAAAATTTCGTTTTTAAAACTTGTTCCATTTTTTAGCTTACTTAAATTAAATAAGTCTAAAATTGTAGCAGATATATCTGCATATGTTTTTCTTATACCTAAATTAGTATTTGGTTTTATTTGTTTTCCATATACAAGTATTGGTGTGTATTCTCTTGAATGATCTGTACTTGGTGTTGTTGGGTCATTTCCGTGGTCTGCAGTTATTATTAGCATATCATCATCTTTCATATTTTTCATTATTTCTGGTAATTTTCCATCAAAATATTCTAAAGCTTCACTATAACCTTTTACATTATTTCTATGACCATATAACATATCAAAATCTACTAAATTAATAAATATCAAACCTTTTGAATCTTGTTTTATATATTCTATAGTTTTTTCTATTCCATCTGCATTTCCATTTGTATGAATTGCTTTTGTAATTCCTCTACCAGAAAATAAATCTCCAATTTTGCCTATTGCAATTACTTTTGCTTCTTTATCTTCATTATAAATTACATCTAACATTGTTTTTCCAAATGTATTTGATTCAAAATCTCTTCTATTATATGTTCTTACAAAATTTTCATTTTTGTCACCTATAAATGGTCTTGCAATTACAGTACCAACATTATATTTGGGATCATCTAATATTTTCCTTGCTATTTTACAAATTTCATATAATTTTTCAACTGGTATAACATCCTCATGTGCTGCAATTTGAAATACACTATCTGCTGATGTATATATTATAGGATATCCAGTTTTTACATGCTCTTCACCAAATCTTTTTAATATTTCAGTTCCAGAGCCCACTTCATTACATAAAATTCCTTTTACTCCAGTCTCTTTTATAAATTCATCTATAAGCTCTTTTGGAAAAGCATTTGGATATGTTTTAAATCCAGGCTTTTTTATATATCCACTCATTTCCCAATGTCCTACTGGACTGTTTTTTCCTTCGCAGGTTTCTGTAGCTTTTCCATATGCTCCAAGCACATTTCCAGCTTTATCTGCTATGTCTACGCCGTCTATATTATATAATCCTAAACTTTTCATATTAGGAAGATTTGGATGCTCACTGTTATATATTCCAACCAAAGTATTACTTCCTTCATCACCATATACATGTGCATCTGGTAGCTCTCCTACTCCAAACCCATCTAAAACAATTATAATTGCTCTGTTAATCATAATTTTTTCCTCCTTTGTTAAATCTTATTGCTCAGGACCGTCATCTTGCTCTTTTGGTATTTTAGAATTTGATTTATCCTTTTTACTTTCGACTTTTACTTCAAATTTATTTAGCTCTGACTCATATGTTGTAATTATTTCTTCTATATTCTCTGAAATTTCAAAAAATTGATCATCGCTTTCTTGCATTGTAGAATATAATTCTTGTAGAAATGGTATTCTCTCTTCACCATTTACAATTTCTCCATCAATCATACATACATAATTTTTATAAAATTCTTCCATATCACCCATTTGCTCTTCATAAAATTGCTCAGAGTCAATTGCATTTTCTATTTTATCAGCTATTTTCTGTTCATTTTCTTTTTATTCTTCATATTTACTATAATCAAATTCTTCTATATTTTGTGGTAATTCTTCTTTTATCTCTTGTATCTCATCTTTCACTATATTGTTTTTTACTTCCAAAAAATTAGCCAATGCATGTTCATCTAAATTTACTAAAGCTTTATCATAAATTGTTATTTTTTCATTTGAAAGTCCTGGTTCATCATTATATATGAATATATAATGACCGTTATCATCTATATATGAGTTTACACTCTCAAAATCTTTTACTTTTATGAAACTTGTCCTTTTTGATGCAGTATCATTTAAAATTACTTCACTTAACCTGTATTCTATATCCAATTTTTTATTCTCGTATAAATATGCACCACCTTCAGCTGCAATTATTGATGAAAAATTAGTCCCATTTAAATTAATACAATAACATTTACCTTTTTGATATATATTTACACTATCTTTTCCATCAGATATTTGTAATATAAATTTATTTTGTTTACTTATTATTTTTTTAGTTTCTTTAATATTTTCAAGAACTTGCATTATTCTTCTCATATATGCATTATTTACAATTTCAGATTTTTCGTACTCTTCCAACATATTATCACATCCTATTTTTATAGGGCATAGATGTATTTATATTATATATTTATGCCCTATATATTTTTTTACTTTATTACTTATTATTTATCTTATTGTCTACTTCATACTTAATTTTATCTACAAATTCATTTAATTTCATTGCACCTATATCACCATCTTTATGTGATCTAACTCCAACTTCTTCATTTTCCATTTCTTTGTTACCTATTATTAGCATATATGGAACTTTTTCAAGTTGTGCTTCACGAATTTTGTATCCTATTTTTTCATTTCTATCATCAAGCTCTGTTCTTATTCCTTTTAACATAAGTGCTTCTCTTACCTTTTTAGCATATTCTTTATGACTATCTGCTATAGGTAAAATTTTTACTTGTGTTGGTGCAAGCCATGTTGGGAATACACCTTTTGTTTCTTCAATTAAGAATGATATAAATCTGTCAGAAGATCCTAATATTGCTCTGTGTATAACAACTGGTCTGTGTTCTTTTCCATCTTCACCAATATATGTTAAATCAAATCTATCTGGTAATGCAAAATCTAATTGGCAAGTTGGAATTGTTATATCATGATTTAATGCTGTTTTTATTTGAATATCTATCTTTGGACCATAAAATGCTGCTTCACCTTCTGCTTCATAAAAGTCTATGTTTAGCTCTTTTAATATTGCTCTTAATTGGCTTTCTGCTGTTTCCCACATTTCATCATTATCTATATATTTTTCTTTATTATTTTTATCTCTTAATGATAATCTATATTTAAATGATGAACTTGGAAATCCGAAGTCTTTTTGATATACTTCTACTATTAATTTAAGTACTTTTCCAACTTCTTCTTTTATTTGGTCTGGTCTTACAAATAAATGAGCATCATTTTGACACATTTGACGTACTCTTTCTAGTCCACATACTGCTCCACTATTTTCATATCTAAAATCATTTGCAAGTTCACCAATTTTTATTGGTAAATCTTTATATGAACGTAATTCGCTTTTGTAAACTAACATATGATGTGGACAATTCATTGGTCTTAATACCATTTCTTCTGTGTCCATTTTCATTATTGGAAACATATCATCTTTATAATGATCCCAGTGACCACTTATTTTATAAAGTTCAGTATTAGCAAGTGATGGTGTATATACATGACTATAACCTAATGCTATTTCTTTGTCTTGTATATATCTTTCTAATAATCTTCTTATTGTTGCTCCCTTTGGTAAATATATTGGAAGACCTGCACCTACTAATTTATGTGTCATAAATAATTTTAAATCTTTTCCTATTTTTCTATGGTCACGCTCTTTTGCTTCTTCTCTTAATTTTAAGAATTCTTCTAATTCACTAGCTTTTGGGAATGAAATTGCATATACTCTTTGTAACATCTTGTTATGCTCATCACCTCTCCAATAAGCACCTGAATTTGCTAATAATTTAATAGCTTTAATTTTTCCAGTGCTCATTAAATGTGGACCCGCACATAAGTCTGTAAAATCGCCTTGTTTATAAAATGAAATTTCTTCTCCTTCTGGTAAATCATTAATTAATTCTTGTTTATATGGTTGTCCTTCCATTAATTTTAAAGCTTCTTCTTTTGGTAAAGAAAATCTTTCTATTGGTAAATCTTCTTTTATAATTTTTTTCATTTCAGCTTCTATTTTTTCTTTATCTTCATCATTAAAAGCTGCTGATGAATCAAAATCATAATAAAAACCTTCATCTATTGCTGGACCTATTGCAAATTTTGTGTCTGGAAATAATCTCATTACAGCTTGTGCCATAATATGTGATGTTGTATGCCAGTATGCTTTTTTTCCTTCGATACTGTCAAAAGTTAATATTTCTAGTTTGCAATCTTTATTTAATTCAAATCTTAAATCTTTAACTTCTTCATCTACTTTTCCAACCATAGCCATACGAGCTAACCCTTGACTTATTTGTTTTGCAACATCTAAAATGCTTTTTCCTTCCTCTACTTCAATTATAGAGCCATCTTTTAATTCTACTTTTATCATAAAAATTCCCCTTTCTTTATAGTCTTTTGAATTTTTATTTTACATACAAAAAACTCCTAAAGACCATAAATAAATATAATCTTTAGGAGTGCTTTTATAACACGGTTCCATCCTATTTTTAACTTAATTAATACTTTTAACGCAAGTTATACGTCCAAATTAATGGCAACAATGAGGTAGTTTTTCAAATATTTTTTTAAGATTAGCTTTCAGCCTAAGTGACTAATCCTCTCTGATAAAAAGTGATATTTTACTTTGTCTCATTTATGTTTTTGATGTATTTATTATACTATTTTTTATTTGTTTGTCAACACTTATATATCTTTTTGTGCATTTAATGTATGTACTACATTATTTTCTTTATCTATTACGTAGTTCATATAATAATTTTCTTCATTGTTTTCAGATTTTTTAAATACTTCTCCCAACGAAATTGCAATTTTACTTCCATTTTCTGCATTATATATTCCGTATAAAGATTTTTCTTTATTATATAAAAATACTATTCCATCTATATTATCTTTTATATTTGGAATTACATCAACAGAATCTCCACTTTGTGCTATCGTACAGCCTATGTCTTGAAATTGTGGCTCTATTAGCTTTTTACCTTCTATACTATATAGACCCCATTTTCCATCTTGTTTTACTGGTATATATTTATTATTTAAAATATATTTATTATCTATATTTGTATATAATTTTTCATCTATTCCAATTTGCTCAAATAAAGGATATACTATTATTTTTCCATCGGAATTCATAATTCCATATTTTTCTTTGTCTTTAATTACAAAATATGTAAAACTATTATCTGCTTCTTTTATTTCATCATACTGTGAATTCATTGTTTTTCCTACTTCTTGATTATCTAAGTTTAATTGCAATACGCTTTGTTTATTATCTGCACTTGTTATTACATCTAATGTTTGTGCACCTTCATTAAATTTTATTGATGAATATTTGCAACTTGCAACATATATATTTAATTTATCTGAATTTGTGTAACTTCCTACGCCTAAATTGCCTTCAGTATCTTTAACAATAGTCATTCCATATTTTAATAACCTTTTATTAATATAGTCATAATCTGTTGATGGTACTATATCTGCTCTTTTAGATTTTGCAAGAGCTTCTAAATAATCTGATGAATACATTGATAAAGTATTTTTCTTTTTATCATATGAAATAGATATATCAAATCCAAGCTCTATTGCCTCTGTACTTGCATATATTTCATCATTTACATATTTTATGTTATTATTTATTGTAAAATATTCGTATTCTTCCTCAATATTATCTTGTTCATTTTCTTGATTATTTTTTTTATTTTTATCTTCTTCTTTTTTTATTACAATTGTTTTATATACTTTATTTGAATCCGCAATATATGATGTATATTCGTTTTGGATTCTTACTTGACATTTTGTTTTGTCTTCACCTTTTTTCTTATATTCACTATTATAATACTGATAATTTAACATTGTTGACAAGTTTCTTACTGATATATAAATATCACCATTTTCTTCTACTACTTTTCCTTTTTCATTTTTTAAAATTAAATTATTATCTATATTAGATTGTTCATTTCCATCAACTAATATCTTAAATTTTTTTGCATTTTTTGTGCTTATATATACTAATAAAACAATTACTAAAATTATTAATATCGCTATTATTTTTATTATGTTTCTTTTTAATTTTTGCTTTTTCTCTTGTTCGAACATTACTTCACGTTCATCTATAAGCGTCATTTTTACATCCTTTCTAAGAAATAATTAATTCCTTTTAAATTACTCTGTATAGCCATATTTGCTATAAAATTCATTTTTAAAGTTTAACAAATTGTCGTTTTCTATTTCTTTTCTTACTCTTTCCATTAGCTTTGATAAGAAATATAAGTTATGTATTGATAATAATCTTACACCTAATATTTCTTTTGTTTTTACTAAATGTCTTAAATATGCTTTTGTATAATTTCTACAAGTATAGCAATCACATTCTGAATCTAGTGGTGTAAAATCTCTTTCATATGTAGCATTTCTTACTACTACTTTTCCATTCCATGTCATTGCAGTTCCATTTCTGGCAATTCTTGTTGGTAATACACAGTCACACATATCTATTCCTGCAAGAGCCGCTTCTATTAAGTAATCTGGTGTTCCTACTCCCATTAAATATCTTGGTTTATTTTTTGGCATTTTAGGTGTTGTATATCTTAATATATCTAAAAATTCTTCCTTTGGCTCTCCTACACTAATTCCACCTATTGCATATCCTGGAAAATCCATTGCTACTAAATCTTCCAAACTTTTATCTCTTAAATCTTTATAAAATCCACCTTGTATTATTCCAAATAGACCTTGTTTTTCTGTATTTTTATGTGCTTCTTTACATCTTTTAGCCCATCTTGTTGTTCTTTCCATTGATTGCTTTGTATATTCATATGTTGCAGGATATTCAACACACTCATCAAAAGCCATTATTATATCTGCGCCTAAATCATTTTCAGTTTCCATTACGCTTTCTGGTGAGAAGAAATGTTTACTTCCATCTAAATGTGATTTAAACTCTACACCTTCTTCTGAAATAGTACGTAAATCTCCCAAACTAAATACCTGAAAACCACCGCTATCAGTTAATATTGCTCTATCCCAGTTCATAAACTTATGAAGTCCACCAGCTTCTTTTACAAGTTTACTACCAGGTCTTAAATATAAATGATATGTATTTGATAATATTATTTTTGCATCAATCATATCTTTTAATTCGTCTGGTGTCATTGATTTTACAGTTGCTTGTGTTCCAACCGGCATAAATACTGGAGTTTGTATATCACCATGTGGTGTATGAATTACACCTCTTCTAGCTCCTGTTTGTTTACACTCATGTAATAATTCATATGTTATTGCTTGACTCATCTTTATTCTCCTTTTGTTTTATATTTTTACTTATTATTCTATATACATTGCATCTCCAAAACTAAAGAATCTATATTTTTGATTTACAGCTTCTTTATATGCATCTAAAATATATTCTCTTCCTGCTAGAGCAGAAACTAACATTACTAATGTTGACTCTGGTAAATGGAAATTTGTTATTAAACTATCAATACATTTAAATTTGTAACCTGGATATATGAATATACTTGTATCTCCTTCAACTTCTTTTACCATTCCATTTTCGTCTGCAACAGATTCTAGTACTCTGCAAGATGTTGTTCCAACTGCAATTATTCTTCCACCATTTTTTCGTGCATTATTTATTTTTTCTGCATCTTCTTTTTTTATATAATAATGCTCTGTGTGCATATCGTGCTCTTCTATATTTTCTTCTTTTACAGGTCTAAAAGTTCCTATACCTACATGTAATGTAACATTTGCTATTTCTACACCTTTATCTTTAATTTTTTGTAATAGCTCTTCTGTAAAATGCAATCCTGCTGTTGGTGCTGCTGCTGAGCCATCATATTTAGCATATACTGTTTGATACATTTCCTTTTTTTCTAATTTTTCTTTTATATATGGTGGTAATGGCATTAATCCTATTTGATCTAGTATTTCATTAAATATCCCATCATAATGGAACTCTACTTTTCTATTTCCGCCTTCCATTTTATCTAATATATCAGCCTTTAGTAATCCATCACCAAATGAAACTTGTGCTCCAGGCATTAGTTTTTTACCTGGTCTTACCATTACTTCCCAAGTATCTCCTTCTATTCTATTTAATAGTAAAAATTCTACATTTGCTCCTGTTTGCTCTTTTTTACCATATAATCTGGCAGGTATTACTTTTGTGTTATTTCTTACTAAACAATCTCCTGGTTGCAAATAATCAATTATATCTTTAAACACTTTATGCTCTATTGTTTTATTTTTTCTATTTAGCACCATTAATCTTGCTTCATCTCTTTTTTCTATTGGAACTTGTGCTATTAGTTCTTTTGGTAAATCATAATTAAAGTCTGATAATTTCATTATAAATTTCATTTCCTTCCATTTTTATATTTTTGCATTTGCCGTATTTATTATTGATTTTATTTTTTCTACTGTTCCTGTTGGTTCATCAAAATAATTTAGTTTTATACTATTTATAAAATTGCTTTCATGTACTGGCTTGTACATATATATTTGTTTATTTAGACCTATATTTTCATTTTTAATATTACAACTCATATAATCTTTGTACCAATTATATAGGCTCTTTATTTTTTCAGCTTTATATCCGTAATCACTACTACTATGTAGCTCTGGACATTGCAAATTATATTCTTTTGAATTTCGCTCTAATGTATGTAAAAATTCGTGCACAAAAACTTCCTCTGGAAATTGGTTTAGTTTATCATCATATTTTAACGCATAACTTTTAGATGAAGTTGGCATTCTTATATTTGAATACCCTATTCCTTTATACTCCATACTACCTAAACCAATCCAATTATTTACTAAATCCTTTGATGAATCATTTGATATTCGTGCACACACAAATATATGGTCAAATTCATTTTGATTTAAATACTTGTCAATATCTTTAGCTATGTCTTTTGAATCTATATAATATCCTTTTTCGTCATCATAAGACATACTTTTTATTGGATTTTCTATTTCAATTATTTTATATGATATATTAATATTTCCATTTGAAAATTTTTCAGATGTTAATTTAAATCTTTTCATACAATCATTTATTTGATTAATATCATTTTTACTCATTTCATAATTATATTGATTTTTATTTATATTTACATCTGTATTTTTAAATACAAAACAAGCTATATTCCAGTTGTTGTTTGAACTTATTTTTCCCTCTTCAATTTTAAAATCTGCAAACCATACTGTTCCTTTTGCAGATTTTTCTTCTGAATTTCCCCCTAGCATAAAAGCTATTTGCAAATTCTCCTCATTTTTTGAATTAAACATTAAACTTATTTTTTGCCAATCGTTTGTTCCTGTTATTGCAGTTGATTCTTCTTCAGAATTTAATATACTAATTTTGGCACCGTCATTTTTATTTTCATTTGTTACATTTACATTATTTGTTTTTATCATACACGATATTTTATATGGTGTATTCTTTTTTACTTTAATTGTCTGATAATATGCTGAATTATTGTAGTCTTTATTTTCTATTTTATAACTTTGTAAATTCGAATATTTAACATTGTTATCTTTTGTAAAAATTGTAGTATTTTTAATTGTTGCTAGCTTTGAAAAATTTCCTGTATTTAACATAGCATATGATATATTAAATATTGACATTGCTATTACAATTAAAATTACTATAAATATAGCATTTTTTACAATTTTTTTCATATTTCCTCCAATAACCAATTATGTTATCTATTATACTAAATTTTTACGTAAATTACAAGATTTTCCAGTAAATTCCATAAAATCCTCCAAATTTTTATTTGCCCACTCCATTTGCAAAATTAGTTTTGCAAATAAAAAGAAAAAAGCCCTGGTAAAGTACCAAGACTAATTTCATTCTGATTTTTTTCTCTTACAAAGCACTGCTACAAGAAATTGTTAGAGCTCCGTTTGAACTAATTGAAGTCGTAAACACCAACGTTTCGTTTGTTGTGTTCTTAAACTTCAAATCCCAGCTACCGTAGGAAACACTTGCCTCATTACCTCTGCTTGCATATTTTACTGGCAAGCTGTGGTCATGCTTTTCCAGTATCTGCAAATTTGCAGCTCTGGCTGTTTGCATCAAGCAGGTAGACACAAAACAAATGCCTCCTCCATATGCTGTAGATGGCTTTCCGTTTGAATATGCTCCAGCCAAAACATATCCCTGATCTTTTCCGCATGGGCCCATAACTTCAGCCCATGAAAAGACCTTCCCAGGAGTCAGAGTCAATCCATTTAACTTTGTCGCAGCAAGCTTAATGTTAGTCCAACTTGCTGTCCCTGTTGAAGTATACAGGGTAATTGTGGACTTAATTCCTCCTGATGTAAAATCATGTGATTCGCCACTCTTTGTGGGAATAGCTAACTTTTCACCTGGAAAAATTGTATCATTGATTGTTCTACCATTCAGCTTGGCTAAACTATAAGTTGTAACGCCGAACTTACGTGATATACGATACCACGAGTCACCTTGTTGTACGGTGTAACTGCTTTTAGCTTGATTATCAACCTCAGCATTGTTTTGATTACCACTACTGTTTGATGTTGTAGTACTTGGGATATTGATTTTTTCACCAACCAATATAACATTGTTCAAGCTTCTACCATTAGCTTTCGCCAATGCAATAGCAGAAATTCCATATTTTTTTGCAATCCGATACCAAGAATCACCGGCTTTTACAATATACTCACCAGAATTTTCAGTAGTACTCCCGCTGGAACTATTTGTACTTCCGCAACTAGCTGTCTGCAGTTTTTCTCCGGGAATTATAACCGTATTTATTGTCTTCCCATTGATTTCTGCGAGTTTACTTGCAGTTGTTCCAAACTTCTTGGCAATCCGATACCAAGAATCTCCGGCTTTTACAATATACTCACCAGAAGAACTATTAGTAGTATTGCTCTTAGATGAGTTATTGTTGCCAGATAATGGTATTGTCAAGATTTTCCCCTTTAACAAGACCTGGTCAATTGTCATGTTGTTTGCAGCTGCCAAATCGGTTGCAGTTATATCATATTTGCTAGCAATCCGATACCATGAATCGCCTGCTTTGGCAGTATACTGCTCTGCACTTACATTAATGGTAAGTGAAACTATGAGCAACACAACTGTCAAAAAAGTTGACATGGATTTCTTGAGTATATTTTTCATATTTTCCTCCAAATGGTTCTACCTGCCTTTACAGACAAGTATGTGCTTCTAGCACGTTTTTTACGTCCAGGGATAAAATCAGAAAAAATCCCTCGCAAGAATTTAGCCATTCTTGCTACTTCAAAAATTCTTCTTCAAAATGAAGATTATGAAGAATACATATATTGTACTACAATTTACATAATTTTTCAAGACCTCTTTAAAATTTTTAAATATATCATAAAAATATTATATAAATCGTACTAATACATGCAAAAAAAATACCTATTGCTAAATTAGCAATAGGCTTTTTTTATTTAGTTATTGATAAAACTTTATACTTTATAACTCCTGCTGGAGCTTGAACTTCTATTGTTTGATTTTTCTTTGCACCTAATAGAGCTTTTCCCATTGGAGACTCATTTGAAATTCTGTTTTGTGCTAAGTCAACTTCTGTTGAACCAACTATTGTATATGATACTTCTTCGTTAAATTCAACATCTAGTAATTTTACTGTATTTCCTACCTGTACGGTTTTAGTATCGATTTCAGATTCATCTATTATTTTGGCATATCTTACTTTATTTTCTAGTTCAGCTATTAATGCTTCATTTTCTGCTTGTGCATTTTTTGCTTCATCATATTCTGAATTTTCTGATAAATCACCAAATCCTAATGCTATTTTTATTCTTTCTGATATTTCAGCTCTTTTTTCTGTTTTTAAATATTCTAATTCTTTTTCTAGATTATCAAACCCTTCTTGTGTTAATATAACCTCTTTGTTTTCTTCCATATATGTTCATTCCTTTCCGTTTTAAAAAAGTTTATTTTTATCATATTGAATCCCAAATATCTTAATCCTTTTTACTTAATTTGTCAAGCTCTGTACGAACTTTTTTCAGCTCTCTATTTTGTATAAATCCATTCTTTCCTATTAAGTTACTTATTATGCAATTATCTTCATTGTATTTTTCTTGTATTGAAAAATAATTTAAATTGCATATATATGATTCATATAATTTTGTTTTATTATAATTGCTTTTTTCATTATTGTTATAAGCAATTTCAATATTTTCAATTATTATTCCTTGATAATAATTACCTAATTTTAACTCATGGTCATTCAAATTTATAACTATTGCATTTCTATTAACCTTAAATTTTTCAAAAAATTCATCTGTATAATCAAAATTTATTATTGTTTTAGCTCTTTTTAATCCTTTTTTACAATTATTTGAAATTGAAAAAATTATATTTTCTTCTTTTTCTAAGTTTATTGATAATCTTCTCATTTTTTTAATTGTATCAGTAACTATGTTTATTGATTTTGCTTCATTGGCTATATCTTTAATTATTTCCTTATTTTTATCATCTTTTATGGTAATAAATATATCTTCAAATCTTAAATCTGTATCTTGATTTTTAAAAATATATTTTAAGATATTCTTTATAATACCTTCCATTAATATTTTCTCACTTGATTTTATAAGATTATTTAAAATTATTTTACTTTCACAATCTATTTCGTTTGAAATTACTAATTTATTTATATTGTACGTTTTTAATGTTTTTTCAATTTTTTTTATTCTTCTTTTATTTAACTTATTAGAATTCATTTCAATATTTAATTTATTTTCATCTATTCTAATTACATTAATTTTGAAATAAATATAACTAATAATTTTTTGCAATTTTTTAAATTTCAGAGCTTTTTTACAATTTATGTATCCTATTATATAATTCATAAAACACCTACATAATATTTGTATGTAGGTGTTTATTTTTTATTCCATTATTTGTGATTTAACAATCTGCCATATATCGTCTTTTTCAAAACCTTTTTGCCAAAAAGCAGCACCTGTTAAATTATATTTTTTTATTAAATTTAATTTTTGTCTTATAGAGTCTTCATCTTCTATCCACATTTTATATGTTACATTTTTATCTGTATATTCAACATATTTTTGTTGTGCACTTTCAAGCCATGTTGTTTCTGATTTTATATATTTATCTTCATTTTTCATAGCAACTACTGTGCTTGTTACTTCTGAACCATTTTCTTTCCATAATCGTGTATATAAAGGTATTCCTAATATTATTTTATTTGCTTCTACACCTTCTTGTCTTATAAATTTATTTATATTTTTTTCTACCCAATCATAAGAAGCTGTACTTCCTGCTTTTTTAGATGAACTTCCATATTGATCATATGCCATAAATACTATGTAATCTGAAACATCTCCTATAACATTTCTATCAAAACATAAAGACCAACTATCAGATCCATCTGGTTCGGTAACATCAACAGATAATGTTACACCTATATTTTCTAGCTTTGGTTTTAGCTCTATTATAAATCTAGATAAAGCATCTTTATCTGTTTTGTATATGTTTTCAAAATCTATATTTATCCCATCTAATTTATACCCTTGAGCGTAATTTACAATTTGATTTATAATTTCTTGTCTTTTTTCATAATTATTTACCCATTTTGAAAATTCGTCTTTTTTATCTTTACTGTCATTGTTATTTTGAACCATTGCCCATACTTCATAATTATTGTTTTTTGCCCAATTAATGTAATTTATTCCGTCTATTCCAACATTTTCTTTAACCTGACTATTTTCTAAATAAAAAAATGAAGGTGCTACAACATTTATTCCATCATATTTTGTAGTTATATCATTTTTTGGAGCTTTAGCTACTTTTGAAAAATATTCCCAAGCTATACTTATAGTTTTTTGTTCTTCTTTTTCTTCAGATCTTTCTGTTTTAAAATCTGTTAAATTTTCACTTTTTATATATCCAATTTTTCCATTATCAGTTTTTACTAATGTCCAACCTTTATAATCCTTATTTTCATCATTTGGAACAATTGAAACAGTTGTGTCAGCTTGCAATTTTTCCAAAGTTCTTGATAATTCTATATTTTTAGATTTTACCCAAACTTCTTTATTTGTTTTTGCTGTTTCTAGCTGTTTATCTAATGAATCAATTACTACTGTGTTATAATCTGAAACATATTTTACATTTATATTATATACACTTTCTAGAGCTGTAATTGGAATATAATATTTGTCATCTTGATTTATAATTTTGCATTTTTCTTTCTTATCATTAATTGTTAGTGTCTGATTTTTTATATCAAAACATGCTGTTTTTCCGTTTGCTGTTGCAATTATATAATTGTATTGTTTTTCAAAAAATATATATCTATCATAATAATTTTCAATATCATCTAAAGATAAATATATTGTTTCATCATCATCAATTATTACTTTCCCATTCATTTTTCCTGTAACATTAGTATAATTTATAACAAGATTTGTTACATTTTCGTTTGAATCTTTTTTGTAATTTGGTGCTATATATAATGCAAATCCAATTAGTGCCCCAAAGATTATTACTAAAATTATATTTCTTATTGTTTTCATATGTACTCCTCATTTCTAAAAATATATATACATCATATCATAAATGGATTTTTTAGTGAAGTATTTTGTCGATATTTGTTTAATAAATTTATCTTAAATAAACTTTCATGATAAAAGAATTTTTTTATTTTATATTTCACAACTATCAAAATAATTGTATTTCTAGTAAAAATACTATTTAAGTTCAACAAATTCCTCCTTGGTGTTTTACTTCTAAATAAAAATCCTGTATAAAGAAATTAAAGTGAACCATTCTTGTTTAGCTAAAAAGCTTAACAAAAATGATTCACTTTCTATTGAATCTTTTTATTCATATTTTCCTAATAATCTAAACATATTTTCTTTATATTTTTCAACTCCAGGTTGATCAAATGGATTTATTCCCAAAATGTTTCCAGACATTGCACATGCTTTTTCAAAGAAATATATTAAATGTCCTAAAGTATGTTCATCTAATTTATCAATGCTTATAATTATATTTGGTACTCCACCATCAACATGAGCCTTAACAGTACCTTCCATTGCTTTTTTATTTACATATGATAATTTTTTTCCAGCTATATAATTTAATTCATCTAAATTTTCCTCATCAAATCCTAAAACAATATCATTTTCAACACTTTTTATATTTAATATTGTTTCAAAAAGCTCTCTTCTTCCTTCTTGTACATATTGACCTAATGAATGTAAATCTGTAGTATATGTTACACCACTTGGAAAAATTCCACTATTATTTTTTCCTTCACTTTCGCCAAATAATTGTTTCCACCATTCTATAAAATAAGATAATTTTGGTTCATATGTTCCTAAAAGCTCTATTGTTTTCCCGTCATCATATAATATATTTCTTACAACAGCATATTTATAGCAATCATTATATTTTAAATTTTCTTCATTATATTTTTCTTGTGCTAATTTTGCACCTTCCATTATACTATCAATATCTATTCCAGCAACAGCCATTGGTAATAAGCCTACAGGTGTTAAAACTGAATATCTTCCTCCAATATTTTCTGGAATACATAATTTAACATATTTTTCTTGCATTGCAATCTTATATAAAGCACCTTTTCTTTTGGTTGTTGTTACAAAAATTCTTTTTCTAGCACCATCTATTCCGTATTTATTCTCCATTAAATTTCTAAAAATTCTAAATGCAATTGCTGGCTCTGTTGTCTTACCAGATTTAGAAATTACATTTATTGATATATCTTTATCTGACACATAATCAATAATTTCATTTATATAATTTGCATTTAAATTATTGCCTACATATAATATTTCTACAGAATCATCTCGTTTAAATTTATTTGTTAATGATTCAATTACAGCTCTCGCTCCTAAGTAAGAGCCTCCTATTCCAATTACAATTAGTACTTGTGAGTCTTTTTTCACTTTATTAGCTATTTTTTTTATTTTTTCGAACTCTTTTTTATCATATGAACTAGGCCATGTTATCCAGCCTGTAAATTCTTGCTTATTTGATGTACTTTTTTCTAAAAGCTTATGTATTTTTTTTACATCTTCTGAGTATTTTAATATCTGAAAATTTGAAATTCCTGAATATTTAAAACTAACTTTTATACCATTTTCCATAATACTGCTACGCCTCCTCTTTTGTTTAAATATAATATATATTAATATTGCATTAAATTCAATAGTTATTATTAATTTTATAAGTTTTACCATTATAACTTTATTAAGCATCACAAAAAAACAGTTATTGTCTTATTATAACAATAACTGCTTTTTATTAATTTTAATTAGTATTTGTATTATTTGTAGCATTATTCGTAACATTAGATTTATTTGTAATATTATTTGCATCATCAGCATTAGTAACTTCTTTTGCTTTTACTCCATATACATTATAAATATTTATATTTCCAATTACATTTCCAGTAGAATCTGTAATTTTCATATAATATTTTCTTTGGCCATTATCATATCTTGAATAGATTTCACTAGCTTCATGTCCACCTATTCTAACACCTGTTTGAACATTTATTATAGAGTATAATGATGTATTTTCTTGAGATGTAGTTAAAAATACTATTGCATCTGTGTTTCCAATAAGTTTTGGTAATACTATTACAGGGTCACCGCTTCCAATTTTTCCTAAATTACATCCAATACCTGCATATTGAGGATTTATTAATATTTTTCCTTCAGTTGTAACAATTCCCCATTTTCCATCTATTTTTATAGGAATGTATTTTCCATTTATTACATATTTATTATCCATATCTGGGTATAAATCACCATCAATACCAATCTGTTGATATTCAGTCTTTAATATTGTTGTTATATCATCACCAGCTAATTTAATAATTCCGTATCTTTCATCTTGTTTTACCATATATAAATCCATATCTTCATCTAACTGTTTAATTAATTGATATTGTGCCTTGATTTTTTCTTCTGCCTTTTGTTTATTTACTAAATCAAGCTTGAATATTCCTTGTTTTTTATCTTCAGACCTTGTTACAATTACAGAACTTGAGCTTTCACAAAATCTAATATCAGAATATAAACAACTAATAATATTATTCCCTTCTTGGTAATCATTATAGTTTGTTATACCATAATCACCTTCACTATTTTTTATTAAAACTAATCCATATTTTAATAATTTTTTATTATAATATGCACAATCATCACCAATTACAGCTAATTTAACTTTATTTGCAGCTATAGCCTCTAAAGCATCTAATGTATATATTGTTATGGTTTTATTTTTTTCGTTATAATTCATTATTACATTAAAACCTAACTGTATAGCTTCTTGACTTGCATAAATTTCTCCATTTACATATTTAACGCCATTCTCAACATTAAAATATTCATATTCTGTGACTTTTTGTGAATCTTCATTGTTCTTTTTACTATTTGATGAAGTCGTCGTATTTGTTGTGTTTGTCATATCTGTAGTTTCATCTTGATTATCATCTAATATAATAGCTTTATATATTTGTGATGAATTTGATAAAAAGGATGTATATTCATTAGCAGTTTTTATATAGCATTTTGTTGTATCTTCTCCTTTGTTTTTATACTCATCATTATAATATTCTATATCTCCACCCAATACAGATATTAATTTTCTTACAGATAAATATATTTGTCCATTTTCAACTACTGCATTTTTTGAGTCATTCATTAATACTAATCCTTGTTGAATACCTACACTTTTACCATCTACTTGTAGTTTTAAAGTATTATTCTTTTTAACAATACTAAAAACTGTAAGTATAATTACAAGAAGAATTAATGCCATAATCGTAATTAAAATTATTTTTAAAGTTTTCTTTTTGTTTTGTGCTTGCTCTATCTCTTCATTTTCATCAATTAAATTCATAATAATAATTCCTTTCTTTTGTTTATATCACTATAATTATTTTAATAAATCATCATATGTTTGTCAAGAAAATAATTATTTCTTTCTTCTTAATATCCATCCATTTTCTACATCTATTGGTATCTTCATTTTTACGCTTTGGCCAGCTTTTCCTGGATTTACAAATTGTATTTTTTCATCTGTTTCTGTATCCCATAATTGTTCTATTTTAAACTCATATGGTTTTATTTGGTTTGGAATTATTACTTCTAAATAATCACCAACAACTAATTTATTTTTTATTTCTACTACTATTTTTGAATTAGAACAATCTATTATCTTTCCACCAAATTCATAATTAGGATTATATTGTTTTCCTTCATATTCTTGAAAATCTTTGTTATTTCTATCATTAAAATAAAATGTTGTTAATCCTCTTGTTTTTGTTTTTTCTAGCTCTTTTAAATATTTTGTGTAATCATAATCCTTTGGATCTTTTATGTAATCATCTATCGCATTTCTGTATGCATTTACTACAGATGCTAAATAATATTCTGTTTTTAATCTTCCCTCTATTTTTAAACTATCAACACTCATTTCAATTATTTCTGGAATTTCTTTTATTAAACATAAATCTTTCGAAGAAAAAATATAAGTTCCTTTATCGTCATATTCAACTGGCATTAGATTCCCAGGCTTATTATGCTCTTCTACATAAACGTTATATGCCCATCTACAACTTTGTGCACAATCACCTAAATTTGCACTTCTGCCAGCTAAAAAATCACTTAAGAAACATCTTCCAGAATAGCCAAAACATATAGCTCCGTGTACAAATATTTCTGTTTCTAAATCTTTTGGTGTTTCATCTATTATTTCTTTTATTTGTTTTTTATTAAGCTCTCTTCCTAAAATTACTCTTTTTGCTCCATTTTTGTACCAAAAATTTGCTGTATGAGCACTTACAATGTTTGCTTGAGTACTTATATGTATTTCAATACTTGGTGCTTCTTTCTTTATTATTTCTATTATTCCACCATCAGCAACAATTACAGCATCTACCTTTAATTTTTCTAGCATTCTTGCTTGATTTACTATCTCTTCATAGTTTTCATCCCACGCATATATATTTATTGCGGTATAAACCTTTTTTCCTATGCTATGTGCATAATTTATTGTTTTTTCCAAATCATTATCTTGCATTTCGGCTCTTGTTCTTAGTGATAATGATGATGTTCCCGCATATACTGCATCTGCTCCATATAAAAAAGCTGTTTTTGCTTTTTCAAAAGACCCAGCTGGTGCTAATAATTCTGGTTTTTTCATTTAATTCATTCCCTTCGTTTTTTCTTTTGTGTGATTATATCATATATTTTTTCAAATATCTACAAAATATTTTATATTTGACCGTTGTTTTCTTTTTTGACTGTATTTTAATTTTGTTGCCATTCCGCCCCTTATATGACGTTCTGCTTTGTTTTCATTTAATATTTCTCTTACTTCAGATGCTAATTCAGGATTAATTTTTAATAATCTTTCAGATACATCTTTATGTACTGTACTTTTACTTACTCCATATCTTTTAGCAGCACCTCTTACTGTATCTTTTGAATCTATTATATAATGTGCAAGTTTACATGCACGCTCTTCTATTGATATATTTTTCATATAAAAAACCCCCATACGAATAGTTTTGTTTAATTCTATTCGTATGAAGGCTGTATTAGAACTTTATTGATTTTGATATTTTAATGTATTATTTATTTCATTTAAATTATTACAAAATTTATTTATTGACTTTGTTGTTTTAATATTTCCCAATATCGGAATCATACCTGTATTTTGCAATTTTAATGAATTTGCCCTTGTTATTTGTATAACTCTTTTTAATTCATTATTTTTTTCTTCCATTAGATTTATTTGTGCTTTACTAAATAATTTACGCTTTTCTTTAGATAAAACTAATTGTGGTAAATTACGTTTTTGTTCCATTTTTTCTTTAACTAAATTATTTAATTTATCTTGATTTATCATATTTTTTATTTGACTATTTTGCTCTATATTGCGTAAAAATAATCTTATATCTGATAAACAAGTTTCATCTATTTCTTCTTTTAAATATGTATACACCTCTGATAATCCATCTTCCAAATAATAATAAGATTTATTAATATATTGTGACTCACTTAATATTAATTGTTTCTTTAAATTAATATTATCTAACTTTGCTTGCTTTAATTTTGCTTTTCCCAATAACTTACTAAAGAAAGAGCATTTTTCTTGTTCAATTTCAAGTCTTTGTTTTTCTAATTTTTTTAATTTAGAATCTGTTATTAATTTTTGTATTTCCTTATTAAAACAGGTTTTAAATATACTTTCCATTTCATTAGAATAACCTTCTACAATATTTTTGCTATCTATAATTTTATTTAAATCTTTTGATAATTCATTAATATTTTTTAAATCATCAATTTTTCCGGCAGAATTAATTTTTTTATGCGTTTTTATTATATTTTCTTTAATTGAATTTATACTTGCATTAATACTGTCGTCATTCATTTTATCTATATTTAAGGTTATATTCGTGCTATTAGCTATATCCATTACCCTTGCTTCTTCTGATTTTAGTTTGTAATATGTTGTTTCTATATTTTCTGTAATTAAATCAACTTGTTCATTAATTTTTTTCTTGTTTTCATCTAATTTTTTTCTTAGTTCTTCTGCTTTATCTTCTTCTTTTTTTTCAGTATTATTTTTTGCGCTCTTTAATTTTTGCTTTTCTTTTTTTGCTTCACTTACATTTTTCTTTTGCTTTTTTTCTTTCTTTTCTTTACTTTTATTCTCTTTAGTCACCTTTAAATTGTCTTCCTTTATTTTTTTCTCTTCGTCCTTAACAACTTTTATTAAATTTTTCAAAATTACCTCATACGTAATATTTTCTAAATCCAGTTTAGAAAATAATTTATTTTCTATATTATATTTTTGTGCCTTTTTGTAATATTTTACAAAGAATTCATAATTTGGAAAAATTTTTCCCATTACTAAAAATGCATCTTCACTTTTCTCATTTAATTTATAAGATATACCTATTTTTGTTAAACCTGCAATTTTACTTTTTAATTTTTCCTCTGATTTATATGATTTGGGTAAATAACTATTTTTTATAAAATTTTCAAGCTCTTTTTTACTATTTATTTCAAAAATTCTATCACCATATTGTAAAACATATTTACATTCATAGTTTCCTGGTACTTTACTTATTTTTAACTTTGTTCCATATATTTCTATTAACATATTAATTAAATATATAACATCTCTGTCTTTTGGGGCGGATTTAACATTAGCAGCAAATATATATTGCTTATTAATTAAGCTTTGCTCTTCCTTTGTTTGTGCTCTAGATGTTTCTAATAGATATTTTGTCATCATAAGAGCCAATCTTGCTGTGCCATCTTTTACAAAAAACTTACCATTATCTTCATACAACTCTATTTCATTATTATGATTTAAACTAGTTTGGTCAAGTTTTCGCAATTCTTTAAAATAATAATTTGGATTTTTAAAGTATTGCTTTATCATTTCATCAGATTTATCATTATTAACAAATATTTCTATCCAAGATTTTCCATCATATTCATTACTAACAGTTCCTATTAAATTCTTTAATCGAAAATGTTTGCGCTCTGATGTTACTAAATTCTTATTTTTGAAAAAAACAACATCTTCTGACGGTATCTTTTTAGTTAAATTTGTTGTTTTAACTTTTAATTCACTTGGTATGTTTTTTGTATCTAATCCTATACTATTAAAAAAACTCCTTTTTTGTAAAGATATCTTCTGCATAAATTTTACAACCTCATTTCAACTTTTGTTTCATTCTTAAATGTCCTAATTCAAACCATTCATTGTATGCCAAATTTAATTTAAACAATAATTTTGGCTTTGCACCAGCTCTGTTTTTGTCTACAACACAAGCATAATATCTAACATCTGGGTCTTCATATGCTTTAATATCTTTGTATTGCTTTGATTCTTCTATTTCTGAATATTCATAATCAGCATATGATTGGTTATTTATTTGTTTGAATAAACACAATGTATCTAATACTTCTTTTACTGTTCTGCTTGCAGCCATATCATTTATTGTTAAATTAATTGGTGCTGTTGTACTTTCTAATAATTGTAATGTTGAACCAATAAACATTTTATATTTTTGTGCTATATTTGATAATACAGTAGCTGTCTTTTTTATTTCTTCTCCATCCCCTATATGTTGAATATCATTTTTTAATGTATCATAAAATACATATTCAACACCTTCTTTATAATAATAATCTAATATAATTTTATATAAATCATCATTTGTACAATCCGAAACATGCATAAAACATATTGGGGTATCTTGTTGATTTTCAAGCCAATCTGTTGCTGCAATTACTTGCCTAAACTCTGTAGAATACTTTTTTAATCTTTCTACAAATTTCTCTTGTGTTTCACCATCTTCTTTTATTATAAAACCTTTTTTATCTGTTTTTACTTTCTTTTTATCATCTGGTCTAAATTTAAATTCTAGTATTTCGCCTTCTGATTTTCTTATTTTTTGTCCAAATTCTTGTTGCATTTCTGGATTATTTAAAATCGTTGTAATTAAACATAATTTCATTTTTTCTTCTGACATTTCATTTGAAATTATTAAAACTTTTTTCTTTTCTACAAATGCAATATGTGCAGCCAAATTTATTGTAAATCTACTTTTACCACTATTTGAAGGCATTGCAAATGCCATTGTTTCACCAACTCTTAGTCCTTTAAATACTTCTGTTAAAATTGGAAATGGTAATGAAATTCCACTTGTTAATGAATTTTCTCCTTCTAATAAAAAGTCCGTCGCATTAGAATTTAATCTGCCTTCACTAATACCTCTTTTTATTCCAATTTGAGATATAATACTTTCTAGCTCTTCAATAGTCATTTGTTTATATCTTTTATAGCTTTTTATTTCAAGTACTTCTTGTTGGAACTGTTTTGTTGGTGCCTTTATATAATATTTTTTTAATAAAAATAATTTTTTTATTTTTGTATATACCGCTTCAATTGAATAATTTGTTCGTATTGCTTCCTGCTTTAATTTTTGTTTTAATGCATAAATTTCTTCTGAAGTTTTTGGATATGAAAAATCTCTTTTTATGTTTTCTGGTGCATATCTTCCACCTTCTGTAAACAATATACTTTTATATAAATTCATAGCCATTGGATCAGAAAATTGACTATCTTCAAATGACAAATAATATTTTGATATTGATTTAGGATTTTCTAATAATAGTCCTATATATGCATATTCTAATTTTACATTTTTCAGCTCTTTTGGATATTTTGATTCTGTTTCATTATCTATACTCAATATAGTTTCCTCCTTAGTTTATAATAATTATTTTACTTTTCCTAATTTGTTTAATGGCCAAAATCTAAATACAGCTTTTCCTTCTATTTTATCAATTGGAATACAGCCAAATCTTCTACTATCACCCGATACTTCTCTGTTATCACCTAGTACATATACATAACCATCTGGTACCACAACATCTAAAAAGAATCCTTCTGCAGAATCAGTAACTGTTCCAGCATCTAAATATTTTTCTTCTAATTCTTGACCATTTAAATATACAGATTTATTTTTTATTTCTACGTAATCGCCTGGTAATCCTATTACTCTTTTAATAAAACTCGTTTCTCCAAATATATCTATACTAGATTTTATTTTTTCACCTATTCCCTTGGAATCATTTTTATACTCAGCAGTTACATCATCTGGATTATAGCTTGCTTTTGTTACATATGTTGTTGATGGTGCTTCAAATGTTATTATATCTCCTCTTTTAGGATATTTATGTATTTCTATTCCTATTCTGCTTACCCATAAACGTTGTTTATCTTTTAATGTAGAGTCCATTGATGCTCCACTTACCACTGTTGGAAACCCTACAAATGCTTTTATTAATACAACTATAATTAGAGCTATTAATATACATACTATCCATTCAAAAATTTCTTTACTTTTACTATTTTCTTCCATATTGAAACCTAATCTTCCTTTCATTTTTATTCTTCGGTATAAGACGTTTTTATTATACACTTATTTTTTGTTTTAAACAATACGTAAAATGTATTTTTTGCATTTTGTGAGCTTGAGTGTGCATGTTAATTTTAACTATGTATTGCAATATATGTTATGAGGAGATTGTTGTGATGTTAATTTTTTTAGAAGTTTATTATTCCGTAAATGATCTAATAATATTTTTAGCCCTAATAATATTAGTATCAGTCCTCCTACTAATTGTGCTTTCTTTTCATATTTTACTCCAAATAAGTTACCTATTTTTACTCCTATTAGTGATAGTATGAATGTTATTGTTCCTATGCAAGTTACTGAAAATACTATATCGCATTTTAGAAATGCAAATGTTATTCCTATTGCTAATGCATCTATGCTTGTTGCAATTGCTAATACTATCATATTTTTGAAGTCTATATTGTCATTATTATCATTTTCTGCTTCATTCCAGATTTCTTTTATCATATTTATTCCTATTGTTGTTAATAAAATAAAAGCTATCCAGTGGTCAATATTTACTATACTTTGCTGAAATTTTATTCCTAATACATATCCTATTAGTGGCATTATTGCCTGAAAAATTCCAAAGTATAATGCTATTATTATGGCTTTTTTCCAACTCATCTTTTGCATTGATAATCCTTTGCACATTGCTACAGCAAAGGCATCCATTGATAAACCTATGCTTAATATAATTATTTCTGTAAGAGCCATAATTTTCTTTCCTTTCAAATTTATATAAACTAAAACTATATTCTTTAAATAGTATGATTTTAGTTCTTTTCTTATTAATTATTTTTGTAATCATTATTTATTTTATAACATTTTCTATATAAATTTTAAATCATTCACATTTAAAGCTAGAGATAGTATACACCACCTCTAGCTTTAAATTTTATTTTATTAGCTCTATTATTTTAGGAATAAATATTATTCCACCAACTATTGCTGATGCTATTGCAAGTATTAATACAGCCCCTGCAGATATGTCTTTTGCTTTTCCTGCTAATTCGTTTTTTTCTCTTGTGAACATATCAACAACTGTTTCTATAGCTGTATTCATTAATTCTGCTGATAATACTAATCCTATTAATGTTATACATATAATCCATTCATTTATACTTATTTTAAAAACTATTCCAAGTACTATAGTTAATATTGCTACTAATACATCAAATTTTAAGTTAAGCTCTGTTTTTAATGCATGTCCCCATCCTTTTATTGCATAATAAAAAGGATTTTTATGTTTTTCGTTTTGTAGTTTCATTACTGCTACTTTCCTTGTAATATATTTAGGTTTTATGGATTAACCTATAAACCATTATAAAATTTATGATTTATCTTTTTGTAGCTCTTTATATCTTTTTATTTTCATAGTAGTTGTCATTTCAAAGTCATCTTTTTTTATTTCTAATTTTTTTATAGCTTTATATGATGTAAGCTCTTTGTTTGTTTCTTTTATAATTTTCCATATTACATCATAAACTTTTTCATCAGTTAAGCTATCTTTACCATATTTTTGCTCTATTTCAATTAAGTTTGGAATAACTCTAGCAGTAATAGTTAGCTCTTTACTGTTTTCTTGAGCTTTACCATAAACCATACATTCTTTTATTTCCAAATTTTTTTTCAATAACATTTCTATTTCTTCTGGATATATATTTTTTCCATTTTGTGTTACAATTACATTCTTGCTTCTTCCTGTAATATATAAAAATCCATCTTTGTCTAAATATCCGACATCTCCAGAATTAAACCAACCATCTTCATCAACTACAGCCTTAGTTGCTTCTTCATCTTCATAATAACCAAGCATTAATGTTTTGCTCTTTATTAAAACTTCACCTTCACCTTTTTCATTAGGGTCTTTTATTTTTAATTCTGCACATACAACTGCTTTTCCTGCTGAACCAACACGTGTATCATAATCAGGTGTTAAAGCAGAAATTGGTGCAGTTTCAGTTAAACCATATCCTTGTAAAAATGTTATTCCTATATCTTGAACCCATTTTCCAACTTTAGGATCAATAGGTGCTGCAGCAGAAACTATAATTCTTAATTTTCCACCTAAATTATCCAATATTTCTTTAAACACTTTACGTTTCATATCAATACCAACAGTTTTTAAGGCGTTTGTTACATGCATCATTGAATTTACAACTGCTGATTTACCACTTTTTTCAATTGATTTATTAATATTTTTATGTATATTTTCAATTAATACAGGAACACCTAACATAGCTGTTGGATGTGATTCTTTAATATCTGGTAATATGTATTTTAAACCTTCGCAAATTGCAATTGATGCTCCAACTCCAAATGGATATAAAAATCCAATTGATGATTCGTATGCGTGATGAAGTGGCAATACAGAAAACAATCTATCAGTTTCTTTTAAATCAACATATGCACTACAAGAATTTATGTTTTCAGCTAAATTTCTGTTACATAACATTACACCTTTTGATTGAGATGTAGTTCCAGAAGTAAAAAATAAAATTTTAAATTCTTCAGGATCTATTTCAATATTTTTGAATGAATCGTCTCCAGCCTCTACAAGTTTCTTTCCTTCTAGTAAAACAGTATTTAATCCAACATTTCTTCCTTTTACTTTATCGTAAGAGTTCATTTCGATAAAATATTTAACCATTGGAACATTATCTTTTACTTTATCAATTTGTTCTTTTCTTTTAGCTGAATATATAACAGCTGTTGCTTTTGATCTTTTTATTAAGTTTTCTATTTCATTTACTGGAAGCTCTTTGTCTAATGGAACTGCTATTCCTGCGCCACATAATAATGTCATATATGATAAATACCATCCATATGTTGTTTCGCTGATAATTACTATTCTTTCGTCTTTTAAATTTAGAAATTTAGTTAATCCTGTTCCAAAGTTTATAACATCTTCTCCAAATTCCTTATATGTTATTTCTTTATATGGTGTTTTATGATCTGGCTTTTCCAAAATTAAAACATTATCTGCATAATGTTCTGTGCTATAATTAAAAGCATCTTTTATTGTTTTATAATGAGTGCCTTCGTATTGTTTTTTATCTTTTTTGTTTTTTTCTGTTTTTTCTTTTTCCTTTTCTAAATTAATATCTTCAACATCATCAATTTCTTTAAATTTAAATTTTGGAAATTTAAATTTTGGTATTTTTATTTCTAATCCCATTTTTAGCATCCTTCCTTTTGTCTTTTATTAATCTACTTTTTCTACAACAATTATTTTTGAATTTTTCATAAACATAATACTTTGTACTATATTTATTACAGCATATGCAATCATAACTCCTCCTAATACAGCTACAACTGTTCCTGGTGTGAAAATCATATATAATCCACAACCAATCATTATAATTGCAAGTATTAAACTAATTACCCATTCTTTTAAATTCGCTTGTTTTAATGATTGTACAAGTGCAAAACGAGTACAGCCTGTAAAAATAATCCATACACCTATAATAATTCTGAATATTGCTTCTATGGCTGAGGTACAAAATATTACTATTAAACCTGTTATTATTGCAATTAATCCAAAAACTATATCTAAATATAATTCATTGCTATTTGATTTATCTTTTAGGTATTTTATTATTTTTATGAAACCTAATACTAAAAAAACAATTCCTGCAATAAGTGATACTGTTTTTAGAACACCTTCTGGGTCTTTTACTAAAATTGCTCCTATTATTATGAAAACTAGTGATAGTAATAAATTAAGCCATTCTGCTTTTTTTAAAGTTTTAAAAAAATCCATATTTTTTACCTCTCTTTCTTCATTATTATTATGAACAAATTTTTTTCTTTTAGTATTATATCATATGTGTGTAGTTTGGCAAGTGGTAATTTTTTGTTTTTTGGAATATATGAATCAATTATTCCCCGTCTTTCAGAAAGCCATTTCAAAGTGTTATATTTATTTTTTAAACAATTAAAATTTCAACAATTTTATCTTTAATTATTAAAGAGCATTGTTTTTATAAAATTCAAAACACTGCTCTTTTCTTCTTATTTATATTATTATGCCTTTTCTACTTTTTCAATTTCTTCTTTTGATAAACCTGTTATTTCTATTATTACATCTATTGGCATTTTTTTAGCTAACATTTTCTTTGCTGTTTCTATTTTTTCAAATTGTATACCATCATTTTTTCCAATTTCAATTCCATCGCGCTTTCCGATTTCAATTCCATCTCGTTTTCCGTCTTCAACACCTTGGCAATATCCGTATTCTTGAATTGCATTTTGGTCCATTATGTATTTTTTTCGTAATCTTGCTAGCT
>OGHJ01000127.1_pt1 | contig 132771 bp, 129 predicted proteins | sample 1571351 | NCBI WGS metagenome assembly OGHJ01 (sample SAMEA2582037, study PRJEB24529) | metagenome | biome: Human gut stool | place: China | collected 2011 | reverse complement strand
TGAAATATTAAATAAAAAATCTGGAGTATACGGAATATCTGAAGTTTCTGTAGATTTTAGAGATATAGAGGCCGAAGCTGCAGATGGTGATAAAAATGCACAAATGGCTCTTGAAAATTTTGCATATAATGTTGCACAATTCGTTGCTAAATATGCTGTTTCAATGGGCGGAATAGATGTGCTTACTTTTACTGCAGGAGTAGGTGAAAAAGGTCCAGAATCAAGAAAGAAAATATGTGACTATTTGAAGTTTTTAGGAGTAGAAATTGATGATGAAAAAAATAAAATTAGAAATCAAGAAGTGGAAATTTCTGCAGATACTTCAAAAGTAAAAATACATGTTGTACCAACAAATGAAGAATTGCTTATTGCAAGAAGAACAAAGGAATTGTGTAAATAAAATAAATTTTAGAAGGGAAGAAAAAATATGAAAATATTAGTTTTAAATTGTGGTAGTTCATCACTAAAATATCAATTAATCAATATGGAAACAGAGCAAGTTATAGCAAAAGGAAATTATGAAAGAATAGGAACTGAAAAATCTTTTATAACACATAAAGTTAATGGTGAAAAATATGTTACAGAAAAAGCAGCTCCAACACATAAAGAAGCTCTTGAATTTATAATTGAACAATTAACAAAAACAGATTATGCTGTAATAAAAGATTTAAATGAAATAAATGCAATAGGTCACAGAGTTGTTCATGGTGGAGAAAAATTTGCAGATCCAGTTTTAGTTGATGACGATGTAGTAGCAGGAATTCGTGAATGTGCAGAATTAGCACCTGTTCACAATATGGCAGCTGCTATGGGAATTGAAGCATGTAGAAACTTAATGCCAAATAAACCAAATGTAGTTGTTTTTGATAATGGATTCCATCAAACAATACCAGAAGAAAGATTTTTATACCCAATCCCTTATCATTATTATAGAGATTACAAAATACGTAAATATGGTTTCCACGGAACATCTCATTCTTATGTATCAAAAAGAGTTGCAGAAGTAATGGGAAAACCTGTAGAAGAATTAAAAACGGTAGTTTGTCATATTGGACAAGGTGCAAGTATATGTGCTGTTGAAGGCGGAAAATCTGTAGATACAAGTATGGGATTAACTCCACTTGGTGGAATTATGATGTGTGCAAGAAGCGGTGATTTAGACCCATCAGTTGTAACATACATAATGAAAAAAGATAATATTGCACCAGAAAAAATGGATTTAATGTTAAATAAAGAATCTGGTTTACTAGGAATGTCAGGTGTTTCAGCAGATGTAAGAGATGTAGAAGCAGCTGCAGATGAAGGAAATGAAAGAGCAATACTTGCATTAAAAGCATATGACCTAAATATTGCACAATATGTAGCAAAATATGGAGTATCAATGGGAGGAATAGACACAATAGTATTTACAGCAGGTGTCGGAGAAAACCAAATTAGAAGAAGAGCAAGTATATGTAAAAATCTAGAATTCTTAGGAGTAAAACTAGACGAAGAAAAGAACAAAATAAAAGGTGAAGAAATAGAAATATCAGCACCAGACTCAAAAATAAAAGTATATGTAATACCAACAAACGAAGAGCTAGTAATAGCAAGAGAAACAAAGAATCTAATAAGTAAATAATCATAAACATTGTTAAGTGGTGGTTGTCAGTAGGGACGGTTCCTTTTGACAACCCTTTTTATGTGTCAATGGGGACGGTTCTTTTTGACAACTTTTAAAGGAATCTATATCAATGATACTATTGATACAAACAAATTAAGGGAGAATATAATGGAAAATAAATTACAAAATTTATTTAGTCAATGTGTCAAAGAGCTAAAATCCATAGGAATTGATATAAATAACAACAAATTAATTGGCGAAATAAATATATCACTCGCCAAAAGAAACGCCAAAAGATATGGTTGTTGCAGACACGAAGACCCAGATGAAAAATATAAAGTAATAACAAAAAAAGGCTATAAAAGATACATTACATACGAAAGATTTAACAAAAACTATATAGAAATAAGCAAATGGGTGATGGAATTAAACGATGATATTATAAAAAATACCATAATGCACGAAATAATACATTGCTTTCCATATTGCAATAATCATGGCAAAGAATTTAAAAAATATGCAGGATACATAAACACACATTTAGGATATAGTGTATCCAGACTGGGAAACAAAGAAGAAGATTACAAAAAAAGCAATTTAGAATATGATATTCCACAAACAACTCCAAATTATAAATATAAAATAGAATGTCAAAAATGTGGAAAATATTTTTTCAGACAAAGATACAACAAAAATTTAACAAGACATTATAGATGCGGAATTTGTGGAGGTAAATTAAAAGCTGTAAAGGTTAGATAATAATTAAAAAGAAAAGGGGGGACGGTCCTTGAAATTAAATTTTCAAGGACCGTCCCCTAAAAAGTTGACACTTGTACTAAAACATGATAATATACAAACAAACATTTGCAAGAGGTGATAAAATGATTTATAAATATAATAAATTAGTAAGAGACAAAATTCCTTCAGAAATAAATGCTAAGCCAGGAAGAAAATGCTCGTATTTTATAATGAATGATGAGGATTATGATAAGGCCTTAGATGATAAGTTAACAGAAGAATTAAATGAATATAAGGAAGATCACAGCATAGAAGAGCTAGCTGATTTAATGGAAGTTGTAACTGCTATTATGAAGTTTAGAAAAATATCAATTGATGAATTAAAAAGTACAATGGATAAAAAAAGAGCTAAAAAAGGTGGATTTAATGATAAAATATATCTAAAAGAGATTGAAGAATTAGAAAATAAGAAAGAAGAGTAACATCTAAAAAATAAGCAATTACAATTATTAGAAAATTTGAATAAAAATAGCAGTTTAAATGAAGTACAAAGTTATTTTAAGGAAATGATTAAGTTACGAAGTTTTATGAATAATAAAGAAAATATATCAAATATAATGCTATTATTAACTGAAGAAGTTGGAAAACTTGCAAAAGCAATACGAAAAGATGCTACAGACTTAAAGATTGATTCAAATAAAATTGGAAACTATGATTCAATTGAAAGCGAAATAGCAGATGTTTTTATTGTTTTAAATTCAATTTGTACAGCTCTAGATATAAATTTGTTTGATGCAATATATAATAAAGAGCGCATAAACGTAGATAGAAAGTGGAATTGAACAAAAAAATTAGAATAATTGGTCAAATGCTATCTTTATAAATTTTGTTATGATAAAATAAATACATATAAATTTTAGGAGGTAAAAAAATGATTGGTGTAACTAGTAATTTATATGAATCAAAAGAATATTCTGATATTCGAGAAGTAATTAAAGATGGTATAAATAGATATCCAGATTGTGTAGCTTTCACAATAAAAAATAAAGAAGGAAAAGATATACAGTATACAGATATAACATATGCAGAGTTTGAAAAAGAAATTAATAGCTTAGGAACAGGATTATTAAAACTAGGTTTAAAAGATAAAAAAATAGCTATAATTGGACCTAATAGCTATGAATGGGTGTTATCATATATTTCAGTATTATTTGGAATTGGAATTGTTGTACCATTAGATAAAGGTCTACCTGCTCAAGAAATAGAAGATTCAATAATAAGAAGTGATGCAGATGCTCTTATATTTGATCCAAAATATATAGATATAATAGAAGATATAAAACAAAGATCAACTACAAAAGTAAAAGAATTTATTTGTATGAAAGAAGTTGAATCAAAAGAAATAAACAATATTCCAAAAATAAAAAAGATAGGAAAAGAAGAACTTGATAAAGGAAATAAGGAATTTTTTGAATTAAAAATTGAACCAGAAAAAACAAGTATTATATTATTTACATCAGGAACAACATCACTTTCTAAAGCCGTAATGTTGTCTCAAAAAAATATTGCATCAAATGTACATTCTATGAATGCTGCTGAAAAATTATATAATACAGATGTTAATTTAGTAATGTTACCATTTCATCACACATTTGGTTCAACAGGTATAATATTAATGTTAAATAATGGTGTTCGTAATGTATTTTGTGATGGGCTAAGACATATACAAGAAAATATGAAAGAGTATAAAGTATCAGTATTTGTTTGTGTGCCACTTATATTAGAAGCAATGCATAAAAGAATATTATTAGAAGTAAAAAAACAAGGAAAAGAAAAAACAATAAATCGCGCTAAAAAATTAAGTAATGCACTATTAAAAGTTGGAATAGATGTACGAAAAAAATTATTTAAACAATTACTAGACAAATTAGGCGGAAACATGCGATTTGTAGTAAGTGGTGCTGCAGCAATAGATAAACAAGTTGCCGAAGATTTCAATAGCTGGGGAATACTAACAATACAAGGATATGGATTAACTGAAACATCTCCGGTATTATGTGCGGAAAATGAAAAATGTTTAAAATTAGGATCTGTAGGAATACCATTAATAGATGTAGAAGTAAAAATTGATAATCCAAATGAAAAAGGTATTGGTGAGATAATAGCAAAAGGTCCAAATGTAATGCTTGGATATTATAAAAATGAAGAAGCAACTAAAAACAGTTTAATTGATGGATGGTATCATACAGGTGATTTGGGTTATATAGACAGAAGTGGATACTTATTTATAACTGGAAGAAAGAAAAATGTAATTGTATTAAAAAATGGAAAAAATATATATCCAGAGGAAATAGAAGTATTAATTAATAATTTACCATATGTAACAGAAGCATTAGTATTTGGATATCCAAAAGGTGATGATTTAATATTATCAGCTAAAATAGTATATGATGAACATTATGTAAAAAATAATTTTAAAGATTTATCAAAAGAAGAATTTGAAGAAAAAGTATGGAATGACATAAAAGAAATAAACACAACAGTTCCAAAATACAAGCATGTTAAAAAAATAATTGTCACAGACGAACCAATGATAAAAACAACAACAGCAAAAATAAAAAGATTTGAAGAAATAGAAAAAATTATAAAAGAAAAACAAATAGAATTATAATAAAAAGGTTTATAGGTAAATCCATTAATAAAACCTAAATATTTATATAAGGAGTATATGAATATTAAAAAAAATATATCATATAAAAAGACTATGGAAAGAAAATTCATATTAGCCAGTAACAATAATGGTAAGATAAAAGAAATGAAAGAAAAATTAAATCCATTAGGAATAACTGTAATTTCGCAAAAAGAAGCGGGATACAACATAGAAGTCGACGAAACAGGCACAACATTTGAAGAAAATGCAACATTAAAAGCAGAAGCAATCTATAAATTAAGCAAATTACCAGTAATATCAGATGATAGCGGATTAGAAATTGACGCATTAAATGGAGAGCCAGGAATATATTCTGCAAGATATGCAGGAGAAAATGCAACAGATGAAGATAGAAGAAACAAAGTATTAAATTTAATGAAAAATGTGGAAAAAGAAAAAAGAACAGCAAGATTCACATGTGCTATATGTTACATAGATGAAGATGGAAATAAACACATCTTCAAACAATCATGTGAAGGAACAATAGCCACAGAGCCGCATGGAGTAAATGGTTTCGGATATGACCCAATATTTCTAGTAGGAGAAAAAAGCTTTGCAGAGCTTTCAAACAATGAAAAAAATAAAATAAGTCATAGAGGAAAAGCAATAGATGAATTTGTAAAATATTTAAAACAAGAAGAAAACTAAAAGAAATTTTACAAAAATCATTAGCAAAAAAGGCTAAACGCAAATTACAAAAACAGGAGTGAACACAAATGATATATGAATTTGAAGTACCAGGCAAAATAATTGGAAAAGGAAGACCACGTCTAAATACATACACAGGAAGTGTATACACACCAACAAGAACAAAAGACTACGAATCACTAGTAATGCAATATTTCCTATTAAAATATCCAAGATACAAACCATTTGAAGGCAGAGTACAAGTAGAAATAAATGCCTTATTCGAAGTACCAAAAAGCACAAAAAAAGCCGACAAAGAGCTAATGCTATCAAACCAAATAAACCCAACAAAAAAACCAGATATAGACAACATAGTAAAAATAATACTAGACGCAATGAACGGAATAGCATTCAAAGACGACATACAAATAACCAAACTAAATGTCGAAAAAACATATTCAACTCAAGAGAAAGTACAAATAAAAATAAGCCAATACTAAAATGGGAAAAGAAAACAGTTTTCTTTTTTGGAAAAGAGAAACATTCAATAAGATAGCATTTTAATAAATATAACATATCTATTCCAAGCTTAGTAAGTGAATATATACTCACTTTTTAACTACTATACAATATCATAGAGTTAGGACAGCAGATGGAACTTACAATGTAAAATAGTATTGTTGTATAAGGGAAGAATAGAAACCATCATGTCTGTTCTTTCAAATATTGACAAAAATGATCAGAAATGTTAATATATGTATTAATTAAATTAACTATGCAAAAAAGAAAACAGTAGAGCTCTATAAGTCAAAATAAAGAGAGATAATGGCAGGTGGAAATTATCAGAATATAGAAATCGAATTACATTTCTTACAGTAGTTACGTAAATGATTACGAAAATCAAAATAAGGCAAAAACTTGTTTAAACAAAAAAACAAGAAATTGTAAATAAAGGTGGTACCACGAGTCAATTCGTCCTTTAACAGGATTGAATTGACTTTTTTTGTGTATTAAGGGAGGGACGGTTCTCTTTTCCCATTTTTGGAAATTTGGGACACATTTGAATTAAATTTTGTAGGATATTTTTTTATTGAAAAGTGTCCAAAATTCCCAAAAATGCGAAAAGAGAACTATACCCTTTAACCTAAAAAAGTTAAGGAGGAAATATGGAAGGATTAGATTTAATTAAAAGAAAAGCTGTTCAAATTATTTCTGAAGAAGATTTGAACAAAAAATTAAAATCAGGAAAAAAATTAAGAATTAAACTTGGAGCAGATCCAAGCAGACCAGACTTACATTTAGGACATACAGTTGTTTTAAGAGCACTAAAAACATTTCAAGAAATGGGACACGAAGTTGTTTTTATAATTGGTGATTATACAGGTATGATTGGAGACCCAACAGGAAAAAGTAAAACTCGTCCAGCTTTAACATATGAACAAGTTCATTCTGCAGGAGAAAGCTATTTTAAACAAGTTACAAAAATACTTGATCCAGAAAAAACAAAGATTGTATACAATTCAGAATGGTTATCAAAATTAAATTTTAAAGATGTACTAAGTTTAGCAAGCAAGTATACAGTTGCAAGAATGCTTGAAAGAGATGACTTTAAAAAGAGATACGAAAATAATATGCCATTAAGTATGCACGAATTATTTTATCCACTAATGCAAGGATATGATTCTGTTGCAATTAATGCTGATATTGAAATTGGAGGAACAGATCAAACATTTAACCTATTAGTAGGAAGAGAGCTTCAAAAAAATTATGATCAAGAGCCACAAGTAGTAATAACATTCCCATTATTAGTTGGATTAGATGGAAAAGATAAAATGAGTAAATCATTAGATAATTATATAGGAATTGACGAAAGTCCAGAAACAATGTATGAAAAAGCAATGAAAATTCCAGATGATGTATTATTTGATTACTATAAATTAACAACTGATTTAGACTTAGCAGAAGCTGATAAATTAATTAAACAAGATATAATAAAAGCACATAAAGTATATGCTGAAGAAATTATAAAAATGTATCATGGAGAAGAATTTATAAAACAAGCAGAAGAAAGATATGGAAAAGTAGCAAAAGGTGGAATTCCAGAAAACATAAAAGAAGTAAACTTAAGTAGTGAATCAACAGAATTTAAATTATGTGACATATTAGTAAAAGTAGGATTTGCATCATCAAAAAGTGAAGCAAGAAGAATGATACAAGGTAATGGAGTAAAGGTAAACTCAGAAGTAGTTAATGATATAAATGCTACAATAGAAATAAAAGGCGATGTTGTTATTCAATTTGGAAAAAACAAATTTATAAAGGTTGTTTAAATCTGTTGGAAAGGAATGAATAACAAAATGAAAAATACAAAAACAAAATTATCAAAATGGCATATAGCTATAATTATAGTTGGAATTATTTTTAATGGAATAGGAATAATACATTCTAATTTGTGGTTTGATGAAGCATACTCAGTAGGAATAGCTTCACATAATTGGATAGATATATGGAATATAGGTGGTCACGATGTTCACCCAATATTATATTACTGGATACTAAGTTTAATAAATGTAATATCTGGTGGAAATATAATAGCATATAGAATTTTTTCACTAACATGTATAGCATTATTAAGTATATTAGGGTATACTCATATACGAAAAGATTTTGGCGAAAAAACGGGAATATTGTTTTCTTTTTTCTCATTATTTTTACCAGAAATATGTATATTTGCAAATGAAATAAGAATGTATTCATTAGCAATATTGTTAGTTACAATATGTGCAATATATGCATACAGAATTTTTAAAGGTGATACATCATGGAAAAACTGGATAATATTCGAAATATCAAGTTTAGCATGTTTATATGTACACTATTATGGTTTAATGGTAGCTGGATTAATACATATGATAATGTTAATAAACTTTATAAAAAATCACAGAGCACAATCAATAAAAAGAATAGTAATATTTGGAATAGTATTAGTAGCATTATATATACCATGGCTAGTGTATTTTGTAGGACAATTAAAATATGTGTCAAAGGGATTTTGGATAGGATTTGAATTTCCAAAAACAGTAATAGAGCTATTAAGTTACCAATATATAGGAAATTTAAATTATTATGTAGGTTTTACAATATCAATATTGTTATACATATATTTAGGAATACAACTATACAAAATAAAAAAAGACAAAGAAAATATATTACCAGTGAAATTAACAATAGGGTTATATATAGCAGTAATAATAGCAGCATTACTAGTAACTGTATGTGCTAAAACATCAATTTTATTATATAGATATTTATTTGTAATAACAGGACTATATATTTTTACACTAAGTTTTATATTAGCAAGATCTAAAAATAAAAAAATAGTAGTATTTATATGCATATTAACAGAAATATTAGCAATTGTAAGTAATGTTAAAATGATAAACGTAAATTATAACTCACAAAATGCGAAGTCGATTGAATATTTAAAAAACAATATTCAACCAAATGACGTAATAGTTTATACAGATATAGGTTCAGGTTCAATAATAGCAGTTAATATAAAAGATAATAAACAATATTATTATAATGAGCAAGATTGGGGAGTGCAAGAAGCATACAAAGCATTTGGTCCACAAATGGATACATATATAACATCAGATTTTATTAATGAGCTATCTGGAAGAATATGGATAATTGATGGTATATCAGATGAATGTTATCAAAAATATTTTAATAATGAACAATATAAGTTTATAAGTCAGCAATCATTTTCAGCTAAATATCACGAATATAATTATATAATTACATTGGTTGAAAAATAAAATTTATAATAAGTAAAAATAATTATGGCAAAAATGAATTAATAAAGTTATAATTTCAAAAGAATATCAATAGTATTAGCTATAGGTATGAAAAAACGAATGGAGGAAAAAAATGGTATTAGAATTTTTTAAAGCAATTATATTTGGTATAGTTGAAGGAATAACAGAATGGCTACCAGTAAGTAGTACAGGTCATTTAATATTAGTAGAAGAATTTATAAAATTTACAAAAGTTTCAGACAACTTTTTTAGTGTATTTGAAGTAGTAATACAATTAGGAGCAATACTTGCTGTAGTATTAATATATTTTAAAGATATATGGCCATTTACAAACAAGCCAGAAAAGGCATTTACAAAACATGGATTGTTATCACACTTAGATAAAAACATAACAAATTTATGGGGAAAAATATTGGTAGCTTGTGTGCCAGCAGCAATAATTGGATTATTATTTGATGATAAATTTGAAGCATTATTTTACAATCCAACATGTGTATCAATCGCATTAATTGTATTTGGTATAGCATTTATAGTAGTAGAAAATTGGCATAAAGGAAGAAAAAGCAGAATAAATAGTGTACCAGCAATTACATATAAAGATGCAATAATAATAGGTATATTTCAATTAATAGCAGCTATATTCCCAGGCGTATCGCGTTCAGGAGCTACAATAATAGGAGCTTTATTAATAGGTGTATCAAGAAAAGTATCTGCAGAATTTACATTTTACTTAGCAGTTCCAGTAATGTTTGGAGCAAGTTTATTAAAAATAGTAAAATATGGATTAAACTTTACAGGAACAGAAATAGCCTTATTGATATTAGGAATGATAACAGCATTTATAGTATCATTATGGATAATTAAATTCCTAATGAATTACATCAAAAAACATGACTTCAAGGTATTTGGATGGTATAGAATTATATTAGGTGCATTATTGTTATTCTATTTTTGCATAATAAGATAAAAGAAGAGCTACAGGCTCTTCTTTTATAAAATTTATAATAAAAATTGTAATATTTATTTCAGTAATTGAATAAAATATATTGTTAATATTTACAATTCAAACGAGTTGTGGTATTATTAAATTCCTGGTGTATAAATTGCATTAGGTAACAGCTTCCACGTTCTACAACATAGTTGTGGCATCAAGGAAAGAAATCTTTAGGAGGTGAATCCAATGTACAGTACAAATGAGTGGGTTGAACAAAGCTTAAATGTTCTTGAAAAAAGAGCAATAAGCGTAAGCGATTTTTATACTGGAAAACTTATTTTGGTTCGGAAGGGAGATAAAAATGATAACTATCAAATTGATTTAATCAATGGAAATGGTTATCGTTTCGAAACCGAACTGGAGAACATTTTCAGTTATGAAAAGCTAAAAAATTCTCAAACAGTAGAGGCGCGGCTTGCACTGTTTCGCGATGCTGTTAGAGAATTCGACTTCCACTTTTATGTCGATAATAAAATTATCGATTATATAAAGTATGGAATTGAAGAAAACGACTGTGATGAGGATTAACTTGTCACTACAATGGCAGACAAAAAACGAGCAAGAAGTAATTTATATATCTTCTTGCTTGTTTTTTTTGAAAAATTATTTACATAATTTGACATTAGTCCAAAAATTTGTTAAAATAAAAAAGTACGCAATAAACAATATCATAACGTGCAAAGGAGGAATTGCTATGCACGAAAACAGGAGTTGTAAAATTCCTACAAGAAGCGAATTAGCTCTGTTTTCTGATACGGTAATAAAGCTTACCGATCATGAATTACGGTGGCTGATTCCGACAACTTCAAAATTAAAGAAAATAGGCAAAAAACTGCCAGTAGATCACTTTACAATAAGAGATCTTGATCGGGAGTGGGAAACGCTGATTTTTATTCAGGAAGAAGAGCCTGGTAAGTATCAGGTTTATGCCTATGCGCCCTTTGACTGCCATAACAAAAAAAGTTTGACAACTATGAAGGGAAACGAAGAGCCGTTCTTTTCTCTTACTTGCAGATTTGTACTTGGAACAGCAAAATGCGAAAAGTTCACAAGCAAAAAGGCAGTAGAAGAAAAAATTTGGAAAGATTTCCAAATAAGGATTATTCCTGTAATACTGTATATGCAGCATTATAGTGAAAAAGCCGAAGTTTCAGAAAGACAGGTTAAGTCGAAGAAGCCAGGAAGCAACAAGACTAAAAAATTCATGCAAAGAATTTATACTCTGAAGAGGGTAAATAACGAAATCCCAGAGAATTATTTCTTTGCAGGAAAAGAGGTAAAAATTCAGAAGCCCATTTTCAACCAAAATCTCAATGATGAGTTGGGTGTCAGCCTGATTATTCCGACTACCGAAGTTGCACAGTGGGTGCAAATTTGGGCGAATAATATAAGGGATGAAATAAAACTGGCAACAACAATGAATCAGAAGAAGAAAATTGAAAAATATCCATTTTATAATTCAGGAAGGGATACGGCAATTGCACGGCACATAAGCTGTGTAAGGGTAGTGGCTGACGATAAAACATTTATGCAGCTGCAAATCAATGCAATTGGTAATGATATTTACCAGATAAGTTATTTTGACGAATCTGATGCCAATTGTTTGATGATTGTCCTTGTCAATCTTGCAACTGAGCCTTCTCAGTATGACATAGTTTATACTGAGAGGGGAGATGGATCTATCATTTACGACGATGATCTATATGCCAGAAGAATTGCTACATTATACATGGATTTGTTAATGTATCTAAGAACATTCGAATTTGGAAATAATAAGATTATCGAAGTGTGTGAGTTTCCGAAACTACCTGAGAAATTTTCGAGAACTGCTTGAGTAAAGGAATTAAACAACTTAAAAAAGAAGATCTACGTTCTGTAGGTCTTCTTTTGGTTAAAAAATAATAATTTGAAGAATTAATACATATAATTAAAAAATTATTGCAATTTAATTATAATTACCAAATTTTATTTTCAAAAAAATTTAAAAAACGTATTGCTAAAATTAAAAAAAAGTGTTAAAATGCATTTAGTTTTATAAAAACAATAAAAGAAAGGATGATTAAAATGAAAAAAATTACAAAATCAGTATTAGTATTAGCAATAGCAATGTTATCATTAATAATATTTACAACAAAATCAAACGCTATGACAGCAAATGAGTTAAAGGACTACATATGCAATGACAAGGGTATAAACGGAACAAAATTAGTAATAAGAGATGCCGATAAAGTAAAGGTAGAAAAATTCTTCGCAAACAACGAAATGACAGATGACCAAGCAAATCAAATAAAAGCTATAATAGACAAAGGTGTAGCATTAATGAATGCAGATGGTGCAACAGAGCCAAATCAATTAAGCTCTAAAGCAAAAAAACAAGAGCTATTATCTTATGCTCAAGAAGCTGCAGCAGTTATGGGATTAACAGTAACATATGATGCTACAGAAGAAAGATTAGACATATACAAAAATGGAGCTTTATATGACTCATTAAATTGGGGAGTAACAGAATCAAGTAAAGGTTCAACAGAATCTGCACTAGTTCAAACAGGTTCTTCAAATTACGGATATATAATAATAGCAGGAATAGTGTTAATTGCCGGCATTATGCTAGTTATATCAAGAAAGAAAAAAGTAAGTGCAAGAGCATAAAAATAAATCAAATAAATGGCAAATAATAGAAGCAATTATTATAGACATAATAGTTGCTTCTATTATTGTTATAGCAATAATAATTACTACTAAAATTTTATTTGGAAAACAAATAAAAAAGGCAATTGAAGTAGTAGATATGGTATCAATAAATTCAGAAAATAGTATAATACCAGAAATAAAATTTGACGAAAAAAATAATACAATGATAAAATACCCAGAATACGGAAGTAGATATGGAAACATAAAAATAGATTCATTAAATATAAATTTACCACTATATTATGGAGATAAATTATCAATATTAAAAAATGGCATAGGACATTCAAGCGGAAGTTATTTTCCAGGTGAAGGTGGTTCAATAATATGTATGGGGCATAACACAAAAACGTTTTTATACAAATTACCACAAATAAAAAAGAATGCACAAATTCAAGTTGAAACAACATATGGAACATTTACGTATAAAGTATATGAAACAAAAGTAGTAAATATGTACAATGTGGACGAATTGCCAATACAAAAAGATGAGGAAATATTAATGTTATATACTTGTTATCCAGTAGATGGACTAGGTCATAAAACAGATAGATTTGTAGTATACGCAAAAAAAGTAGAATAAAAAATAGTAATAAGTAAAAAGCAAAATGAAAGGAGAAATCGTGTAAATTATTTTATGCGATAAAATAAAATTATGAAAATAAGAAAAATAATTTCATACTTGTTAGCAATAATATTTGTAATACTTATATCTGCTACAATTTTATTATCAATGGTAAATGCAGTGGTATTTAGCAAAAATAATTTAAAAAAACAATTAGATAAAGTAGATTACTATACACAAATAAATACAATAGTAAAAGAAGCATCAAACAATTATATAATGCAATCTGGATTTGATGAATCTATAATGGATAATGTAGTAGAAAAAGAAAAAATAAATGAAGATATAAATAATGTAATTGATAGTATATATAATAACGAAGAGCTAACAATATCAACAGAACAAATAAAAACAAAATTAAATAAAAATATAGAAGAATATATACAAAAAAATAATTATAAAATAGATAATAAAACACAAAAAGATATTGAAAAATTTGAAGATAAAATAGAAGACATATATGCCAATAATATAACATATTCAAAAAGCACAATAAAAAAGGTAGCAAAGTATTTTAAAATGGCAAAAAGAATGACTAGAGTGGCATTAGTGGCAGTATCAATATTAGCAATAATTTTTGCAATAATAATATATAAAGTAAATAAACCAACATTTGGAATATCGTTAATTTCAACAGGAATAATATGTATATTTATAAAATTTTATTCTGCAATAAATGTTGCGGTAAACAATATTTTAGTATTAAATAAAGCATTTTCAAATTTCGCAATAAGTTTAATAAACCAAGTAATACAGTATGTATTTGTTAGTGGAATTGTATTAACAGTTATAGGAATTTTATTAACAATATTATTTGAAAAAAAGAATACAAGTAATGAAGAATAAATAAGTAAAAAGAATTAAAGTTAAATATTAAAAACTTTAATTCTTTTTTTACTTATTTTAATATATGATACTAATGCTGATCATTAGTTTTATTTTTAGTAGAATTTTTTTGCGATTTGTGATGAGATTTACCAGATGATGTTTTTTTAGAATTATCTTCACCATAATAATAGTAATAATATCCAGCACCTTTTGAAGGAACTTTATTAATAACAATACCAGCAATATTTCCGCCAACATCTTTAATTTGTTCACGAATATATTTTAAATTACGTAATTTTGTTTTTTCATATTCTGTAACTATAATAGTAGTATCAACAATTCTACTAATTATAGCAGCATCAGCGACCATAGTACATGGTGTAGAGTCTATTATAATAATATCAAAATTTTGTTTCAATGTTTCAAGTAGTTTATTAGTTCTATTAGATATTAAAAGCTCAGAAGAATCGAATGTTAAATTACCAGAAGGAATAATATATACATTATTTATTGATGCTTTATGAATATATTTTCCAGCGATTAATCTAAAATCATCAGTACTATCATCACTTTTTATTAAATCTGATAATCCAGGAGCTTGCCTAATATTAAATATAGCATTTTGAGTACCTTTACGCATATCTCCATCTATTAATAAAACTTTATAGTCTGCCTTGGCATATGCTAAAGCCAAATTAGCAGAAACCCAACTTTTTCCTTCACCAGGAAGTGTACTTGTAACTGAAATAACTTTTATATCTTTATTTCTATTTACAAACTGTAAATTAGTTCTTAAAATTTTAAAACCTTCAACATAATCATCTTTTGGATTCCATGATAAATTGTTTTGTCCAGTTTGTTTACGAAATGTAGCTAATGTACGTAATTCTAAAATTCTTTCAATATCTTTATCATCTTTTAAAGAATCATCAAAACAATTAATAATAAAAATTATTGTTAAAGAAATAACTAAACCTATTACAGCACCAATTAATGCATATTTTGTAGTATTTATGTTATATGGAGTGTTTGATTGTACTGCAGGGTCAACAACATGTACATTTTCTACTTTATAAATTTGTTTTACCTTTTCTGTAAAAACTTCCATTATTTTATTAGCAATTAAAGGTGATAGCTCTTTTTGCTTAGTAGCAACTGAAAGTTCAATAAATTCAGTGCTCTTTTTCGCTTCAACAGTAATATTATTTTGTAGCTCTTTTATATTCATTTGTAAATTTAGTTGATTCAAAGTTTCGTTTAGTACAGTATCGCTTTTTATTAATTCACTATAATTATCAACTAGTTTTGAGTTTAATGTAACATCTGTAGATGTAATACTTGTGTCTGTTTCATTTATATTTTGAGCTAATAAGAATGTTGTTGTTGCTTTATATTTGGGAGTTGTGTAGTATTTATTATAGATAAAACCAAGTACACCTCCAACAATTACCAGTAAAATTATTAGTAACTTTTGTTTCCATATTAATTTTAATAAGTTTTTTAAATCTAATTCTTCCATTAGTAATCCTCCTCATTGATTCATTTGTGCAATATATAAAATATTTAAATTTATAATTAAATACTATATAAATTTTATCAATAATTTTTTTCGTATGCAAGTATTTATTAAATATATTATAACAAATTTTTGAATAATTATAATTCCAGAAATTTCAATGTCGAAAAAGCTCAAAAAATTAAGGTTTTTAATTGACAAAATTGAAATTTTATAGTTTAATATGAGGTGACAGTGTAAACGAAAAAAATAAGTTGAATATTATAAAATATTGTAAAATAGTATTTATAATAGTTTTAATTTTGTACAGAAGTAAAAAAAGAATAAGATAGCAGTAAGTAAGGATGTAAAACTTTTTTTAAATGGGGGATTTTCTATGGAAAAACTAATATCACAAATTGAGGTGGATGAAGGCAGAAAGATAGTATCTAAATATGTAATTAAAAGTGAAGTAAAATCAATGAAAAAAGTTTCTAAATTGTTTAGAACTTTGCAGATTTTGAAGTATAATACAAAATCAATTACATATAAATTTATAAAAAGAACAGTGGACATATGTGCAGGAGTAGTTGGAACCATGTTACTAATGCCTATAATGGCGGTTGTAAAAATAGCCTATATAAAACAAGGAGACCATGCACCTATTTTGTTTAAACAAAAGAGAATTGGAAAAGACGGGAAAGAGATAAATATATATAAAATACGCTCGATGGTTCCAAATGCACAAGAAGTATTAAAAGAAATGTTAAAACAAGAAGAATATAAAGAAGAGTGGAAAAAATATCAAAAATTTGAAAATGATCCTAGAATAACAAAAATAGGAAAGATGTTAAGAAAAACATCTTTGGACGAATTTCCACAATTTATCTCAGTATTGAAAGGGGATTTATCATTAATAGGACCACGCCCATTAATTGTAGGAGAGCTAGACGAGCATAATGGAAATCATGAAATATATGAAAGTGTAAAACCTGGTATAACAGGTTGGTGGGGATGCAATGGGAGATCTGCCACTACTTATGAAAAGAGATTAGAGCTTGAATATTATTATGCTCAACATTGTGGAGTGTGGTTGGATATTAAATGTATATTTAAAACGATATCTGCAGTGTTAATGAAAGATGGTGCAAAATAAAAAGAGGAGTAGAAATATATGTCAGAACAAGATAGTCCAATAAGAATAACTCAAATTATAGGAAAATGGCTTGGTGGTGGAGTCGAGTCTGTAGTAATGAATTATTATAGACATATCGATAGAAGCAAAATTCAATTTGATTTTATATGTGATGAAGATTCAACAAATATACCTTATGATGAAATTAATTCATTAGGTGGAAAAGTAATTTTAATACCACCGTATCAAAAAGTAATAAAATATCATAATGAATTGAAAAAGGTATTAAAAGACGGTAACTATAAAATAGTTCATTCCCATATTAATACTTTATCTGTATTCAGTTTATGGGCTGCAAAAAGCGCAGGAGTTCCAGTTAGAATTGCACATAGTCATTCAACGACAAATAAAAAAGAAAAGAAAAAGAATTTAATGAAACAAGTATTAAAGCACTTTAGCAAAGTGTTTGCAACAGATTATATGTGTTGTAGTGAACTTGCAGGAAGATGGTTGTTTGGAGATAAAGAATATGACAGAGGCAATGTGTATCTTTTAAATAATGCAATTGATTTAGATAAATTTAAATATGATGAAAATATTAGAAAAGAAAAAAGAAAAGAATTAAATATATCTGACGATACATTGGTTATAGGTCATGTTGGAAGATTCGTTGAACAGAAAAATCATAGATTTTTGATTGATATATTTAATGAAGTACATAAAGAAAGAAAAAACTCTATTTTATTGCTTGCAGGGCAGGGGCCTTTGGTGGAGGAGATACATGAAAAAGTTAATGAGCTAGGATTAAATGAGAGCGTTAGATTTCTAGGTCAAAGAAAGGATATAGATAAGTTATATCAAGCAATGGATTTATTTTTATTTCCAAGTTTGTATGAAGGATTAGGCATGGTTGCTGTTGAAGCACAAGTTTCAGGACTTCCATGCGTTGTTTCAACAGAAATACCTGAAATTGCAAAAGTAACAGAAAAAATAACTTTCGTAAATTTAGAAAATAAAATAGAAACATGGACTGAAATTATATTTAAGTATATAAAAAATATAAATAGAAAAAATATTAATTTTACAGATGGAATAAAAAAATATGACATTATAAAAGAAGCTACAAAACTTGAAAAAAAATATTTAAATTTATATAAAAGAAATGAGGTAAAAAATGGACAAAACTAAAGAAAAAAATGGATTTTTATTTAATTTGTTATTAATTACTATATTTTTCAATATTTGGTTTCCAAAGGCAGGTATTAAATTATCTGAGATACCATTAACTGTTGGAAATGTGTTTTTGGCAATTACTTTTTTCTTTTGGGCTATGAAAAAAGTGATGAATAGACGCATGAAAATAAATAAGATTGGTTATATACTAATTATATTAATGCTATATTCTTTTATTAAGTATTTAATTATAGGAGAATTTGTCAAAAATATTGGTTATATTATTCCGTTGGTAGTATATCCATTAATGTTTATAATTGCGTATGATACAATTGATACAAAAGAAAAACTTCAAAAAGTAATTAAAGTTATTTGCTTCGGTTTCTTTTTTATATGTATTTATGCTTTATTACAATATGTTTTGGGAATAGAAAAGGTTTGCATTCCAGGATTGACCGTTAATTTGTCTGATTATACAACATATGGTGCGAATTGGTATTTACAAAAAAATAATAATAATAGTTCTGAAATAGGAACAAAAATAATAAGTACATTTCAAAATGGAAACTTATATGGGGTAAATGCTTTACTTATCTATCCAATTGTTTATGGATATTTAAAGAAAGAAAATAAAAGTTTTTTAATGTATGTATCGCTAGCATTGTTTGTAATTTGCGTTTTTCTTTCACTTTCAAGATCATGCTGGTTAGGAATAATTCTATTTATGCTATTTGGAATATTTTTAGAAAGTGAAAAAAATAAAAATAGTTTATATAGAAAGGCAATAATTATTTTAATGTGCTTGTTTTTGGTGGGAGTATCATTTAAGTATTTTCCATCAATTGCTACAAGATTCAGTTCAATGGACAAGTCAAGTATAATGTCAATGAGTGGAAGAACTGAGGGACTGACTGAAGTATTAAATAATTTTTCACAATATAAATATATTTTTATTTGGTTTATTGGTTCAAATGGATTTATTGAAAATGTAGGATTAGCATATGAAATGACTCCGTTGGCGTTATTAGTACAAGTGGGAATTATTGGAATAGTGTTATTTTATGGGATATTGTATCAGGTTTGGAAACGAATGAACAAAAAAAAGTGGTTACAAAATGCTGTTAAATTGTCAATATTTATATGGACAATAGTAGGATGTATAGAAGGAGCATTTTGGCTTCCACCAACAGCATTAAATATATTTTTAATATTAGCACTTGGATTGATAGATCAAAAAGTAATGGATACATCTAAAGGAGAGTAATTAATATGGAAAAAATAGCAATAATTACATCTGGATTTTTACCTGTTCCAGCCAGTAAAGGCGGAGCAGTAGAAAATATAGTTGTTAATTTATTAAACGAAAATGAAAAAAATAATAAAGTGGAATTTAATGTAGTTTCAATATTTGATGATATTTCATACAATGAGTCAAAAAAATATAGTAAATCTAATTTTAATTTTATAAAAGTAAATCCTTTAATAAAATTTATAGATAAAATAACATTTTTAATAGCAAAAAAAATATTAAAGAAAGAGAATAGTCAAAGTTATAGATATATTTTTCAAAGACTTTATTATCTAAATAAATGTAGCAAAATATTAAAGAAAAATGATTTTGATAAAGTTATTCTAGAAAATCATCCAACACAATATTTGGCATTAAAATGGAGAAAAAATTATTTAAAGTATGCAGAAAGATATTATTATCATTGTCATAATGAATTTCCAGGTACATATTGCTGTTCTGAAATTATAAAAAGTACGAAAAAAATTATATGTGTTAGCAATTTTATAGCAAATAGCATTTCAAATTTAATGAACATGCCTAGTGATAAATTTGTTGTTTTAAGAAACTGTATTGATGTTAAAAGATTCTCAAATGAATTGAATTTTGATGAAAAAAGGAAATTAAAAGAAAAGTATGGTATAAAAGACAATGAAAAAATACTATTGTTTACTGGTAGAATTACTCCAGAAAAGGGCGTTAAAGAATTAGTAGAATCTCTAAAAAATGTAAGTAATCAAAATTATAAATTATTAATACTTGGTTCTGCATTAAATGAACTTAAAACAAAAACAAAATATCAAGAGGAAATAGAGAATATTGTGCAAACAATTTCAAGTAAAGTGATTTTTACAGGTTTTATAAAATATGAAGAAATCAACAAGTTTTATTCAATTGCTGATATTGCTGTTTTACCATCAATTTGGGATGACCCAGCGCCTTTGACAGTTATAGAATCATTGATAAGTGGTTTGCCTATTATAACAACAAATTCTGGTGGAATACCAGAATATGCAACCAATGGTTCAGCAATAATCATAGAAAGAAACAAAGATTTAGCTGAGAATTTAAGCAAAAATATTAATTTGCTATTAAATGATGAAGCAAAATTAAAAGAAATGTCAACTTCTGCTAAAAAAGTATCTAAAGACTTAACATTAAACAATTATTATAATAATTTTATTGATATTATGAAGAAAGGATAATTACATGGAAGATATAACTTTAATAATGGGAAGTGTTTTTCCCGTGCCTGCTGTTAAAGGTGGAGCAGTAGAAAATTTAATCGAAAATATAGCAAAAGCACATGAAAAAGAAAAAAAAGTTAATTTAAATATAATTTGTGCATACGATTTTAATGCTGAAAAAATTGCAAAAGAAAAATTTAAAAACACCAACTTCAATTATATTAAAGTTGGTAAAATAAACAAATTTATAGACCAATGTATTTCTTTTGTTGCTACAAAGATTTTCCATAAAAAAAATGTTATGGCATATAGTTATATATTCCAAAGATTAGGATATTATAGAAAAACATCTAATTTATTACATAAAAAAGACTTTGGCAAAATTATTTTGGAGAATAGTACTGGATTATATTTAGCATTAAAGTGGAAAAAAAATTATTTAAAGTATGCAGGAAGATATTATTATCATTGTCATAATAAAGTAAATATGGATTTTGGATGTATAGATATAATTGAAAAAACAAACAAATTTATTTCTGTTAGTGATTATATGGGAAAAGATTTGCAAAATTTTTCTGATAGGATTAAAAATAAGAAATTTCTGACTTTAAAAAATATAATCGACTATGAAAAATTTGAAAAAAATATTACTGAAACAGAAAAAAATATTTTAAAAAATAAATATCATATTGATAGCAACGAAAAAGTAATAATATTTGTTGGTAGATTAACAGAAGAAAAAGGCATAAAACAATTATTAATGGCAATTAATGATGTAACATATAAAAATTTCAAATTATTAATTGTCGGTAGTTATTTTTTTAATACAAAAGTAAGAAGTGATTTTGAAAAAGAATTAGATGAGTTAGTAAATAAAAACAAAGAAAGAATAATATTTACTGGTTATATTAATTATAATCAAATATATCAATTATATAAGATTTCTGATTTTGCAGTTTTACCGTCAATGTGGGATGAACCAGCTGGGTTAACAATACAAGAAGCAGAAGCATGTGGATTGCCAGCTATTACTACAAATTCTGGTGGAATTCCTGAATATGTTATAAATGGTTCATCTATAATAATTAAAAAAGATGAAAACATTGTTGAAAATTTAAAAACAGAAATTGAAAATTTATTGAATGACGAAAAAAAATTAAAGGAGATGTCAAATAAATCATTAGAAATAATTGATGATTTAGATATATGTAAATATTATAATAATTTAATAAAAATAGTGGAGGAATAAAATGGACTTTTTAACTATAACGTGCCATAGTGCCTACAATTATGGAGCAGTATTGCAAACATATGGATTATATAAATATTTAAAAGACTGTGGATTTGATGGAAAAATAATAGATTATCAGCCCAATTATTTTAATAAGCCTAAAACAAACAATTTATTAAAAAAAATGATAAGACCTATAATAAGATATCCTGATTTTAAAAAAGGTAAAAAGGTTTTTGGAAAATTTATAGATAATAATTTGATCCTAACGCCAAGAATGAAAAACATGGATGATTTAAAAAACAAACTAGAAAATGCGAGGGTTTATATTACTGGAAGCGATCAGGTTTGGAATTGTTCCAAAGGAGAAGTAGGAAATGATGATGCTTTTTTCCTTGGATTTGTTAATAAAGATAATGATTGTAAGAAAGTGTCCTATGCAGCAAGCATTGCAATGAATGAATTACCTGATAATCAAAAAGATAGATATAAAAAATTATTAAGTGATTTTGATAACATATCTGTAAGGGAAAAAACAGGAATTAATATCATTAATAATTTAGGGATAACTAATGTTGAACAGGTATTAGATCCTGTATATTTATTAGAAACAAAAGATTGGATTGAACTTATAAATCATAGTAAATTAATAGAAAAATTAAAGAAAGAAAAATATATATTAGTGTATGGATTTTTACAACAAAAAAATGTTTATGATTATGCAGAAAAATTAGCAAAAAGAAATAAATGCAAGGTCTACAATGTTAATACATTGATAGAAGACTACAAACTAAAAACAGATAAATATTTTTGGAATGTAACACCAGAGGATTTTCTTGCATTAATATATTATGCTGATTCAGTTGTAACTAATTCATTTCATGGTTTATCATTTTCAATTATTTTTAAAAAAAGTTTTCACCTATTTGGAAAAAACGGAAATTCTAGTTCTAGAATGTTTGATATGGTTGACTCTATTGGATTATCTAATAGAATTGTTAGAAATGATGAATTACTTCCTAATAATTTTAGCTATGATAATGCAGAGAAAGAATTAAAATCAAAAATATCAAATTCAAAAGAGTTTCTAAAGCAAGCGTTTAATAAAAGTGAGGAAACAAAATAATGGAAAAGAAGAAAAAACTTTTATTAAATACGGTAATAATAGGAATAGGAAAATTTAGTAGCCAAATAATTGTATTTTTAATGTTACCTTTATATACATCGCATCTTTCAACTGGTGAATATGGAACTTATGATTCTTTAATTGCAATCGCTACTTTTTTAACGCCATTTATAACTATGCTGTTTGAAGAATCAATGTTTAGATATTTAATTGAGTATAGGAATAGTGAGAAGAAATCAAAAGTTATATCTAATACTCTGATATTTTGCATATTAAGTTTAATATGTTTTAGCATTTTATATTTTATATTTTGCTTATTTGTTGATTTTGAATATAAAGAATACTTTATAGTTTATATAATTTTTAATGTACTTTATTCAATTTCAAATGCAGTTGCAAGAGGTTTGGGAAAAATAAAAGAATATTCTATATCAAATTTTATTGCGAATGCTCTTATGGTAGTATTTAATTTAATATCAATATTAATATTAAAATTGGGTGTTCCAGGATTATTTATATCTTATTCTATGGGAATATTTTTCGCAATTTTATTTGTTGCTATGAAATTAAATATAAAAGAATATTTTTCTATAAAAAATTTCGATAAAAAACTTTTTGTAGATATGTTTAAATACTCGCTGCCACTAGTCCCAAATAGTATTTCTTGGAGTATTATAAATGTATCTGACAGAGTGATGTTAACTTATATGTGTTCTTCAAGTATTAACGGTATTTATTCGGTATCAAATAAGTTTCCACAGGCTATGGGAAGTGTATATAATTTCTTTTCAATAGCATGGAAGGAATCTGCTTCAGTAGAATTAGGTGATAATAAATACTATACGGAAATTTTTGAGAAAATAATTAAATTATTGTTAATAGTGGCAACATTAATATTGTTATTTTTACCATGGGTATATGGAATTTTTGTAAGTGAGTCATTTATAGATTCATTTTATTATGTTCCAATACTATTAATTGCAATGATGTTTTCAAATATTTCAGAATTTTATAGTGGAATTTTAATTGCATATAAGAATACTAAATTAATAGGATTGACAACTATTTCTTCTGCAGTAATAAATATATTGATAAATTTAATTTTAATGAAGAAATTTGGGATATTAGCTGCGTCGATTTCCACTTTAGTTTCAACATCATTTATATGTATATTAAGAAAAAATATAATTAAAAAATATGTAGAAATAAAAATAGAATACTCCAAAACATGGATATATATAATTTTATTATTAGTTGCTATCGGAACTTACTATTTAAATAATAATCTAATTAGAGCAATAATAAATATTGTTTATTGTTGTTTATTAATTGTTTTAAATAAAAGCGTAATAAATATGATGTTTGCTTTTATGAAGAAGGAGAGAAAGAAAATTGGGCACAAGTAAAGAAAGTGTATTTAAAAATAAATCAGAATGTTGTGGTTGTGGGGCTTGTGTCAATATTTGCCCCAGAAAAGCAATAGAGTTATGTGAGGATGAATATGGATATGTATATCCAAAAATAAACAAAGAAAAATGTATTGGTTGTAATTTATGTGAGAAAGTATGTTTATACAAAAATGAAAATAACTTAAATAAGAACAAAATATGTTTTGCAGCAGTAGCTCAAGACGATAATATAACTTTAAATTCAGCATCAGGTGGACTATTTTATATCATTGCAAAAGAATGCCTAAAAAAAGACTTTGTTTGCTATGGTTGTGAGATGAAGTTCGTGGAATCTAAGCCTATTGTAAATCATAGTAGAATAGATAATTTAAGTGATTTAAAAAAATTGCAAGGTTCAAAATATGTTCAAAGTGACACCTCTACAATTTTTACTGAAGTTAAAAATGATTTGAATAATGAAAAAAAAGTATTATTTTCTGGTACACCATGTCAAGTAGCATCTTTAAAGAATTATCTAACTGCATTAAAAATTAGCAACATAAAAAATTTATATACAATTGATTTGATATGTCATGGAGTACCATCTAAATCAATGTTTGATGATTATATTGGGAGCATTTATAAAGGATATAATAAATGTAATTTTAAATTTAGAGATAAGACTGAAGGCTGGGGCTTGTTAGGAAAAATTGAATTAGAAAAAAACAATAAAATTTCTTATAAAAAAATATACCCCAAATTGTCTTCATATTATACATTATTTTTAAATACAGAAATATTTAGAGAGTCATGCTATAATTGTAGATTTTCCAACAAAGATAGGGTAGGAGATATTACATTGGGAGATTATTGGGGCTTTGAAAAATTATATCCAGAACTTGTAAAAAATGATGAACACTTTTCAAAAAGTAAAGGAATATCATGTTTAATTCTAAATACAGACAATGGATATGAATTACTGGATTTAATAAAAGATTATACTTATTTGAAAGAAACACCATATGATAATATAATTAAATATAATCAAAATTTAATTAAGTCTAGTATAAAAGGAAAAAATAGAGATAGTGTTTTAGAAATGTATAAAGATAGTAAAGATTTTAGTAATATAAATAAATGGTATAAAAAAAGTTTAGGTTATAAATATTTTATTTATAAATTGTGGTTTGTATTGCCACCTAAAATCCGAAATATAATCAAAAGAAAATAATGATGGAAGAAGTTAGTCTAGCAGGATAGACTTCTTCTTTTTTTGACATAAAAAATTGGAAATTTTTTCCGTAAAATGATGCAATTTGTAGAAAATAAGTTTATAATATATCCCAAGTAGCAGCATGCCCTTAGTTTGCTATTGTGATATATAAATTATAAGGAATAATTAGTAGTAAAAAGAGAATTAAGGGTTCTTAGCTATGATATTTAAGAGGTACAAAGTATAAATTTTGTATAGCTCTAATAGGCATTGCTCTACATAAGGGAGGAGTGCCTTTATGGGAGTAAAATTAAATATTAAAACTAATTTTTTTATATAATTGAATATTATTATTTCATTAGAGTAAAACCTCTAATAGAGTCAATAACATTGTTGTGTGAAGTCGGTAGTAGAAGTAAATTCAAAAAAATTTTACTACCGACTTTTTTGTTTGTCGAAAATTGTCTGTTTTTAGGTACAGAGGTCCACCACCTTGTTCAATTTAAAAAATTTTAAAAAAGGTGGACAAATGTTAATGTCAATATAAAAATGGCTCTTCCGCAAATAGTTTTATTATGACAGCAGACCTCTTGAAGAAAAAAATTTTAGAGTTAATTCATCAACTATGGGATTTATGTATAATGGTGAAATTTCATGTGTTGGAATGATAACCAACATAATAGGTGATGATATTGATGATTCAGATGATGGGCAAAATATATTTGGTGCTATTCAAAAAGTTATTAATATGGCTTTAAAAACGATACTGCCTACTAAAGAACGCAATTTATGTATTGTAAATCCAATTGCTATTTTTTATGACAGTTAGTAATTAAATTAAGTATCTATAATGTATATTTAAAAAATAAGATACTATCAGATTTCTTTGAGATGTATGAATTTGATAAAAAAAGCAATGAAATTCCAATACCATTTGGATATTTTTCAAGTAAAAAAGAAATGGATGAGTTTCAAAAAAGAGATTTACTTTCAAAAGAGCTAATATTATGTGTGGGAAATATATACTTAAATTATCATGAGGGTATAATCAAAAATTCAATGAAAATACATTGCATAGATATTCCAATGCTTAGCATAGACTATAATAGACTTTATATGAGAGCTGTAAATGAGTATGTGGGAAGTTATATGAACATTGATTATCCAAACATTTTAAACTTCAAAAATTTAAATAAAAATTCAACCGATCAACAATATGACTATGAATATGTACTTAGAGAATATAGAGGTGCAATAGTACCATTACCTACAATTGTTACGGAAAAGTCAAATATTCCAATTTGTCAAAATAGCTCTTTGGGGACGGTTTATTTTTTGAATGCTTTAATAGAGCGATTTTTAACGATACAAGTACAGTCGAAATTCGTTCATAAATATATAGATAAAATAATTGAAGGTAAATTTAAACTTAATAGTCATGAACAAGAAATTATCAATTATTTTGAACCTAGAGAAAATAAAATTATCTTTGCATCTGAATTTGACTGTATGAAAGAGTTATATGATATATTTGTAAAATATAAAGCAATGGAAAGAAATCCAAAACATGAAATGCTTCTTGCTGGAAAAAATATCTATGGTAAAGGCAATTATGTCAGAACTTTAGGAAGCATAATACGAACAGAATATGTTAAGGAAATAACTTGTCCAGAGCAATACAAATTGATTAGAACATTATTCGATACAGATAAGATGAATTTAAGAAACCGTATAATGTACGGAACAGATTCATTATTTAATTATTTTTCTATAAATATATCAGCAATTTTAATGCAACTCTTATGGGATATAATGGATGAAAGTATTTTTATAGATTCGAGTTGTTCAAATGGGTGTAATCCTAAAAAAAAGTAAATTATAAAAATAAGAGATTTTCTGCTACTATAGATATGCGAAATGCAACTTGTCCACGAAAGTGAACAAAAAGAAAAAAAGATAATGAAACATAAGCTTCATTTTCAATTAAAATAAAGTTATTGTAAAATTAACCAATTATTATATAATGCAAATGAAATATGTAAAAATATTTACTAAATTACGATAGTAAGTGATGTCATGGATATAATATTGCTCTTGAAACAAAATTAGTAGGAAAATATGAAATAACAGCACCATATTTTAGCACTAATGTTATAATATTGTGCATTGAGCAAATTGAAAGGAATGAATAATAAGAAAATGAAAATTGCAGTAGCAGGAACAGGATATTTTGGCTTATCATTAGCCACATTGCTAAGTCAAAATAATGAGGTAACAGCATTAGATGTTATACCAGAAAAAGTAGAGAAAATAAATAACAGAATAAGTCCAATCAAAGACAAAGAAATTGAAGAATTTTTTAAAACAAAAGAATTAAATTTAAGAGCAACATTAGATTACAAAGAAGCATTTGAAGGTGCAAAATTCATAATAATAAGCACACCAACAAATTATGACGATGAAAAAAATCACTTTGACACATCATCAGTAGAAGACATAATTCAAAAAGTAATCAGCATGAATATAAACACAACAATGGTAGTAAAATCAACAATACCAGTTGGCTTTATAAAAGCTATGAAACAAAAATACAATATAGACAATATAATGTTCAGCCCTGAATTCTTAAGAGAAGGAAAAGCCTTATATGATAATCTATATCCATCAAGAATTATAGTGGGAGAAAAATCAGAAAGAGCACAAGAATTTGCTAACTTACTAAAAAATGCAAGTTTAAAAGATAATGTTGAAGTAAAATTCATGGATTCAACAGAAGCGGAAGCAGTTAAATTATTCGCAAATACATACTTAGCTCTAAGAGTAGCATATTTCAACGAATTAGATACATATGCTGAAATTAAAGGTTTAAATACTAAAGACATAATTGAAGGAGTATGCCTAGATCCACGAATTGGAAGTCATTACAACAATCCTTCATTTGGTTATGGAGGATACTGCTTACCGAAAGATACTAAACAATTATTAGCAAATTATGACAATGTACCACAAAACTTAATAAGAGCTATAGTTAGATCAAACAGAACAAGAAAAAAACACATAACAGAAATGATAATGCGTAAAAATCCAGAAACAGTTGGAGTATACAGACTAACAATGAAAAGTGGTTCAGATAACTTCAGAGCAAGTGCAATTCAAGAAATAATAGACAGATTAAAATTAGAAGGTGTTGATGTTATAATATACGAACCAACATTAAAAGCAGAGCAATTTAATGATTGCAAAGTTATAAACAACTTCGAAGAATTTTCTAAAAAATCAGATGTAATTTTAGCTAATAGACTTGAAGAAGAGCTAAAGGTTGTGAAGAATAAAGTTTATACAAGGGATTTGTATAGTAGAGATTAATAAAAGTTAATTTGAATATCAAAAATAATTATAAAACATGGAAATAAAGAATCCATGTTTTTTATTTTTTCGACAAATTATGACAAACTTTGCAAAAAATTAGTGTTATATATTAGTTGATAAGTTTTTACTAAATAAATATTTAAGGAGGAAAAAATATGAAAGCTACAAAAATTATGATGAAATCAAGTAATTCATCAAATTCATTATTAGAAATTGATTCAATATATATAGATGAATTATGTAGACTTATAAAGAAAGAAGAATTATATGATAAAATTGAGTATGAAAATTGGAAAGTAAATGTCGATATAGGACCATATTATCCTAAAGTGGAAGGTGTTATAAGTAATGGAGAAAAGTATGTTAAATCAGTACCAAATGATAGTAATGTAGATAATTTATTGTGTTTGCCTAAAGTGAAAATATAATTATGTAAGAATAAAAAGTAAAAACTTATCAAATAATTTAAAAGGATGGCATTTTATGGAATAAAACAGCTATTAAGAAAAATACCAAACAATATTAATGATAGTATAGATAATACAGAAACTATGTAAACAAAAATTTAAAAAAGATATAGTACTATTAAAATGAAAGGAAGAGAATAAAAAATGTTTGATAGCAAAGAAAAAAGAAAATTTACAAAAATGACAGTTAGTATGGGTAATTATATATATAATTACAAATCAAAATATAATAAAATAACTTTCAGGCTATTTTGATTGAACACAAACCGAATTTTAAAACAGATGCATTAATTAGCATATATTAATCTGCTAATTGATGCATCTGTTTTTATGAAGCATCAAATGAAACAAGAAAGGAGGTTTATACATAAGATGAAGAGCAATATGAATAAAATCATTATTTCTTTTACTATTGTATCAGTAATTGCAATTATATCAATTATGGTATGTTGCCTTGCTGCTTTAGGATATAATTCTAAAGTATCAATAGAAAAAGAAAAGATTGAAGTAGACGCTCAATCAAACTTCAATCAAAATAACCCATAGAGGAAAGGGCGTAGCTCTTTTCTCTTTTTACTATTATATGATATTTAAATTGATAATACAATAAAAAATGGATAATTTTTTTTATTATATATCACAATGTAATCGTTCACTAAAGTGAACAAAAAGAATTCCATAATGCAAAAAATTCAATTCAGAATTATCACACACTAAAATACAAAAATATAATCGTCCACCAAAGTGGACGAAAACTATTGTATACTTCTCAACGGGGGTGAAAAAAGTGCACATACATATGAAAATCAAAAAAGCAATAGAAGAATCCAAAATGAGCATAGAGGAATTATCTCAAAAAACGGGTATAGAAAAAGAATATCTAAAAACAATACAAGAATTGCCAGCCGATGAAATTTTATTACATGAAGCAATTCTTATAGCAAATGCATTGGATAAAAAAGTAGTAGATTTGTATGAGTTTTAATAAATCAATAACAAAATGATTGTCGAAAGATGTCGAAAATTGCCACACGATTTGTCTGGTAAATTTCGACATTTTTTGATAATATATCTCCTATAAAGGGGGATGCATATGAAAAATAAATTAAAAAGTCTATCTAAAATATTATTACTATCAACTATACTATTAGCAATACCAACAACATTATTTGCACATTCTGGTAGAACCGATAGTTCCGGTGGTCATAAAGATAAAAACAACGTAAGCGGATTGGGAAGTTATCATTATCATTGCGGAAGACATCCAGCTCATTTACATGAAGGAGGAATTTGTCCATACAGTAGTATGCAATCATCTACAACTACAAAATCAAAAAGCAAAACTTCTACAAATGCTAATACAAGCTCAACAACAAAAGCAAAAAGTACATCTGTTACCACAGATAGATCTACAAATAAAAAGGTTGAAGTTGAAAAAATAACATTAAATGCTCCTAAAGCAAAAATTGAAATTAATGAAGAGCTAACTATTATTGCAACAGTTACTCCAGATTCTGCAAATGATAAATCTATAACGTGGAATAGCTCTGATACTTCTGTTGCCACAGTATCAAACACAGGTGTTGTAAAGGCTATTAAAGATGGAAGTGTTTCAATAAGTGCAACTTCTACAAACGGAAAATGTGCTACTTTAAATCTTATAGTTAATAAACCTAAAGTTGATGTAACAGAGCTTAATTTAGATGAAAGTGATTTCTCGTTAGAAGTAGGCAAGGAAAATAGAATAATTGCAAATGTTCTTCCATATGAGGCTACTGATAAAACCATTAAATGGACATCTTCTGATGATAAAGTGGCAAAAATTGATAATGGAAAAGTTAAAGCTTTAAAAGCTGGCGAAGTAACAATTACAGCAGAAACATCTAGCGGAATAACGAAAACATGCCACATAAAAGTTACAGAACCAGCTAAGGCATCACAAACTGAAACTACAACGAATGACAATGCGTCAGCTGCACTAGGTGGAGCAGTGATAGGAGCTGGTGTAGTAGGAACAGGCATTTGGGAAATAAAGAAACTTAAAAATAAAAGCTAAAACTATGTTGTAACATTTCTTATTTTATCAGCAACTTGTTTATTTTTTAGTAAAAACTTAATACTGGAAAATAAAAAAAACAAGAAAATAAACAAATTAAAAAAAGAGCAAGAGCTAAAATGTTTAGAAATATAGTTTAAAATAAACAGCTTTGAAAAAACACAGAATATAAGATGTCGAATATTGTCGAATATTGTAATATGATTTTCATTGCAATATTCGACATTTTTTGATTTAATCTAGTTGAAAAATGTATATTTAACTTATTGATTTTTTATATATTTTGATATTTAGTACAAAAAGAAAAGTTAACTACCAAGTAAAGAAAAGGAGGCACAATATATGCAATATTACAATATAAAAGTAGCTGTATTATTAAAAAATGATACACAAGCATTTGAAAATTACGAAAAAATATCTAAATTAATATCAGCTTCAATGCTAAAAGATCAAGCATTAAAACAACTGCATGAAGAAAACAGATATAAAAATTATGTTTTTTGTAATTTATACCCAATAGAAAAAGATGGTATATATAAAGCTGGAAATATCTACACATTTCAAATACGAACAATTGACTTTAAATTAGGTCTAAAAATAAAACAAGTATTAAATAACTTTCAAAATGAAGAATTTAAAGTAATTGTAAGTGACCTAGAAACTAGTACTCAAAGAAAAATTAATACTTTAGCTACTTTAACACCAGCCATAATAACATCAGACAAAGGTGATTATTTAATAAACAATGATATGCAATTAGTAAAAGAGCGAATACTAGCAAATGCTCAAAAAAAGTATAACCAATTATACAACGAAAAAATAGATATGGATTTCATAAAATCAATAAAACAAACTAACAACAAACCAATAAAAATACCATACAAAAGTATAAATATTCTAGGATATAAATTTGAAATAGAGGTAAAAGACGATCCAATTTCACAAAATCTGGCATATCTAATACTATCAGTAGGACTACTAGAAAAAAATGCAGAAGGTTTCGGTTTCTGTAAAGCTAAATAAAAAGCAAGGAGGTGTTTTATTAAATGACATATGACTTAATACAAACATTCAAACAAATATTTAAAGATGATAAAGTTGTTTTAGATTCATACAAAATGGATGCTGGATACTATTATTTAGCAAAAAAAGATGGAACTTTACAACGATTGATTGTTAATAGGGATAATGACAGTGATGATTATGAGTTATATAAATATTTAAAAGTAAGAGATTTTTGTAGTAAGTGTTTAGATTCAAATAAAGTAATTGACACAAAATATGTAGAAGAATTCGAAGGGAGTCAGTTTAATACAAAGAAAAAATTTTTTAGCAATAATATCTACACATTGTTCTTTAAAAATCATTCTGTAGTTAATTTGTGTAAAGACGAATATAGTAAAAATGGTATACCAGTTGAGATTTTTAAAAAAGGTATAGAAAAATATTATGATTCTTTGGAGAAGTTGGGAAAACAAAAAAAGGAGAAATTATTATTAGAGAAATTTTATAATCAGTCTGAAATTTGTAAATATAAAGAAAAAATGTTAGATACTTTTACAAAGATATATTTGGACTTTGGTAAAGAAGCAAAAAAGGATGAATTTTGGATAAAAATATTTTTAGAGGAAGATTATAACGAATACTTAAGAGTTGCAAATATATATCTAACATTAAAATTATTTAATAAAAATGATAAAAATATGAAAATAAATAATAAAATTTATGGAATGAATAATTACAATTATGCATTAGGATCAAAAAAACCATATCTTGAATTAAAATCAACACCCTATAAAATTGGTTCGATGATTTCAAAAGAAAATATTAGTATATTAAATAATATATATAAATGGTTATACAGTAATGGAATTAGTACAACACTATTAAAAATACCCGTTGATTGGAACTTTATGGGGACTGCAACAGAAAAAAAAGATATATTAAATAAGAACATCTATTTAATAAAAGTGGCAAACAATAAGGGGGTAGCAAGAATTGATGATTTTCAATATGTTACTAATTTTTCAACAAAAATTGAACCAGATTTCATAATAAAAGATGTTATTCGTAAAGTAGGAAATGATTTTACATTACAAAATATATATGAACTTGAATTTTATACAAGCAATATATGGATTGCCAAAAATAATAAATTATGTAAAAATTATTTAAAAGAATCATATTATGATTTTGAAAACAATATTTCAAAATCATCAGTAATTCCAAATTGGAAAAAGGATTTTTTAAGAGATTATACAGCAATGTTTTTTGATTTTTTTCAAAAAAGAGATGAAACTAATTTCATACATAATTTAGATAAATCGGGAATTCATTTAATTGAAAATACTATTATTGATGAGCTAAAAACAATTAATAAAAATAATAGAATGAACCCATTTAATTCAATAAATACTATGAATTTATGGATCGCATATAAAAAGTACTTTTGCAAAGAAGGAGAGGTTGATGAGGAAATGAAAATCAATAATGTACAAGAGGAATGTTTAAAAATATTTCAAGAAAATAAGGAAATACAGACGGATGAGCAATATTATTTTTTTGCTGGGCAAATTGCATTTTATTTTTTAACCAGAAACAAAGGTGAAAAACTAACACAAGATATGACATCACCATTTATTAGAGCTGGAAATTTAAAAAAATTAAAGAATGAACTTGGAAATTTATATCAAAAATATAATTATGATATATTTTTACTGGATAGTAGATTTAATAATATTTTTTCACAATTATTGTTACGAGAGCCCGAAACATGCGTTAAAGACAATAAGGATTTAATATTAGCAGGAATGCTTTCAAATAATATGTTTTTCATAGAGAAAAATAGAAAATAATGATTAAAATAAATAATGGAGGTATTTGAAATGGAAAAATTTAATAAAAGAGTATATGGAATTGTAGGAATTAAAAGTAAAATGGCAAACTGGAATTCCGATTTTTCGGGAAGCCCAAGAACAGCATCTGATGGCACTATTTTTGGTAGTGATAAGGCTTTCAAATATCCAATAAAGAAAATGTGGGAAGCAAATAATAAAGATGTTTTATATGTAAAATCATACAAAAATAAAGATGACGATATTCAAGCAAGAACTTTATCAGAAAGATTTGAACAATTATTTGGAGAAAATGTTAAGAATTTAAAAGATAAAAGGAAAATTGTAAAATATTTATTTTCTGCCATAGATGTATTAAATTTTGGAGCAACTTTTGCAGAAGAGAATAATAATATAAGTATTACAGGGGCAGTTCAAGTAGGACAAGGCTTTAATAAATATGAAGATTCATCCACAGAAATAATAGACATATTATCACCATTTACCAATAAAAGTACAGATAAAAACACATCTATTGGTAAAAAAATAGTATCAAACGAAGCACACTATTTTTACCCATTTTCTGTAAATCCAGAAAATTACAATATTTACACAAACGAAATTGATGGACTAGAAGGCTACACAAAAGAAGCATATGATGCATTTAAAGAAGGATGCTTAGTAGCAGCAACAGCATACAACACAAATAGCAAAGCTGGATGTGAAAATGAACTTGCTATATTTGTAGAATGTAAAGAATCTAGCAAATTATATTTAGCAAATTTAGATGAATATATAAATTTCAAAAAAGGTGAAGAAAAAGACATTATCGATTTATCTGAATTAATGCAAATTTTAAATAAAGATGAAGTAAAAAAAGAAATAGAAAAAGTAGAAATATACTATAATCCATATACTACAAAGTTAGAAGGAGATTTAGCAATAGCAGATGTAAAAGATTTATTTTAAAAGGGAGGATTTTATATGCTAGAAACAATAAAATTTGAGTTATCTTCTAGAATGGCAATTATAAAAAAGCCGGATAGTAACGAAACTTATTATACATATACTTTTCCTCATAAAATAATGATTTACGGTATTTTGGGAGCAATTATTGGCTTAAATGGATATAACTATTATTCATTAAAAAAATGTTTAAAAGAAGATGTCGAAGAGCTACCAGAATTTTATTCAAAACTTTGTAATTTAAAAATTGCTATTGTTCCATATATAGATAATAAAAACTTCAAAAAGAAAATTCAAAGTTTTAATAATTCAGTTGGATATGCCTCACAAGAGCAAGGTAATAATTTAATTGTAAAAGAGCAATGCTTGGAAAATCCAAAGTGGGATATTTATATAATGGATAATAATTCAGATGAATATAATAAAATAAAAGAATATTTATTAAATCGTAAATGTGAATATATTCCATATATTGGAAAAAACGACCATTTTGCCAATATTAAAAATGTAGAAGTTTTCAATATTGAAAGCAAAAGTAATAGTGAAAAAATCGATAGTATTTTTAACAAAGATATATTAGCAGATTATATTGATGACTTTGATGAAATGTTTGCCTGGAATTTTACAGGAAAAAAGGACAAAGAATACGAATATACAGAAGTAAATCCAACTAAGCTAAATGAAAAAATTGGATATACAAATTTTGAACAATTTATTTTTACAAATAAATCTTTGAAAATAAAGGAAAATTCGGATTTATTTTTGGTAAATGGTAAAATAATTTATTATTTTTAGAGGTAGTGTGTATGAAAAGTAAATATATAGATGAAATTATAAATGATAATAAATATACATATTATGCACATAGAAAAGAGAGCAACTGCGAAAAAGAGCTGCTCTCTTCTCATTTAAAGTTAACATATATGTATTATAAAAAAATGGAAAAATATAAAAAATTAGATGATAAAGTTATAGGTATCATTAAAGATGCATTTGGTGTGGAAGAAGAAATTGCAAAAATAATATATGAGTATTTTGAATCTGCAATTTATTATCATGATGCTGGAAAAATTAATCCGTTATTTCAAAAAGATAAGATGCTGAATGATTTAGGGTTAACACCCAAATTCAAAGATAGTACACATGCAGCATTATCAGCTCTTATTTATATAGATTGTATGCAAAAAAATATTAATGAAGAAAATATAGATGGAAAATCTAAAATTTTATTATATTATGCAGTATACTATTTTGGATATATTATATCTAGACACCATACAAATTTAGAAAGCATTACAGAACTTGCAGATGCAATTAGGGGAAAAAATATTCCTCAAATATTTGATGGCTCAGATGAATTATATGAAATCCATTTAAATACAAACAGTATAAAAAAATTCTTTGATAGGTTTGAAATTAATTCAATAAGTTTATACATATTGTGTAAAGTTTTATACTCATGTTTAGTTAGTGCTGATTTTTATGCTACATATGAATATATGACTGGGAATACTGTTCCAATTGATATAGATAAAAATGAGAATTTATTTGATAAATATGATAATTCTGATTTAATCAAGTCTATCAGAAAATATGAAAATAAAGAAAAGGATATTTCTGGTATCAATAAATTAAGAAGTGACATATTTTTAGAGGCAGAGCACAATTTATTAAAAAATATAAATAATGATATTTTTTATATAGAAGCTCCAACTGGTGCTGGAAAAACAAATATGGCAATTAATATTGCTAAAATTCTATATAAAAATAATATTGATATAAAATCAATACAATACATATTTCCATTTAATGCTATTATTGAGCAAACAGACAATACATTTAGCACTTATTTTGATAAATTTAGCGATTATATGGTTATAAATTCTGTATCTTCTATGGTTAAAGATATAAATGAAAATCTAGATTATGAAAAATTTTATATAAAAAATGTGTTTAAGCATTTTCCTATTATTATGACATCTCATGTTAATTTATTTAACACATTATTTGGAGCAGGAAAAGAGCAAAATTATAGTCTTTATCACTTAATAGATAGTGTAGTTGTTATAGATGAGATTCAAGTATACTCTAACAAAATATGGAGAGAAATGATTGAAATGTTTAGTAAGTATTCAAGCTTATTAAATATAAAATTTGTAATAATGTCAGCTACATTACCAAGATTAGATAATTTACTTAATAAAGATAACCAAAATAGCAAAGTTTTGAATAATAGTTTTGCGAAATTTTATGCCTTAATACAAAATACAAATAAATATTATCAAAATGAAATTTTTAAAAATAGAGTTATTTTAAATTTTGATTTATTAAGTAAAAAGATAACAAAGGAAGAGCTTATAAAATCTATTATTATGCATAAAGATAAAAAGGTTTTAGTTGAGTGTATAAAAAAAGATACAGCTGATGAATTGTATAAATTATTATCTGATGAAGTGGATAATGTTCAAATTTTAACTGGAGATGATAACAAATATAGAAGAAATGAAATAATAAAAATGAGCAAGCAAGATGAACCAATTATTATTGTTGCAACTCAAACAATAGAAGCAGGTGTTGATATAGATATGGACATTGGTTTTAAAGACATATCATTTATTGATGGAGAAGAGCAGTTTATAGGAAGAATAAACAGATCTAGCAAAAAGAAAAATTGTATAGCATATTTTTATAATATGGATGATGCAAGGGGAGTTTACAAAAGTGATAATAGACTAGAATTCAGCTTGGAAAAAGAAGAGGTTAGACAATGGCTAAAAAATAAAGAATTTGATAAATTTTACAACAAAGTATTAACAAAAATATATGAAAAATCTGAAGAATACACTAATGAAAATATAGAAAACTTCTTTGAGAGTTGCAAATATATTAACTATAAAAAAGTCCAAGAAAAAATGGAATTAATAAGAAAAGATGATTCAATACAATTATTTCTTAATTACACAATTGATTATAATGGTTCGAAAATAAAAGGATGTGATGTATTTGAAGAATATAAATCTATTTACTTAGATGATTCTTTGGGATATGCAGAAAAGAAAATAAAATTATCAAGTATAGCTGAAAAAATGAGTTTATTTATATATACAATTTATTCTAAAGATACAAACATTATAGAAGGCGAACAATTTGGAAATATGTATTATATAGAAAATGGTGAAGATTATATTGAAAACGGAAGATTTAATAGAGCAAAATATCTAGGAAATGGAGATGGTCTATTTTTATGAAAATAACAGGAACTATAATTAATTATTATTTTCATTGCAAACGCCAATGTTATTTATTTGCTAATAGAATAAATATGGAAGATAATTCCGAAGATGTAAGAATTGGTAGAGTATTACATGAAATAAGAGCAAAAGATGGCAAAAATACTGAAATTAAATATGACAATATGGTTTTAGATAAGATAACAGATAAATATATTGAAGAATTTAAAAAAAGTGATGCTGATGTACAAGCTGCACGAATGCAATTATTATTTTATTTAAAAAATTTAGCTGACAAAGGTGTAAAAAAAGAGGGAAGATTGGTATGCAAAGAAAAAAATAAAAATGAAAAGATAGAAAAAATAGTACTAGATGATATTACTGAAAAGGAGCTAAATCAATGCTTAAATGAAATTGAAGTATTAATAAATAGCACGAATGTACCTAATGTAGAAAATGACAAGAAGTGCAGTAAATGTGCATATTATGAATATTGTTATATATAAGGATGTGATGTAAATGAAATCAGAAAGTAAGTATATTTTTTCAAAAGGGGACTTTACCAGAAGTGATTTCAGTATAAAATTTAAAAATGAAAGTGGAAACTTTTATTTACCAATAGAAAAAGTAAAAGAGCTATATTGTTTTAATGATGTTACCATTTCTACTAAATTATTAGACACATTAGCAACTGCTGGAATAATAGTTCATTTTTTCAATTATTATGGAAATTATATTGGTACATTTTATCCTAAAGAGAATTTAATAAGTGGTAGATTGATCGTAAAACAAGTTGAAACATTTCAAAATTATAGAATCGAGATTGCAAAAGCTTTTGTTAAAGGAATTGCACAAAATATTAAATCTATATTATATCATTATTACAGACATGGTGTTAAAGAAATAAAGCCTGTTATAGATTTTTGTAATAAAGATGTTGAAAAACTATTAAGCAAGGCGAAAGATATCAAACAAGTTTTATCTGTTGAAGGAAAAATTTGGGCAGAATTTTACGATTCTTTTAAGTTTTTTCTACCAGAAGATTTTATAATAAATAAAAGAGTAAAAAGATCACCAGACAATCCAATGAATGCGTTGATATCATTTGGTAATACATTATTATATACAAAAACAATATCAGAAATTTATAATACTCATTTAGATCAGTCAATATCATTTTTACACGAGCCAAGTGAAGCTAGATTTTCATTAAGTCTAGATTTATCAGAAGCATTTAAACCTGTAGTAGTTTATAAAACTATATTTGATTTAGTAAATAATAAGAAAATAAAAGTAGAAAAGCACTTTAATGCTAAATTAAACTATTCATTATTGAATGATGAAGGAAAGAAAATTTTTATTTCTGCTTTTGAAGATAGATTAAACCAAACTTTTGAACATCCTGTATTAAAAAGAAAAATTACATATAAACATGCTATAAGATTAGATGGATATAAATTGATAAAATTTATTACAGAAGGAAAAGAATTTATACCGTTCGATATAGAAAAAAAGGAATAGAAGAGGAGAAACGGAGGAATTTTCAAATATGGCAAAGAATATTAATTATAATTATGTTTTTTTATTTTATGATGTAGGAGTAAAAAGAGTTAACAAGGTTTTTAAAAAATGTAAAAAGTATTTAAATCACTGGCAAAAATCAGTATTCAGAGGGCCTTTAACAAATTCAGAAATATTAGAGCTAGAAAATGAATTAAAAAAGATAATAAACAAAGAAGAAGATTTTATTTCAATAATTAAAATAATGGATTTCAAAAAAATAGGCGAAACAACATTAGGAACAGCAGATAAGAATACCGAAGACATATTTATATAAAAAATATTTTCCAGGTAAAGTGCTGAAATGCTTGAAAAATCAGGATATAGAAAAATGTAAGTTAGCTGGAAAAAATGTAAGAAAAATATTGAAAAATTAGGATTTATGGTATATAAATATAAAGAAGACGCTAGTAGTAGCGTTGGTTTAACTTTAACATGAGATGTATTTAAATTTGTTAAATTTTGTTGTTATTAATTTTTTTGCTATTGGTTTAACTTTAACATGAGATGTATTTAAATTAATTTAGATTTATTAAAAGATGCAGCAGATTATTTGTTTAACTTTAACATGAGATGTATTTAAATCTTAAACTTGTTAGATACTCTATTACCTGTTTATGTTTAACTTTAACATGAGATGTATTTAAATGCAGATGTATTTAAAAAATGCCACAGTACATGGAGGTTTAACTTTAACATGAGATGTATTTAAATTTTAATGGACGCAATGAGATATGCAGTAGAAAAATGTTTAACTTTAACATGAGATGTATTTAAATCTTATTGCTTTTTCTCGGTCTGCTTTAGATACTTGTTTAACTTTAACATGAGATGTATTTAAATTTGCTTCGTTTAATACATCATTTATTTGTTCTCCTGTTTAACTTTAACATGAGATGTATTTAAATTATGTAGAGCTACCATAATAGCAATTTACTTTTACAGTTTAACTTTAACATGAGATGTATTTAAATAAACGCAAAAGGCAATAAAGGTGGACATGCTCCACCGTTTAACTTTAACATGAGATGTATTTAAATTGATATAGCACACAATAGATTCAGAAAGAGAAGGTAGTTTAACTTTAACATGAGATGTATTTAAATCGAAGACAGAAGTATGTTTAATGGTTATGTAATATTGTTTAACTTTAACATGAGATGTATTTAAATTAAACATTTCCTCTTCTTTCTTATATAAAATCAATTGTTTAACTTTAACATGAGATGTATTTAAATTCTTGAATAATTAATTTGTTAATTGTTTCAATACAGTTTAACTTTAACATGAGATGTATTTAAATTTTTTTTATCCTCCTACATATATATTTCCCAACTGTTTAACTTTAACATGAGATGTATTTAAATTCTATGATGATAGTTTTAATATTTTCGAAGCCGTCCAGTTTAACTTTAACATGAGATGTATTTAAATTTTCCGTATTTCGCAAACTGCCAAAGCCCAAACCCAGTTTAACTTTAACATGAGATGTATTTAAATTCCTCTGCTAAATTTCCAGCTCTTATTCCTTCCAGTTTAACTTTAACATGAGATGTATTTAAATTAATTTATGGGTAAAAAACACAGATGACCAATTTAGTTTAACTTTAACATGAGATGTATTTAAATTTTACCGACATTTGTCAACACTTTTTTCTAAAATTGTTTAACTTTAACATGAGATGTATTTAAATTAGTTAAATTTTACTGGCTCTAGAGCCTTTATATCGTTTAACTTTAACATGAGATGTATTTAAATTCTTCTAGCACTTTGTATTTAACCAATATGTCTGGTTTAACTTTAACATGAGATGTATTTAAATTTAATACAGGAGTTAATGGAATGTATAAGCAAGAAAGTTTAACTTTAACATGAGATGTATTTAAATGAAGAATGTGCTTTTATGGGACAAGTGGATTTGAGTTTAACTTTAACATGAGATGTATTTAAATGCCCAATCGCCATCAAGTTTAAATTCTAAGGAATCGTTTAACTTTAACATGAGATGTATTTAAATTATATAAAACACACTTTATTTGCAGAAAATGGGAAAGTTTAACTTTAACATGAGATGTATTTAAATTCTAGTACATAATCCTCTTGCTCATATATCAAGTAGGTTTAACTTTAACATGAGATGTATTTAAATATTGCTTTTTTTTCTTGTGCTACAGAATCTGCATGTTTAACTTTAACATGAGATGTATTTAAATAAAGCTCATCTGCATCCATTCCTATATTTTTCATTAGTTTAACTTTAACATGAGATGTATTTAAATATATAAAAATTGTTTCATATTCATTCATTTTTTTTTGTTTAACTTTAACATGAGATGTATTTAAATCATTCTATTGAATTAATGACTAATATTGTTAAAGGTTTAACTTTAACATGAGATGTATTTAAATCTTAAAACACCTCCTAAACATATGGTATTGAGTTTAGTTTAACTTTAACATGAGATGTATTTAAATAAGATTGCAGGTGATAAAAAGTAAAATTGGCTAAATGTTTAACTTTAACATGAGATGTATTTAAATTTGTTTGTATCTATAAAAGAAACCAGCATCTTCATGTTTAACTTTAACATGAGATGTATTTAAATAAGATCAAAAAGTTTATTGCTGTTAATGATAAACCATATGCCATTTGGCTTAAAGAAAAAATTGAAAAATATTTGGAAAAAAATATTGGACAGTTAAACCACAAAATTCAAAAAAATATTGTACATTTCATTTTTATATAGTAAAATGTAAAAAAATGAAAAGGAAGTACACATGAAAAAGAAAATAATATACATAGTATTAACAGTAATTTGGATGGTAGTAATATTCATAATGTCATCAATGAATACAAATGAATCAAATGGAAAAAGCAAGCAAACTATAAAAAAAACAGTACAAAAGACCACAGAAATATCAGAAAATATAGGAATAACAGACACAAAACCAACAGAAAAACAGGTAAATGAAACTGTAAATAAACTAAATTTTCCATTACGAAAATGTGCTCATGCTACAGAATATGCAATCTTGGCAATTCTAATAATCTTTACACTAAATTCATTTTGGGGCAAAAATTATTCAATTAAAAAAATTTTTATAGCTATCATAGTTTGTTTTATATATTCATTAACTGATGAATATCATCAATCTTTTGTTTGGGGAAGAACAAGTCAATTTACAGATTGTTTAATTGATACTTTAGGAAGTATAATTATGTGTTGTGGATATACTATAGTGAAAAAATTAAGCAAACTAAAAAATCAAAAATATAAAAAGGACATTATTTAACTAATGTCCTTTTTATTATAATAAAAATCATGAAAAAACATTGCAAAAGGGTGATTTCCTAAGTATAATTTATATATGTGATTTAGAAAGTGAAGGGATTGAAATGAACAAAAAGTATATTGATGAGCTTTGTAAAATATATAGCAAAAGAGATATAAAACAGTTTGCATATTTAGTATATATATATAAGTTGAGTAACATAAGTGAAATGAGAGTTGATGAAAAATGGTTACTTTATGAAATTGGCCGAAATTTAAAAAGTGAAGATTTAAACTATATTTTATCTTTTTTGAGAAGTAAAGTTAAAAATAAAATTATGTTTTCAGCAAATTTATTAAGCAATATGTTTAATTTGGAAACTGAAACTAAAGAATATATAAAAAAGTGTATAACTGATGCAAAAAATTTAGAAATATCTTCAAGATGTATTACAAAATTATTAAAGAGCGTAAATGAACCTAATTTTTTAAAAGAGTGTGTGAAAAATTCCAAATCATTAGGAATAGATTCAATTGATTTGTGCGAAATATTAAAAAGTTCAAAAAATATTGAATTTATGAAATATTGTATTGAAAATTCCGTAGAAATAGGGTTATTTCCCAATGAAATTATTAGTGTTGTTAATGAAATTATGAAAAAAAGTGGAGAAGATAATTATACAATTCATTGTATTGAAAATTGGGAAAAACTAAATTTGAATTCATCTCAAGTTACAAATTTATTATTAAATATAAAAGATTTTTCTAAGGTGATTAATTTTATAGAGCATTGGAAAGAGTACGGATTAAATTCAGATAATGTAACTTTTATAGTTAAAAATTCTAAAATTAAGGACTACGAAAAAAGCATTGTTGAAAGAGCAAAAGAATTTGAATTGAGTGTTGATAATATTTATGACATTGTAAGTTCGATAAATGATAAAGTTTATATGATGAAAGCTATAAAATCAGGAGCTCTAACAGGTCTTGATTCGTATAGTATTGGAAAACTTATATATGACTCTAAAGACAAAAAATTTATTAAGGAATGTTTAAAAATTAGTAAAGAACTTAATTTAGATTATTCGGAAATTGAATTACTAGAAGGTTTGTATAAACAGTTAAGCTTTTTAAAATTTACAAAACATAAAATAATGAATGTAATAAAAAGTTATAAAAATGATTATAAAAGAGAAGTTCAGTTACCGCCATATATGACATTTGGTATAGAAATAGAGTCTATAGGTCAATTAGAAAAAGAATACCTCGAAAAAATTTTAAATAAGATGGGAGACTGGCATTGTAAAAGTGATGAGTCATTAATGGATAATCCTCCATATGAAGAAGGTGTTGAGGTCGTTTCTCCTGTTTTGTATGTAAATGGAAAAAATCCCACAATAGAAATAAGAAATATTTGTGCATTATTAAATTATTTTGGACAGTATTCTGATGAATCTTGTGGTGGTCATATACATATAGGTGGAAACTATTTGCAAAGTGTAGATGCATATAAAAATTTGTTGGAATTATGGTCAAATACGGAAAAAATTTTATATTTGATTTCAAATGAGCCAGGAACAATTTCTAGAAATAGCGTTGATTCATATGCTTTGCCAATATCAAAAGATTTAAATTATACATTGGAAACAGGAACTGTTAATTTGTCAAATGAAGATGATTTGGAGAAATTTAAAAATAATCTTAGAAAATTTGAGGAGAATCGTTTTAAAGGATTAAATCTTACGAACATGGCTACAGATATTGTTAAAATAAAAAAATTACCTACAATAGAATTTAGAATACCAAATGGAACTGTAAATGCTGATACATGGATTGAAAATATAAACCTTTTTGGTGGATTAATTAAAGCTTCCGAAGAGTTGGCAAAAATAAAAAATAAACGTAGAAAAATGAAGAAAAAAGAAAAAGTTATGCTTGAAAAATTTGAAAAATTAAAGCGAGAAAATCTTACTGAAACAGAAAAATTAGAAATACTATTAAATTTGGCAGTTAAAAAAGAATCAAAAGAAATATATATTTTAAGATATATACAAAACAGCAAATTACTAAAAGAAACTACAGATTTAAAGAATTATTTTAATGAAAATATTACAAATAGCCCTATTAATATACCACGAAAAGAAAATAAATTACCACATGCTCATAATAAAAAGCATTTTCAAACTAAATCAGAGCAGGAGGGGGATAATGAATATGTTAAGTAAATTTATCATTATAGAAAACAATAAAGATTACAAATGTAATACTTTTGAAGATGTAGTGAAATATTTTATAGATGAAAATTATTATAATTTAACAATGGCAGAGCAAAAAAATAAAATAATGAAAATAGCAATAGATAATGCAATAGATAACAATTTAAAAATAGTGAAAATAGTTGAAAATATTGATAATATTAATGAAAGCTTTATAGCAATCGATGAGATTACCGTAATATTATCTATATTAAAAAATCAATTACGAATTGTATTATTAGAAAGAAAAGACTCAAACGTTTTTAACAAATATATAAAAATTCCTGAAACAAATGATAACTATGTAATAATAAACACATTTTCAAAGCATGCACTAAAAAATTACATAGACTATGTCAAAGGTTGTCAAAGGGGACGGTTCTTTTTGACAACCTTTTAGTTTTTTTTATTAAAAAGTTGCAAGTGGTTGTCAAAAAGAACCGTCCCCTTTGACAACTTTCTTTGAAAAAAAACTTGACTTAGAGCTAGCTCTAAGTGATATATATACTATATACAAAAGGAGGAAGAATAATGGAAAAAATTTTAGACAAAATTGAAAGTCCAAAAGACTTAAAAACACTATCTATAAGTGAAATGAAAGAATTAGCAGAAGAAATTAGATCTGCCTTATTAAAAAAATTAAGTATACATGGAGGTCATTTTGGTCCAAACTTTGGTATGGTTGAGGCTATAATTGCAATGCATTATGTTTTTGAATCACCAAAAGATAAGCTTGTATTTGATGTATCACATCAAAGTTATCCTCACAAAATTTTAACAGGAAGAAAAGATGCCTTTTTATATGAAGATCATTATGATGATGTAACAGGATATACAAACCCAGAAGAAAGTGAACATGATTGGTTTAATGTTGGACACACATCTACATCAATAAGTTTAGCATCAGGTCTTGCAAAGGCAAGAGATTTAAAAGGTGAAAACTATAATGTTATTGCAATTATTGGAGATGGTTCATTAAGTGGAGGAGAGGCTTTAGAAGGTCTTGACTTCGCTGGAGAGCAAAAATCAAATTTCATAATAGTTGTAAACGATAATGATATGTCAATTGCCGAAAATCACGGTGGACTATATAAAAATTTAAAAGAGCTTAGAGCTTCAAATGGAACTTGCGAATGTAATTTATTTAAAGCTATGGGTCTTGATTACGTATATGTAAATGATGGAAACAATTTGGAAAGCTTGATTGATACATTCAAAAAAGTAAAAGATATAGACCATCCAATAGTTGTTCATATAAATACAGAAAAAGGGAAAGGATATAAATTAGCTGAAGATAATAAAGAAAATTGGCATTGGACTATGCCTTTTGATATTGAAACCGGTAAGCCTACAGTTTCATTTGATGGTGAAGATTATGGAGATTTAACTGCTAAATTCTTATTAAACAAAATGAAAAAAGACGAAAAAGTTGTTGCAATAGTTGCAGCAGTTCCAACAAATATTGGCTTTACAAAAGAAAGAAGACTAGAAGCTGGAAAACAATTTGTTGATGTTGGAATAGCAGAAGAGCACGGAATTGCAATGGCATCTGGAATTGCAAAGAATGGCGGAAAACCAGTATTTGCTACACATTCAAGCTTTATGCAAAGAACTTATGACCAATTATCACAAGATTTATGTATAAATAATAGTCCAGCAACAATACTTGTAAATACAGCATCTGTATATGGAATGAATGATGTAACACATTTAGGATTATATGATATTCCAATGATTTCAAATATTCCAAATATGGTTTATTTAGCACCAACATCAAAAGAAGAATATTTTGCAATGTTGGATTGGTCAATAGAGCAAACAGAACATCCAGTAGCAATTCGTATACCTTGTAATGGAGTAATTTCAGATGGAAGAGCACCAGATACAGATTATAGTGATATAAACAAATTTAAAGTAGAGCAAAAAGGCGAAAAAATAGCAATATTAGCATTAGGAGATTTCTATCAATTAGGAGAAAAGCTTGCAAAAGAAATAAAAGAAAAATTAAATATAACACCAACTCTAATAAATCCAAGATATATAACAGGTTTGGATGAAGAGCTATTAAATGAATTAAAACAAAATCACAATCAAGTAATAACACTAGAAGATGGAATACTAGAAGGCGGATTTGGTGAAAAAATAGCAAGCTTTTATGGAAATACAGATATGAAAGTAAAAAACTACGGAATCAAAAAAGCATTTTATGATAAATACGATGTAAAAGAACTACTAAAAGCCAACAAACTAACACCACAACAAATATTAGCTGAAATTTAATATATAATAATAATTGGTGGAGGAAAAAAATGACAATAGCAGAAGTAAGTAAAAAATATGATTTTACACCAGATACATTAAGATATTACGAAAGAATAGGTTTGCTTACAAATATACCAAGAAATAAAAATGGAATACGTGACTATGATGAGCAATCTTGCAAAAAAATTGAGTTCATAAAATGTATGAGAAATGCAGGTGTCGAAATAGAGATATTAATAGAATATATGACACTATTAGAACAAGGAAAAAATACAGTAGAAACACGAAAAGGTCTGCTAGAAGAGCAAAGAGCAAAGTTATTAGAAAAGCAAAAAAATATAACAGAAACAATAGAAAGATTAAATTATAAATTAAAATTATATGATGAAATTATACAGGGAAAAAGAAAAGATTTTACAGAAATTTAAGGAGGATTTTTTATGAAAAAATTGGTTGTTTTTTATTCATATACTGGTCATACAAAGATGATTGCTGAAAGTATACAACGAAAACTTAACTGCGATATTCTTGAAATTAAACCAGTTAAACCATATTCAACAGATTATCAAACTGTTGTTGATGAAGAGCAAAATAATAGTAGTGTTGGTAAAACACCAGATATTCAAAAAATTGATAAAAATTTAAATGATTATGATGAAATTATAATTGGAACTCCAGTTTGGTGGTATACAATTGCTCCAGTAATTAGAACTTTTTTAACACAAAATGATTTATCAAATAAAACAATAAAACCTTTTGCAACAAATGCAGGTTGGCTTGGACATACATTTCAAGAAATTCAAAAATTATGTCCTAATTCAAAAGTTGATAAGGGAATGAATATTGTTTTTGAAAGTTATTCAGATAATATAGTAACATCACCTGATGAAATAGAAAAATGGATAGATGAACTATAAAATTATATCAAAGATTGTCAAAGGGTGTCAAAGGGGACGGTTCTTTTTGTCAAAGGGGACGGTTCCTTTTGACAACCACTTGCAACTTTTTTTGAAAACAGGGACGGACCTTAATAAAAATTAAGGTCCGTCCCCGTTTTAGTATTGTTAAATTTAGTACTTTAATATATAATTTTAACAACAAAAGAAAAATAGGAATTGATAAACAGGGAGGAAATAATTATATGACAAAAGACAATGAGATTAATAAAATTTTAGATAGAGCAGAAAAATATAGAAAACAACTTCATTCAACAGAAACAACTCCACAATCTTCAAGTTCAAAGGATAATTTAGAATTTGAAAAAAATTTTTAAAGATTTCCTTGGAAATAAAACTGATAATAATTGATTGAAAAAAATTTATTCTTTTGCTATAATGAAAAAAACAGGAGGATAAAATAATGAAAGAAATAACAAAGGAAAATTTAAATAATATTGAATCACAGTATTTAAATAATACTGCACATACTATAACAAGAAGAGCATTAGTGAAAAGTAAAATAAGTGACTTAATAAGAGTGAATGAACAAACTGAATTTTCAAGAGATATGTTCTCAATAAACTTAAAAACTTTACCAGTAACAGATCAAAAACAAAGTGGAAGATGCTGGATATTTGCAGGATGCAATGTAATTAGAGAAAAAATTGCAAAAAAATACAATTTAAAGGATTTCGAGTTATCACAAAATTATATAGCATTTTATGATAAGTTAGAAAAATGCAATTATCTATTAGAAAATATCATATCTTTAAAAGATAAAGAAAAAGATGATAGAACTTTAGATGGGCTATTAAGCAATGGAATTCAAGATGGCGGTCAATGGGATTTATTTGTAAACATAGTAAATAAATATGGTATAGTACCAAAAAGTGCATTCCCAGAAACATTCCAAAGCTCAAATACACGTGAAATTGATGGATTATTAAATAGATATATTCGTAAATTTGCATTTGAAATAAGACATAATAATGAAAATATAGATGGTAAAAAAGCAGAATGTATAGAAAACATTTATAAAATTTTATGTAGTAGCTTTGGAGTTCCACCTAAAAAATTCTCATTTGAGTATGTAGATAAAGATGATAATTACAATATAATAAAAGACTTAGATCCAATAAAATTTTATAAGGAAATAGCAGACATAAATTTAGATGATTATATAAGTATAATAAACAGTCCAACAGATGATAAACCATTTAATAAAGTATATACAGTAGAGCATATTGGAAATGTAATTGAAGGAAAAGAAATATTATATTTAAACTTAGATATAAATAGACTAAAAGAATTAACAATAAATCAATTAAAAGATGGGGAGCCAGTATGGTTTGGTTCAGATTGCTTAAAAGCAAGAGATATTGATGATGGAACATGGGATGATAAATCCTTTGATATAGATACTTTATTTCAAATAAACAGCAAAATGTCAAAAGAAGCAATGCTAGATACAAGAGAAAGTGCAATGAATCATGCAATGGTAATAACAGGAGTAAATTTAGAAAATGATACACCAACAAAATGGAAAATAGAAAACAGTTGGGGTGATAAAAAAGCAAATAAAGGTTATCATGTAGCAACAGATACTTGGTTTAATAGTTATGTATATCAAGTAGTAATAAACAAAAAATATCTAACACAAGAAGAACAAAATATACTAACAACAGAAAAAATAAGATTAAAACCATGGGATCCAATGGGAACATTAGCTTAAATTTGAAATTTTGTGCTAAAATAAAAATATTTAAGAAAATTATTGTAAAATAGAGCAATTGATATTCTAGATTAATTGCTCTATTTTAGTAATTAATATGAAACTTGTCGAAAAAAGTATTGCGAAATTTCTTGAAATATCCAGCAAACTATGGTTAAATAAGAAATCATAGAAATTTGAAAACATAAAAATTTTATTCAAAAGATTTAAATTCAAAAGTGTAAATTCATACACAAAATCTTCAAAATAATTGAACAAACAAAACAAATATGCTAGAATGGAAGCAATATTAGTTTTGAAAATATGGAGGAACTAAAAATGATAGAAAATGAAAAAGTAAAGAAAACCGAAGAAGAGCTAGAATACTTAAGTGGAGATGAAGCTGAAAGAAGAATTGCATATTTAAGAGCAACAGCCGAAATAGACAGAAAGTTTGCAATGACAGCCGCAAGAAATCAAGGAAGGGCTGAAGGCAGATCAGAAGGAAAAATAGATGTAGCCAAAAAAATGTTAGAAAAAAATATGGATATTAGTCTTATAATTGAAGTTACAGGACTTACAAAAGAAGAAATCGAAAAATTGTAAATTACAAAAAATTCAAATTTCTATGTAAAGCATTGGATTTATTTTTGGCATATTAAATAAGTCCTTTGATTTATAATTAACAGATTTTATTGAAGAATAAAAAATATTTATTTTTCATCTTGCCAAAAACAAAAATAAATATTATAATACAAACAAATAAAAAGGGAGTAGCTTATAAACTACTAATCAACAATCGCGATATAAATCTGGTTAGTAACCTTAACGGTAAGCAAGACTTTTAAAGAAGAGGTGATTTTATGTAATTTTTTCTTTAAAGGTCTTTTTTGTATCAAAAATTAAGATATATACTTGAAAAAAAATCTAAATTATTATAAAAATACATATATATTTAAAATTTACAAATGATATAAAAAAAGACAAAAGCTAAACAAAAAAAGGAGGATTTTTAATGGAAAAAAATTGGTATAATTTATCAGTTAAAGAAACAGAAACAAAGTTAGAAACAAACCTAGAAGAAGGTCTTACAACAGAGCAAGTTACAAAAGCACGCGAAAAATATGGATATAATGAATTAAAAGCACAAAAAAAGAAAAGTTTATTTGTGAAATTTTTAGAGCAATTTAAAGATTTTATGATTATCATATTAATAATAGCTGCAATAATTTCAGGTGCTATTGGATATATGCAAGGCGAAGGAATAACAGACTCGATAATTATTTTTATAGTAATAATAGTAAATGCAATTGTTGGAGTAGCGCAAGAAAGTAAAGCAGAAAAATCATTAGAAGCTTTACAAAAATTAAGTAGTCATGTGGCTAAAGTAATAAGAAATGGTAAGCTTGAAGTAGTACCATCAAAAGATTTAGTACCAGGAGATGTTGTGGTATTAGATACGGGAGATTATGTTCCAGCAGATTTAAGAATAATTGAAGCTGTAAATTTAAAATCACAAGAAGCATCATTAACAGGTGAATCACTTCCAGTTGAAAAAATGTCAAATGAAATAGATAGTAAAAAAATTGGTATAGGTGATAGAAGCAATATGCTATTTTCATCATCACTAATAACATATGGTCGTGGAAAAGGTATTGTTGTAGAAACTGGTATGGAAACAGAAGTTGGTAAAATTGCTGGAATTATAAGCAATACAATTGAAACAGAAACACCACTTCAAACAAAATTAAATAAATTAGGAAAAACACTTGGTATTGCTGCAATTGTAATTTGTTTAGTAATTTTTGGAATAGGATTATTATACAAAAAAGACCCAATTGAAATGTTTATGACAGCAGTTAGTTTAGCTGTTGCTGCAATTCCAGAGGGGCTAGCAGCTGTATCAACAATTGTTCTTGCAATTGGAGTACAAAGAATGGTAAAAAAACATGCTATTGTTAAAAAATTGCCAGCAGTAGAAACACTTGGTAGTGCAAGTGTAATTTGCTCAGACAAAACAGGAACATTAACTCAAAATAAAATGACTGTTAAGAAGATTTTTTATGATGGAAAATTAGAAAATATAGGAGCAATAAATCAAATTTCACCAGATTTACAAGAGCTAATTTATATAAGTATGATGTGTAATGATACAAAAGTTGGTGCAGATAATAAATTAACAGGTGACCCAACAGAAACAGCTTTAATAGATATGGGATTTACTTTAGATTTTCAACCATCTATATTTGAAGAAATGCCAAGAGCAAAAGAAATACCATTTGATTCAGATAGAAAATTGATGACAACAGTAAATAAAAGAGATGGAAAATATTATGTATTTACAAAAGGTGGAATTGATGAATTATTAAAAAGATGTAATAGATATCTTATTAATGGTGAGGTAAAAGATGATTTAAATAATTATATTCCGGAGATTAAAAGACATAATGAAGATATGGCAAGTGATGCATTAAGAGTTCTTGCAATGGCTTATAAAATTTTAGATCATGAACCAACAGATGATGAAATGAAAAATATGGAAAGTGATTTAATTTATGTTGGTATGGTTGGTATGATAGATCCACCAAGAGAAGAAGTTAAAGTTGCGGTTGAAAAATGTAAATCTGCAGGTATTAAAACAGTAATGATTACTGGTGATCATAAATCAACAGCGGTAGCAATTGCAAAAGATTTAGGAATTCTTTGTGAAGGTGATAAAGCAATAACAGGTAGTGAACTTGAAGAAATGTCTGATGAAGAGCTAATTAAAAACGTTAGACATTATGCTGTATATGCTCGTGTTTCACCAGAGCATAAAGTTAGAATTGTAAAAGCTTGGCAAGCAAATGGTGAAATTGTTGCTATGACAGGTGATGGTGTAAATGATGCACCAGCTTTAAAAACAGCAGATATAGGCTGTGCAATGGGAATTGTTGGTACAGATGTATCAAAAGAAGCTGCAGATGTAATTTTAACAGATGATAATTTTGCAACAATAGTATCTTCAGTAGAAGAAGGTAGACGTATATATGATAATATATTAAAAGCAATTCAATTTTTATTATCAAGTAATGTTGGAGAAATAATTGTATTATTTGTAGCAATATTAATAGCACCATTACTAAGCTCAAAATATGGTATTGATATTAACTATATTACACCATTGTTACCAGTACAGATATTATGGATAAATTTAGTAACAGACTCATTACCAGCATTAGCATTAGCTGTAGATCCTGCGGAGCGAGATATAATGAAACGAAAACCAGCTAAAAAACAAAAAGGAATATTTACAAAAGGTATGACTTGGAGAATCGTATATCAAGGTTTAATGATTGGTTTTATAACACTAGCAGCATTTATAATTGGTATTGCAACTCCTGATGAAAAACTTCCAGATATGATTGAAATTGAAGGAAAATATTATAATGTACAAGAAGTAGATAATGTAGAGCAAAAAATTGCTGATGGTGCAAAATTATTAGATAAACAACAGGTTAAAGTAGAAATTGGTCAGGCAATGGCCTTCATAGTATTGGCATTAAGTGAATTAGTTCATGTATTTAATATTAGAAATAACAAAAAATCTATATTCAAAACTGGAATAGGTGGAAACAACTGGTTATTTGGAGCAATTGCAATAGCAGCAGCATTAGTATTTGTAATATTACTAATACCAGAATTAAGGCATGTATTTAGTATACCAGTATTACCAAAATCTAATATAATTGAGACAGTATGTTTAGTATTAGCACCTATAGTTATTGTTGAAATATTCAAGTTATTTAAAATAAATACTGCAAAAGATGAATAGATGTAGTTAAACAGAACAAAAAAACGGAGCAATTAAATTTTAATTTTGCTCTGTTTTTTTTATTTACAGAATTTAAATTTTTATGTATAATTGCGTAAGTTAATATAAATAATAAAGTAATTGGAGGTAAGAATATGATTAAACATATAAATAAAGAAAATTTTAAAACTGAAATTTTGGATTCTACAGAGCCAATATTAGTAGATTTTTTTGCAACATGGTGTGGACCTTGCAATATGTTAAGTCCAATACTTGAAAATATATCAAATACAAGAGCAGATTTTAATATAGCTAAAGTAAATATTGACGAATTAAGAGATTTAGCAATAGATTACGAAGTAGAAGTTGTTCCAACACTACTAATATTCAAAAACGGAAAAGTAGTAGGCAGAATAGAAGGCCTAGTAAGCGAAGAAGAGATAGTAAATAAGGTTCAAGAATGCAAATAAATAATTTTAAATAATTTAAATTAAGGAGTCAAAGATGAAAGGTTATATAATAAACCCAGACAAAGAATATACTCAAAAAATAATAGAAGGTATATACAAAAAAGACGGTCATTGCCCTTGTAGAGTATATGCAGATGAAACAACACTATGTCCATGTGACCAATTTATAAGTGAAGGAATATGTAAATGTAATTTGTATGTAAAAATACAATAAAAAATCATTATTTTCAAAAAAACTAGTGACATAAACTAAATTTTGAGTTAATATATATAAATGTAAGCCAAAATATAAGAAATAAAATACAAAAGAATATACAAACCAAAGAAGAAGGGAAGATTTTATACAATGATACAATATATTAACAAAATACCAACAAAAATAGAATATTTTGAAATGCTAAGAACAATATGCGAGTATCCAGAAATAGATGTATCCGAAATAAGCCAAGAGCTAGATGGAGCACTAACTGCTGTATGTGCATATAATGGGGAAAGAATGATAGGAATGGGACTAGTAAAAAAAGAGCAAAAATATCTTTGCATAGAAGATTTAATTGTAAATTCAGAGCCATTAAAAGAAGAAATACAAAATAATATAATAGTAAGACTAATGAAACAGGTAAATCAGATGAAGTATTATGATGTAACTGTAAGAGATTGTTTAGATATGCAAGAAGAACAATCAGATAGTATGGAAGAAAATGACGAAAATGCAAATCAAAATGTTGGTGCATAAAAATAATAAATTTAAAAAAAATATTACACGAAATTAAATTTTGTGTTATAATAGATAAGCTGTAAAAAAAGCAATTAGCAATTGCTTTTTTATTTTTGCACAAAAAACTTAAGAAAGGAAGATGAAAAAATGAATCAGGAAGAAAATATTCTAGGAACAGAAAAAATAGGAAAATTAATGAGAAAATTTTCTATTCCATGTATAATATCACTATTAGTAAACTCGTTATATAACATAGTCGATCAAATATTCATAGGATGGAAAGTTGGAACTTTAGGAAATGGAGCAACAAATGTAGTATTCCCATTAACAATGATATGTTTAGCTTTTTCATTAATGTTTGGTGATGGAAGCTCAGCATTTTTAAATTTAAAATTAGGGCAAAAAAAGCAAGAAGAGGCAAGTAAAGGTGTTATAAATGGAATAATATTATCTACAATAATGGCAATATTAATATGTGTATTAAGTATAATATTTTTACCACAAATATTAAATGTTTTTGGTTGTACAGATGTACTAAGACCATATGCATTAGATTATGGATTTATAATAGTTATTGGATTACCATTTATGATGATAGGAACAACATTAAATTCAATAATAAGAGCTGATGGAAATCCAAAATTTGCTATGACATCAATGATAACAGGTGCTGTATTAAATATAATATTAGATTATATACTTATATTTGTAATTCCAATGGGAGTAAAAGGTGCAGCAATAGCAACAATTATAAGTCAAATAGTTACAGCAGTTTTAAATATAACACATTTAAGAAAAATGAAAAATGTTAAGATAACAAAAAAATCATTAAAATTAGAAGGTTCAATATGCAAGAATGTATCAATGCTTGGAATAAGCAGTTTTATTACTCAAATGAGCATTGTAGTTGTAATGGCATTTGAAAATAACTTATTAGGAAAATATGGAGCAAGTTCAAAGTATGGAGCAGAAATTCCAATAACAGTACTTGGAATTGTAATGAAAATAAGCCAAATATTAAATAGTATAATAATTGGTATAGCAGCAGGTGCTCAACCAATTGTTGGATATAATTATGGTGCAGGTAAATATGACAGAGTAAAGAAAACATTAAAAGCTGTATTAGGATTAAGTTTAATAATAAGTACAATAGCATTTTTATTATTCCAATTAATTCCAGATAAATTAATTTCACTATTTGGAAATGGTGATGATAATTACATAGAATTCGCTTGTTTAGCATTTAGAACATATTTAATGTTATGTATATTTAATGGTGTTCAAATACCATCAGGAATATTCTTCCAAGCAATTGGAAAAAGTGTAAAAAGTGCGGTATTATCAATATCAAGACAAATTGCATTTTTAATACCAAGTATGGTTATTTTAGGTCACTTGTATGGAGTAACAGGAGTATTATCAGCAGGACCAGTTGCAGATGGATTAGCATTTGTAATTGCAGCAGTATTACTTATAAAAGAGGTTCGTTCATTAGGTAAAAAAGCTAATGCAAGCAGTACTTTACCAGATGATACAAGTACAGATAATAAATTAGAAAAACATACAGTAATAACAATTTCAAGAGAATATGGCTCTGGAGGAAGATATATTGGTAGATTAGTTGCTGATAAATTAGGAATTAAATTTTATGATAGAGACTTAGTTGAAAAATTATCAGAAAAAACAGGATTATCAACAGAATATATTGAAAACAATGAGCAAAAAAGAGGAATGTTAGATGCATTAAATAGTGGATGCTATTATAATTTAACAAATGCAGATGAATTATTTGTTCAAGAGTCAGAATTAATAAATGATTTAGCTAAAAATGAGTCTTGTGTAATAATAGGAAGATGTTCAGATTTTATTTTAAAAGACAATAAAGATGTAATAAACATATTTGTATATAGCACAATGGAAAATAAAATAGAAAGAGCTGTAGAAAGATATAATTTAAGCAAAAAAGAAGCTGAAAAAGAAATAAAAAATATAGACAAATTAAGAAGTAATCACTACAAACACTACACAGGAAAAGTATGGGGCGAAAACAAAAACTATGATTTATGTATAAACAGCGATACTTTTGGGGTAGAAAAAGCAGCTGATATGATATGTGAAATTGCAATGAAAAAATAAAAAATAAACCAAATTGCTAATAGGCAATTTGGTTTATTTTTTTATATAGGCAGAATTTCACATTTAAAATAGTAATTCATAAAATACAAAGAGCAATAAAATGAAAGGAAGTAGGCTTATGCAAATTCAAAAAAGAATAATACAAAAAGAGCTAAAATATGAAAATGTGGTAGTTTTAAAATATCATATAGAATATCCACGAATAACAAATGAAAGTAATAATATACCATCAATGAAATTTAATATATATAATGAGCAAATAGCAAAGCAAATACAAAGAAAAGCAGAAAATGAATTATATAAAGAAGCAGTTGAATTATATAAATATAATAAAAAGAATAATTACCCAATAATGGTATATGAAATATATAGAACATTTGAAATTACATTAAATACAAACAATACAATAAGTTTGTATGCAGACGAATATGTATTCACAGGAGGTGCACATGGAACAACAACAAGAACACCACAGACTTGGAATATGACCAATGGAAGATTGATAAACTTATATGAATTATATAGAGGGAATCCATATTTTATATTAGATATATTAAAAGAAATTTCAAAACAAATAAATCAAAATAAAGAAATATATTTTGAAGAGGCTTGTTGTATGGCAATAGATAATTTTAATCCACAAAACTTTTATTTAACAACAAATGGAATTGTAATTTATTATCAACAATATGATATAGCCCCATATTCATCTGGGATACGTACCTTTGAAATAAAACAATAAAATAATCCTATTAAATTACATATTATTTTAAAATTATATGAAAGGAATGAATTTTATGATAAAAAAGATTGATTTACCATATCCGTTAGATGCATTAGAGCCATATTACAGCAAAGAGACTTTAAAAGTACATTATGAAACACTATATACAGGTTATGTAGAAAACACAAACAAAACATTAGAAAAATTGCAAAAAGCAAGACAAAATAATGATTATAGTAATATAAAATGCCTAGAAAAAGATTTAAGCTTTTATGGTTCAGGTGCAATACTACATCAACTTTTTTTCGAGAATATGGGAATTCCAATTCCAACAAATCCAAGTATATGTTTAATGGAACAAATAAATAAAGATTTTGGGAGTTATGAAAAATTCAAAAATCAGTTTACAGAAGCATCAAAAGCAGTAGAAGCTTCACGGTTGGGGAGTGTTAGCGTGGGTTCCAAAATTTAAAAAACTAGAAATACTTCAATGTGAAAAACATCAAAATTTAACATTATGGGGTTGTAAACCAATATTTGTAATAGATATGTGGGAGCATTCTTATTTTTTACAATACAAAGCAAACAGAGCTGAATATATAAATGCATTTTGGAATATTGTAAATTGGAATGTTATAAATAAACGTTTTGAAAAAATTAATATAAACCAAAGATGAACTAAAAAGCCATTTCATTCATAAAATATTATAAAAAATGGAGGGATGAAATGGCAAAAATAATAGTATATAACAATAGTACAGATAGAATGGAAACATATTACAGAGGAGAAAGCCAATCAATGCCATATAATACAAATGGCACATTATTGGTAAGAGAGTTTAGAGGAGCAAGTAATAGTTCAACACTATGGACAACAAAAAATACAATGCTTTCGTGGAATTCACAAAGATATTTATTTGGTGCTCCAATACCTGTAGGATATGCATTTAGAAGACCTTGGGAAGGTCGGTCATACAGGTCAAAGCCAACATTTTGCTGGAACTGCATTTGATGTTGGGCAAGGATGGACTAATGCTAAAAGAGCAACATTAAGAACTAGTGCAAGAAATTCTGGATTGTGGAATTATGTAGAGCCGGTAAGTATTTCACCAACCTGGGTACATTTTGATAGAAGACAATTACCACCAGCATGTTCAACAGGTGGGTATCCTCAAATAAAACAAGGAAGTTTAAGTGTATATGTTCTAATAGCACAAGATGATTTGAATACACTAGGTTTTAGTACAGGAAGCTTAGATGGAATTTTTGGTACAAAAACTAAAAGTGCTGTAATTAGATATCAAAGAAGTAGAGGACTAACTGCAGACGGAATAATAGGATGTAATACATGGAGATCATTACAAGAAAATGTTGTTGGAACTGGAAGAACAAGTACAACATTAGATTAAAATTTTTAAAGTGATATTTTTATAAAAATATTTGACAAATAAATCAACTTAATAGATAATATATCTAGAAAAAATCCAAAGATAAATTAAAGAATACAAAGGAGGAAATTGAATAAAATGTACATGTTTAATAAGATAACAGTAATGCCACAACTACCAGAAAGAATAAGAGGTTTGTCAATAATTGCAAACAACTTATGGTGGTCATGGAATACGGAATTTTTAAAATTATTCAAAACAATTGATATAGACTTATGGGAAAGAGTAGAAAAAAATCCAATAAAATTTCTGAACTTAGTATCACAAGATAAATTAGATTCAATAATAGAAAACAAAGAATTTTTAAAGCAATATGATGAAATATATACTAACTTCAAAAACTATATGGAGAGTAGGAATACTTGGTTTACAAAAAAATACCCAAATAATCAAAAGGATCTAATAGCATATTTTTCAGCTGAATATGGTTTAGATGAAATATTGCCAATATATTCTGGAGGACTTGGTATATTATCAGGAGACCATTTAAAATCAGCAAGTGATTTAGGTATACCATTAGTTGCAGTAGGATTATTATATAAAAATGGATATTTTCATCAAGAAATAGATGGAAGAGGAGTTCAAAAAGATATATACAAAAAAGCAGACATAAGTACTCTTCCAATATTACCTGTAAAAGATGAAAAAGGTAAAGATTTATATATTGATTATGAACTACCCAAAGGAACATTATACTTAAAAGTATGGAAAATAAATGTAGGAAGAACAACTTTATATTTATTAGATTCAGATATAGAAAAAAATATAGCTGAATACAAAAAAATAACATTAAATTTATATGGTGGAAATCAAGAAGATAGAATAAAACAAGAAATTGTTTTAGGAATGGCTGGAACAAAATTATTAAAAATATTAAATATTAAACCAACAATATATCATATGAATGAAGGCCATTCATCATTTTTAACAATAGAGCTTATAAAAAATACAATGGAAGAAAAACAAGTTTCATTTAATATAGCAAAAGATATCGTATCTTCTAAAACTGTATTTACAACACATACACCAGTACCTGCTGGTAATGATATATTTCCATTAAATTTAGTTGAAACATATTTTGATGGTATATGGAATAAACTTGGAATTTCTAAAGAAGAATTTTTAAGAATGGGAATGGTACCAAATGCTAATATAGAATCAAGTGGATTCAATATGGGTGTTTTAGCATTAAAAATTGCTGGAAAGAAAAATGGAGTTAGTAAACTACATAGAGAGGTTTCAAGTGAATTATTTTCTGATGTATGGCCAAATATAATTTCAAATGAATCACCTATTACATATGTAACAAATGGTATACATACTTGTTCATGGTTAGCACCAAATTTAAAGAGATTGTATAATAAATATTTAATACCATTTTGGCAAGATTCAATACATAATGATAATGTTTGGGAAAATATAAAGGATATTCCAAATGAGGAATTATGGGAAGCTCATATGGATAGAAAGAAGAAACTTTTAAATTTAGTAAAAGATAGCACAACAAAAAGATTAAGAAGAAGCGGATATTCATATGAACAAATAAATAAAATAGTGGGAAATTTGAATCCAAATGCATTAACAATTGGTTTTGCAAGAAGATTTGCAACATATAAAAGAGCAACATTAATATTTAAAGATTTAGAGCGAATAACACAAATATTAAATGATGAGCAAAGACCAGTACAATTAATCTTTGCGGGAAAAGCACATCCAATAGACCAAGCAGGACAAGATCTAATAAAATATATACATGAAATTTCATTAAAACCACAATTTATAGGAAAAATATTCATCTTGGAAGATTATAATATAGGAATGTCAAGATACTTAGTAAGTGGAGTAGATGTATGGCTTAATAATCCAAGAAGACCATTAGAAGCATCAGGAACAAGCGGTCAAAAAGCGTCTGTAAATGGTGCGATAAACTTTAGTGTATTAGATGGCTGGTGGGCAGAAGGATATAATACAAAAAATGGTTGGAAAATAGGTTCAGAAGTAAATTATGATAATTATGAAGTTCAAGATAACGAAGATAGTGAAAGTTTATATTCAACTTTAGAAAAGAAAATAGTACCAACATACTACAATCAAAATGAAGATGGTATATCAGAAAAATGGCTTGAAATGATGAAAGAATCAATATCATCAACAGGTGGAAAATTTAGTACATCAAGAATGTTAGTGGACTATATGGAAAAATTATATATTCCATTATGTAATTTGACAAATAAATACTATACAGACTTAGGAAAAGTGACTGAGTTTAATGAGTGGAAAAAAGAAGTATCATCAAATTGGAACAATATAATAATATCTCAAGAAGATGAACACAACATAAATAATAAAGTAATAGATGCAGGAAATACAATAACAGTATCATGCAAAGTAAAATTGCCAAATATAGATAAAGATAATATACAAGTACAAGTATATTGTGGAGAAATATTAGACAACGGAAAACTAGACAATGTGACAATTACAAATATGACACTAAAAGATTCAAATGACACTGAAAAAATATATTCATATGAGGCAAAAGTAACACTAAAAACTGGAGGAAATTATGGATATACATTTAGAGTAATGCCACAAAACAAAATGTTATTAGATTCAGAAAACTTAGACTTAGTAAAATGGTTATCAAATAATGGTGACATAGTAAGAAATTAAAATTTATATAAAAACGATAAAAAGTGATTAAATATGAAGTAACCCTAATTATTAGACAAAAAGTTTAATAATTAGGGTTTACTTCGTATTTAAGGGCTTTTTTGTATTTTTTTTAATAAAAGTTGATTACTGCAGATTTCAATGATAAAATAAACACAAAATACAAATAATATAACAAAAGAATAATAAAGAGGAAAAAATTATGAACATAAAAAAATTTAATTTTAAAGAAAAATGGGCCATAATAGATAGGCTATTTAAAAATATGGATAATGATCATATTAGCGAATATTCAGCTCAATGTTCATACTATACAATATTATCATTTATTCCATTTATAATTTTATTAATAACAATGATTCAATACACAAGTATAGAACAGCAAGCATTATTAGAAGCAATATCAAAAATAATACCTGCAAGTATGAATGAAATGGTATTAGGAATTGTAAGAGAAGTGTATTCAAAATCAATAGGAACAATATCTATATCAATAATATTCACATTATGGTCAGCAGGAAAAGGCTTATATGCATTGACAAAAGGTCTACAAGGTGTATACAAAGTAAATAGTGAAGAGCAAATAAATGTAATATATTTACGAATAAAAGCAATAGTAGAAACAATTATATTCATAATGTTATTAACAATTGGATTAGTATTATTAGTATTTGGAAAGAGTTGGATATCAATAATACAAAGCCATTTTGGAGCTTTTGAAAATTTTAATACAATATCAGAAATAATAACAGAAATTGCATTTATATTTGCAACATTTATAATATTCTTATTATTATATAAATTTATGCCTAAAAGAAGAGTAACATTTAAAAGCCAAATATGGGGAGCAGTATTTGGAGCAATTGCTCTAAATGTTGTGTCATTTGTATTTTCAAAATATTTGGATATATTCAAAGGTTTTTCAATAACATATGGAAGTTTAACAACACTAATGTTAGTAATGATGTGGACATATTCATGTTTTTACACAGTATTTTTAGGAGCAGAGCTTAATAAAATATTGAATATATTGAAAATAAGAAAGATGGCAGTAAAGAAATTAAATAATTAAAATAGTGATCATATTTTTTGAAAATTTTATTTATAAATAGAAAAAATAGGTTTATAGGTAAAACCAAAGCAGAAAAAACCTAAATATATTACACAAGGAATGATTCTTAAAATGCAAGAAATACCACAATTTTTATATAAAAAATTGCAAAGTCAATATGGTGAAGAATTAACCAAAAAAATAGCCAATGGATATTCAAAGCAAAGATATGCAACTTTAAGAGCAAACACAATAAAAACAGAGGCAAATAATGTGGCAAAAGAGCTACAAAAAGCCGGAATAGAATTTGATAAAGTAAATTGGAGTGATAATGCATTTATAATAAAAAATGCCACAGAAAGTGATATCAGAAATCTATCAATATATAAAAATGGTGAAATATATATGCAAAGTTTATCATCAATGATACCAGCAATAATATTATCACCAAACGCAGGAGAAAATATATTAGATATGACTGCAGCACCAGGAGGAAAAACAACACAAATAGCTGCACTTTCAAATAATCAATGTTTTATAACAGCATGTGAAAAAAATAAAATACGATTAGATAGACTAAAATACAACCTAGAAAAACAAGGAGCAACAAGTACAAATGTAATGAATATAGATGCACGAAAATTAGACGACTTTTTCTCTTTTGATAAAGTTCTATTAGATGCTCCATGCAGTGGAAGTGGGACATTAAATACAAATGACAAGAACTTAGAAAAATACTTTACAAAAGAGCTAATACAAAGATCAGAAAAAACACAATCTGAATTATTACAAAAAGCAATAAATGTCTTAAAACCTGGAAACGAAATGGTATATTCAACTTGTTCAATATTACAAGAAGAGAATGAAGAAAATATACAAAAATACATAAAAAAAGGCTTAGTAGAAATAGTACCAATAAATTTAATGCAATATGAAGAAATACCAAAACTACCAACAAAAATAGAAGGTACAATGTGCATATGCCCTGACGAACTATATGAAGGATTTTTTGTAGCTAAATTAAGGAAAAAAACAAAATAACTGTTGTATCAACGAAATATTGGTGATATAATAACAGATGTCAATTTTAGTAACAAATGGAGGTAATAAAATGATAAATACTAAAAGAACAAAAATTGTATGTACAATAGGACCAGCCACAAATGATGTTGAAATATTAAAAAAGATGATACTTGCAGGAATGAATGTTGCAAGATTAAACTTTTCTCATGGTTCATTTGCTGACCAAGAAGGTTTTTATAACAAAATAAAACAAGCAAGTGCAGAAGTTGGTTTACCAGTAGCTATACTTTTAGATACACAAGGACCAGAAATAAGAACTGGAAAATTAGTAGAAAATCCAGTAACTTTAAAAGCTGAAGAAACATTTATATTAGTAAATGACGATATAATAGGTGATAACACAAAAACATCTATTACATATAAAGATTTATACAAAGATGTAGAGCCAGGAACAACAATATTAATTGATGACGGAAAAATAGAATTAGAAGTTGAAAAAATTGAAGGCAAAGACATAGTTTGTAAAGTAATGAATGGTGGAGATTTAGGAAACAGAAAAAGTATAAATGTACCAGGAAGACATATCAATTTACCAGCATTAAAAGAAAAAGATATAAACGATTTAATTGACGGATGTAAATATGATTTTGACTACATAGCAGCATCTTTCATAAGATCAGCTGATGATGTTAAAGCAATTCGTAAAGTATTAGATGAAAATGGCGGAGAAAAAATAAAAATAATATCAAAAATAGAAAGCCAAGAAGGAATTGATAATTTTGATGAAATATTAGAAGTATCAGACGGAATAATGGTAGCTCGTGGAGATATGGGTGTTGAAATACCAATGGAAGAAGTTCCAATTGTTCAAAAGCAATTAATAAAAAAATGTAATACAGCAGGAAAAATTGTAATTACAGCAACACAAATGTTAGAATCAATGACAACAAATCCACGTCCAACAAGAGCAGAAGTAAGTGATGTTGCAAATGCAATCTTTGATTTAACAGGTGCAGTAATGCTATCTGGAGAAAGTGCAATGGGAAAATACCCAGTACAATGTGTTGAAACAATGTCAAGAATAGCTCATTCAATTGAAAAACAAATAAGCTATGATAAGAGAATAGCAAGAAGAAATTTAGATTTTGAAAATATGGATTATAAATTTTATTTACATCATTCAATATCTTTAACAGCAACAAAATTAGGAGCAAAAGCAATATTTGCTTACACAGATGCTGGAAATACACCAAGAATAATATCAAGTTTATTACCAACATGCCCAATAATAGCTGTAACAACAGATGAAAAAACATACAGACAATTAGCTATTGTTGCAGATGTTATTCCATTATTAATAAATGAAAAAGGAGAGCCAAGAGATATAATTGAAAAAGGAATTGAAAAAGCAATAGAGCTAAACTTAATTCAAAAAGGAGATGTACTAGCAATAGCTGGAGGAGATAAAATATTACCAAATAGCGAAGCATCAATGAACAGAACAATAGGAGGAATAATCAAAGCCTAAAAAAAGACCGAAACATTAAATGTTTCGGTCTTTTTGAAATTTAAAGTGCTTGAAGAGAAAAAGGAGGGAAAAGAAGGGAAAAGAGAACTGTTCCCCTTTTTCATTATTACAGCAATGTTACAATACTATTACAATGATATTACACTAATGTTGCAAAAATATTACAAATGTGGTATAATTAGGTATACGATGGAAGGTGATAGTATGGTAATCTTATATATATTATATTTAGTTTTATTTGTTGTAACAGCAATATTTGGAATTGTTTGTGTAAAAATTAAATTAGCAGGAATGAATGTGAAAGACTTTTTTGACTTTATTTTGGCAATAAACGATTTAGATAGTTTATATGTTTATTCAAAGAGCAATAGAAAAATGACTAAAAATGAACAAACAATGTTTTTAAAAGAGGCAGAAAAAGTATTTTCAATATTTGAAAAAATTCCATCAATGATATGGGAAGATGAGTATGAAAAATATGATAAAGTATTACAAACTTATAAAGAAATAAGAGTATCAAGATGGACTGAAGCAACTGTTTAAAATAATAATTGAATAATAAAAAGCACTAAATTTAATTATTTAGTGCTTTTTTTGTTGTTTTATAAATATAATGAAATATAAGCATTATGATGTAGAATTTGTGAAAGGACGGATATATATTTATGAAGATAAGATATTTTGACCATGCAGCAACAACAGCTGTAAGAGAAGAAGTTGTAAGAGCAATGTTGCCATATTTGGGAGTAGAATATGGTAATCCATCATCAGTATATAGTTTAGGGAGAAAAAATAAAAAAATAGTAGAAGAAAATCGTAGTAAAGTTGCAAAGGCAATAAATGCAGATCAAAATGAAATTTATTTTACATCATGTGGAAGTGAGAGCGATAATTTAGCATTAAAAGGAATAATGCTGGCTAATAAAAGTCGTGGAAGACATTTAATAACAACAAAAATTGAACATCCAGCTATATTAAATACATGCAAATGGCTAGAAAATAATGGATTTGATGTAACATATTTAAATGTTGACGAAAATGGATTAATAAGCTTGTCTGAGCTTAAAGATTCTATAAGAAAAAATACAGTACTAATTTCAATAATGTTTGCAAATAATGAAATAGGTACAATACAACCAATTAAGGAAATAGGTGAGATTGCAAAGGAAAATAATATAATATTTCATACAGATGCTGTTCAAGCCATTGGAAATGTACAAATAGATGTAAAAGAACTTAATATAGATGCATTATCAATGTCTGCTCACAAATTTTATGGTCCAAAAGGTATAGGAGCATTATATGTGAAAAAAGGAATAAAATTTGAAGCAATACAAAATGGGCGGTCATCAAGAGCGAAATAAAAGGGCTGGTACAGAAAATGTTGCTGGAATTGTTGGAATTGGAACAGCGGTAAATTTAATATACAATGAATTTGATTCATATAATAATAAATTAAAATATTTAAGAGATTATTACATAACTCAAATAAAAAAAAACATACCAAATATAAAATTAAATGGAGATAAAGTAAAAAGATTGCCAGGAAATGCCAACATATCGTTTGATGGGATAGATGCAGGACAATTACTATTAAACCTAGATGCATATGGAATATGTGCTTCAGCAGGTTCTGCATGTACATCAGGCTCCTTAGAGCCATCACATGTATTAATAGCAATAGGTTTAAAAGAAAACCTAACACAAGGAGCATTAAGAACAACATTTGGAAAAGATAATACAAAAGAAGATGTTGATTTTTTAATTAGCTGTATAAAAAATTCAGTAAACAAATTAAGAATTTTTTAGATTTAAATTTGGGCTGTCAATGGGGACGGTTCTTTTTGACACATCTCTGTCAGTAGAATATGTCAAAAAGAACCGTCTTTATTGACACCTATCGACACCTTTGTCAGGAAAATGTGTCAAAAAGAACTGTCCCCATTGACAACCCATTGCCGAAGACGGGATAAAAAATAAATTAATTTTTTATCCCGTCTTCAAAATTTGAATAAAACTATTGAAACTTGTTAATATTTAATATATAGTAAATATTAACAAGGAGGGTTATTACAAATGAATAACAGAGACTGGAAGGAAAAGGACAAAGAGTATTTAAGATTTATACAAAAATTTTTGGATTTATCAGATAATATTGAAAATGAAGAGCTAAAAGAAGAAGTAATAAGAGCAATGCTTATGTGTGATGAACGATTAACTCAATTGGCAGAGCTTGAGTTTGAAAATTTGAATAAAAACTTAATTTGTTGAAATACTAAAATAAAAAGGTAATTTTAGTATGTATAAAAAAATTTTAGTAGGATTAATTACAGGTTTTATAAGTGGTTTGTTAGCAACTGGTGGAGGCTTAATTTTATTACCAGCATGTACGTATATTTTTAAACTTAATGAAAAAGAATCAAGAGCAACAACAATATTTTCCATGCTTATAATAATTATAGTTACAAGTATAATTTATTTTAAATATAAAAATTTTGACATTATTTTAGGAATCAAATGTGCTATAGGAGGTATAATAGGGAGTTATATTGGAAGCAAATTATTAAATAAAATAAATACAAAAGCGAAAATATTTAAAATTATATTTATTTTATTTTTAGTATATTCGTCCTACTGTATGCTGAGGTGATTTGGTGGAAATAGTATTTGGAATTTTATCTGGACTAACAACTTCTTGGGGATTAGGTGGAGGAGCTTTATTAATTCCATTATTGGTTAATTTTATTGGAATAGATCAACATATTGCCCAAGCAACAAATTTAATTTTCTTTATACCAACAGCACTTTGCTCTGTGATAGTAAACTCAAAAAATAAATTAGTAAAGTATAAATTGGCATTTCAAGTTATGATTTATGGAATAATAGGAACAATAATAGGTTCAATTATTTCAAATAAATTAAATAAAATTTTTTTAAGAAAAATTTTTGGAATATTATTATTATTAATTGCTATTATGGAAATGTATAATTTTTATAAAATGTATATAAAAAAAGAAAGTAGACATAATAATAATAAACAGCAAGAAAAATAGATGTTATTATTCACAACTTTATAAGCTAATGTAAAATAGTATGTTTTAAAACAAAGCTTTTATAGTAATTATTGCTGAATAATTAAATGTTGTATATCAAAAAAATGTCAATAGGAGGGAATAAAATGAAATTCTTTAAAGGTGTTTTAGTTGGAAGTATGTTGATTGCAGGTACTACGATTATGTATAAAGAAGGAATGTTTAATAAATCAAAGCCATTTAAAAAAGGAAAAAGATTTATAAAAAAAATGGGAATTATCTAAGAAGTATAAAGTAATAGAAATAAGTTGGCAATAACTAAAAATTACCAACTTATTTTTTTATCAATTATTGGTATAATTTATTCCTCAACATCATCTTCTTTTCTATCAAAATATTCATTACAATCACAGTCTAATTTTTCACCTTTTAAGCATTTTCCGTGGTGTTTAGATGTTGTACATATTTTTGAATGTTTTACTCGATTAGCCCAAATTTCTATCTCATAAAATTTATTTGCACATAAAGGTCCAAATACGAATTGACCATATTTATCTGTAAAAGTATGAGTTACAGGTTTTCTTTCTGTTTTTTTGCAATCTCTATCAACTTCAATTAATTTTACAACAGCGTCTTTTATTGGCTCTTCATAGCAATCTTTTATAACTCCATAAATTACAGAACGATTATCTTCTGGAAGATGGATATCAACATCAAATTGTTTTCCAGCAGAAACAAACCCTTCTACTCCTACAACAGGACATATATTTTTATCATATTCCATATAAATTACTCCTTTCAAATTAGTCATAAGACTTTTTACTAGAAAATCTAGTTATAATATATTATGAAAAAAGAGAGAAAATGGTGAAAAATGTAAGAAAGTGAAAATAGTGAAATATGTAAATGGAGGATGGGTTTGTGTGTTAAGGTTGTCAAAAAGAACCGTCCCCATTGACAAAAAGTATAAAAATGATATAATAGTATTGTATAACCAATGGTTAATGTATGAGAAATTCCGTATATTAATTGTTACGAAAAAGGAATTTAGAAAGAGAAGAAAGATGTTAAAAATATTACTTATTATTTATATTGTAATGGAACTTTTGATTTTTCTCTGGGGAGTGCGACAGTGGGTACTCTTCTTGAGTGATGAAAAGAGGAAAAAAGAAGCATCTGAAAAGAAAAATTGAGGAAAAGAGGGGTTTGATGTCTTACATTAAACTCCTCGTATTTTATCTTGCCTAAAGTAATTTGATATGATAAAATGGCGATATTAAAAGGAAAAATTGAAAGGAACAATAAAATGGAGAAATATATTTTTTTTGTATTAGGAATGGTATTAGGGGTTGCAATTTCGCTCTATGTGTATTCAATAAAAAAAGAGCGTGTTTTTAAAAGGATAAAAAAAGATCAAGATAATTTTTCAACAGCTAAACTAGATAGTGCCCTGGAAAAAGCAGTACAACAAATGCAAAGGCAGATGAATGTTGTTGGAAGAAAATTAACAGAAGACGAGAAGAATGAAATTATATTTGAATGCTTAAATAAAATACAAAATAATAATTAGTTTTATTAAAGGAGAAAAGCGGGATGGAGAATGTTTTAGAAATAAATAGTTTGAATAAAACATATGGAGGAAAATTTAAGGCAATAGATGATTTATCATTAAATGTAAAAAAAGGAGAAATATTTGGTTTACTTGGGCCAAATGGAAGTGGAAAATCGACAACAATAAATTGTATATTATCATTATTAAATTTTGACTCAGGAAGTATTAAGATATTTGGAAAGGAAATGACTCCAGAAAGCTATGATATAAAATCTAAAATTGGTGTTGTATTCCAAGATGTTGCTGTTTTTGAAGAGCTTACTGTATATGAAAATATTAATTATTTTTGTGGATTATATATAAAAGATAAAAATGAAAGAAAAAAATATGTTAATGATGCAATAAATTTAGTTGGATTAGCTGAGTTTAAAAAGTTTTATCCAAAGCAATTAAGTGGTGGTTTATTAAGAAGATTAAATATTGCATGTGGTATAGCTCATAAGCCAGAGCTTATAATACTTGATGAACCAACGGTTGCTGTCGATCCACAAAGTAGAAATAACATATTAGATGGAATAAAAAAGCTAAACGAAGAAGGTGCAACAATAATTTATACAACACATTATATGGAAGAAGTTGAGCAAATTTGTACTAAAATTGTAATAATAGATAATGGAAAAGTTATCGCATCAGGTACAAAACAAGAGCTAAAAAATCTAATATCAACAGGGGAAAAAATTACAATAACAATTGATAATATTACTGATGAAATAATAAGTAAAATGTCAAGTTTAAAAAATGTGTTAAGTGTAAATAAAGAAAACGAAAATTTATGTGTTACATATAAAAAAGGTGAAGAAAACCTAACTGGTTTGATAGAGTTTTTAAAATTAAATAATATCAAGTATAGCAGAATATTTTCAGAGCTACCAAGCCTTAATGATGTTTTCCTAGAGTTAACAGGAAAGGGGCTTAGGGACTAATGTTTTTTCATATATTTAAAAATAGGTTAAAGATATTATTAAGAAAAAAAAGTGTAATATTTTGGACAATGATATTTCCAATAATATTAGCAACATTATTTCATTTGGCTTTTTCAGATATACAAAATGATGAGAAGTTAAAAGTAATTGATGTAGCAGTAATAAAAAATGAACAATACGACAATAATCAAACTTTAAAAACCGTACTAGAATCTGTTTCAAAAGATGATGATAATAAATTATTTAACATAAAATATGTTGATGAATCAGAAGCAAAACAATTATTAGAAAATGGTGATATAGACGGATATATATTGCCAGCAGAAAAAACATCTGTAATAGTTAAAGAAAATGGTATTAATCAAACTGTAATAAAATATGTAATAGAGCAAACATATCAATATGAAAGTGTAGCAACAAAAATATATGAGTATAATCCAGAATCATTAAAAAAAGCTGCAATAGATATATTTTTTAAAGAAAATCAATATTTTAATGACTCATCAAGTAAAAATATGAATATGATGGAAGTTGAATTTTATACATTAATTGGTATGGCATGTTTATACGGTGGCTTTTTAGGATTAATGGTAGTTGATGAAACTACTGCTAATTTAAGTACTAAAGGGGCAAGAACAAGCATTGCACCAGTTCATAAAATGAAAGTGCTACTAATTTCGTTATTAGTATCATTTATAATACAATACATTGAAATTTTAATATTAATAGGATATTTATATTGTATATTAGGAGTAAGTTTTGGTGGAAATATTGGTTATGTATGTTTATTGTCATTATTTGGATGTTTAGCAGGAACTTCACTTGGTTTATTAGTTGGAGTATCAAGTAAAAAATCAGATGGAATTAAAACAGGAATTGTACTTGCAATTACAATGACACTATCATTTTTTGCAGGAATGATGGGAGTTTACATGAAATATGTAATTCAAAATAATGCTCCAATTTTAGCAAAAATCAATCCTGTAAATATGATAACAGATGGTTTTTATTCATTATATTATTATGACACAATGACAAGATATTATAATAATATAATAAGCTTAGCCATATTTTCGGCAATAATGATAATAATTTCTTATATTTTTATAAGGAGGCAAAAATATGACAGTATTTAATGCATATCTAAAAATAGTAAAAAAACAATATCCTATGATTTTAATATATGTTGGAATAACATTATTTTTTGCGATATTTGCAACAAACACATCAAGTCAAGACACAACTAATTTTTTAGCAGAAAAACCAAAAATGACAATAATAAATGAAGATAATGATGCAGATTTTACTAAAAACTTTGTAGATTATGTATCCAAAAATGCAGAAATTGTTGATATACCAAATGAAGAAGAAGCTCTTGCAGATGCATTATTTTATGGAGAAATAAATTGTTATTTAAAAATACCAAAAGGATATTCTGAAAAATTTTTAAAAGGAGAAAATCCACAAATAGAAATAAAAAAATCAACAAATAGTTATGCAAGTTATACAGAAATGCTATTAGAAAAATATCTAAATATTGCAAAAGCATACAATATTTCTGGAATGAATGAAACAGAAATAATAAATAATATAAACAAAGATTTAGAAAAAACAGTTGATATTAAAGTAGAAAATAAAATGGATTCAGCTGTTCTTGCAAAAGTAAAATTTTATTATAATTTTGCAAATTATGGATTTTTAGTATTATGCATATATATAGCAGGTGTTGTAATTAGAGAATTTAATGAACAAAAAATTAAAAGAAGAAATATAATAAGTAAAACATCATACAAAAAAATAAACTCACAATTATTATTAGGAAATGCATTTTTAGTATTTTTCATATGGTTTATATATGTAACAATAAGCATTATACTATATTCAAATGTGATGTTAACTACAAATGGTCTATGGTTTATAATAAATTCATTTATATTTTGCATAACTGCACTTACAATAGGGTCATTTGTAGGAAATTTAGTAAAAAGTAAGGATGCAATTAATGGAATTGTAAATGTAATAGCACTAGGTTCAAGTTTCATATGTGGAGCATTTGTACCACAAGAATATTTACCAGAAGCAGTATTAAATTGTGCAAAAATTTTACCATCATACTGGTTTATAACGAATAATAACACAATAGCAAGTACAACAAACTTTACAAAAGAAATAATAAATAACATAATAATATATATGGGAATAATATTAATTTTTTCTGTAATTTTTATAATAGCAAATAATATTGTCTCATGGAAAAAAAGAAAAGAGTAAATATAATATAAAAATATATGTGCATTTTAGTGAAGCAAGAAAGGGTGAAATTTAGTATGATAAAAGAGGGATTTAACAAATTAAAAATATATATCGTATTTTTTTACATCTATGCTTTTTTAGGATGGTTAATAGATGTATCAATAGTATTTGTAAGTGATGGAGTATTAGAAAATAGAGGCTTTTTATATGAACCAATATGTCCAATGTATGGATTTGCAGCACTTGTATTAGTTTTACTTGCACAAAGGTTAAATGGAAAGGGGTCAGTAATCAAAAGACTTATATTAGCAACATTATGGTGTTCAATATTAGAATATTTAACATCATTAATATTAGAAGTATGCTTTGGTATAAGATGGTGGGATTACTCAAAGCAACCATACAATATCCAAGGAAGAGTATGTTTAGCAGCCTCAGCTTTTTGGGGATTACTATCAGTAATATTTATGAAAGATATACATCCATTTATAGCAAAAAAAATGAGAAAAATATCATCAAAAATCTCAAATAAGACTAAAAATGTAATAATATTTACAGTACTAACAGGAACAGTGGTTGATCTTGTTATATCAATAATAAATTATCTAAAGTAAAGTTACATAAAACATGTTGACAAAACTTGATAAAAATGTTAACATATACCTATATTTTAAAGAAAGAAGTGATAAAAATGATGAAAATTTGGAGTGAAAATAAAAATTAAATACTAAGGTTATAACAAATGTAAAATTTATTTGTATTATAACCTGTTTATAGTACGAATAAAAATTGCATCATTTTTATATAAAGCATAAACTAAAAAGGCAGATTTTTATTAGTCTGTCTTTTTTTGATGCTTTTATATAAAAAAAGGCCAATTAAAGGAGGGGGATAAATGAAGAAAGAGCTCATAAAGAGTTTAAAAAAATACAAATGGCAAATTTTAATAGAAATAATACTGATAATAATAAGTGTAATATTTATAGCATATCCATCAAAAATAGTAGGTAGAATGATAGACTTACTATATAATGCAGAATCAAACAAATCTGAAATTATAAAGTCTATAGTTCAATTATTAAGTGTTTCTATAGGAGTTTTAATTACAAGAGTATTATGGAAAAATTTAGACTTCAGGCTAAACGTATATATAGATAAAGACCTAAGGGATAGGCTATTTACGAAACTTCTTAAAACAAAAGTAAAAGCTTTAAACAAAATAAAAAATGGAGAAATAATGTCATATTTTTTTAGTGACCTAAGAAAAGTTACAATGACAACCGCAAAATTTATTTCAACGGGAACAAGAATAATTGCCAATTTTACAATAGCAATTATAATGATGAGCAATTCTGCTAACATAAAATTAACACTTGTGTCATTAATACCAATTTTTATGACAATAGTAGTTATAATTCTTATAAGAAATAGAATGGATAAAAGTTTTAAATTAGCACAAAAAAGTTTTACAGAGCTTTCTGAATATGTACAAGAAAGCACAGACAGTATTCGTACAATGAAGGCCTTTTGTGGAGAAGAAAAACAAATTAATGAATTTGAGTTTAAGAATGCAACTTTAAAGAAAAACAATATAAATGTTTCAATAAATCAAAATTTATTATTTGTATGTGTTAGTTTTGGCTTTGGAATAGCATATGCAATTTCATTATTATATGGTTCAAAACTAGTTTTGCAAGGTCAAATATCAATTGGAGATTTTATTGCATTTAATGGATATTTAGCAATACTAGAAGGACCAGTAAATTGGATACCTTGGCTATTTGGAAGAGCAAAAAAATTCAAAGTATCATTTGATAGATTAAATAAAATGTTTAAATTGCCAGAAGAAGAAATAGATAATTTTGAAAAAAGTAATGAAGACAAATTAAATGGAGATATTGAAATAAAAAATTTAACATACAATTATCCCGGGTATATAGAAACAGTATTAGAAAATATAAATATAGATATAAAAAAAGGAGAAAGTCTTGGAATTATCGGAGTTATTGGAAGTGGAAAAACTACATTAATGAACTTATTATTAAAACTATATGATGTAGAAAGAGGAAAAATATTTATAGATGGAAAAGATATAAATGACATATCAGTAAAAACAATAAGAGATAATATATGTTACATAACACAAGACAACTTTTTATTTTCAGCAACACTAAAGGAAAATATAAATTTATTCAAAGATGAATACAAAGATGAAGATATAGAAGATAGTACAAAACAAGCAATGATATATGACGAAATATCACACATGGATGATGGAATAAATACAGTAATAGGAGAAAAAGGAATAGATTTATCCGGAGGACAAAAGCAAAGAGTGGTAATATCAAGAGCATTCTTAAATAACAGCAATATAATAATATTTGACGATACATTTTCAGCATTGGATAACAGAACAGAGCAACATGTACTAAATAACATAAAAGAGCTAACAAAAAACAAAACCTGCATAATAGTATCAAACAGAATATCAGACATAAAAGATTGCGACAAAATAATAGTACTAGAGCAAGGCGAAATAGTAGAGCAAGGAAACCACCAAACATTGCTACAAAAAGACGGAAAATATCAAGAATTCTACCAAAACCAAGCACACAAAGCGCAATCATCACTATTAGACTAAAATAATTTAATAACAATCAAATTGCAGAAAAACATATAATCATAATTTGAATACAAACATCTGAAAGGAGGAAAAATGAAACAAAAAACAATAGAACGATTTAAAAAGATGGTAAAACCATACAAAAAAACAATACTAATAGTCACCCTAATGGCTCTATTCATAGACATATGCGAATTAGTAAAACCATATTTATTAGAGCAAGTTATGGACAAGTATTTACCAGAAAAATTATACATATATAATAATATAAGTATCACAACAATAGCAGTAATATACATACTAATCGTAATAATAGGCAATATAGTTGATTACATAAACAGAATTACTACAAATAATATGGGTGAAAAAGTAATGTATAGTTTGCGTAATCAATTATATAAATACATAGAAAAATCAAATGTAACATTTCATGATAAAACACCATCGGGTAAACTATATGTAAGAGTTACAAGTGACACAGAGGACGTTTATGCCTTATTTAGTGAAGTAATAACAACATTTCCAAAAGATATAATAATCATATTAGGATTACTTACAATGATGATATATATGAGCATCCAGTTATCTGCAATAAATATTTTAATAATACCATTATTGTTAGTTGTTACAATAACAATTTCTAAAATATTGAAAAAAATATTTAATAGATCAAAAGAATATAGAACTGTATTAAATACTTTCTTAGCAGAATCTATATATGGAATAAAATTAATAAAAATATTCAATAGGCAAAAAGAAAAACAAGAAGAGTGCGAAGAAAACACAAAAAATTTTAGAAATTCATTAAAAAATATAGGATCTTTTTATGGTTTATTACCAGGCTTAATAGATTTAATAGAAAATATAGGAATTTCCCTAATTGTATTATTTTGTGCAAATAAATGGCTTGGTGTTAATTTAGAAGTTGGTGTTATATACTTATTTATAACATATTTGAGAAAGATATTTGAACCAATAGATAGAATAATAGAAAATGTAGAAATTGTACAAGATGCAACAAGCTCTATTGATAAAATATATGAAATATTAGAGCATGAGGAATATTTGGAAGATTATGATTCTGGAATAGAGATAAAAGATGTAAAAGGAAAAATAGAATTTAAAAATGTTTGGTTTGCATATGAAGATGAAAATTGGATTTTAAAAGATGTAAGTCTTACGATTAATCCAGGAGAAAGCATTGCTTTAGTTGGAAAAACTGGGTCTGGAAAAACTACAATTACTAATTTAATTAATAGATTTTATAAAATTCAAAAAGGTGAAATTTTACTCGATGGTGTTAATATAAATGATATTAATTTAAAATCACTTAGAAAAAATATTGGAACTATATTGCAAGATCCATTTATATTTGCAAAATCATTAAAGGATAATATTAAATTATATTCTGATGTTTCAGATGAAAGAATAAATGAAGCGGTAAAATTAGCATCTGCTACAGATTTTATAAATTCGCAAAATAATGGTATAAACGAAATTTCTGCAGAGCGAGGTAATTCGTATTCTGCTGGACAAAAACAACTTATAGCATTTGCAAGAATATTTGCACAAAATCCATCAATATTTATATTAGATGAAGCAACAGCAAATATTGATACAACAACAGAAGAGCTAATACAAAAATCAGTAGATAAAATATCTGCTGAAAAAACATCAATATTTATAGCGCATAGATTATCTACAATAGTAAATGTTGATAAAATAATTGTACTAAATAAAGGTAAAATATTAGAGCAGGGAAATCATAGTGAATTATTACAAAAGGATGGGTATTATGCTAAATTATATAATGCTTATTATAATAGTTTAAATTAGAATTATATTATATAGATGTAGAAATATATTTTTACAAAAAAATATATTTCTATTGACTTTTTTACAAAAAGTTATATAATACAAACAAATATTCGCAAACGGAAGGATGTTAATTATGATTTCAACATTACACATAAAAAATATAGGTATAATAGAAGACCTTACTGTAGATTTAAACACAGGATTTAATGTTTTAACAGGAGAAACAGGAGCAGGAAAAACATTAATAATTGACTCATTAAATTTAGCCTGTGGTGGTCGTTTTTCAAAAGAAATAGTACGAAGAGGAGAAAATTTTTGTTTAGTGGAACTAAATATATATTTGCCACAAAATGAAAATAGTATAGATGGAAACATAATTATTAGTAGAGAAATCTTTTTAAATGGCAGAAATACATGCAAAATAAATGGTAGACTTGTTACAGTAAATGAATTAAAAGAGTTTATGAGTAAAATAATTGATATTCACGGTCAAAATGATAATCAAACAATTATGTCTAAACAAGAGCACATTAATTATTTAGATAATTTTATAGGTAAAGATTTATTAAATGAAAAATATGAATATCAAAAATTATACAATAGATATAATGAAATAAAAAAAGAGCTAAAAGAAAATTATGGTGATGAAAAAGAAAAACAAAGAAAGTTAGATTTATTAAAATATCAACTAAACGAAATTGAACAAGCTAATCTAAAGGAAAATGAAGAAGATGAGTTAAATAATGAAAGAAAAAAAATAATGAATTCTGAGAAAATATATACTTGTTTAACTGAAGTTGATTCAAATTTAAGTGAAAGTGTTATAGATGGTATAAATTTATCAATAAGAGCTCTTGAAAAGATTGAAGATATAGATGATGAATATAAAAATAAATTAACAGACTTAAAAAATATATATTATGATGTACAAGAGCTAACAAGAGATATATCAGATTTAAATAGTGATGTATCATTTGATGAATCTAAAAGAAATGAAATTGAAGAGCGTTTAGATTGTATATATGATTTAAAACGAAAATATGGAAATAGTATATCTGAAATTATTGAATATAAGGAACAAATAAAAAAAGACATTTACACAATTGAAAACCTAGAAGAGCATAATAATAAATTAAAAAAAGAGCTTGAAGATTTAACTACTAAGATGAGCGAAAAGTGTAGTGTACTTAATAAAATGAGATCAAAATACTCTAAAGTATTAAATGAAAAAATAAATAAAGAGCTTAAAGATTTAGAAATGAAAAATGCAAGTTTTCATGTAGATATAAAATATGACGAAAGTGGCAATTTTAATCAAAACGGATTGGACGATATAGAATTTTTAATTGCTACAAATGTAGGCGATGAAGCAAAACCTCTTATAAAAATTGCATCAGGTGGAGAAATTTCGAGAATAATGTTAGCAATAAAAACAGTTCTTGCAGATACAGATGAAGTACCTATTTTAATATTTGATGAAATTGATACTGGAATAAGTGGAAAAGCCGCAAAATCAGTTGGTGAAAAGATAAAAATAATATCACAAAAACACCAAGTTTTGTGCATTACACATCAAGCTAATATTGCTGCAAAAGGTGATTCAAACTATTTTATTAGTAAAAAAGTAGAAAATGAAAAAACATATACAAATATAAAATTGTTAAATGAAGCGGAAGTAATAGAAGAAATTGCAAGAATATCAAGTGGAGATATAACAAAAAATGCATTAGAACATGCAAGAGAAATGAGATTATCAAAATAAATATTCTCCTTTACTTTATGTGAATTTTAATATATAATACCATTTGTAAATTAATTTTAAAGGATAGGTGAGATATGTTTTATTTTGACAAAAGAATATTATACATATTTTTAGGAATATGTGTATTAAGTATGTTTGTAGGATATGCTTCAAATCCAGGGCAAATATTAGCTCTATTATTAAGTATACCAGGTGTATTAATTGCAATAACATTTCATGAGTATGCTCATGCATGGACTGCCTATAAATTAGGCGATGATACTGCAAAATCACAAGGAAGATTAAGTTTAAATCCATTAAAACACATGGATCCAATAGGAATAGTAATGCTATTGTTTTTAGGTTTTGGATGGGGCAGACCTGTAGAAATTGATTCAAGAAATTTTAATAGAAATATTTCTGTAAGAAAAGCAGAAGCAATTGTTTCTATAGCAGGTCCATTAGCTAATTTCATATTAGCGATAGTATTTTCTGCTATATATGGGGTTTTAATAAAATTTAATGCATTAACTTCTATGGATACAAGGACAGCACTAACAATTATAACAATTTTGCAAAGTATAATTTCAATAAATATAGGTTTGGGAGTATTTAATTTAATACCATTACCACCATTAGATGGTTCAAAAGTTTTAAGTTATTTCTTACCATACAATGCTAGAAATTGGTTTGAAAATAATCAACAAATATTTTATATAATATTTTTAATAATTTGGATTACAGGAATAGCAGGAACAATAATATCACCAGCTATAACTAGCATTTATTATGGATTAATGAAATTAGTAAGTTTAGTGTTTGGATTATAGTAATATTTAAGAGGGGAATAAAATGAAAGATATAATAACATTAGGAATTGAATCAAGCTGTGATGAAACTTCTGTGGCCATAGTGAAAAATGGTAGAGAAGTTCTTTCAAATGTAATAAATACTCAAATTGCAATACATACTCAATTTGGTGGAGTTGTTCCAGAAATTGCCTCAAGGCAGCATGTCGAAAATATATCAAATGTTGCTAAAGAAGCATTAAAAGAAGCAAATATGACATTTGATGATATTGATATAATTGCATGCACATATGGTCCAGGTTTAGTTGGAGCACTATTAGTAGGTGTTTCATATGCTAAAGGATTAAGTTACGCCTTAAATAAACCACTAGTTGGAACCAATCATATAGAAGGACATATTGCGGCAAACTATATAACAAATTTAAATTTAAAACCACCATTTTTATGCTTAGTTGTTTCAGGAGGACATACTCATTTAGTACATATAAAAGACTATAAAAAATTTGAGATACTAGGTAAAACAAGAGACGATGCAATAGGTGAAGCTTTTGATAAAGTTGCAAGAGTTATAGGTTTAGGATATCCAGGAGGACCTAAAGTTGATAAACTTGCTAAAGAAGGTACACCAAATATAACTTTACCTAAAACTCGTTTTGAAAATTTAGATTTTAGTTTTAGTGGAATAAAAACAGCAGTTATAAATCTTCATCATAAAACACCAGATATAAACAAAGCAGATTTATGTGCGAGTTTTGAAAAGACTGTTACAGAAGAGCTACTATTTAATACATTAAAAGCAGCAAAAGAATTAAATATTAACAAAATTGCATTAGCAGGAGGAGTTTCTGCTAATTCATATATAAGAAAAAGTTTTGAAAATCTAAAAAATCAAGGATACGAAATATATTATCCAGAGATGAAACTATGTACAGATAATGCAGCAATGATAGCAAGTGCAGGATATTATAATTATATAAATGGAAAAATATCAGATTTAACTTTAAATGCTATACCAAATTTAAAGTTAGAATAGAAGGAGTAATAATGTCAATATATGTAATAGCAGATTTACATTTGTCATTTAGTCAAGATAAACCAATGGATATATTTGGAAAAAATTGGGAGAATCATGCTGAAAAAATAAAACAAGACTGGTTGGCAAAAGTAAATGATGACGATATGGTAGTATTACCAGGTGATTTTTCATGGGCAATGCATTTAGAAGATACATATTTAGATTTTAAATATTTAAATGAATTACCAGGGAAAAAAGTTTTATTAAAAGGAAATCACGATTATTGGTGGACTACAGTTACAAGTATGAAAAAATTTTTAGAAGAAAATAAATTTAATAATATAGAATTTTTATATAATAATGCAATAGAATATGAAAATAAAGTTTTTGTTGGTTCTAGAGGATGGGCTCTTCAAGATACTGAAAATAGCAAAAAAATGATTAATAGAGAATGTCAAAGACTAGAGCTATCAATAAAAGATGCAATTAATAATTATGATAATACTAAAGAAATAATTGCATTTATGCACTATCCACCTTTAGTAAAACAACAGTTATTAGAAAACAATCATTTAGAATTTTACAAAGTGTTAAAAAAATATGATATAAAAAGATGCTATTATGGACATTTGCATGGAAATTCACATAAAGATGCTATTAACGGAGATATAGGGGGCATAAATTTTTCTCTAATAAGTGCAGATTATTTAAATTTTAAATTATTGAAAATAAATTGAGCAGGAAGGGATATATTTTGTTAAAAAAGATAAAAATTGAAGATATAGATAATGTAATGGAACTGTGGAAAGAAGAGATAAATAAATCAGGAATGCCATCAAAAAATAAAATAATATTAAATGATTACACTTCAGTGAGAAAAAAATTAGTGGAAAATATAAATTCAACAATATTATATACAGAAGATGGTATTATTGAAGGTATTATAAGTGTTGATAATCCCAAAAATGAAGTTTGGCTGATAATAGTAAAAAGCAGTATACAAAGAGAAGGCATAGGTACAATTCTATTAAATAATATAAAAAGAAAAAAAACACAAATAACTACAACTATCAATTCAAGTAATGAAAAAGCATTATTATTTTTCTACAAAAATGGATTTAAGAAAGTTGAAGAAAAAGAAAATGAAAAAACAAAGCAAAAAGACTATATATTGGATTGGAGTAAACAAAAAAATAAACAAATAACAGTTGCATATTTTGATGAAGATATAAGTAGTGAATTAATAGAAAAACAAGACAAAAAAGATAATATAAATTATAAAAGTATATACGTAAAACAATTTTTTAAAGATGAAAACAATAAAAAAATAGAGCTAAATAATATAAAAACATATATACAATTAAGAAAAAAAATAGAAGAAGCTTTAAAAGGTGAAGAAGTATTATTATATATAGACTATAATAATCACTATAGTTTTTTAGATGAACAAATTAAAGAAATTGCAAAAATACAAAAAGTAAGATTAAGCATAATATTATGCGAACCATTTTCAATTGAAAATGCTAAGAAAATTAATTATATAAAAGAAATTGAAAAAGTATATGAAGATTACAATATATACAAAGTAGATTGTAGCTTAAGTGAACAAAAAAATATAGCATTAAATCAAATATTTGAAAAAAGACAAGAAATGCTAATTTCAAAAATAGATGAAATTGCAAAAAAAATAAAAAGTGCTAAGTAAATTCTATTTATAGCCATATATTTAATGCAAAGTGTAGCAAAATACCAAAAAATGGGGAATTTAAAAATCAAGGGTTGCAAAATCAAAAATATGTGTTATAATGAGAAAGCTAGTTTTAAAGAGTGAAAGGATGAATAGTAATGAGTATAAAAGTAGAAAAAACAGACAAAACAAATGAATTAAAATTAACTTTTACAGTAGAAGCTGAAAAATTTGATGAAGGAATGAAAACTGTTTACAAAAAAACAGCTAAATATTTTAGTATACCAGGATTCAGAAAAGGTAAAGCTCCAATGTCAATAATTGAAAGAACATATGGATCATCAATATTTTATGAAGATACTTTTAATGAAATAGTACCTGAAATATACGAAAAAGAATTAAAAGAAAACAACATAGAAGCTGTAAGCAGACCAGAAATAGAAATAACTCAAATGGAAAAAGGAAAAGACTTAATATTTACAGCAGTTGTTCAAACAAAACCAGAAATTAAATTAGGAAAATATAAAGGTGTAGAAGTTGAAAAAATAGATACATCAGTAGTTGCAGCAGATGTTAAAAAAGAATTAGACCGTATGGCAGAAAAAAATGCAAGAATGGTAAGTGTTGATAATAGAGCTGTAAAAAATAAAGATATAGCTGTAATTGATTTTGAAGGATTTGTTAATGGAGTTCCATTCGAAGGTGGAAAAGCTGAAAATCATGAATTAGAAATTGGAAGCAAAACATTTATACCAGGATTTGAAGACCAAGTAATTGGTATGAAAATCGATGAAGAAAAAGATATCAATGTTAAATTCCCAGAAGAATATTTTTCAAAAGAATTAGCTGGAAAAGATGCAACATTTAAAGTTAAATTACATGAAATAAAAGTAAAAGAATTACCAGCAATTGATGATGAATTTGCTAAAGATGTAAGTGAATTCGATACATTAAAAGATTTAAAAGCAAGTATAAAAGAAAAATTAGTAGAAGACAAAAAAAATCAAGCTAAATATCAATTAGAAGATGCTGTAATTAAAGAAGTTGCTAAAAATACAGAAATAGATATTCCATCAGGAATGATTGAAACTGAATTAGACAATATATTAAAAGATATAGATGGAAGATTAGCATACCAAGGTTTAAACCTAGCTCAATACTTAAAATTAATAAATAAATCAGAAGATGATATGAGAAAAGAATATGAAGCTCAAGCATCAGAATCTGTAAAAACAAGATTAGTATTAGAAGCAATAGTTAAAGCAGAAAAAATTGAAGCTACAGACGCCGAAATAGAAGAAAAAATTAAAGAAATGGCTAAAAATTACGGTAAAAAAGAAGAGGAACTTTTAGAAAATGAAAATCTAAAAGAATATTTAAAAAATAATATAACAACTGAAAAAGCTATACAATTTATAGTAGATAATGCAAAAATAAAAGCTGCAAAAAAGGCTGAAAAAACAGAAAAAACAGAAAAAACAGAAAAATCTGAATAATAAATGAAAAAAGTTAGGGGCAAATTGAAGTATAAAAAGTATATTATCTATGTCTCTGACTTTTTTTTCAAATATATTAAAAGAGCTATTGAAAAATAAACAGTTATATTATAAAATTCATATAATTATATAAATAAAGGAGGAAGATTATGTTAGAAAAAAATAGTTTAGTTCCATATGTAGTTGAACAAACTTCAAAAGGAGAAAGATCTTACGATATTTTTTCAAGATTATTAAAAGACAGAATTATATTTCTAGGAGAGGACGTAAATAGTGCATCAGCTGGTTTAGTAATAGCACAATTATTATTTTTAGAGTCAGAAGATCCTGAAAAAGAAATATATTTATATATAAATAGCCCAGGAGGATCTATTACAGATGGTATGGGAATTGTAGACACAATGAATTATATATCTTGTCCAGTATCAACAATATGTGTTGGAATGGCTGCTAGTATGGGAGCTGTATTATTAGCATCTGGAGAAAAAGGTAAAAGATTTGCTACACCAAATTCAGAAATATTAATACATCAACCATTAATTGGTGGTGGAGGATTATCTGGACAAACAACAGAAATAAAAATCCATGCAGACCATATGGTAAAAACAAGAGAAAAATTAAATAAACTATTAAGTGATAGAACAGGTCAAAGTTTAGAAACAATCCAAAGAGATACTGAAAGAGATAACTACATGACTGCAGAAGAAGCATTAAAATATGGATTAATAGATGGAATAATGGATAAAAGAAAGTAGTTAAAAAAAGTAAAAAGTTATTTTTATTTTTGAAAAATTAGGAGGGAAAATGGCAAACGGCAATAAAAGCAATAGTGTAAGATGTTCATTTTGTGGAAAAACACAAAATGCAGTAGAAAAGTTAATTGCAGGTCCAGGAGTGTATATATGTGATGAATGTATAAAAGCTTGTAATGGAATTTTAGAGGATGAACTTTACGAAAATGAAGAGGAATATACTTTAAATGAAAATGAAAAATTACCTACTCCATCAGAAATTAAAAAAATACTAGACGAGTATGTAATTGGTCAAGATGAAGCCAAAAAAACATTATCAGTAGCTGTATATAATCATTATAAAAGAATAAATAATGTAGAAAAAAGTAAAGAAATTAATGATGTAGAAATACAAAAAAGTAATGTATTATTACTTGGACCTACAGGATGTGGAAAAACATTATTAGCACAGACTTTGGCTAGAATTTTAAAAGTACCATTTGCAATAGCAGATGCTACAACATTAACTGAAGCTGGATATGTTGGTGAGGATGTAGAAAATATATTACTAAAATTAATTCAAGCAGCTGATTATGATGTGGCAAAAGCAGAAAAAGGAATAATTTATATTGATGAAATAGATAAAATAACAAGAAAATCTGAAAATCCATCAATAACAAGGGATGTAAGTGGTGAAGGTGTTCAACAAGCATTATTGAAAATTGTTGAAGGAACTACTGCATCAGTTCCACCCCAAGGAGGAAGAAAACATCCACATCAAGAATTTATACAAATAAATACAGAAAATATATTATTCATTTGTGGTGGAGCATTTGAAGGATTAGATAATCTTATAAAAGACAGAACAGGCAAAAAATCAATAGGATTTGGAACAAATCTTCAAGAAAACAAAAAAAAAGACGAAAACGAAATTTTAAAACAACTATTACCACAAGATCTATTAAAATTTGGTTTAATTCCAGAATTCGTAGGTAGACTTCCAATAATAGCTACTTTAAAAGAGCTAGATAAGCAAGCTTTATTAGATATTATAACTAAACCTAAAAATTCTTTAGTAAAACAATATAAAAAATTATTTGAAATAGATCATGTTGATTTAGAATTTGAAGACGATGCATTGGATGCAATTGTTGATAAGGCAATTGAACGCAAAACTGGAGCAAGAGGACTACGTTCAATATTAGAAGAAATTATGAGAGATATTATGTTTGAAATACCTTCAAATCCAAAGATTGAGAAATGTATTATAACTAAAGATACAATAAAAAAAGGTGGAAAACCTGAATTAATTATAAATGAAAACAGAAACTTGGAAGATATAGAAAGACCAAAAAGAAAATCTACAAATAAAAAAGTAGAAACTGCATAAAATTATTGCATTAAAAAAAATGATATGTTAGAATATTACAAGTAAAGAGAAAAATTACGAAATGAGGGATAAAAATGGGAATAGTAAAAAACATAGTAACTGTATTATATATAATACTTTGCGTAGCTTTAATTATATTAGCAACAATTCAAGCAAAAGATAGCCAAGGTGCTTCAGGAGCAATAACAGGGTCTACAACAAACAATTTCTATGAAAAAAACAAAGGTAGAACAAGAGATGGAGCTTTAAAAAAGGCAACAGTAGTACTAGGTGTATTTTTTGCAATAGGTTCAATAGGATTAAGCTTTTTATATTTAATGTAAAAATATAAAAATAAGAGGCAAAAATCCAAATCTTATTAATTGAATTTAAAATATAATGTATAAGGAGGTTACAAAAAACAGTAATCTCCTTTTTTTATAAAAATTTTATGGAGGTAAAATTATATGGAAAATCAAAAAGAAAAAATTTTAAGTTTTATGTCTGATAATTCATATGTACCAATGAAAGCGAAACAAATAGCAAATTTTATGGAAGTTCCTAAAAGTGAATATGCAAATTTTATATTAGTATTAAAAGAGCTATTAAAAGAATATAAAATACAAGTAACAAAAAAGGGCAAATATATGCTATTAGATAATAATTTATATAAAAAAGGAAAATTAAGCATAAACGAAAGAGGCTTTGGTTTTGTAAAAGTAGATGGACAAGATGATGAAATATATATATCAGGAAAAAATAAAGGAAATGCTCTAAATGGAGATGAAGTTTTAGTAGAAATAATAGAATTTTCGAAAAACAACGGACACGAAGAAGGAAAAATAATAAAAACACTATCACACGAAAAAGATACTCTAGTTGGTATATTTGAATTAAATAAAAGCTTTGGTTTTGTAATTCCAGATGATAAAAAATTTGGTTCAGATATATTTATTTCAAAAAAGCATTTTAATGGAGCTAAAAATAAAGAAAAAGTAGTAGTTAAAATAACAAAGTATCCAGAAAAAGGTAAAAAAGCTGAAGGAAAGATAATAGAAGTATTAGGAAATGTAGATATGGCTGGAATAGATATGTTGTCTTTAATAAAAGAATATGATTTGCCATATGAATTTCCAGAAGAAGTATTAAAAGAAGCTAGAAGTATAGAAAAAACAATTGTTAAAGAAGAGCTAAAAAATAGAATAGATTTAAGAAATAAAACCATATTTACAATAGATGGAGAGGACGCAAAAGATTTAGATGATGCTGTATGTGTTGAAAAAAATAGCTCTGGTACATATAATTTAATAGTAAGTATTGCAGATGTTAGTCATTATGTTAAAGAAGGCTCTAATTTAGATAAAGAAGCAATTTTAAGAGGAACAAGTATTTATATGATGGATAGAGTTATTCCAATGTTACCAAAAGAGCTATCCAATGGAATTTGTAGTTTAAATGCAAAACAAGATAGATTAGCTATATCTGTATTAATGGAAATCGATAAAAATGGTAAAGTAATTTCATCAGATATAAAAAAGAGCGTAATAAATGTAACAGAGCGAATGAGTTATACAGATGTGTATTCAATTATAAAACAAGAAAATAATGAAACATTAACAGAAAGTGAAAAAAATGCAATAGAAAAATATAAACCATATATACAAAACTTTTTATTAATGGAAGAGCTGGCAAAAATATTAAAAGCCAAAAGAGCCAAAGAAGGTAGTTTAGATTTAGATGTATCAGAAAGTAAAATAATTCTTGACGACAATGGTGTAGCAATAGATGTAAAAAAATATGAAACTAATTTTGCAAATGAAATAATAGAGCAATTTATGCTTATAACAAATGAGGTTGTAGCAGAAAAATTTTACTGGCTAGAAGCACCATTTATATACAGAGTCCACGAAGTGCCAGACACAGACAAAATAGATGAATTAAATAAATTTTTATTTAATTTAGGATACAAAGTAAAATACAACAAAGACAATATTCACCCAAAAGCTTTTGCAGATATATTAGAACAAATAAAAGGAAAGCCAGAAGAAAAAGTTGTATCAAACTTAATATTAAGAACATTAAAACTTGCAAGATACGAAAGTACAAACAAAGGACATTTTGGAATTGCAAGTAAATATTACTGTCACTTTACTTCACCAATAAGAAGATATCCAGATTTATATATACATAGAATTATTTCAATGTATATAAACAATAATTATAATGTAAATGAAACATTTATAAATACATATTCAGAGCAAGCAGTAAAATACGCAGAAAGGTCATCAGACAGAGAAAAAATAGCACAAAAAGTAGAGCGCGAAAGCGAAGACATAAAGAAAGCAGAATATATGCAAAGTAAAATTGGCAATGAATATGAAGGAATTATTTCAAGTATAACTTCATTTGGTATGTTTGTTGAGCTAGAAAATACAGTAGAAGGATTAATAAGATTTGAAAATTTAGGAAATGAGTACTTTATATATAATCAAGAAAATAAACTATTAATAGGAGAGCAATCAAATACTATTTACAAAATAGGTCAAAAAGTTAAAATTAGAGTAATAGAAGCCAATAAAGAGCTAAGAAGAATATCTTTTGAATTAGTTCAAAATGAATAATTTGTGAATTACAACCCATAATCGGCATTATTTTTGATTGTTTTTCCAAAATGCTTGCAAAATGTCCCTATTTTATGTATAATATTAGATGCATACTATTTTATGGAGGGAAAAAATGGAAGAGCTAAATTTAAAAAAATTAATCAATATTTTTTGGAACAAAAGACTACATATTATAGTAATTTCATTAATTGCTATTATAATAGGAACAATTTATTCTTTTTACTTTGTAGACCCAAAATATGAAGCATACACAACAGTAGTACTAGTAAAAGATGCTGCAGCAGTAGGAGAAGAAACATCAGGTCAAACAATAACATCTTCAGATGTTGGTTTAGCACAAAATTTAATTGGTACATATAGTAAATTAGTAAAAAGTAAAAATGTTTTAAGACAGGCAATTAATAATTTGCAAATTAATGAAACTGAAGATACACTTAAGAATAAAATAACTGTTAGTGAAATAGAAGATTCAGAAATGATAAAAATAACAGTAAAAGATGAAAATCCAGTAAAGGCAATGAAAATTGCAAATGAAGTAACAAAAGTATTTGCAAAAACTGTAGCAGACATTTACAAAATAAATAATGTTTATACAGTAGATGAAGCAGAAGAGCCAATAACACCTTGCAATATAAATCATGTAAGAGATATTGTAATATTCTTAGTTATCGGACTTGTTATATCAATAATATATGTATTAATAACAAATATGTTTGATAATACAATAAAAGATGCAGATGACATAGAAACTAATAGTGAGCTAATTACACTAGTTTCAATACCTTTTGTTAATGAAGATAATAAAAAAGGGGGAATATACTAAAATGAAAAATGAACTAATAACATTTGTATCACCAAAGACACAAATATCAGAAGTATTTAGAACCCTAAGAACTAACATACAATTTATGAATGTAGATGAAGGATTAAAATCTTTACTAATAACAAGTACTGTACCAGGTGAAGGAAAAAGCTGGGTTGCATCAAATTTAGCAGTAACATTTGCACAAGCAGGCAAAAGAGTTTTAATAGTTGATGCAGATATGAGAAAAGGAAGACAACATAGCATTTTTGAAGTTAATAATGATAAAGGATTGTCAAATTACTTAATAATGACAACAAAAGGTGATAGTTTGAATTCAATAGGAGATTATATTCAAACTACAATGATAGAAAACCTATATATAATGACAGCTGGAATGATTCCACCAAATCCATCTGAATTATTAACTAGTCAAAAAATGATTGATTTAATTAAATATTTAGAGCAAATATTTGATATTGTAATATTTGATGGAACACCAAGCACAATAGTAACAGATGCAATAATATTATCAAAATTTGTTGATTCAACATTAATTGTTTCAGCTCACAAAGAAACAAAAATAGAGGATTTAAACCAAGTTAAAAGAAATATAACAAATGTTGGAGGAAGAATTGCAGGTGTTGTAGTAAATAAAATGCCTACAAATAAAAAAGAAACTAAAACTGGATATTATTACGAAAATTCAATAGTTACAAGTAAAAAAACTTGGGGAATAACTACAAAACAAGCACCTAAAAAGAAAATAGAAGAAGCAGAAATAAATGAAGTTAAAAGAAAATTAAATGAGGTTGAAACTTCAACAAACAAAGAATCAGAAGAAAAAAATAAAGATATTGATATAAATAATGTATTACAACAATTAAGTCAATATTTAGAAAGTGATAGAAAATAGGGGTATAAAATGATAGATGTACATTCTCATATATTAAACAATGTAGATGATGGCTCTGATTCAATTGAAAGTACAATTGAAAATTTAAAAAAAGCAGAAAAAGCAGGTTTTTCTGACATTATATTAACACCACATTATATAGAAGAATATTACGAAAATAAAAAGGATATTATAAAAAGTAAAATAAGTGAATTAAAGCAGACGGTGTATGACCAAGAAATAATTGTGCAATTACATCAAGGAAATGAAATATTATTAACAGAAAATACACCAAAGTTATTAGTAGATTCACAAATATCAACATTAGCAAACAGTAGATATATATTATTTGAATTACCATTTTCAAATAGAATGCTAGATTTAGAGCAAATAATATATACAATAAAGGCGAATGGATATATACCAATATTAGCTCATCCAGAAAGATATACATATATACAAGAAAATCCAGAAAGTCTAATAGATATAATAAAATGTGGAGTTTTAATCCAATCTAATTATGGCAGTTTTATAGAGCAATATGGAAAAACAGCAAAAAATACTGTAGAAATTTTATTAGAAAATAGATTAATAAATTTTTTAGGTTCAGACACACATAAACAAGGTCATATATATGATAATATTAATACAATTTTAAAAAAGATGAAAGAAATAGTACATAGTGAAAAATATATATATCAAATAACAACAAGCAATCCACAAAAAATATTAAATGATGTAGATATCAATATAAATTGCCCAAAACAGTTAAAAACAAGAAAAAAATTATTTTTCTTTAATTAAATAAAATAAAAAAGATGAATTTTAACAGAATTCATCTTTTTTTAATATGGATATCTTTCAAAAAGATACTGAATAAACGCATTATAATTATCCTCTTTTATATTTATAAAAACGCCATTATCAATACTAATCCACATATTAACACTAGGATAAAGTTCTTTATTATCAATAAGAGCTGCAATAATATCAGCAAGTTCAACTGGATTTGAATAATGTTTTTCCCAGTTAGATTGATTATTTAAAGAAATATCATTCGAAAAAAAATCATTCAAAAAATTATTAAGTTCATTTAAATTTGTACTATAAAGCCTAACTATTGTATCCATAAAAATCTCCTAAAATATTTAATTTTAGTATTTGTTTTTTTTTATTATATATTCAAAAGAATAAAATCCAATTTTTGTGAAAAAATAAATATATAATAAACGAGATTCATAGCCATTATAGAGTAGTGAAGAAGACATTATATTATAATATAATATTTTCGGAACAGTTTCTTTTAAAACTATGAACTGTAAAAAATGAAGAGGTGATAAAAATTAAAAGAAAAATATTATATGGCCTAATTATAATAATGGCAATAATTTTATGTTTTAGTGGATGTAAAAGAAAAAATGAGCAAAATCAAACAATTGATGATAAAATAGCAATTGAAATTAAATTTTTAGATAAAGAAATTTCAAAATTCGTAGACATAGTTACAGGAAATACGGAGACTAGTTATGAAATAGAAGAGGAAAAAACAAGTATAAAATCAACAGATGAAAATAATAACGAAAGCAATAGCTCTAGTGAGAACAGTCAAGAAAGCTCAGGTAAAAATAGTCAAGATAGTTCAAGTGAAAAAAGCCAAGATGGTTCAGATGAATTATCAAAACAAAGTGAAGGAGATTCAGAGGCCAGCCAAGAAGGACAAAACATGCAATCATCGTCAAATAAAAAAGGTGAAGAAATAACAATAATGTCTATGCGATATAGTGAAGATAATTCTGTAAAAGATGAGGATTGGGAAAAAATAAAAATTGAAATAGAAAATTTATACACATCGTGGGCTGTAATAGAAAATGATATAAGTACAAAAGAAAATATTAATCAAGAAGAAATTAAAAAAATTGATAAAAATTTTGATAATTTATTTATGATATCAATTGAAAAAAATAAAATTAATTTTATGAAAGAAACAGTGGATTTTTACAATAATATTATAGACATAGCAGAAAAAGTAAATTATGATAAAAATAAATTGTATATTTTAAAAGTGAAGAAAAAATTATATGAAGTATACTACAATGTAGAGGAAAAAGATTGGAATAGTGCTAAAAATAATATTATATTGGCAAACGATTATGCAAATCAAATAGAAAATTTGGAAGAAAAGGTTAAAATTTTATTGCAAAATATAACAAATAGTATAGAACAAGAGAACAAAGAAGTGTTTATAGTTAAATATTCAGGTATAGTAAATGAATTAAATTATGTTAATTAGACTATCCATATTAGTTCTTTTGGATTTTTAATATTGTTGATTGTAAATTACAATTATTGTTTTTTGTTTTTTATAGCTGTGTAGAAGATACTATAAAAAAATCCTTACCGAATTACTGTTAATTGCCTGATATAAGAAATTGTGTACCCTCGCTTTTGGGGGCACACAAATTTTTTGTTTTATAGTTTTAAAATTCAAGATATCTGTAGCTGTTTGAACGAATGTAAGTTAGAATTGAAAAATTTTTTATTTTATAAAGTATCAATTGCATTTCTTGCAAGTTCATCACATCTATTATTTAATTCATTAGTACTATGTCCTTTAACTTTATTAAATGTAACATCGTGAATTTTAGTCAAATTATAAAGCTCTTGCCAAAGCTCTTTGTTTTTTACAGGTTCGTTATTAGCTGTTTTCCAACCTTTTTTTAACCAATTATAAATCCAACCTTGTTTAAAACAATTAACAACATAAGCACTGTCACTGTATACATTAACTTTACAAGGGTGTTTTAAAAGTTTTAATCCTTCAACAACAGCAGTAATTTCCATAATATTATTAGTAGTATTAGCAGAAGCACCTGAAATTTCTTTCTTAATATCTTTATAAATAAGAATAGTACCCCAACCACCAGGGCCCGGATTACCAGAGCAAGCACCATCTGTATAAATTGTAACTTCATCCATTATTTTATCAAATCCTTTCCAAATAACTATTGTTATATTCGCATTTTTATGATATTATAACAGTAAATTTTGAATACAACAACATATTTAACAAAAATATTTATTTTGTGGAAAAGGGGGATACAAAAAATGAAAGAAAATAGAGTTCTAGGTATCATAGCAGAATACAATCCTTTTCACAATGGCCATATGTACCATTTACAAAAAGCAAAAGAGCAATCGGGTGCACAATATTGTATATGTGTTATGAGCGGAAACTTCGTACAAAGAGGTAACACATCAATAGTAAATAAATGGAAAAAAGCAGAAATGGCACTTTTAAATGGAGTAGATTTAGTAATAGAGCTTCCTACAATATATAGTGTAGCTAGCGCAGAAGGATTTTCTTTAGGAGCAATAAAATTATTAAATAATCTAAAAATAGTAGATGCAATATCATTTGGAACAGAAACAAGTGATTTTGCAGCATTAAATAATATATCAAGTATAGTAAATGAAGAGCCAATGAAATATAAAAGCATATTAAATTCAGAGCTAAAAAAAGGTTTATCATTTCCAAAAGCAAGAGAAAATGCTTTAATGTTGTATTTAAACGATAACAAAAGGTATGATAATATTCTAAATACACCAAATAATATATTAGCAATAGAATATTTAAAAGCACTAAAGAAAATAAAATCAACAATACAACCAATTCCAGTAAAGCGCGAAAAGGTATACTACAATGATAATGTAATAGTTGATGAATTTGCAAGTGCAACAGCAATAAGAAAATTGCTGAAAAATGAAGAATTTAGTGAAATAAGAAAAGTAGTACCAAAAAGTACATATCAAATTTTAAAAAAAGAAACAGAACTTGGAAATGTTGTATTAGATTTATCAAGATATGAAAAAGAAATAATTTATAATTTAAGACGAATGACAGTAAGTGAAATTGCAGAATTACCAGATGTAAATGAAGGTTTAGAACACAGCTTAAAAAATGCAGCTAATTACTCAAATGATATAACAAACCTTATAAATATTGTAAAAACCAAAAGATATACAGTAACAAGAATACAAAGAATATTAATATGTGCATTATTAGGAATAACAAAAAGAGATGTTGGAATGGCAAAAAAAACGGAGCCATATATACGAGTTTTAGGATTTAATGAAAAAGGCAAAGAGCTAATATCAAGAATAAACAAACAAAATCCGAAGGCAACTGTTATAACATCAGTAAAAAAATTCCAAGACAAAAATAATAACAATAAAAATAGCAAAATATATAAAAGATTATTAGACATAGATATATTTTCAACAAATGTATATACAATGGCATGTAAAAGCGAATCTTTGGCTAATTTAGATTATACAAAAAATATGGTAATACTGTAATAACATAAGAAAATAATAAGACAATAGGAGGAAAAAACAAATGAACGAAATTTTTGCAGATTTACATGTACATATAGGAAGAAGCGAAAATGGAAAGCCAATAAAAATAACAGCAGCAAGATCATTAAATTTTGCCAATATAGCAAAAGAATGTGCTGAAAGAAAAGGAATAAGTGTAGTAGGAATAATAGATTGTGCATCACCATATGTAATTGAAGATATAGAAAACTTTTTAGCAACAGGTGAAGCATATGAAATAGAAGATGGTGGAATTATATACAAAGATAAAGTATGTATAATTTTAGGAAGTGAAATAGAAACTTCAGAAAAAAATGAAAAAGGAAAAACTGGAAGTGCACATAATTTATGTTATTTTCCAAAATTGGCAGACATAAAAGCATTTTCGAAAGAAATGAGTACACACATAAGTAATATAACATTAAGCTCTCAAAGAGCAGATATATCAGCATATGATTTAATAGATATAGTAGAAAAATACAATGGTGTATTAATTCCAGCGCATGCATTTACACCACATAAAAGTTTTTATGGAAATTGCACAGATAGATTAGAAAAAATATTTAAAGAAAAATATGACAGAATACCAGCAATAGAGCTAGGATTAAGCTCTGATACTTTTTTAGCAGATACAATATCCGAACTTGAAAATAAATCATTTATAACTAATTCTGATGCTCATTCATTACCTAAAATAGCAAGAGAATACAATAAAATGCTAGTAAAAGATATTAGCTATAAAGAAATATTAAAAGCAATAAAAAATGAAGATGGAAGAAAAATAATAGCAAATTATGGATTAGACCCAAAACTTGGAAAATATCATAGAACATTTTGCGAAGATTGCAACATGCCAGTAATTGGTGAAGCACCAGTACTAAAGTGTGATAGATGTAATGGAACAAATATTACAATGGGAGTTTATGATAGAATAGAAATAATAAAAGACAAAAAAGAAACAAAAAGCCCAGCAAACAGACCTCCATATATTTATCAAATTCCACTAACATTTATGCCAGGAGTTGGAGGAAAAACAATAGAAAAACTACTATCGAATTTTGAAACAGAAATGAATATTTTACACAAATTATCAAAAGATGACATAGAAGCAGTAGTTGGAAGTAAAATGGCAGATGTAATAGTAAATGCAAGATCAGGAAACATGAATATCCAAGCAGGTGGAGGAGGAGTATACGGAAAAGTAACAGCTCCTAAAAAGGAAAAGATTGGATAAATATTTACAATAAAGAATAATCCAAAAAAAATAATAAACAAAACCACTTAACAAAAAAGAACTCATTGTTCTATTTCAAAAATCATTTGAATAAAAATTATGTATAAGATTTTTTTTATATGGAGGAACAATGAGAAACAAAAGAAAATTTGCAAAAAGCAAAAATAAAATAATACAAATAATAGAAAATCATGTAAGTAAAAATATAAAAGAATATGCAATATCAATATTAGTTTTTTTTATAGGAATTATTATAGGAGTTATGATATTAAACAGTTCAAATGCAGAAAATCAAAAAGACATATCTGGTTACATAAATGAGTTTATACAAACAATAAAAAATAATGAATATCAAATAGATACAAAAAAATTGTTAATAAATTCAATAATGTCTAACTTAAAATTAGCAGTAATTATTTGGATTTCTGGGTCAACAATAATTGGAATACCATTAGTATATGGTTGTTTAGGATATAAAGGAATATGTATAGGATATTCAATATCTGCAATAATAGCTGTATTAGAAAAAGGAAAAGGCATAATATTTGCAATAAGTTCGATGTTATTACAAAATATTATTGCAATTCCATGTATATTAGCATTAACTGTAAGCTCAATAAAAATGTATAAATCGACAATGAAGGAAAGAAATAAAGAAAACATAAAGTACGAAATATATAGACATACAATGTTTTCTTTATTTATGGCAATTGGCCTAATAATATCATCTGTAATAGAAGTGTTTGTTACAACAAATATAACAAATAATATAATAATAAATTTTATTTAAAAAATCTAAAAAAACTATTTACAATTAAAGTTTATTTTGATATAACATATATAGTTTATGTAAATTATAAAAATAAAGGTAGGGAGAACTAAAATGGAAAAGCAAATTAACAATTTTTTAGAATTTCTTCAAAAAGATAAGAAATTAACAGATAACACATTACAATCTTATAAAAGAGATATAAATCAATATGAAGAATACATCAATAAAAAACAATTAGATTATTCAAAAGCAGATGAAACAACAATCAAAAATTATTTAGACTATCTACAAGAAAATGGCAAAAAAACATCTACAGTGTCAAGAAATTTAGCTTCAATTAGGTCTTTTTATCAATATGAAGTAAGAGTTAAGGATATAAATGAAGATCCAACAGCAAATGTACAGTCACCAAAAATAGAAAAAAGAATTCCAAATGTATTATCAACAAAAGAAGTAGAATTATTACTAGAACAACCAACAGACACAGATTTAAAGGGAATAAGAGACAAAGCAATGTTAGAATTTGCATATGCAACAGGAATGAGAGTAACAGAAATTATTTCTTTAAATATAAGTGATGTAAATGTAAAAGAAGGATATGTAATATGTAAAACAGGTCCAAAACAAAGAACAATTCCACTTGGAGCAATGTCACTACAAGCATTGAAAAATTATATGGATGAATCAAGACCATATTTAATAAAAACAGATGATACAGAGTCATTATTCGTAAATATTAATGGAAAGAGATTAACAAGACAAGGTTTTTGGAAAATAGTAAAATATTATAAAGAGCAAGCTCATATCGATAAAGATATAACACCAGGTGTATTAAGACATTCATTTGCAACTCACCTTTTACAAAATGGAGCAGATTTAAAAGCTATACAAACAATGTTAGGACATTCAGACATATCATCAACACAAGTATATATGCAATTCCAAGATGAAGGAATAAAAAATATATATAAAAAGACACATCCAAGAGCATAAAACAAAAATATAGATATTAGGGAAAAGAGAAAAGAGCTCTTTTCCTTTTTTAATAAAAAATAAACTTAAAAGAGAGGAAAAGTAATGAATTATAATGAACCATTGGCATATAGAATGAAACCAAAAACATTAGATGATTATGTTGGACAAGAGCATATTTTAGGGAAAGATAAAATCCTTTATAGAACAATAAAAGCTGATAGATTATCAAGTATTATTTTATGGGGGCCTCCTGGATGTGGTAAAACATCTTTGGCAAAAGTAATAAGTAATACTACAAAATATAAATTCAAAAAAATAAATGCAGTATCAGCTGGAATTGGTGATATAAAAAGTGCTGTTGAAGAAGCACAAAATATGCTATTAAATCCATCTGGAAAATGTATTTTGTTTATAGATGAAATTCATAGATTTAACAAACTTCAGCAAGATGCATTATTGCCATATGTAGAAAATGGTACTGTAATATTAATTGGTGCAACAACAGAAAATCCTTATTTTGAAGTAAATAAGGCTCTTATATCAAGATCAATGATATTTAAATTAAATCCATTAACAAAAGAAAACATTTTTACTGTGCTAAAAAAATCGTTACAAAGTCCTGAGGGATTAGGTAATTATAATATAAAAATAGAAGATGAAACACTACTAAAAATTGCTGATACAGCAAATGGAGATGTGCGAACAGCATTAAATGGATTAGAAGTTGCAGTACTTACAACAAGTGTTAGCGGAGATGGATATATACATATAACAAACGAAATTGCAGCAGATAGTGTTCAAAATAGAAAAGCTTTATTTGATAAAGATGGAGATAGTCACTATGATAATATAAGTGCATTTATAAAATCTATGAGGGGAAGTGACCCAGATGCTGCAATATTTTATTTGGCAAGAGCAATAAATGGAGGAGAAGATCCAGTATTTATTGCAAGAAGAATTGTAATTTCAGCTGCAGAAGATGTAGGTATGGCAAATCCAAATGCTCTAGTTGTGGCAAATTCAGCGATGCAAGCAGTTCATATGGTAGGAATGCCTGAGGCAAGAATTATATTAGCAGAAGCCGCAACATATGTAGCAACATCTCCAAAATCTAATGCATCATATTTAGGAATAAATAGAGCTTTAGAAGATGTAAAAAATAAAGATACAGGAGAAATTCCAATGCACATACGCAATGCTCCAGTAGAGGGAATGGAAGCATTAGGATATCATGAAGGATACAAATATCCACATGATTATCCAGGTCATTATGTAGAGCAACAATATTTACCAGATAAAATGCTTGGAACAAAATATTATGTAAAAGATGAAAATTGTGTGCAATAGCTGGGAAAAGGGGACGGTTCTCTTTTACCATTTTAGGGAAAAAGGGACACATTGAATTAGGCAGTATCTAACATGCAAAATTTATTTATTTTGAAAAACGAATAAGTGAATATTGCCCTATAAAAGATAAAAAATGCAGATAAAATATCTGCATTTTTTTAATCTCTGCTTTTTCCAAATATACGAAGTAATCGTATAAACAAGTTTATAAAATCTAAGTATAATTGCATAGCACAATAAATATAAACTTTATCTTGGTTTATAGATGGGTCACTTGATAGCTCTCTTAATACATGCATATCATAAATTGTGTAACCTGCAAATATAAATATAACTATCCAGCTTATTACAATATCAACCATTGTGTTTCCTAAAAATAAATTTACAATAGATGCAATTAATGAAACTATTAAAGCTACAAATAAAATAGTACTCCATTTACTAACATCAATTTTAGTTTTATAACCACAAAAGGCTAAAACTGCATATAAAATAGATGTTAATAAAAATACATACATTATAGAGCTAATTTCATAAACTGCAAAAATACTAGAAAATGTAAATCCATTTAAAAATGCATAAACAAAGTACAGTATTCCAACAACAGTAGGTGGAAGCTTTCTAAAACAAAGAGAAAATACTATAACAACAACGACCTCTACTAAAGCTAAAATTGCCAAAGAGCTAACAGAAGTAAAAATTGATAAATACAATCCAGAGCTATAAGTGTAAAAAGCAACTAAACCTGTACCAAGTAATCCTAAAAACATCCAAAAGAATGTTTTTGAAAGGACTTTTCTACTATCTAATTCTTCCAAAAAAATCACCTCCTTAAAGTAGTATTATTATATATAGAAAATCATAAATATTCAATATCTAGCATATAATTTATAATAAGGTCAATTAATGAAAACTATATTCATTGAATTTTTATAAATCATACAAAGGAGACGCATATGATAAAAGTATCTGTAGTTTCTACAAAAGATATTTGGAAATATATAATAAAACTCGGCGTTATAGTTGCTGCTTTATTTATAATATTAAAAATATACAATTATTCAAAAAAGAATTTTGAAACTGAAACAATAAATACAACACAATGTATTTCATACATAGCCGAAGAAATAACAGAAATGGGGGAATTAAAAAGAGCAAATATATTTGAAATAAAACCACAAAGTATGTTAGAAAGCGAATTTAGAATGTCAACAACTGTATCATCAAGAAATATAACATCTGTAGATGAAGAAGATGAAAATCAAGATAATGTAGGAAATATTAATACTACAAATAATATAGATGATTCTGTTAATCAAGAAAACATTGATACATCAAATATTACAGAAGTTAGCACTGATATACAAACAGAAACTGTTGCTTCAAAATATAAAAATACATATAATTATGAAAAAAATGGAATTAAAATAAAAAATGAAACAAGCTATGATTTAGCAAATATGAATTTATCAACTAATATAACAGTAAATAGCAAAAACATATTAATATTTCACACTCATACATGTGAAAGTTATACTCAAACAGATGCAAACAAATATGAATCAACAGGAAATTATAGAACAACAGATTTAAATCATAATGTAGTACGAGTTGGAGATGAGCTGCAAAAATATTTAACATCATATGGACACAATGTAATACATAACAAAACATTTCATGACTATCCAGCATACACAGGTTCATATGGTAGATCATTAAAAACAGTGAATGGCATATTATCGCAAAATAAAGATACAGATGTAGTAATAGACCTACACAGAGATGCAATAGGAGATGATTCATATGCACCAAAAGTAAAAATAGGAGATGAATATGCAGCACAAATAATGTTTGTAATAGGCACGAATGGAAGCGGATTAACACACGACAATTGGCAACAAAACTTACAATTTGCAATGAAAGTACAGCAAAAAGCAAATGAATTATATCCAGGTTTATTCAAACCAATACTATTAAGAAATGCAAGATACAACCAACACCTATCAAAAGCAGCTAACATAATAGAAATAGGAGCAACAGGGAACACCTTAGAAGAATGCGAAACAAGTGCAAAATATCTTGCTAAAGTTTTAGACGAAGTACTTTAAAATAGAAACGAATCATAAAAATAATTTTTTTATTATATTATTATCAATAAAGATGTGATATAATATTAATAATCAAAAAAGTAAAAAAGAAGGGGATGATTTTTATGATAAAAGAGTTAGTAATGGAGGCAACTAATACACTTCCAGATACAGCTACGTTTGAAGATATTATAGATGCAATTTATGTTAGATTAAAAATAGAAGAGGGAATTGAAAGCACAAAATCAGATGAAGTATTAACTACTGAAGAATTAATAAAGGAGATTGAGAAATGGTCATAAAGTGGAATAAAACTTCAATAGAAGATTTAAAAAATTTTAAGAAGTATTCAAAATCATCTAATATAAACCAGTATATATCTAAAATAGTTAGATATGTTGATGTTTTAAAAGAACAACCGAGAATAGGAAAAATATATTTATATGCGAAAGGTCATATTATTAGACAATTAATATATGAAAAACATAGAATATTTTATTATATTGACGAAGATGTAATACATATTATTTCTATGATTCACCATAGACAAAGTATACAAGATAAAGTTGAATTTATAAAGAAAAAATACCAATAAAAGAAAATTTTCACTAAAAAATCCTTGACATTTGCAGGTATATGTAGTATCATAATTAAGTCAATTAAAGAAGAAGCAATCCACTTCTCACCTTATCGAATAGAAAAAGGTTAAAATTTATAATATTACATATACAATATTTACAATAATATTGCATTCAATTATAAATTAAATATTTTGTGGATTGATTTGTTCTTAAACAAATCAATTTTTTTATGCAAAAATAAAGATTTGTACAATAAAATTTGGCGATATAACTAGTAGGAGGTGTTTTACTATAAAACAAGAATTACCAATTAATGAACAAATAAGGGCAAAAGAAGTTCAAGTTATAAACGAGAACGGAGAAAAATTAGGAAAGCATACTTTAAATGAAGCATTAGATATGGCTTTTGAAAAAAAATTAGATTTAGTTTTAGTTGCTCCAAATGCAGAGCCACCAGTTTGTAAAATAATGAACTATGGTAAATACAAATTTGAGCAAGCTAAAAAAGAAAAAGAAGCTCGTAAAAAGCAAAAAGTACTTGAAACAAAAGAAATCAGAGTTACTCCAAATATAGAGCAACACGATTTTGAGTTCAAATCAAAAAATGCTAGAAAGTTTCTTGAAGATGGAAACAAAGTAAAAATCACTGTTAAATTTAGAGGTAGAGAGCTTAACTATGTAAAACTAGGAGAAGAAGCACTTAATAAATTCGTTGAAGATTTATCAGATATAGCTTCACTAGAAAAAAAGCCTTTATTAGAAGGTAAAAACATGTTTATAATACTAGCTAAAAAAGCTGATAAATAATTAGAGAGGAGAGTTTAATTATGCCAAAATTAAAAACAAACAAAGCAGCTAAAAAAAGATATAGTTACACAGCAACAGGAAAGGTAAAAAGAACAAAAGCAAATAGAAAACATTTATTTGCAAACAAAACAAAAAGACAAAAGAAATCTGGTAAAGTTATGAATGCGTATGCAGACAAAACTTGCGAGGCAGGAATTAAAAAAATGTTACCATATGGTAATAAATAAGATTAAATTATAGAAAGATTGGAGTGAAAATAAATGGCAAGAGTTAAAACAGCAATGATTACTCGTAAAAAACATAAAAAAGTATTAAAAAGAGCAAAAGGATATTATGGAGCAAAAGGATATAGATTCAGAATGGCTAAACAAGCTGTTATGAAATCAGGAGCTTATGCTTATGTTGGAAGAAAAGACAAAAAGAGTAATTTTAGAAAATTATGGATAGCTAGAATTAATGCAGCTGCAAGAATGAATGGATTAACATACAGCACATTAATAGCTGGACTAAAAAAAGCTAATGTTGTAATAAACAGAAAAATGTTAGCTGAATTAGCTGTAAATGATAGTGCAGCATTCGCTAAAATAGCTGAAATAGCAAAAAATGCATAATTTTAATGTAAAAAAACTATTTGAATTTAGATTCAAGTAGTTTTTTTTTGGCTTTGGGCAAAAGATAGTGAATAAGCTCTAAAAGATTTATGTATTTTGGGCAAAAACTTTTTTACGCCAACTTGCAAAATTATGTAAAGTATGTTATAATTATATAGATTCCAGTAAGGATTCGTATATAGCACTCGGGGGAAATTTATAAATCCAACGAGTAGTACAAAAGAGAAGGAAAGGAAAAGAGTTATGAGAGAAGAAATTTTGAGTCAGTTGAGGAGAAATAATCGGCAAATTGTAGAGGCAGTAGAAACACTGCAAAAGCTGATTAGAAGAAATGCTTCTATTATGGAAGATGCAAGATCCTGTTTTAGGACGTCCGAGATTGCAGAAGTTAATGATTACATGAAAAAAAATGTGAGTAAGCTTGCTGACTGCACGGAGGAAATGGAAAATGCACTAAGAAAACTTTAAACAAAAACTGTAAATCAAAACGGTGACATTCTGTAAAAAGATTGTCACCGTCTCTCATTTTTGAAAGTATAAACTATATTGAGAATATTTTGACTTAAAAAATTAAGAATTCTAAAAGCTTTGCTTTTTTGCACATTGAGAATGTGAAAGAATGTGTATGTTTTGATATAGTAAAATAAAAACTTTTAACAATTTTTCTACTTGAAAATTTTGGAAAAATATGCTACCATAGAAAAAGGTGGTGCATTATTCTAGTTATACTGTCTACTACGAGGGTGGGGCTAAAAATCCACTAAAGGGCACATCGTTGAAGTTTCTTGTTGATGCGCGGAATGCCAGTTTTGTGTGTTTTCAGGAAGTAAGATTATAGGGAATTATGTAATGGCATACATAATAATCCCCTATCGTCGCGGAGGCTTGAAATTTTTTAGTGCTTTCAAGTATAACCTATATAAAGTGCCAAGACACAATATATAGCGTAGCCTGTCTTGAGTGGTAGTTTTGGGATTAACATCTGAGGTAATTATTATTTGGCCAAAAATAATTATTTATATCGGTTATGAAATTTCTACTGCAAAAGAGACTAGTAATAGAGCTAAGTATATTAAGGAAAACTTCTAGAATGTTTGCGTAAGCATAAAAATTTAAGGATTAAAGTACGGACTTAAGTGGCAATCTGGTAATCAATTAATCTTTTGATTATTTTCTTTAAACGGAAACGGCTAAACAGTAATGGTTAGTAGAAAATAGAGAAATTCGACCAGACCTAAACCGTAGAATTTACTTAAATTTTACCACCACAACTTTTATTTAGGAGAGATAAAAAATAAAGAATGAAAAATAATAATAAAAATGATAAAAAGGATTCATCAGAGCTAAAATGGTTTATAACAATATTTATTACAGCATTTGTATTATCAATAATATTTTCCTTTATATCAACAACAGCAATAACAGGATTATCAATTATACCAGCAATTCTTATATTATTACTGGTTATTTTTATAGGTATATTTTTTGATATAATAGGTGTTGCAGTAACTGTTGGAAAAGAATCGGATTTTAATGCTATGGCGTCAAAAAAGGTTCCTGGAGCAAAAACATCATTAAATTTAATAAATAATTCTGCAAAAGTAGCAAATATTTGTGCAGATGTTATAGGGGATATAGCCGGAGTATTAAGTGGATCTATAAGTGCTTTAATAGCATTAAAAATTACGAGCGCATTAAATATAGAATTTAATTTGCAATTTATAATAAGTGCAATAGTTGCTTCATTAACAATAGGTGGAAAGGCAATAGGAAAGGGAATTGCACAAAATAATTCAACTCAAATAGTAAAATTTGTAGGAAAGGTTTTAAGTATATTTAAGAAAAATAATGGATAAAATGTATACTAAATTATTAGATAATTAGTTTAAAAATTTGTATTTAGTATAAATATTTTATTTATTTCAATAAGGCTTATATAAAAGCGAAAGAGACGATTGAAAATATCGTCTCTTTGTTTGTGTTATTTAATAAATGTCTTTTTTCAAATGTTGTCTGAGAAATTTTGTCTCTTGGGGACTTCGACACTCCTTAAGTTTAAGTCTAATCCAGGCTTGAACTTCTTTTCGTACAAAGTCTTGAGCTTGTTGATGACTTAAATTTAGACTACCTGTATATTTGTACATATAAGATATTAAGTTATTTAAGTCCCGTTGTAAACCTATAACTTTATTATGGTTTATTATAAGTACCACCTCCTAAGGAAAGTACTTTGAAGTATATCATACAATTATGTAAATAGCAATAAAAATAAAATTAATCTTGTAATTTTATTTTAAATATGTGATATAATAATTTCAGTTTGAAAAAACAAATATTGACTTAGTGTCAGATTAATCAAAGGAGGAAATAATATGTCAGAAAGATTCGTATTAAATGAAACATCAATTTTCGGAAGGGGTTGTAGATCAGAGCTACCAGGAGAAATAAAAGGTAGAGGTTACAAAAAAGTATTTTTAGTTACTGATAAAGGTCTTGTAAATTGCGGATTAATTAAAAAAGTAACTGATGTATTAGATGAAGCAAAAATAGATTATACATTATATTCAGAAGTAAAACCTAATCCTAGTATAAAAAATGCATTAGATGGATATGGAATTTGTAAAAAAATAAAGGCAGATGTTATAGTTGCAGTTGGAGGAGGTTCTGCAATAGATACAGCAAAATGTATAGCTATATTAATGAAGAATCCAGATAGAGCAGATGTAAAATCTTTAAATGGATTATCAAATACAAAAAATAAAGGATTACCAATGATTGCACTTCCAACAACACACGGAACTGCAGCAGAAGTTACAATAAATTATGTAATAACAGATGAAGATGCTCAAGTTAAAATGGTTTGTGTTGATCCACATGATATACCATTACTTGCAATTGTAGATTCAGAATTAATGGAAAGTTTACCAAAAATGACAGCAGCAGCAACAGGATTGGATGCTTTAACACATGCTGTAGAAGGATATATAACAAAAGCTCATAACACGATGTCTGATATGTTCCATATGAAAGCAATAGAATTAATATTTGAAAATTTACCAGCAGCAGTAAATGAAAAAAATAAAAAAGCAATTGAAAACATGGCTCTTGCACAATATATAGCAGGAATGGGATTTTCAAATGTAGGTTTAGGAATAGTTCATTCAATGGCTCATCAACTAGGTGCTGTATATGACACACCACACGGAATTGCTAATGCAATATTATTACCAACTGTAATGAGATTTAATGGTGAAGTTTCTTGGGAAAGATTTAGAGAAATTTTAATTCATATAGGAAGACCAGATGCAGCAAATTTATCAAAACAAGATGTAATTAATACATTCGTATGGAAAATATCTGAACTTGCAAAAGAATGTGGAGTTACAATGACTGTAAAAGATACTGGATGTAAAGAAGAAGATTTAGAAATGCTAGCAGAAAAAGCAATGAATGATCCATGTAGACCAGGAAATCCACGTGATACAACAAAAGAAGATTTTATTAATTTATATAGAGCTGCTATGTAGTTAAAAAGTAAGAACGCTAAAACTCAAGTTTTGGCGCTCTTTTCCAATATTATTGATAAATAATGAAAAATATGCTAAATTATAATGCAGAAAGGAAATGGTAAAATGACTAAAATTTATAATTGGAAAGAAAAAATAGATGAGAAAGAGCTAAAAGAAGTAGTTCAAATATTAAAAAATAATGGAGTAATAATTTTTCCAACAGAAACAGTATATGGAATAGGAGGAAATGCTCTTTCAAATGAAGTAATAGATAAAGTATATAATGCGAAAAATAGACCAAGAGCAAAGGCTGTAAATATAATGGTTTCAAATAAAAGTGAAATAAAAAAATATACAGAAATTACATCAAATTTGGAACAAAAAATAATTGATGAATTTTTACCAGGACCACTTACAATAATTTTGAAAAAAAAGCCCAATTTTGGTACATATTTTACAGCAGGAAATGACACTATAGGTGTACGAATACCAAATCACAAAATTGTAAGCTCAATTTTAAACGAAATTGACTTTCCAATAATAGCACCAAGTGCAAATATTTCAGGAGAGCCAAGTGGGGTAGAAGCTACAGATATAATAAAAGACTTTGACGGAAAAGTAGATGCAATAATAGATGGAGGAAAAGCAAATCAAGGGCTTTCATCTACAATTGTAAAAGTAATTGATAACGAAATTACAATTTTAAGAGAAGGGAAAATAACAAAAGAAGATATATTGAAAAAAATAAAATAATTGTTCATAGGAAACATAAAAACCTAAATAAAATAAGGAGAATGCATATTTTGCAGAATTAATATGAATTTAAAAATAACAAATGGTTCAGTTGAATATGGAGCTGAAACAATTTTAGAAGAAATAAATATAGAAATAAAAGAAAAAGAAAAAATTGCAATTATAGGAAGAAATGGAGCGGGAAAATCTACTTTATTAAAAGCTATTATAAATAATGATTTATTAACACAAGGAACAGGTGAAGAAAAATTCAATATTTATAAAGAAGGAAATCCAGTAATAGGCTATTTAAAACAAATGGAGTTTGAAGATGACCAAATTACAATGATAGACGAAATTTTAAAAGTATATAAACCAATAACAAATTTAGAGCAAAAAATTGAACAAATTGTAGAAAAAATGCAAACAGATAAGTCAGAAGAGCTAGCAAAAGAGTATTCAAAAGCAATGGATAGATATGAGTTTTTAGATGGATATACATATAAAAAGGAATATGAAACAGCAATAAATAAATTTGGATTTTCATCAGAAGATAAATCGAAAAAAATAAGTGAATTTTCAGGAGGACAAAGAACAAAAATTGCATTTATAAAATTATTGCTAAGTAAACCAGATATTTTATTATTAGATGAACCAACAAACCATTTAGATATTGAAACAATAGAATGGCTTGAACAATATTTAAAAAACTATTCAAAATCAGTAGTAATAGTATCTCATGATAGAATGTTTTTAAATAAAATTGTTAATAAAGTTTACGAAATTGAATATGGTGTAACAACAGCATATTCTGGAAATTATACATTTTTTGAGGAGCAAAAAAAGATAAATTATGAAAAACAATTAAAAGATTATGAATATCAACAAAAAGAAATAAAACGTTTAAATGATATAGTAACAAGATTTAAATACAAACCAACAAAAGCCAAAATGGCAATGTCTAAATTAAAACAAATAGAGCGAATGGTAAAAATAGAAGCACCAAATAAATATGATTTAACAACATTCAAAACAAATTTCATAATAGAAAAACAAAGCGGAAAAGATGTATTATTTGCAAAAGATCTAGAAATAGGATATGACAAAACACTACAAAAAATATCACTAAATGTATACAGAGGTCAAAAAATAGGAATAATTGGAGAAAATGGAATAGGAAAATCAACACTACTAAAAACACTAGTAGGAATAATTCCCAAAATAAGTGGCGAATTTGAATTTGGGCATAATGTACAAATAGGATACTTTGACCAGCAAATGGCACTATTAGACTCAGAAAAAACAGTACTAGAAGATTTCAGCGAAGAATTTCCAAATCTAACAACAACAGAGCTAAGAAACTCCCTAGCAGCATTCATGTTTTACGGAGAAGACGTATTCAAAAAAATAAACATGCTCTCAGGAGGAGAAAAAGTACGATTGCAACTATGCAAAATACTAAAAAAAGGACCAAACCTACTAATACTAGACGAACCAACAAATCACATGGACATAATAGGAAAAGAAAGTCTAGAGCTACTACTAAAAGAATATACAGGAACAATAATTTTCGTATCACACGACAGATTCTTCGTAAATAAAATAGCAGACACACTACTAATATTCACAAAACACCAAGTAAAACAATTCAAACGGAACCTACGAACAATACGAATCAACAAAAGCAGAAACAGAACCTAACCCAACAACTCCAAACACTCAACCAGAAAAAAAAGAAAAAGAAGGAAAAACACAAAACAACACCTACCTAAAACAAAAAGAACAAAACAAAATCAACACAAAAATAAAAAAAATAGAACGCGACATAACAGACCTAGAAAACAAAATAACCAACCTAAACGCCCAACTAACAAAACCAGAAATCTACACAAACTACGAACAACTAACCACAATCCAAACCCAACTCCAAGACCTAACCAAAAAATTAGAAGCCAACATGAACGACTGGGAACAACTAAACGAAAGCTTGACTTCATTTCAAATATAAACTATAATTTAGCTAAATTTAATTAGAAAGGGGACCACAAATGAAATTTATAAAAAAACTAAATATCGGCTTAGTACTTGCCATAATAGCAATATTAGCAGTAATCATCTATTCTGTAAATATTGAAAATGAAAGAAAAGCATCAAAACAAGAAATAAAAAAATCATGTGAAGAATTCATAAGCATAACAGATAAATACTACACTTTACCAGAAAACTATCAAACAATAGGAGAAAAAAGTCAAGATGTTGATTTAACAAATTACTATACAGAAATGGAAAACGAATTAAAAACTAAAATAATAAATGACTCAGCAACAAAATTACAAAAAACAATATTAACAGAATACTTAAAAAATCAATTAGTAGATACAAGCAAAATAACAGTAAGCTTTAAAAGAGAAATAACAAAAATTTCAGAGTATAAATTTGACGGAAATCAAGTAACAGTAACATTTAATTCTAAAGTTACAATAAAACAAAAACATAAAGATATAAATATTGAAGATAACACAAGTAAAGAAAAAGTAAATGAAACAACATTTGATACTGAAGGAGATACAATTACACTAGAGCAAAAAGATGGTGCTTGGAAAATTGTATATGCAGACTTGCAATTTAACAATATAAATGCATTATATAACATGTAGGGGGTGAAAATTTTGTCTGAATCTGTATTAGAAATAAAAAATGTAAGCAAATATTACGGAAAAAATAAAGTTGTTGATAATGTAAGCTTTAGCGTAGAAAAAGGCCAAATATTAGGATTTTTAGGACCAAATGGTGCTGGAAAAACAACAACAATTAAAATGATTTTAGGACTACTTTCAATAGATGAAGGTTCAATAAAGGTAAATGGATTTGATGTAAAAAAGAATTTTGAAAAAGCTATGGAATATATTGGAGGAATAGTAGAAAATCCAGATATGTATGGCTATATGTCTGCTGTAGATAATTTAAAATTATTTGCAAAAATAAGAAATATAAATTATAGCGAAGTATATAAAGTATTAGAATTGGTTGGACTTAAAAAAAGCATGAACCAAAAAGTATCAAAATATTCTTTAGGTATGAAACAAAGAGCTGGACTTGCTTTATCTTTATTACATTCTCCAAAAGTTTTAATATTAGATGAACCAACAAATGGATTAGATCCAGTTGGAATTAAAGAATTAAGAGATATATTAAAAAAATTGGCCAGAGAAAATGGAACAGCAATATTAGTATCATCACACATATTAAGTGAAATGGAGCTTATGTGTGATAAAGTTGCTGTAATAAATCAAGGAAAAATAGTTAAAGTTGAAAGCTTAAAAGAAAACGAAGAAGATAATACTAATGAAGTAAAAACTGTGCAATGTGTACTTAAAGTTAAAACACCAGAAAATGCAATAAATATAATAAAAGAAAAACTAAATAAACAAGCTAATTTAAAAGACGGAAAAGTATATGTAACAGCAAATAAAGGTGAATTACCAAATATTATAAAAACATTAGTATTAAGTGATGTAGAAGTAGAGTATGCAAATGAAAATGAACATACACTTGAAGAACTATTTTTTGATGTAACAAAGGGGGATAAAAAAGATGAGTAAATTTTTTAGATTATGTTCATGTGAATTAACAAAAATCATGAAAAAGAAATCAACAAAAGTTATGCTAATATTATTAATATTATCGCTCTTTGCATCTGCAGGAATGGCAGTATTAACTAAAAAAATGTATAGTATGACAGATGATATATATTCATCAATAGATTATAAGTCAAGTATTAAATCCGAAATAGAATCATTAAAAACTGAAATGTCAGAAGAGAATTTAGATGAAGCATCAAAGAATTCAATACAAGCACAAATTGACGCTTTTCAATTAGCAATAGATAATGATATTAATATATATACAACATATTGGAAAACAGAGCTAATAACAAATGATATAACAAATTTAAAAAGAAACATATATAACTACAAAGCAATGGGACAGGAAGAATTGGCAACAAAAGAACAAACTACTGTAGATAAATTAATAGAGCTATTGAAAAATGACGATTTTAACCGGATATATTAATATAAAAAAAGAAAATTTAAAAACAGACTTAAATAATGAAACTATAACAAAAGATGATTATGATATTAGTTTGTCAGAGCTAGAGCTAAAACAAAAATATGAAATTGGTAAAACATATAATTCAGAAGATTCATGGAAAGAATCAACTCTTGATGAAATTACAACATTAAAACAAAATATTTTGACAGGACTAGATACAACAACAGCAAAAGCACTAACCGAAAAAGATTTAACAAAAGCTGAAAACAATATAAAAATTAACGAATACAGATTAGAGCATAATATGCCACCATTTATGTCAGGCTCTATTGCAGGAGGTTCAATTGGAAAAACTAGAAAAATTTATGATTATATGATGAACAGTTTAACTATGATGGTTTTAGCTGTTATGATAATAATAATCGCTGGATCTAGTATATCGTCAGAAATATCAAAGGGAACAATAAAATTCTGGTCATTTACACCAAATAAAAGATGGAAAATATTGCTATCAAAATTATTTGTAAACACAGGAATTTTGTTAGTAACAACAATTATAATTAGTTTATTAAGTACTGTTGTAGGAAATATTTTCTTTGGAAGTGGTCAAGATTATTTATATGTAAGTGCAGGAAGTGTACATACAACAAATTATGTGATACATAATGTATTATATAATTTAGTAAGTGCAATAGATATATTTATATTCTTATTATTAGCAATGATGTTATCAACAGTAGCAAGAAACACAGCAGTATCAGTAGGTATAAGTATTGCAGCATATCTAGGTGGAGCGACAATAACTAATATAATTAATATGTTTGTAACAGCTGATTGGATAAAATTTATACCATTTAATAATCTATCATTAGCAGATAAAATATTTACAAATGATATTTCATATTCTGCATCAAGCTTAGTAAATACGATAACTGGAAATATCACGGTAGGATTTTCATTATCAGTATTAGGTGTTTGTGCAGTAATTATGATAGTAACAATGTTTGATAGTTTTAGAAAAAGAGATATAACATAAAAAATTAAAATAGACTTAAATTGTTAAAATTATGTTTAACAATTTGAGTCTTTTTTTTAGAAAAAATAAATAACATAATATTTGACAATGTAAATTAGAATAAATAATAGGTAAAAGAATGTCGAATGCTGTCAAAAACAGGCAAAATAGCACGACGAAAAGTGCAGTTTTATAAGGTTTTTGTATTGATTTTGGAAATATGTAGGTGATAGAATCTAAAAAGATAAAAAATACATAAGAGGATGGTGTATAACAATGAGGGATATGTTAGAGGTACAAAGTCTCATGATAAATAGTAATTTTTTTGGATGGCTCTTGCCAAATTTATCAATTGCAATTCTTTTTGCTTCACTTGATGTTGTATTATTTGTAAAAATATTTAAAGCTAGGGTAAGTAAATGGCAAATAATTACAGGTATTGCAACAGAATCTATAGCAAGGATAGTTATTAATTCGGTAATTCCATTTCCATACAATAGAGCAATTATATTGGTTTTAACAGTGATGATATTCAAATTTGTATTAAATGAAAAAATAGAAAAGTGTACATTCGGTGAGGTTATAAACGCAATTATAGTATTGCTAATAGAGTTAATTTACTCAAAAGTATTTTGGCTAATTCACTCAGATTCAATGTCATATTCAGAGTGTATATCAAGCATTTCATATAGATTGTCAATTGCATTTTTGGTATTTATATTTAGAGCAATTATTTTATTTATAATAACCAAAAAGGATATAGGAATAATATTAAGTCCAAATTTAAGTAAGAAAAATAGATGTTTAATCGTTTTTATATGTATAATTGGATGTATGTTAATTTACTTTAATGCCGCTGAGATGGTGTTATTTATAAGCAATTTTCCTTATACTGTATTTTGGCTAGATATCATTTCTTTAATTGTATATTTTTATATAAGTATGAAAGATATTATGAGGCTATCAAAATTAGAAGAAATGTATAAAAAGGTAGAAAATCTTGAGTCATATAACAAAACATTAACAATTATGTATGATAGCATACGAGGATTTAGACATGATTTTAATAATTTTATACAGGCACTAGATGGGTATGTAGAAACAAATAATATTGAAGGTATTAGACAGATGAATAATGAAGTACTAAGTGAATGCAAAGAAATAAACAATTTAGGAATATTAGATCCTAAAATTATAAATAATCCAGCTGTATATAGTATAATTACAAATAAATATTACAAAGCACAAGAAGAAAACATAAGAATGAATATGGAAATAATGTTAGATTTTAATGATTTAAATATTTCAACATATGAACTATGCAGAATTTTAGGAATACTATTAGACAATGCAATAGAAGCAGCAAAAATGTGTGAGAAAAAAATTATAAATATACAAGTAAGAAGAGATTTTAAAGTAAAAAGAAATTTAATTATAATCGAAAATACATACAAAGAGCAAAATATAAATATAGATAAAATTTTCGAAAAAGGTTATAGCACAAAAAATGCTGATAAAGATTCACATGGTCTTGGCTTATGGAACATTAGAAGAATACTACAAAAAAATAATAATTTAAATTTATTCACAACAACAAAAGAAAAATTATTTAGTCAGCAATTAGAAATTTATTAAAAGAAATGCAATAATATGGATTGAGTAATAATTCAAAATTTACGGTAGACGTCAAGTGGAGCAATTGGTAACTTTAAAATAATTTAAGTTTATTTAAAAGTTATAAATTGCTCATTTTCTATATATATCCATTTAGAAAAATTTATATTGACTTTTTTCAAAAGAATAATATAATTACAATATAAATATGAAAAAAAATTCACATTCGCATAACAATTATATTTAGTTAAATTGTAGGAAAGAAGGGATAATATGGATTTAACAATAGGATTAGCAATTCCGTTTTTAGGAACTACTTTAGGAGCAGCAATGGTGTTCTTTATGAAAAATAAATTAAGTCTAAAAGTAGAAAAATTATTATTAGGATTTGCATCAGGTGTAATGATAGCTGCATCTGTATGGTCATTAATTATACCATCAATAGATATGGCAAAAGAGCAAGGAAAAATAGAATGGCTTCCAGCAGCAATAGGATTTATTTTAGGAATATTATTTTTATTACTATTAGATAGTTTAATACCACATTTGCACTTAAATGACAATAAGCCAGAAGGAATAAAAGCAAAATTGAAAAAAACAACAATGATGGTGTTTGCAGTAACTTTGCACAATATACCAGAAGGTATGGCAGTAGGAGTAACATTTGCAGGTGCATTAATAGGAAATACAGGAATTACAATGGCAGGTGCATTTGCTTTAGCATTAGGAATAGCAATACAAAATTTTCCAGAAGGTGCAATAATTTCAATGCCATTAAAAAGCGAAGGAATGCCAAAACCAAAAGCATTTTTATATGGAATGCTTTCAGGTATTGTAGAGCCGATAGGAGCAATTATAACAATATTACTTACAAATATTATAGTCCCATTTTTACCATATTTATTATCATTTGCAACAGGAGCTATGATATATGTAGTTGTAGAAGAATTAATACCAGAATCTCAAACAGGACAGCACTCAAACATTGGAACAATAGGAGTTACAATTGGTTTTGTACTTATGATGGTATTAGATGTTGCTTTAGGGTGAAGGTATATTAAATTGCAAAAATGTGATAAAAACGGCAAAAATACTTGCAAAAATGTGACAAAGGCGTATAATTAATATAAATCAACATAAATTAATAATAGGAGATGATTAATTTGAAGAGGTTTATATTAGAAGAATTAATAAAATGGAAAAACAGTAAATACAGAAAACCACTAATATTAAAAGGTGCAAGACAAATTGGGAAAACATATATATTAAAACAATTTGGAAAAGAAAATTATGAAGATATAGCATATTTTAATTTTGACCATGATGAAGATTTACAAAACTTATTTGAAAGCTCTAAAAATCCACAAAGAATACTTGAACAATTAACTTTTATATATAAAAAAGAGATAAAACCAGAGAAAACATTAATAATTTTTGACGAGATTCAAGAGTGTCCAAATGCACTAAATAGCTTAAAATATTTTCAAGAAGAAGCAAATGAATATCATATAGTTTGTGCGGGAAGTTTATTAGGAATAAGGCTATCACACACATCATTTCCTGTGGGAAAGGTTGAATTTTTAAATATGTATCCTATGACATTTAGTGAATTTTTAATAGCGGATAATTGTGAAAATTTAGTCGAATATATGAAATCTATAAAAAGTATCGAAAAAATTCCCGACATATTCTTTAATCAGTTAGAAGAAAAGTTAAAGGCTTATTTTATAATTGGAGGAATGCCCGAAGCTGTTCAAGTTTGGGTAAATGAAAAAAACATAGAATTAGTAGAACGTGTTCAACAAAATATTTTAAAAGCATATGAAAGCGATTTTTCAAAACATACTCAAAATAATGAAGCAAATAAAATATCATTAATTTGGAATAGTATTCCATCACAACTTGCAAAAGAAAACAAAAAATTCTTATATCAAACAATAAAAGAAGGTGCAAGAGCAAGAGAATATGAAGGAGCTTTAAACTGGTTAAATGATGCAAATTTAATATATAAAGTTTATAATGTTACCAAAACAGACTTACCACTAATAGCATATAATGATTTAAGTGCTTTTAAAATTTATATGAATGATGTAGGATTACTTAGGAATATGGCTAACCTAGACAGTAGAATTGTAATTGAAGGAGATAGATTATTTGAAGAATTCAAAGGAGCTTTTACTGAAAATTATGTATTAAATATGTTAACAACTAAATTTGATAAAGTTCCAAATTATTTTACTTTTGATAGACATGAAATTGATTATATAATTCAATATCAAAATAAAATAATCCCTATAGAAGTAAAAGCAAATAAATCAACAAATAATGTTAGCTTAACAAGATACAATGAAAAGTATAAAAATGATTTGTCTATAAGATTTTCAATGAGAAATTTGTCTAAAGACGGAAATATAATTAATATACCATTATTTATGATTGAGTATGTAGATAAATTTATATAAATGATTTAATGTAAAAGAAGATAATCTAAAACCATCCTCTTTTTTATATTAACACAAACAGTAACAAAAATCCTCCAATTCCATAAAATATACAAAAATGGAATTGGAGGATTTTTTATATGGATTATGAAGTAATGATGAACGGAACTGTAAGAATAGGTCAAATGGCACCAGACTTCGAAGCAGTAACGACATTTGGAAATATTCAGTTAAGCGATTACAAAGGAAAATGGATTGTATTATTTTCTCATCCTGGAGATTTTACCCCCGTATGTACTACTGAAATGATAGCATTTTCGCAAGCTTGTTCATATTTAAAAAATATAAACACAGAGCTTCTAGGATTAAGTATAGATAGCAATCAATCACATTTAGCGTGGGTATTTGACATATACTGTAAAACAGGAGTAAAAATACCATTTCCAATAATAGCAGATAGAAGCGGAGAAATAGCAAGAAAATATGGTATGATATCAAATAGTGTAAGCAATACAGAAACAGTAAGAAATGTATACATAATAGATCCAAACGGAGTAATAAGATTAATATTAGTATATCCACTAAATGTAGGTAGATGTATACCAGAGATATTAAGAGCATTAACAGCACTGCAAACAGCAGATGAAAACAAAGGAGCAACACCTGCCAACTGGATGCCATGTAATCCAATAGTAAATCCAGCACCAACAACAGTATGCAAACAGGAAGAAATGATAGATTATATAAACCAAACCAAAAACGGAATGAATTGGTATTTAACATTTAAAACACCACAAAAATGTATAGATAGTACAAATGCAGAATCAAACAATTGCAATAATAACAACTGCGAAATAAATTGCAAAGAAAATTAAGTGTGCCAAAATGGATGGCTCTAAATTCAGCATTTGTGAAATTTGGGATACATTTTGAGATAATAAATTTTTAAATTTAGAGTAGTAAAATGTGTCCCTTTTTCCAAAAAATGGGAAAAGAGAACCGTCCCATTTTCCCACTTGACTTATAGTAATTATGAATATATAATAATTCAAGATTTTATAAGGAGGTACAACAGATGAGAAAATATTTTGGAACAGATGGAATCAGGAGAATTGCAAATACAGAATTAACTCCTGAATTAGTATATAAAGTAGCAAAAGCAGGAGCGTATGTGTTATCTAAACACACAGACCATGCGCCAACAATATTTATAGGAAGGGATACACGTATATCAGGAACACTTATTGAAAGTGCTATGACAGCTGGATTTTTAAGCTATGGTGCAAATGTAAAAATGTTAGGTGTAATGCCAACACCAGCAGTTGCATATTTAACAAAAAAATTCAAAGCAGATGCAAGTGTTGTTATATCAGCATCACACAATACATTTGAATTTAACGGAGTAAAATATTTCAGCAACAAAGGTATGAAAATTCCAGATGAATTAGAAGAAGAAATTGAAGAAGTTATGGATTCTGGAAAAATAAATGAATTAACAGCTGTTAATGATAAAATAGGAACATCAGAAATAGCAACAGAATTACTAGACGAATATGTTTATTTCTTTAGAAAAAACTTTGAAGAAGATTTAGAAAAATTAAACAGAGATGACTTTGTAGTAGCTGTAGATACAGCAAATGGAGCAACATCAGTAGTTGCAGATAAAGTCTTTACAGTATTAGGAATAAAACATCATATATTAAATGACAGTCCAAATGGAATTAACATAAACGACGGATGTGGCTCTACACATCTAGAAATGTTAAAACAATATGTAATAGACAAAAAATGTAGTTTAGGAATTGCATATGATGGAGATGGAGATAGATGTTTAGCTGTTGACGAAAATGGAAATGAAATAGATGGAGATAAAATAATAGCAATAATTTCACAATACTTAAAATCAAAAGAAAAATTAAACAAAGACACAATAGTAGCAACAGTAATGAGCAATTTAGGATTAAATAAATATGCTAAACAAAATGAATTAAACTTTGTTCAAACAAAAGTTGGAGATAGATATGTTTTAGAAGAAATGCTAAAAAACGGATACAATCTTGGAGGAGAGCAATCAGGACATGTAATATGTTTAGACTACAATCCAACAGGTGACGGAATTTTAACATCATTAATGATAATAAGAGCAATATTAGAGCAAGGCAAAAAAGCATCAGAAGTTGCATCAATAATGAAAGCATATCCACAAGTATTAATAAATGCCAAAGTATCATCAGATAAAAAATATGACTTTGACAAAGACGAAGAAATAAAATCAGCAATAGAAAAATTAAACAAAGAATTTGATGGCAACGGAAGAGTTTTAATAAGAGCATCAGGAACAGAGCCACTAGTAAGAGTAATGATAGAAGGCGAAGACCAAGACTACATAAAACAAAAAGCACAAACAATAGCAAGTTTAATTGAGCAGAAACTTGGGGATGAGGTAAAAAAATAAAAAGCATTATATGGAATGCCCTACACATCAAATTGCATTTTGTACTACTAAAGCTTTACAATGTATTAAGTTTATAGGAACAGATAAAATATAAGGAGAAAAAAATGGGAGAGCCACAAAATGAAAATGACTTATTTTTTGTATGTAGTTTTATAGAATATATAGCTAGAAAAACAAACAATAAAAAGTCATATATAGTAAAAAAAATAGGTAAAGAATTACTACAAAAATATATAATTTAGCTGAAGTATATCATTCAGAAAATATTAAAAAAGTATCAGATGAAATAATTGAACAATCAAAAATAGAGCGTGGAAACTACGACATTATAGGTAATTGTAAGTATAATATTCCAACATATTGGGATATTGGAAAAGTATATAAAAGATTAATTTTAATGGTAAACAATGATGAAAAAGAATACATCAATACTCTATATAGTGTGCTATCATCGTGGATTATAGAAAAAATAGACAATTATAATAGCAGTATGTATTATGAAAATCCAGACTACATATACGAATGTTACAAAGAAGGAAAGGTAATTTAAAAATATAAATAACATTAAGCATAGATATTTTTCTATGCTTAATATTATTTAGCAAACTAAAATTTTCTATTCTATTTGGTTTATAGACCAAATGCCTAAAATTGATATTGACTATCAAATTTATTATTTATATAATGATATTAAATTTATATACAGGAGATAAAGCTATGGATGATGTTTTTAATATAGAAAATTTTAATATAATACAAGATAACGATAATTATTACTTCTTTAGAGCACTAAATATGGCTGATAACGCAGATATTGATGGCAATATTACAACAGATGAAAATGGAAATATAACAAGAATTCGAACAGATAGAGAAAGATGGGAGGAAACCCATACAGAAAGAGCACCAAGATATGATAAGAGGGCTGAGTTATCTCTAAGACAAATAAATGATCATATAAAAATGAGATACAGCAAAGAAACAAACTGTATCTCTTTATCAAGTAATGCGAATGTTTCAATTGTATATGGTAGAGGTTCATATACAGATAAATATGTAATTGTAAAAGTTCCAAAAAATGAGGTGGGAAAAAACATTGTAAACGCAGGACAGTATATGCTTGAAGAAGTTGAAAAGCGTATAAATGAAGCAATAGAAGGTTTAAATAAAACAGAAAACGAAGAATTATTTAATTTAATTAACCAAATAAGAAATGCCACAACATCGGATGAAATAGCAGACTCAATATTGAGTTCACAAAAACTTAATACAACAAGTCAAATGAACTATATGGGAACAAAAATAAAAGATAGAGCAGATGCAGTACCAGCAAGAGCAAGACTTAGCAATTATCAAGCTCTAAATGAAAAGCAAACATTAGAAAAAAATAAAATAATGGGAATACTAACAGTATTAGAACAAAATGGTGTAATGAAGCCAATAATACCAAACACAACAACAAATTCAAACTTAGCAAGAACAATTGGAAATGCGTTTTCTTCAAGTGAAGTTATACATTATGGAGATATAGATGGAAGCGAAATAACGAAAGTTTCAAAAGACATTATGGATATGTTTGCTATTTTGCAACAGGTAAAGGAAAAAACTCCAGAAGAAGCACAAAAAATAAATGAAATAGAAAAAAAGCTATTGGAATACGCAAGTAAAGGATATGAGATACAAAACAACAATGGAGAGCTTGTATTTACAAATGGTCAAGAAATGATCAGTATTGATGGAACATCACAAAGTTTATTAGAGCTACAAGAAACAGAATTACCAGATATTTCGATAGAAGATATGTATGAAATAACACAAGGTAAGATAGATTATAAATCGGCAATGCAAGTACAAAAAATGTTGTTTTATGCTAATAAAGCAAAAGGAAAAGCAATAGCATTTTCAAATCTTTTAAGAGAAATAACAGAAAATGACTCACAATATGCAGGTATAATACAGAGCATTAAATCACAAGCATTTTCAATAGAGCCAGAAATAATAACAAGAAGAAATGAAAGTGGATATAAATTAAGTGAATCAGTAAATATAGGTGCTAATAAGGAAGAAATTGAACTTATACAAGATATACAAAATTTACCAGATGAAAAAATAATAGAAATAATAGAATCAAAATCACAAATTATAGAATCAGATATAGTAAGGCAAAGATTTTCTAAAATAATGTATGATACACCGATGGATAAACAAACATATTATGCGAAGGCAGTTATGGATTCGTATAATTGGAATAAAACAGGAATTGGGTTTAGGCCAGAAGAAAGACAAGAATTTGAAAAAAGGTTAAAAAATACAGATATAATAAAATTATACGAAAAGTTAACAGAATTGAATTTGCCAGAAAAAACAATATCGCAAATAATATTAAATATTGCAATGAATAAAAATTTTTCAAATATATTAAATGCAGATAATTTTGAAGAGCAAATTAAAGAGCATACAGAAGAATTAACACAAGATCTATCAATTGATCAAGTAGAAACATTTTTAGGATATTATGATGTACCTGGAACAGATATAGTATTAAGAGAGTATCAACAAAGAGCAGTAAATAATGCAAATAAAAAGTTTGAAGAAAGACAATTTGCATCAATAATATTACCAACAGGAGCGGGAAAAAGTTTTGTTGCAATGACAGAGCTATTAGAGCATAAAAATGATAGGATGCTGTATTTAGCACCATCAAATGAAATATTAGATCAAATCAGAAAATATATAATAGAAAATATTCACGGAACAAAAGGAACATTAAACAAAACACCTGATCAAATAATAAAAGAAGTATTTCCGAATTTAGAACTAGCCACATATCAAAGCTTATTACATAAAAAAGGTGATATATTAAAAGAAAGTAAATATGACTTTATGGTATTAGATGAATTACACAGAACTGGAGCAGAAAAATGGCAAAAGAAATTGGAACTATTATTAGAATCACAAGAAGAGCAAACAAAAATATTAGGAATAACAGCAACACCAGAACGTGATACAGATGGCAGAAATATGGCGGATGAATTAGCCTTAAAAATTGGTAAAAAATATAACAAAGCATATACTGAGGAAGAAGTAAAAGTAGGAAAACATATAGCTATGAATATGGACTTAATAGAAGCAATTAGACTTGGTATAGTAGTAAATCCTAAAATAGTATCATGTGAATATAATATAATACATGGAGGTACATTAGAAAAGTTATTACAAAGAATAAATGAAATAGAAGATGAAACTAAAAAAACAGAGCTAATGCAAAAATATGAAAATTTAAGAGGAAAATTATCTAATGCCCAAGGTATACCAGAGCTATTAGCTCAAAATATACAAAAAAAGAACGGAAGATACATTGCTTTCATACCAGTTTCAGATGATGGTGAAGATTTAGAAGATGAATATGGAAATAAATCAAGCAAAAAGAATCCAGAAGATAAAATAAAAGAAGCTGAAATGCAATTAAGAGAATGGCTACAAGGAGTAGATGAAACAAAATATGATGAACAAGGCAATATAATAGATGGTCCAGAAATATATTCAATGTTAGGTCAATATAGTAAAAACAGAAATGCTAGTGAACTGAATGAATTTGAAACATCTGATAGTGAACACACAAAAATAATGATTGTAATGAACAAATTAAATGAAGGTGTTCATGTAAAAGGAATTGACGGAATAATATGGACGAGAGCACTAGATGAAAATTCAAAAATATTATTATTACAACAACTAGGAAGAGCAATATATGGCATAGATCCACAAAAGCCAGTAAAAGATGAAGATAGACCACTAGTAATAGATTTATCAAATAATTTACTAAATGTAGATTTACAAAAAACAATAAACACATATACACAAAAAGATGACTTAGAGCTATTAAATGAAATGGTAGAATGGGTACAAGCACATGATGGATATATACCAGATATAAACAGCAATAGCAGAGAAGAAGCAAGAAGAGCTATTACATTAAAAAGAATACAAAGCAAGTACGAAAAATATTTACAAAATCCAGAAGAGCTATACAATGATTTTGACGAAGAAGAGCAAGAAGAGATAGAAGAAATACAAAATATAATAAAAAAAGGATCTGAAATAGATTTATGGGAAATAGAATTTCCAGACAGAATAGGAAAAGATGGAAAAAAAGTAAATGAAAGCGAATTAGAAAATATAGAATTCTATTTAGAAGGAACAATGAGAGATTTATATGAATTGCAAGAGGAGATAGAGGAAGAAGAAGAAAAAGGAACTGTAGAGCGATTTATTGGAAAGATAGAGACACTAATTAATTTAGTTGAAACAGATAAACCTGAGGTAATAAAAATAAAAAAGAGTGATACCATAGGAAAATTAGCAGAAGGATTAGGAATAAGCGAAGAGCAAATAGAAGAAGCAGGTTTAGATTCAACGTTTAAAATTGGACAACAAAAAGCAAACATAGCAGTAGTCTATAGAGATGCAAGAGATGTAGTAGAGGGGAAAAAGAAAAAAAGAACTACACAGCGGAAAACCTCCAACACCTGAGCAAGTAGATAAATTAAAAGAGCTAGGAATATCATTAGAAAAGAAAAACAAATCAAAAAAGGAGATAGCTGAAGCAGCTTTTCCTGCAATAACAGACCCAGATTTATTAGATTCAGAGCAACAAGCTTTAGATACACTAATATCAAAAACAGAAGAAAAAGGAGGCAAAAATGGTCAAAAGCAACAATCGTAAAAATGCATATCAAGAGGCATACACAATTTTACAAGAGCTAGACGAAGAAGAATATTCAAAAATACCACCAGAAGTAATACAAGCACTAAAAGAAAATAGGAACGAAGAATATTACTACGAAGTAGATGAAGATACAGAGCTAAAATATCAGCCAATGCTACCAGAAACAAGAGCAATAATATTCAACATATTTAGAAATTATTTAGCAACACCAGAGCAAAAAGAAAAAATTAAAAAAATGATATTAGAAGAAAGGGCAAAATTAGAAGTAAAAAAGAAACAGCAATATAATCCAGAAAATATTTTTAAGTCAAATACACAACAAGCAACAAAGATAGAACCAGTAAAAGAAACAGAAGCTCTTGTTAAAGTTAAAAAGGAAAATTGGTTTAAAAGAGCGATTGAAAAAATAAAAAGTTGGTTTAAAAAGAATGAGTTATAATATGTGAAAACAGAATAAAATTCGAGAGCATCGGAAAGTTTTTATAAACTTTCCGATGTTTTTGTCTTGTTGTAGTTTCTAAAATAGATGCAAAACCAATATATATAATTTTGCCCCAAATGGAGTACTTGACACTAAAGTAAAACCATGGTAATATTTACCACAATCATTTAGATTTTTTCAAAATAATTAAATCCGGCAAATCTGCCAAAATTTCAAAAAAACATTGTTTTTAATCAAAATTATATGCTATAATTGGAGGTGAATAAATGCCAGTAATTTCACAGTTTTATGGAATAATTATAAGGATGTATTTTAAAGATACAGAGCAACATTATTTAGCACATATACATATTCAATATAATGAATTTGATGCAGTATACAGCATAGAAGATAATAAAATTCTAGAAGGAATGTTACCAATAAAACAACAAAAATTAGTAACTGCATGGATTGAAATTCATAAAGAAGAGCTAAAAGCTTTATGGAAAGTATGTCAAAATGATGGTGAAATCTTTAAAATTGCACCTTTACAATAGGAGGTTAAAATTATGATACCACCAAGAATAAAAGAAGTACAAGCTTTAGATGATTTCTTTCTAAAAATTACATATATAAATGGTGAAGAAAAATTATATGATATGAAAAAAAATTTACAAGAAGAATTCTACAAGAATTTAAAAAATATAGCTTATTTTAAACTGGTAAAATCAGTTGGTGCCACTGTAGAATGGACAAATGGAGAAGATATAGATCCAAATGAGTTATATGAAAATAGCAAATTAATAAAATAGTAAATCTAAATGATATTAAGCATAGATATTTTCTATGCTTAATGTTATTTGGCAAACTTAAATTTTTTCCCCTGTTCCCATTGACTAAAATTCCCTATGATTATATAATCATAGGGAATTTTAATTATAAAAAGGAGATGGCATAATTAATGAATAATAACAAAAAATTTTATATAACAACTCCTATATATTATCCAAGTGGAAAATTTCATATAGGTACAGCATATGCAACAACACTAACAGATTGTATAAGAAGATATAAAAAGGCTAGAGGCTTTGATACATATATGCTAACAGGTCTTGATGAACATGGTCAAAAAGTTCAAACTGTAGCAGAAAAAAGAGGATTAACACCTCAAGAGCATGTAGATGAAATGGCAGCTGATGCTAAAAAGCTATGGAAATTAATGGATATTGGATATAATGACTTTATAAGAACAACAGATGAAAGGCATGTTAAAGCAGTACAAAAAATAGTAGAAAAATTCCTAGAAAATGGTGATATTTACAAAGGAACATATGAAGGTTGGTACTGTATGCCTTGTGAAAACTATTTTACAGAAACTCAATTAGTAGACGGAAAGTGTCCAGATTGCGGCAGACCAGTAACAAAAATGCAAGAAGAATCATATTTCTTCAACATGAAAAAATATGAAGGTTGGTTAAAAGAATTTTACAAAGAAAATCCACATTTTATAGAGCCAGAATCAAGAAAAAATGAAATATTTAATAATTTTATAAATCCAGGACTTGAAGATTTATGTATAAGTCGTACAACATTTGATTGGGGAATTCCAATGCCAAATGATCCAAAACATGTATTATATGTATGGTTAGATGCTCTAACAAACTATATTACAGCATTAGGTTATATGTCAGATGATGATTCTTTATTCAAAAAATATTGGCCAGCAGATCTACACATAGTAGGAAAAGAAATAATAAGATTCCACGGAATATATTGGCCAATTTTCCTACATGCATTAGGGCTAGAGCTTCCAAAACAAATATATGCACATAGCTGGATTGTAATGAAAGATGGAAAAATGTCAAAATCTATCGGAAATGTAATATATCCAGAAACATTAATAGAAAGATATGGACTAGATGCAACAAAATATTATCTACTAAAATTAATGAGCTTTGCACAAGATTCAATGTTTACACCAGAAGATTTTGTAGAAAGATTTAATTCAGATTTAGCAAATGATTTAGGAAATCTATTAAACAGAACAATAGGAATGATGAACAAATATTTTGATGGAACAATACCAACAGAAATCAAAGAAAGAACAGAATTTGATGATTCACTAGAAGAATTTACAAAAAGTCAAATTGAAAAAGTAGAAAATAATATGGATACATATCATGTAAGTAATGCAATATCAGACATATGGGCAATAATAGCAAGAACAAACAAATATATAGATGAAACAGCACCATGGACATTATCAAAATCAGAAAATGAACAAGAAAAAGAAAAACTAAAATCAGTAATGTTCCACTTAGCAGAAAACTTAAGAAAAATAGCAATATTAATAACACCAATAATGCCAGAAACATCAAATAAAATGTTAGCTCAATTAGGTTTAACAGAGCAAGATAAAGAATGGGAAACATTAAATAACAACAATCAAATAAAGCCAGAAACAAAAGTAATATCAAAAGGAGAGCCTTTATTTGTAAGACTTGAAAAAGAGGAAGAAATAGAATACATAAAAAATGCAATGAAAAAATAATAAAATCTTATGTATTCAAAAAAACGGAGGAAAAATAAGATGGCAAATTCAAAAATCATAGTAATAGAAGGAGCTCAAGGAGCAGGAAAAACTACAATTACAGATTATTTAAGAAATAGTGTCAAACATACAAATTTATACAGACTAAGCGGAATAAGTGATAGTACAAAAGCAGGACTACAAAAATCTAAAAAAATGTACGAAGACTTAAACGAATACATAAAAAAAATGGAGAACCTAAACATAAATTTATTATTTGACAGAACTTTTTTCTCAGAAGAAAACTACTGCAGACTAGGATTTAAAGAGTATTCATTTACAGAAGTATATAATAAATTGTTAGATGATTTTAGTAAAATGGATTTTGAAATCTACTATATTACATTATATTTAAAAGATGAAAATCTATTTGAAGAAAGACTAAAACGTGATGGAAAAGTAGAGCCAGCATATGCAAAATTCAGCGCTCAAAGCAGTGTAAATCAACAACGAGTATACTTACAAATGTCAGAAGAAATTAAACAAAAATACCCAAATATTCATGTATATAATATTGAAAATAGCAAACCATTAGAGAATGTTCAAAATGAACTAAAAGAAATTTTGAAATTTTAAATAATTATATGCACTAAATTAATACATAAGAAAGAAGAGGAATTGCAAAATGGAAATAATGAAACCAAACTTAGATGGAATTACAGAGTGTAACACAATAAAAGGAGTAATAAGAGAGGCAAAAATAAGAGATATGGATGTTGCTTGTTGCTTTTTTAACAAATGTTATGAAGCAAATGTCGAAACAGACAAAATGGAGTTTAGTTCATGCGAATTTAAGGATTGTATATGCTTAAATAGCAAATTTGAAAAGGTATATTTTACAGATGTTTTATTTGAAAATTGTGACTTTTCAAATACAATGTTTTATGAATGCAATTTTGTGAGAGTAACTTTTAGAAATTGTAAATTAGTAGGATCAAACCTTTGTAATGTAAATATGTACAATATATTAATAGATAATACAAATGTGTCATATGCAAATATGTCACTTGGAACATATAAAGAAGTATGTTTTGCAGAATCAAAATTATCAAATTCTGTAATACAAGAGGTAATATTTAAAGATGTAGAATTTGATAAAACAAATTTAATAGCATCACAATTATGCAGAACTAATTTAAATGGAATAGATGTTTCAAATTGTGATATAACAGGGGTAGCGATTTCTCAAGACTATATAAAAGGTTTAATTGTAAATGAAATGCAAGCAGTTGAATTATCAAAACTATTAGGAGTAGTGGTAAAGTAAGAAAGTGAGGATTTTTTGATGAGTTTTATTGATAGTATAAAAATAAGAGCTAAAAAGGATATAAAAACAATTGTGTTACCTGAAGGAAATGACATTAGAACAATTGAGGCTGTTGAAAAGGTTAGAAAAGAACAATTTGCAGATGTTATTGTTCTTGGTAATAAAGACGAAATTTTAAATATGGCTAATGAACATAATATTAACATAGATGGTGTAAAAATTATTAATCCTGTAGAAGATGCAAGATTTGAAAAATTTGCTAATGAGTTTTATGAACTTAGAAAAGCAAAAGGTATGACATTAGAAAAAGCAGAAGAAATATTAAAAGATGAAACTTACTTTGGTATGATGATGGTTAAATTAGGGTATGCTGACGGACTAGTTTCTGGAGCTTGTCATTCAACTGCTAATACATTAAGACCAGCACTTCAAATTTTAAAAACAGCACCTGGAACAAAATTAGTTTCTGCATTTTTTGTTATGTGTGTTCCAAATTGTGAATATGGAGAAAATGGAACTTTTATATTTTCAGATAGTGGACTTAATGAATATCCAGATGCAGATAGCTTATCAGAAATTGCAATTTCATCAAGTAAAAGTTTTGAACAATTAGTTGGTAAAAAAGCAAAAGTAGCAATGCTTTCATATTCAACATATGGAAGTGCAACATCACCACTTACAGAAAAAGTTGTAGAAGCAACAAGCATATTAAAAGAAAAAGCACCAGATTTAATATGTGATGGAGAGCTACAATTAGATGCAGCTATAATACCAGAAATAGCAGAATCAAAGGCACCTGGAAGTCCTGTAGCTGGACAAGCAAATACTTTAATATTCCCAGACTTAGATGCAGGAAATATAGGATACAAGTTAGTTCAAAGATTAGCAAAAGCAGAAGCATATGGTCCATTATGTCAAGGAATTGCAAAACCTGTAAATGATTTATCAAGAGGATGCTCAAGCGATGATATAGTAGGTGTAATTGCAATAACTGCAGTTCAAGCACAAGAACAATAAAAATTTGTAGGAGAAAATATGAATAGCATTGGACAAATGATAAAAAGTAAATTATCATCAAAAAGCGGATTTTCTGAACTTGAATTAGATAATAATATTGGTATTAATAATTTAATAGAATTAATTGTTAATGAATTAAAACCAACTTATGTACTAGGAGATGGGCCAGAGTGGGAAACAAAGTTATTAGTTTCGCGGAGAAAAAGATATAATGCAAGATGATTTAAGGAAAATTATAAAAAGCCTGTTTAGCTCTAATCCAAAACTAACAAGTTCTCAAATATCTGAAGTTTTAGGACAAAAAAAAGTAAATGGACTAGCGTTAAATATAAATAGAACAATTTCAAATGATGGAATAGTAAAATTTTCATACGATTTTCCAGAGCTAAATTTTATAGAAAAAAATATAATAGATGGAAATAATAAAATTCAAAATAAAATAAGTAAGAAAATACTGAAACCATATTATAAATACCTAAAAAAGAATCAAAGTAGTATTAACAAAGTTCCTGGAGGTTTACAAGTTCCAAAGAAACTAAAAGAAAGATTAGAAAAAATAATTTCTTCAAATATTCCAGAAGGAATGGATGGCAAGGTTGTTTCAGAATATTATTTAAGTAATATTTTAAAATTAGATGATAATGAATTACAAAAGGCCTTGATTCAATCAAAGGCATTACAAGTTTATTCAAAAAATAACATATTTAAAAATAATAGAGATGAATTTGAAAATGCATTAAACATGATAAATACATCTTCCAGAAATAATTTTTACGAATGTAATGAAAGCTTATCAAAATTAAACACAATATTATCAGATGTTTCTGCAGAAGTATATATGAGCTCTATAGATTTAAAAGGAAAAAATCCAAAAGAAATTGAAGAAATATTACAAAAGGGATATTACTTATACAATGAACAAAAGTTAAATGATATGACATATAAAGTTGACGAAGATGGTTATAGAACTGTTAATGTAGGCTTGGGAAAGAAAGATGTATTATTACATAAAAATGGAAATAATATTAAAGAGTCTATGGGATATTTATGTAAAAGTATTGTAAATTTATCTGAGGAAGAGCAAAATTTGTCTGATGAAGAATACATAAAAAAAGCAGGAATGTTACATTTTAGGTATATATCAATACATCCATTTAGAGATTCAAATGGAAGAACAGGTAGAAATCTTATGAATATGTTGCTTGCCCAAAGAGATAAAATGTTTATGATTGATAGAAAAGATAAATCAGAGTATTTAGCAAAAATGAATGAAATGAGAGCAAAAATACCATTAAAAAAATATCTAAATTCCTTATCAAGCAACCCAGAAATATGCGAAAATTATGAAGAAAATGCTTGTGGGGAACTAACTACATTTTTAGCCAAACATACATATGACTTAAAAACTGATATTCGCAAAGTTTCTGAAAAAGAAAATATGGAAAATTGGAAACAAAGAAATGATAAAGCAAATGGAAATACCGAAATTAATATGGAGGGAAGATGATTATGAAAATACTAGTATTAAATAGTGGAAGTTCATCACTAAAATATCAATTAATAGATATGAACAATGAACAAGTCCTAGCAAAAGGAAACTTTGAAAGAATAGGACAAAACAATTCTTTTTTAACTCACAAAGTTGGAGGAGAAAAACATAAATTTGAAAAGCCAGTATCAAATCATGAAAAAGCCATTAAATTTGTTTTAAAAAAATTACAAAGCAATGTATATGGCGTAATAAAATCTCCAGATGAAATTAATGCAATAGGACATAGAATTGTCCATGGAGGAGAAAAATTTACAAAACCTGTTATTATAACTGATGAGGTAATGAAGGGAATAGAAGAATGTATAGAGCTTGCGCCATTACATAATCCAGCTGCAATTTTAGGAATTAAGGCTTGTCAATCTGTAATGCCAGGGAAAACAAATGTGGCAGTTTTTGATACATCTTTTCATCAAACAATACCAGCAGAAAGCTACATATATCCAATACCATATAAATATTATGAAGACTATAAAATTCGTAAATATGGTTTTCATGGAACATCACATGAATATGTAGCAAATAGAGTTGCCGAAATTATGAATAAAGATATAAAAGATTTAAAAATAGTTAATTGTCATTTAGGACAAGGTGCTAGTGTATGTGCAATAAAAAATGGAGTTTCTGTAGATACAAGTATGGGATTTACTCCACTTGGGGGAATTCCAATGGGAACAAGATCTGGTGATTTAGATCCATCTGTTGTTACATATATTGCTAAATATAGAAATCATACACCAGAGGAAATGGATGAAATATTAAATAAAAAATCTGGAGTATACGGAATATCTGAAGTTTCTGTAGAT